>Ga0169931_10000321_pt1 | contig 78676 bp, 64 predicted proteins | sample Kivu_15m_20L_FD_129675 | JGI IMG/M metagenome (GOLD analysis project Ga0169931, IMG submission 129675) | Freshwater microbial communities from Lake Kivu, Western Province, Rwanda to study Microbial Dark Matter (Phase II) - Kivu_15m_20L... | ecosystem: Environmental > Aquatic > Freshwater > Lake... | reverse complement strand
GCCCTTACTGGCAGAAGCCGTGGGACGCCGATCACGATGGCAAACCCGACCCAGGAGCGCCCTCGTTTCTGAACACGGAAAACCCGGATTGGAAAGGCAACTACCGCGTGCGCTACTGGCAGCCCGCCTGGCAGCAGATCATGCTGCCTGCGGTCGCAAAAATCGCCGCCCAAGGCTTTGACGGCATCTACCTCGACATCGTGGATGCCTTCGAGTTCTACGAATACGATGAAACGCAGAAGGACTGGCTCGACGACCGCCCCAATCCCGAAACGGGGCGCACCTACCGTGAGGACATGATCCTGTGGGTCACGGCCATCGCAAAACAGGCCCGAGAGAAGCGTCCTGGCTTCCTCGTCATCCCCCAAAACGCCTCGCAACTCCTGCAGCACGATCATTACCGCGATCTGATCGACGCGATTGGTGTGGAAGACTTGTTCGTGGCTGGAAAGAAGCTGCGCAGCGAAAAGGAGCGTCGGTACGTCGTGAGTTTCCTCGAAAAACTCAAGCCGCTCGGGAAACCGGTGCTGGTGATCGACTACCCGAAGTCTGCGGAGGTGCATGCCGGAGCCTTCGAGGCGGCGGCGAAGCATGGCTTCAGCCTGCTGCTCACAGATCGTGAGCTCACGACGCTGGGCGAGTCGAAGTGAACGCCCCCATTGAGTCTCCTGAAGCCCATTTCCGCCCACGGCGGCATCGGTGGAAGGGCTCCCCCTGAAGGCCGGGTTACCGACGGGGCCGCAGCACGGTATTTCAGGGTGAATTTCCCCTCGCCAGCCGAAAATTTGCCGCTAGGATGCGCGCCCCTTTCCCCCGACCCATGCCAGAACCGAAGAACATCCTCCGACTTGGACTGCCCAAAGGCAGCCTGCAGGAGCCGACGCTTGAGCTCTTCAAGCGTGCCGGGTTCAACATCGTGGTCTCCTCCCGTTCCTATCGTCCAGCGGTCGATGACGACGAGCTGGAGATCCGCCTGCTGCGCGCCCAGGAAATCGGCCGCTATGTGGATCATGGGTTCCTCGACTGTGGCATCACAGGACGCGACTGGATTGTCGAAAACGGCGCGGATGTCGAGGTCGTCACCGACATGCGCTACAGCAAGGCGACCTCAAGGCCCACACGCTGGGTACTTGTGGTGCCCGAGGACTCGCCTGTGCGCAGCGTGAAGGATTTGGAAGGCAAGCGCATCGCCACGGAGGCCGTGGGATTGACGCAGCGCTACCTCGACAAGCATGGCGTGAAAGCCGAGGTCGAGTTCAGTTGGGGTGCCACGGAAGTGAAAGTGCCCGAACTCGTCGATGCCATCGTGGACATCACCGAAACCGGCTCGTCCCTGCGTGCGAACAAGCTGCGCATCGTGGACACGCTGATGGAAAGCTACCCGCAGTTCGTCTCCAGCAAACCAGCCGCCCGTGACGAATGGAAGCGGCAGAAAATGGAGACGCTCGTCCTTCTACTGAAGGGTGCGCTCGAGGCTCGTGACAAGGTGGGCCTGAAAATGAACGTGCCCTCTGCAAAACTCGAAGAAGTCGTCGCCACGCTGCCCTCGCAGCGCTCGCCGACCGTCTCACAACTCGCCAGTCCGGACTGGGTGGCCGTGGAAACGGTCATTGACGAGACCACCGTGCGCAACATCATCCCGCGGCTGAAGTCGCTGGGTGCCGAGGGCATCGTGGAATACCCTTTGAACAAAGTCGTCCACTAAGACCAAGCCAACAAACAGGAGAACAGAACCATGGGATCGCTCAAAAAGCGGAGAAAAACGAAGATCAACAAGCACAAGCGCAAGAAGCGCATGCGCGCGAACCGCCACAAGAAGCGTTTGCGCTACAAGGCGTAACGCATAGCCTCACAGGCATGGCTTGTCTCCGCAGGGCGAATCGATGGCATCGAGGCGCCGGTCGTTGTGCCGTGCACTGGCGCGCTCCGGCATTCGGAGTGATTGCGCTCGCGTTCTTCCAGCTTGGAAGTGCTGCTCAGGCTTCATCGAAGGCGGATCTCTCCCCGGGTGCGACTGCGGCGGACACTTCCGATTTGCGCCTCCTTCGTGACGGAGAGGTCACGGCTGACGTACTCGCCCATTACAGCGCCGCGCTTCAGTTTGAGGCCTCTGGGAAGCTGCGGCAGGCGCTGGAGCATTATCTGGCGGTTTTCAGAGCTGATCCCACAAACGCGGAACTCGCCGCGCACACGGCCGGGATCGCGATGCAGTTCCAAGGACGCGAATCCGCGATGAAAATCCTTGAGGACGCCGTGCGTGCGAATTCGCGCTCGCCAGCACCGCTGCTGAATCTGGCGCGTTTTGCCAGCACCTACCCGCCGGAGGACTTGTTTGAGAAGGACCCGCGGCCGGCCACGGCGATCACCGAGGCGTTGCAGAGGTTTCCCGAGTACGCGGAGGTCTATGATGCTGCGGTGATGTTTCACCTCACGCACAACGAGCGCGACAAGGCCGTCACGATCATGGAGCAGGCCGCCAACCAGACGAGCCGCGATCCGCAGTTCTGGCTCGAGGCTGGCCGAGTCGCCGAACGCGTCTGGCCGCTCGGCCAGGCCGAATTCAACCAAGAATATCGCCAGCGCGTAGCGCCGTTCTTTGAAAACGCGCTCAAAAACGTCGCCAAGGCCGACGCGGAGCAGATCACGCTCGAGGTGGCGCGTCATTACCTGCTCACAAACGATCCCGAACGCGCCCGACAGCTCTGCGAGAAGCTTTCGACCGAACATGACAGCCTCGAAGCACGCAAGCTGCTCTACCGCCTCTATGGTGCCGCCGAGCAGAAGGACAAGGCGCTCGCCACCCTGGAACAAATCGTCAAACAAGCCCCGGACGACGCTGAGCACCGGCGTTTGCTTGCCAGTGAGTACGACAAGCTCAAGCTGCCCGAAAAAGCCATCCCGCACCTTGAGGCCGCGATTCAGAACGGCGGCGGCGAGATCGGTGATTACGTGAAACTCGGCTGGCAGCTCTACCAAACGCAGAAATACGAGGACATGGTGCGTGTCGGCCAGCGCAGCGCGCGGCTTTTCCCGGATCATCCCCTGGTGCACTACCAGCTCGCCATCGCCCACCGTTCGCGCGAGGAGTGGGCGTCGTCGGTGAAACACTTTGCCGAGGCCGAGCAACACGGCGCCTCCACGCAGATGGAGCTGCTCGTTCATCTGTTTTACTATCAATACGGCGTCACGCTGGAGCGTATGGAACGCTATGAGGACGCCTCCCGCATGCTGGAGAAGTCCATCACGCTGACTCCACGTGAAGAATCGAAGGCTGCGGCGAACACGCTCAACTTCCTCGGCTACATGTGGCTGGAACAGGGCCAGCGCATCGACAAGGCCGGCGAATTCATCATCAAAGCCAACGAACTCCTGCCTGACCAGCCCGCCTACATCGACAGCCTGGGTTGGTTCCGATACAAGAAGGGCGACTACGCCGCAGCGCTCAAGGATCTGCAGCGCGCGGAAGCGCTTCTCAGCAACGCGCCGTCCACCATCCAGCCCGAGGATGCCGAGATTCTTGAACACATCGGCCTCACCCATCAGGCGCTCGGTGACAAGGCGAAGGCGCTCGAATACCTCGAACGCGCCAATGCCCTGAAAACGCCTGATACGAAGGCGCGCAAGCGTATCGAAGACGCGCTGCAAAAGTTCAAGAACGGCAAAGCCGACACGGAGACGAAATGACTTGGTGCAGGGGCTCCTGCCCGCGTCAAGATCCCTTCAAATCCGCAGGCGTGTTCACATTGTGAAAAAACGCGGCCTGGTGATCGCCTGTATGGCTAGTGGTGGCGGAGCCGGAATGCACGCAGGCTTCGATCACACGCTGGAGCTTGTAGTTTTTCTCACTCAGCGCCTGCCGCATGTGCGGCAGCATGGCGGGAACGTAGAGACCAGCGAGAGTTTCGTCGCCATGCGGACCGCGGAAGAAGGTTCCCTTCGGCGTATCGACATGCGGAACGAGGTGCTCGCGCAAAAACGCGGCGGTCATCCACGGCATATCGACAGCGAGGACGAGCAGCGGCATCTGCACCCGTTCCAAGCAACGCGTGATCGCACCGAGCGGTCCTTCGTCGATGCCGTCGGGATCGTGCATGATCTCCACGCCGTCACCGGGGAAGAACGGCTGCTCGCGGCGACAGGAAAGCAGCACGCGTGAGGCGCCGATGGACTGCAGATGGAGTTGAGCCTGCCACAGGCCCTGCCCATGCCAGTGCAGCAGCGCCTTGTCCTGCTTCATCCGGGTAGAGCGGCCACCGGCGAGCAAAACGGCTGCGAAGGGCGTGCTCATGATTTGCGCAGGATGCCGTCGCTCAGGATTTTCGCGCGCAGCCCGCCATGGCCTTTGAGCGCCTCTTCCGCGCCCTCAGCAAAGGCCTGGTTCATCCAGTAGCAAGGTGAAGCCTCCTGCGTGCCGAGAAAACGCACGCCCTGCACCTCAAACTCGACGCCGATGAGCGTGTTGAGGTCCACGCCCTTGGTGATGACGTTTCGGCGGAAGACGGAGGAAGACACGCCCATGACAGCGAACTTGTCACAGAGACGCTCATGCTGCTCGTGCTCGAAAAAGGTCACCTGGCCCTTGTAATCTTCTTTCCAGCCGAAGAATCGGTCGCCGACGAGCCCCTTGCCAGCCACGCATTCGACTTCATCCACCTCTTTCACCGGCGCGGAGCCCGCAGGCATGCCGTGGTGACCGAAGAAGTTGTGCTCGGGCGAAAGGTAGATGTGCAGGATTTGCATGCGGCGCTTGGATGTTCGGTCAATCGTGCCACGATCCATACGTCCATGACTTCCACAGAGCAACCCATCCGCGTCGGCATCATCGGAGCCGGCGGCATTGTCAAATCACGCCACATGCCCGGCCTGCGCGCCATTCCAGGCGTGCAGATCACGCAGGTGACGAACCGTTCGCTGGCCAGCGCAGAGACGTTTTGCCGCGAGTTCGCTCCAGAGGCGCAGCCTGTGGAGCGCTGGGAGGAGCTGGCCTCGTCGCCAAAAGTGGATGTGGTGTGGATTGGCACACATCCCTACATGCACGCGGAGATGACGTGCTACGCGCTCCAGCATGGGAAGCATGTCTTCACGCAGGCACGCATGGCGGCATCGCTGGCGGAGGCGAACCAGATGTGGGAGGCGTCGATTCGTTATCCCGAGCTCGTCACGGCGATCTGTCCGGCACCACACGGCATGAAAGGCGGTGAACTCGTGAAACAACGGCTCGCGGAAGGCGCGATCGGCACGCCGCACCAGGTTTTGCTACACAGCTTCAACGACGCGTGGCTTGACCCGAACGCACCCGCACACTGGCGGCAGCAATCTGGGCTGAGCGGCATTCAGATCCTCACGCTGGGCATCTACACCGAGGTTTTGCAGCGCTGGCTCGGCCACATCACCGAAGTCGAGGCACGCGGCAACGTCGTGATCGCTGAACGGGCGGGGGAAGAGGTCGATATTCCCGATTTCGTGAACGTGATGGCCAGATTCCGCAGCGGCATCGAGGCGACGATGCTCTTCAGCGGCGTGGCCGCGCACGCTCAGACGGACAAGCTGTGGATTTTCGGCTCCGAGGGCACGCTGAGCTATGATTTTAACACGGACGAGCTGCAGATCGGCAAACGTGGCGGAAAAATGGAGACTCTTGCCGTCCCCACCGAAATGCAGCGAACCTGGACCGTGGAGCACGACTTCATCGCGGCTGTGCGCGACCCGTCAGCGCCGCGACCCAAGCCCGATTTCAACGAGGGCATGATGTACATGCGCGTCGTTCACGCGGTGTGGCAGGCGATGGAGTCGCAAACAGCGACACGCGTGATGTGAATCAAGCCAGGCTGCGCCGGCCGACGGCGAGCGCACCGTTCACCATCTGCAAAAGTCCCTCGACTTGATACGGCTTTGGCAGCGCTGCGGCAAAACCGTAGGCCGCGCAGTCCTGCATCACCGGATCATCGCGATAGCCAGAAGACACGATGGCGAGGATCCGCGGATCGATGCGGCGCAGGTGCAGCATGGTCTCACGGCCGCACATGCCATCGGGAATGGTGAGGTCGAGGATGGCGAGATCGAAGGGGCGCCCCTGCTGCATCGCCTCCTGGTAAAGGCGCAGCGTGTCCTTGCCATCACCAGTCTCAACGACCTCGAAGGAGGCCTTTTCGAGCGCTCGGCGCATCAGATCGCGGACCATCAGATCGTCTTCGAGCAGGAGAATTCGCGCCGCCTTGCTGACGGGCTGCGGCAACGGCCTGCTGGGCGTCTGCACCGCAGGAATCAGCGCTGCTTCGATGGCGCGACGCATGTCTCCCACGGACTGAAAGCGATGCTGACGATCCTGCATCAGGGCGCGGACGACGATGGCGTCGATCCGTGCGTCGATCACACCGGGCCGCATCACGGAGGGCGGCTGCCAGGAGCCGCGAGGCAGCGCTCCGGTGAGCATCTGGTACATCAAAACACCCAGCGCATAGATGTCGGCGCGGTGATCAACCTCACGGTGCGCGTTGAACTGCTCCGGCGCGGCGTATTCCGGCGTGCCCATGACCATGTGCGTCTCCGTGACCATTGAGGCGACACGTGCCACGTCCTTGGCGAGGCCGAAGTCGGTGATCTTCACCTCCCCCTGGCAGGTGAGCATGATGTTGGCAGGCTTGATGTCGCGATGGACGATGTTCTTGGCGTGGGCGTATTCGAGGCCGGCGCAAATCTGCGGCAGCAGTTGCAGCGCAAGCGCCGGCGTCATCCGTCCCTGCGCCATGATGTCGCCGAGGTCGGTGCCATCGACAAACTCCATCACAAAGAACAGAAAATCGGTGCCGAGATGCCCATAATCGTAGATCGCGACGATGTTCGGGTGGTTCAGCGCGGCCATCGCCCGCGCTTCGCGGCGAAAGCGGTCCTCGAAGGCAAAGTCATAGCCGTCGCTGACACGCAGCACCTTGATCGCGACAGGCCGGCCGAGGCTGAGCTGCGTGCCGCGATACACCGTGCCCATGCCGCCGATCCCAACCTGGGCCTGCACGGAGTAGCGGCCAAAGGGCATCATGGCGGAAAGCTCTGCCGGAGAAGGCGGAGCTGAGCGGGCAAGAACGGGGGGCGCAGTGCCCTGGGTGCTGGTGGCGAGACGCATCTGCAAGTACTTTGGCACACACCGCGATGTGGGCAACTGCTGGCGCGAGCTTTAGTTTTGCCAATCAGGCGGCTGCAGCCGCTGGCTTGCTGGCTGCGGCGAGTTTCCGCGTGTAAATCAGCGCCCCGACTGCCAAAACCAGGATGGTGATGCCCAAAAGCGGCCGCACGACGATCCAAGCGATGGCGATCACCACGAGCGAGACCGTACCCGCCAGCATGAAGGAGATCAAGCCGGTGCCCATGCCGATGATGTTGCCGATAAAGGGAATCACGCTGCCCAGCACGCTCAGCGGCCGCATGATGGCCATGAAGCCGAAAGCCATGAAGAGGCAGCAGCCGAGGCGCACCAGCCAGGTGATGATCGTGTTCGCTTGGGCCGCGTTCTGGAACATTACTTCAGCAGTCACAGCGCCGGAATCGACCATGCTCAGTGCATTCCCCGCCTTCGTCTGATAAGGGCCGAAGGTTTCGCCGATCTGCGCAGCCAAAATGCTGAACGTGCCGGGCTTCACGACCTCATACGACACGCGCACATCGCCGATCTGTGGTTCACCCGGCTTGACCCCGAAATAGAACCTGCCCGCGTCAATCTTGGCCTCCGCTTTGAGATCTGCGGGAAGTTGGGCGAGATCAGCCTCGGTCACAGGATGCTTCTCCGGGTCGCCCATCTGGCAGACCAGACTTTCCGGTACCTGAAAGGCACCAAGCGTGACTTTTTCGGCGGCGATGTTTGCATCACCTGCAATCAGTTCGCCTTCATTCACGTGATTTCCCTGCTTTTTGAACTCGGCGGAGTTCACCGGCTTGTCGGTCCACTTCTTCGTGTAGGTGTAAGTGGTCGTGGTTTCCTCACCTCCTCCGACTTTTTGCTTCTTTTCGGACTTTTGGTCCTCCACCCACTGGTAAATCTCCTCGCTGCGCACCAAACGCAGGGCGGGCACGCTGAGGCCGAAGTCGGGATCGGTCACCGGGGCACCGGCTTTCGCGTCGCCGGTCACATGCACGAGCTTTTTCTCGTTGGCGGCATCGATCTTGTCCGGAGCCACGCTGACCACGGCGGCGGCACCTTCCTTGAGGCTGTTCGCGGTGGTGACGGCGCGACCTTCGTTCCACCAGAGCAGGAGAATCATCAGTGGGATGATGATGATGCCGAACAGGATGCCTTTGATCGACTCGCCGATGCGGCCGAACCAGCTTTTGCTGGTCACTTCAGTGTAGGAGTCAGCCATGATGATGAATGGGTTGTTGCGCAGGCATTGAAGCCAGACTCGTGCAGAGTGTCCATGCATTTTCGTTCGCACGAAAATACCGGAACCCGTGACAAGGCGGCAAGAAACCACCGGGTGCGCGTTTGTTTGTCTTCACACCATGAAATCGCGCCTCCTTCTTCTCGCGTTGGGCACCTCCGCGCTCACTGCCGCCGCCCAAAACGTCGTACCCGACGGCATCGCGGGCAATGAGGCCGTCAAAAAGATCATGGAGACGCGCCCTGGCCGCGGTGTGATGCGCGATGACACGCCGCCCACGCCACCGCAGGACGCCGTGAAGAAATTCAAGACGCGCAGCGATGTTGCCATCGACCTCATGGCGCATGAGCCGATTGTCGAGCAGCCGCTTTACGCGAGTTGGGACTCGAGGGGGCGCATGTGGGTCACGCAGTATCGCCAGTATCAATTTCCCGCCGGATTGAAGATCGTCAGCTACGACCAGCATCTCCGCGCGAAGTTCGACAAAGTGCCGCTGCCGCCGCCGCGAGGTGACAAAGGCGCGGACAAGATCACCGTTTTCGAAGACACCGACGGCGACGGCTTCTTCGACAAGCACGAGGACGTCATCACCGGCCTGAATATCGCCAGCGCCGCGCTGCATGGCATGGGCCGCATCTGGGTGCTGAATCCGCCTTACCTCCTGAGCTATCCCGACGCCGACTTCGATGCCAAACCGGATGGCGATCCCGAGGTCGAGCTCAGCGGCTTTGGCCTCGAAGACACGCACAGCGTCGCCACGAACCTGCAATGGGGCATGGACGGCTGGCTTTACGGTGCCAACGGCAGCACGACGACCGGCAACGTCTCCAGCGCCAACACGAAGAACGTGAAATGGGAAGGCCAGTGCATCTGGCGCTACCATCCGAAGAAGAAGACCTTCGAAATCTATGCCGAAGGCGGTGGCAACACCTTCAGCCTCGACATCGACAGCAAGGGCCGGATTTTTTCCGGCACGAACGGTGCCACGCGCGGCATGCACTACGAGCAGGGCAGCTACGGCATCAAAGGCTGGGGCAAGCATGGCCCGCTCACCAATCCGTATGCCTTCGGCTGGTTCGAGCACATGAACCACGAAGGCGACAACAAACGCTTCCCGCAGGCCTTCACGGTGTATGAAGGCGGCCTGCTCGGCAGCGCTTACGAAGGCAAAATCATCGCCCCGAATGCCATGCAGAACCTCGTCTATGTCAGCGAGCGCCTTCCCGACGGCTCCACCTTTCGCACGAAGGACGAAGAGAACCTCCTCAGCACGCCCGACCGCTGGTTCCGCCCCGTCTGGGCCGGTGTCGGCCCCGATGGCGGCTTCTACATGGCCGACTGGTATGACACCCGCCTCAGCCACGTCAGCCCCGTCGATGACTGGCACAAAACCAGCGGCCGCATCTACCGCGTGCGTCCTGCGGCTGGTGCGCCGAAGCTCAAGCTGTTTGATTTGAGCAAAGCGAGTGGTGAGGAACTGCTGGGCTACTTGAGCCATGCGAATGAGTGGTTCCGCAAACAAGCCATCCACGAAATCGCTTGGCGAAACATGACTGAACTGGTGCCGCAGCTCAAAGCGATGCCTCTTACCTTGGAAACCCTTTGGGCGTTGGATGCACTCAACGCTGTCGATGAAGTGCCGCTCTCCTCCAAAGATCCCTATATCCGCCGGTGGGCCGTCAAAATGATCGGCGAAGGACATGAAGGGAGTGCGGACGCCCTCGTCCGCCTGGCCAAAGAAGAGAAACATCCCGAAGTTCGCGCCCAAATCCTCGCCACCGCCAAACGTCTTCCCACTCAAACGGCTCTGCCTCTACTCTGGAGCGGAGACGCCGATGATGAGAGTGGTCACCTACCGCTCCTAGCATGGTGGGCGCTCGAATCGAAGGCGGAGAAGGAGCGTGAGGCCGTTTTTGCCTTCTTGAAGTCGGATGCGGCCTTTTTGAAGACGAAGCTCTTTCGCGATCATCTCGCCGAAAAGCTCGCGAAGCGCTACGCGCTGGCCGGTGGTGCGGAGAATCTCAATTCGTGTGCCGATTTGCTCGTGTTGACGAACGATGAGGCGCTGCGCGGCAAATTCATCGCGGGCATTGCGTCGGCGTTTGAAGGCGCGGAGATGCCGAAATTGCCGGATTCGCTCGCCAAGGCCCTCAACGACTACATGGCGAAACAGAGCGGCGGTGATCTCACACTCGCGTTGCGCAGCGGAAACGCGGAGGCGCTCAAAAACGCTCTCAAACTGCTTTCTGACGCCAAAGCGACGAATACGGCCCGAATCGCCATCGCGAAGACTTTGGCTGAACTTGGCAAAAATGATGCCGTGATGCCCATGGTGGCCCTTTTGAAGTCCAGCGCGGCTCCGAGCCTCAAAAGGGGCATTTTGCAGGCTGCGGCCAAGTTTGACGACAAACGCATCCCCGAGGCCTTGCTGCTCGGCTGGGAAGGTCAGATCGCGGGTGACAAGGCGCTGCGCGAGGACGCGCTGCGAGTCATGGCCGGTCGCAAAGAGTGGGCGCAGATCCTCATGAACTTCGTCAACGAGTGGAAGGTGCCGCCGAAGCATTTCACCATCGACATCGTTCGCCAGCTCAGCCTGCACAAAGATGCGGACATCGACGCCGGCATCGAAAAGCACTGGAAGGGCCTGCTCGCCACTGGACCGACGCCCGAGAAGAAAAAAGAAGCCGAGCGCATCAAGGCGGTGCTCAAAACCGGCCTTGGTGATGCGGAGAAGGGTAAGGTTCAGTTCGTGGCGCGCTGCTTTGTGTGCCACAAGCTCTTCGGCGAAGGCGGAGCCATCGGCCCCGACCTCACCGGCTACGACCGCACGAATGCCGACTTCTGGCTCGACAACCTGTTCACGCCCAGCCTCGAAATCCGCGAAGGCTTCGGTGCCTACATCGTGAAAACGAAGGGCGGGCAGATACTCACCGGCCTCATGGACGCACAGGATGCGAACGGCATCGTCATCAAAGACATGGCCAACAACAAAACGGCCATCAAACAAGCTGACATCGAGAAAATGGAGGCATCACCGGTCTCCCTGATGCCTGAAGGCCTCACCACCGGCATGAGCGATGCCGATTTGAAGGACTTCTTCGCGTATCTGATGAAGAAATGAGCCACTCACGCATGCAGCACGCGGAACGGGCGCAGCCAGGTGGCGGCGACGCCGATCAGCAGCGCGACAATGCCGGCATGCCCGGCATAGGGCAGCGGAAGTGATGCGAACACCGCTACGGCCAGATAAACTGCGCCGAGGCCGGAGACCGCGGCAGCGATGTTGTAAACGTGTTTGCCGATGTGGTGGTCGTTAGTGAAGGCCGCGGCGCTGGCGACCGCGGCGAGCAGGCAGGTGAGCGCGACGAAGCCTGATTCCGGCCTGACGAGCACGTAACCAAGCACCAACGCGGCCAGAGAGAGGAGGATGAGGCCGCCCACGGCGATTCCTTCCCAGAATTCCCGCGGTTTGAGCGCCTGACGGGCGAAACGATCCAACGTGACAAAGAACGTGCTCAATCCGCGGGCAAGATGCGACCAAAGCGCGAACACGAGCCAGGCACCGATGACGACATTCGCCCAAAAAGGTGCTACGCCCTTCAAATAACCGCTGAGCATGCGGTAGGCGATGAATCCTCCGATCATGATGGCAGTCTGCCGGCCTTCGGTGAACTGGTTCATCCAATGCCCGAAGCGGAGGTAGCCGCGATAGAACCAGGAGCGCGCGCGAAAGGACTCGATGAGGCCCATGCGTGCGTTTTCATTCATGGGGTTGAGGCGCAGGGCCTCCATGAAGTGCTGGTTGGCCTTTTTGTGATCCCCCTGCATCACGGCCATCCAGCCGGCGCTGGTGTGGGCGCTGTCGTCCTCCGCGTCGCGTTCGAGTTGATAACGGATGAGGTCCTGATTGTGGGCGTCCTTCTTTTGCAGCAGCAGCGCGGCGGAGAGCACCTCGGCGGCCATGGTGTTCTCCGTGTTGAGGGCAAGCGCGGCGCTTGCGGAGGCCTCGGCTGCGGGAAAATCACGCAGTCGTAGCTGCAAACGAGCGAGCACGGCGTGGCTGAAATCGCTGTCGGGATCGAGGCCCGTGGCCTCTTCGGCTTGTTGCAGCGCTTCTTTGATCGCGGCGGTCTGGCCGTCCTTCGCGTTGGCATTCATCGCCAGCGCGAGCACGCTGCGAGCGAAGGCGTCGTCCGGTTCGAGGGCCACGGCACGTTTCGCGGCGTCCACGGATTTCGGCGCGGTGTCGTCATCCTCCATCCAGCACAGCGCGAGCATGATGTAGCTGAGCGTGTGCTGCGCGTCGATCTCCAGCGCCTGCTTGTAGCAGGCAATGGCTTCCTGCATGCGGTGCTGGCTCTGCAACAAACGCCCCCGGGCAAACGCGGTCTCGGGCGAGGGATGAAAATCGTCGGACATGGGCGGCGCGGAGTGGATCAGCGCTTCATGAGGCCGAGATGCTTCAGCACGTCGTCGTAAAAGCCGCTTTGATTGGAATACATGGCGTAGTTCTTCGCGCTCTCGAACCACGCCTTGGTGGTGGGCTTGTGATTGGCGGCGGCCTTGACCAGATCCTTGGTGGTGAGCGGAATGACCTTGCCAGTCTTCATCGCGTTGTTCAGCACATCCTCGGTGGCGAGATCGAAGACCGCCTTCAGATCGGCACCGGAAAAGTTTTCCGTCTTCTTCGCCAGCACGCGGGGATCGAGTTCGCCGATGGGTTTCTTCTGCGCCATGACGTCGATGATCGCCGCGCGGCCTGGCTCGTCGGGCGGCGGGACAAAAAGCGTGCGGTCGAAGCGGCCGGGACGACGGAACGCGGGGTCGATGTGCCAAGGTGCGTTCGTGGCGCCGAGGATGAGGACGCCATCATTGTCCGACTCGGAGCCGTCCATCTCCATGAGGAAGGCATTGATGATGTTGCGGCCGGCGCTTTGCCGCAGATCGCGACGATCCGCGGCGAGCGCGTCGATCTCGTCGAAGAAGAGAATGGTGGGCGCGTTCTGGCGGGCCAGTTCGAAGAGCTGATGCATGTTTTTCTCCGAATTCCCGATCCACATGTCGATGATCTGATGCAGTCCCACGGCGATGAAGTTGGCTTGGATTTCGCCTGCCGTGGCCTTGCTGATGAGCGTCTTGCCACAACCGGGAGGGCCGTAGAGCAAGACGCCGCCGCCGACCTTCTTGTCGTAGGCCTTGAAGAGCTCCGCGTGCTGCAGCGGATAGATGATCTTCATGCGGATCTCCTCTTTGAGCGCCTCCATGCCGCCGACACCGGAGAAATTGAGCTTCGGCTTTTCAAAATCGGCGAGACCGAGGTCAAACGCGGCTCCGCCACGCGGAAAGCCGTCGTCGTCATCGTTCTTCTCGTCCGAGACCGACTCGAGAAAGTTGCCGCCGGAGGTCACCGCGCCGCGTTTGCGACCGGAGTCGTCGTCGGAGGCGGATTTGACGCTGCGGAGGTCTTTTTCGATGCCTGGATCGGCCAGGGACGGGTTCAGCGCGATGCCTTTGTCATACATGGCTTTGGCCTTCGGGAGATCGCCCTCGGTGATGTGGATGCGTGCGAGCAGCAGGTAAGCGGCGGCACAGGAGGGCGTGTCCGAGAGGATTTGCTCGGCGCGCACGGCAGCCTGCGAGGTTTTCCCCTGCAACAAGGCGACGCGTGCGAGGCCGAGACGCGCCTCGGCATGCGCGGGATCGTTGCCCAGGATGCGCTGAAAGCTGCGCTCGGCTTCTTCGACGAGGCCATCATCGAGACAACCCTCCGCGAAAAGCATCAGCAGCGGCGTGTTGTCAGGAGAGTGTTGAAGGGCGAGGCGAAGCGCGTCGAGATTTTGTGCCATGCGGCGGACTCCAGCGTGCGAGGGCGGGAGTGGCAAGACAATTTCACAGCGCGTGGTAATACGCGTTCACTTTGGCGAGGAAGGCCTGCCACTTGGGACCGGGACGGCCGCGGTCGAGCAGGAAATGCGGGCAGTTCTTGTGGCCGAGATCGCGGTGGTCGTCGTGGCGGATCATGCGCCAGTGCTGGTGCGGGACGATGTGGCTGAGGGGAATGCCGTGCTCCTTCATGAGCCAGGCGGCCAGCCGGGCGGTGCGGTCCACGGTGATGGTGCGGTTGTTGCCGCGATTTTCGCACATCTCGATGCCAATCGAGGTGCGGTTCCCAGGGCCGTCGTAGTCGGCGTGCTCGCCGCGCTCGTTGACGGGCAGACTTTGATATGTGGAGTGGTCATCCACGGTGAAATGCCACGAAACATAGCCGATGGCGTTGTGGTGGCCCTTCAATGAACCTGACTTCAACATCTGTGCGTGGCTTCGAGCGCCAGCACCACGGGCGCGGTTCTCCGTCGCGTGGATCGTGATGTAGCGCGGGGTCATCGGCCGGTTGTAGCGCCTGGCATACTGGCCCTTGGGAATGAGATCGACCGTGACACCTGGAGGGGTGCGCTGGGAAACCAGCACCGAGCAGGAACTGAGGAGCACTCCCAGCAGGGCGATCGCGGTGATTTTTGGGAAATTCATGGGTCAGAGAGGCTAGCAGGGACTGTGACAAGTTGGGAGAAGGCCGCAGCCTGGATTATGTGATTTTTTGGTGACCCATTGGTTTTCAGTGGGCTGCAAAAAGGCTGAAAAAGTTTTCAATTTCGGCGGGCAAAACTGTGATTTTGACGCCAGAAATTTTTTTTCGCCGTGGAACCCTTGAAACAGCAGCGAGAAACGGATTTTTGCACTAGGGCTGGGAAAAAAATCTCGCCTTCCCACAACATCTTGTGCATGATTCACTCCTAGCCTCACAATATATAGTATTTATAGTGTTTCTTGGCTACTCGTTCGTTTTCCCCGTTTCTCCACTTATTCACACACTCTCTGCAACGAAACCGCCATGGAAAAGACCTTCAAAATCGGCAACCGCGAATTCATTCTGGACCAAGACAAAGCTGAGGCTGCTTTCGCGGCCAAGAAGGTCATCAATGGTCGCAAATCGATGACCTTTAATCTCCTGCCCCTTAAATATCAGTGGGCTTATGATCTTTATCGGGTCATGAAGGCCAACCACTGGGAGCCGGAGGACATCCAGATGCAGAAGGATGTGGAACTGTGGCGCTCGCGCGAGATCACCGACAACGAGCGCTGGATCATCATGATGGGCATCGGCTACTTCTCCGCTGCCGAGGGCATCGTGGGGGACAACATCCAGCACGTCGTCCGTGAGCTGGTGACCGCGCCGGAGTTGAAATTGGTGCTCGGCCGTCATGCGCACGAGGAAAACATCCACGCCGACTCGCTGCTGTACATGATTTCCTCCCTCGGAATCAATCCGCACGAGTGCGAGGCGATGTTTGAGCAGATCCCGACGATCGTGGCGAAGAACGAATTCGTCACCCGCATCTCCAACACCATGCGCCGTGACCTGGACCTCACGAAGCTGGAGAACAAGCAGTTGCTCGCCCGGAACATTTTCATGTTCGGCCAGTGCATGGAGGGCACGCAGTTCTACGGCCTTTTCGGCATGATCCTGGCCCTCTACCGCCAGAACAAGTTCCCCGGCATCGGCCAGATGTTCCGCTACACCCTGCGTGACGAGTCGAACCACATCGAAGTCTTCCGCAATCTGTTCATGGACCTCGTGGAGGAAAATCCGGACCTGTGGACCTCCGAGTTCCGCGAGGAACTGGTGGGCATCATGCGCGAGGCGGTCAAACTGGAGAAGGAATTCATCCGCGATTGCCTGCCCGTGAATGCTGTGGGTCTCAGCGCCGATGAATTTGAACAGTACATCGATTACATCGCCGACCGCCGCCTCGCCGGTTGCGGATTGCCTGCCCTCAGCCCTGGCGTGCAGAACCCGCTGCCCTGGCTCGCCGAGATGATGGACGTGCGCAAAGAGCAGAACTTCTTCGAAGGGAAAGTCACTGACTACCAGAAGGCTTCCGCTCTCGTCCAGACCTCCGACGACGACCTCTAAAACCCGCGGGTGTGAACAACCTTCCGAACAAGAAAGAATAACTTTCGCTGGAGTAAGACGCACCCGTTCCGCATCCTCTCAATCCCCAAATTTCCCCCCCCGCTCTCCCCGCCTCGCTCAAACCAACAGCCAACCTCCTCCCGCCATGATCACCACGCTGCTGCAAGAGGACAAAGTCCTCAAGAAAGTCACTCAGACCCCGAAAGACCAGAAGCCCCGCTTCGAGTGGAGCAGTCTGGCCATCACCAGCGTCGAGACGACCGTCCCTGCCTCGATCAAAGTGAACATCGGCGGCGCGGAGCGTGACTTTGATGCCAAGGAGATCGCGGACACCGTGGGCAGCGCCCTGACGGACCTCTTCCTCGCCCGTCAAAAGGAGGGCGACATCTACACCGAGACGAATCAGCAGCTCGTGCAAAAGATCTCCAAGGCGGTCACGGAGGAGATCTACCAGCGCACGGCCCAGCTCGCCGAAGGGAGCGGCAGCTTGAACGCGAAGGACATTTATCACTGCATCGAGCGGGCTCTCGTCAACAACAACGCCCACGACGTCGCCCGCACGCTCGCGGAGAAACGCAAACGCGTCGCCGATCCCTTTGCTGACGCCACCATCCAGCCGCTCATCGTGAATACCAAAGTCATCCGCCGCAGCGGCCAGCTCGTGCCGTGGAATCACAACAAGATCGAGATCGCCGTCCGCAAGGCCTTCCTCTCGCTCGAAATGGACTCCTCGCCCGCCGTCTCCATCGCCGAGACCATCGCCCGCGTCATCGCGGAGGAAAACAAGCAGTTCATCCACATCGAGGACGTGCAAAACCTCGTCGAGGAGGAGCTCATGAAGCAGGGCTTCTTCAAGGTCGCCCGCGCCTACATCCAGTATCGTGCCCTGCGCAATACGATGCGTGATGCCGATGAGGTCGAAGCCGCCGCCGCGAATGAAGTCGAGAGCCAGGAGCAGCAGTCGCTCATCCTCGTGAAGACCGCCGACGGCAATTCCTTCCTCTGGGACGGCACCGATCTGAAGAAGCGCATCGACTTCGCCATGCTCGGCCTCGATTTGTGCCTCACCCGCGCCGAGATCGAGATGGAGCTGCGTCGCTCGCTGAATTCCGACATCACGCTCGATGACCTCAAAAAGACCGTCATCCTCAATGCGAAGACCTTGATGCAGCGCGATGCCGACTTCGCCAAGTTCGCCGCCCGCGTGCTGCTCAGCTACATCTATGAAGAGGTGCTCGGCTGGGACATCGTCCGCGATGGCATCGATCAGCTCCGCGAGTTCCACCGCCGCACCTTCCGCCGCAATCTCGCCCGTGGCGTCGAGATCGACCGCTACAACCCGCGCCTGCTTCAGTTCGACCTCGACAAGCTCGCTGACGCTCTCGATCCCGCCGCCGATCTCGACTTTGACTTCCTCGGCATCCAGACCCTCTACGACCGCTACCTCATCGTCGATAAGAAAATCAAGCCCTCCAAGCGTCTCGAAACACCGCAGCTCTTCTGGATGCGCGTCGCCATGGGGCTGAACGTCGGCGAGAAGGAAAGCGCCGAGGACAAGATCATTGGCATCTACAAGATGTACAAAGGCCGTCGCTTCTGCTCCAGCACGCCCACGCTCTTCAACAGCGGCACGCTGCACAGCCAGCTCTCCTCCTGCTACCTCTACAAGGTGGACGACAGCATCGAGTCCATCATGATCCGCGGTATCGCCGAAAACGCCTTCCTTTCCAAGTGGGCCGGCGGCCTCGGCGGCTCCTGGACCAGCGTCCGCGGCACCGGCGGCTACATCAAAGGCACCAACGGCGAATCCCAGGGCGTCATTCCCTTCCTCAAGCTGCACAACGACCAGCTCATCGCCGTCAATCAGGGCGGCAAACGCCGCGGTTCCGGCTGCGCCTACCTCGAAATCTGGCACAACGACATCGAGGACTTCCTCCAGCTCCGCATCAACACCGGCGACGAACGCCGCCGCACGCACGACCTCAACACCGCCAACTGGATTCCCGATCTCTTCATGAAGCGCCTCGAGGCCCGTGAAACCTGGACCCTCTTCCGCGCCAACGAAGTCCCCGACCTCCACGAGCTCTACGGCTCCGCCTTTGAAAAGCGCTACGCCGAATACGAGGCCCTCGCAAAAACTGGTAAGGTCTTCGGCAAGGAAATCCCCGCCGTCGATCTCTGGAAGCTCATGCTCAAGGCCATCTTCGAGACCGGCCATCCCTGGATCACCTTCAAGGACCCCTGCAACGTCCGCAGCCCGCAGGACCACGTCGGCTTCATCCACAGCTCCACTCTCTCCACCGAGATCACGCTGAACACCTCCGCCGATGAGACCGCCGTGTGCAACCTCGGCTCCGTCCTCATCGACAACCACCTCGACGACGCCGGCAACATCGACCACGCCAAGCTCCGCGAGACCATCCGCAGCGCCGTCCGTGCGCTCGACAACGTCATCGACATCAATTACTACCCCACGCCCGCCGCGAAGACCTCCAACATCCGCCACCGCCCCATCGGTCTCGGCGTCATGGGCCTGCAGTATGCCCTGTATCGCAAAGGCATCCCGTTTGCCTCGAAGGAAGCCGTCGAGTTCAACGACGAGATGATGGAAGCCATCGCCTACTACGCCTACGAGGCCTCCAGCGACCTCGCCGCCGAGCGTGGCCAGTATTCGAGTTACCAAGGCAGCAAGTGGGACCGCGGCCTCCTCCCGCAGGACACGCTCGACCTCCTCGCCAAGGAACGCGGCCAGGACGTCGATGTCCCCCGCGGCGGCAAGATGGACTGGAGCGCTCTCCGCGCGAAGATCGCCAAGCAGGGCATGCGCAACAGCAACGTCCTCGCCATCGCTCCGACAGCGACGATCTCAAACATCATGGGCTCCTCGCCGTGCATCGAGCCCCTCATGAGCAACATGCTCGTGAAGTCCAACCTCTCCGGCGACTTCATGCTCCTCAATCCCTACATTATCCGCGACCTCAAAAAGCGCGGCCTGTGGACCCCGGACATCCAGAACAAGCTCAAGTACATGGACGGCGAGATCGACTCGATCGAAGAAATCCCCGTGGACCTCAAGCGTCGCTACGCCACCGCCTTCAGCATCGACTGGGCTTGGTTGGTGGATGCCGCTGCCCGTCGCCAGAAGTGGATCGATCAGAGCCAGAGCGTGAATCTGTTCTTCGGCGGCAAGGAAATGAGCGTCCTCAGCCACATGTACCGTGGTGCCTGGCGCAAAGGCCTCAAGACCACCTACTACCTCCGCAGCCGGAGTGCTTCCAACATTGAGAAGGCAGACGCCCAGTTCCAGAAGGAGATTCGCAGCACCGTCATCGCCGGCGCGAAGCAATACTCTGAGGAAGAGAAGATGGCCTGCTCCATCGAAGCCATGCGCAATGGCGGGACGTGCGAGGCGTGTCAGTGATGCGCTTAACCGTCTGACGGGTCTGACTTGTCCGACCCGTCCGACAAACGAGCCGCTGCCACCATGCCGCCCGACTCCGACAGCCCGTTGATGCCGCATGGAGGTTACGAGAACCTCCGCAGCTACGCGGTCGCCGAGGCGGTCTATGATGCCACGGTCGTCTTCTGTGATCGTTTCATCGACAAAACGAGCCGCACTCACGATCAAATGGTCCAGGCCGCCCGCAGCGGCGTCAGAAATATCTCCGAAGGCAGCGGAGCGGCCGCCACGTCGAAGAAAATGGAGATGAAGCTCACGAACGTGGCTCGTGCCAGTCTCAACGACGAACTGGCGAAGGACTACAAGAGCTTCCTCATGCAGCGCGGCCTCCGCGTGTGGCCCAAAAGCTCCAAAACGTGCCTCGCCATGCGGGAACGGCTCAAGCACGACATCTTCCCCGGCCTCCCACCTGCACCCAAAGGCAAGATCGTGCTCACCGGCTTGGCTGGACTCGCCGAATTCGTCTCCAAAGCCGATCCCGAGCTCGCAGGCAATGCCATGCTCTGCGCCGTCAATCAGGCCTCCTATCTGCTCAAACGCCAGGTTCAGAGCCAGAGTCGCGACTTCCAAGAAAACGGCGGCTTCACCGAACGCCTCCACGCCACCCGCATCCAGGCCCGCGCCGAACAAGCTGGCATCCCGTTGTGCCCCGTCTGTGGCAAGCCCATGCGCCGCCGCACCGCCGGCAAGACCTCCAGCCAGTTCTGGGGCTGCTCCACCTACCCGAACTGCAAGGGCACGAGGGACATCGAGGGTTGAGACGCCCACTCATAGCTATCCGACAAGTCAGACGGGTCCGACCCGTCTGACTCGTCGGACCAGACCAAAACGACGATTCATGCCCAGTGGAGACGAAATTCGTGCTTGGATTCCGGCCTGTGACACGGAAACGTCTTCGCATGTCTCGTCGGCGTCGGAAATGGATTGGCTGGCTGCTCGTGCTCACCGCGCTGGGCGGATTCGTCGTATTCGCCACGCGAACGGAGACTCCTCCGCTGCCTGCGGGAATGAAAAAGGAGCACCTCAGGCTCGAACTGGCCGGACAGAGTGTTTCGGTCACTTTGTATCATCCGGCGAAGGACGAGAATGCGCCGCTGATTGTCGTCGCCCATGGGTTTACGCGCTCGAAACGCTACATGGCCGGTTGGGGCGGGCATTTGGCCGGAGAAGGCTTTTTCGTCGTGGTGCCGACGCAGCCTGCTTGGGCCGATCATGCGCTGAATGGCCGCGTTTTGGCTGCTTTGGTCGAAAAGTATCGCGAAAAGCGCCACGTGGCACTGATGGGCTTTTCGATGGGAGGACTCACCACGCTGCTCGCGACCACACACACACCCGTCGATGCCTGGGTGGGCCTTGATCCAGTCGATATGAACGGCCAAGGCAAAGCCGCCGCCGCGAAGTTGAAGGCTCCCGCAGCCTTTTTCCTCGCCGAGCCCGAAGCCTGGAACATGCACGGCAATGCGAAGACCATCGTGGAGGCCGTTTCGGGCGAAAAGGTCGTTTTTCGCATCCAGGGCGGCACGCACCTCGATGCTGAATGGCCCACCGACCTGCTTGGGCAACTCGCCTGCGGTTTTGTCGATGAAAAGCGCCAGCAACAGTTCCGGGCGAAAGCCACGGAGTTCCTCAAGCAGCTTCTTTCGACACAGTCAGGTAACAAACTCTGACCTCCCTATCGTGGGGCCTATCCCGCTCCCTTTCGTAAGGCATCGCGGCCCGAAACAGCTTCACCGCCAATCCTTGTCGTGAAGCAGCCAGACTCTGCCATCCCCGAGCGCTCGTCGAGCAATCGCAGCAGGAGCAACATGGGGGCATCGGAAGCCGTTTTTCCGTGAGAACACCCCAAGCGGCATCAGGGCTGCCTGCAGCCAAGGTGCCTCGTGAGCCCCGAATCAGGCTTGCCCTTCGGGAACGCTCCCTGCTACAGTCACAGACCCTTTTCCACGTTTTCCCATGAGCACCGCATCTTCCGGATCCAAGCCCACCACCGGTTGGAAGCCACCCTCGCTGGAGGAGATGCAGGCGATGCTCCCGCAGTATCAATTCGAGTGCCTGCTCGGCCGTGGAGGCATGGGGGCGGTGTACAAGGCCGTGCAGGTGTCGCTGGACCGTCCTGTGGCCATCAAGGTGCTGCCCGGTGACCTGCTCGACAACGAAGACGCGAATTTCCTAGAACGCTTCAAGAACGAGGCGCGCACGATGGCGAAGCTGAACCATCCGAGCATCGTCAACGTGTATGACTTCGGCGAGACGCAGACAGGGCTGCTCTACTTCGTGATGGAGTTCATCAACGGTACCGACGTGCTGCAGATGATCGCCGCCAAGGGCAAGCTGCCGGAGGACTACGCGCTTTCCATCACCGCGCACGTCTGTGACGCGCTGGCCTACGCGCACAAGAACGGCATCATCCACCGCGACATCAAGCCGGCGAACATCCTCATCAACATGGATGGCGCCGTCAAAGTGGCCGACTTCGGCCTCGCGAAGGCGAATGATCCGGGCCAAAGCGGCCTGACGAAGACGAACATGGCGATGGGCACACCGGATTTCGTGGCGCCCGAAGCGCTGATCCCGGGCGTGCCGCTGGATGGCCGTGCGGACCTCTACGCGATCGGCGTGATGCTTTACCAGATGCTCACCGGTGAGATCCCGCGCGGCATCTGGACCCTGCCCGGCAAAAAGATCGGCACCGACCCACGCTTTGACGGCATCATCACGAGGGCGATGCAGACCGACCGCGACGTGCGCTATCAAAGCGCCGCCGAGCTGCGTCGTGATCTCGACACGATCCTCACGCTGCCGCGTTCCGCGCTCATTGCCCAGCAGCAGGCTGCGGCGGAGGCGGCCGCCAAAGCCCCCGGGCCCAAAAAGTGCCGGAAGGTGCCAAAAACAGCCCCGAAGCCGGCCTTCCGAAGCCAAAGACCTTCCGCCTCGGTCCGGTTCTCGGCGCTGTCGTCAGCATCCTCCTCGTCGCCGGCCTGTATGTGATGCTCACAGACGATGGATCGAAAAAAGCAGAACCTAATGCCGAGGCGACTCCTTCTGCGCCGGCAGCCAGCTCAAAAGCGGACGAAAACACGCCAGCTCCTTCCGCGCCACCTCCGAAGCCTGCGGTCGCCGACACGACACCGGCCCCTCAGCCTGCAATGCCTGCGCCTGTGGCAGCGTCGACAACGAAGCCCGCTGTGGCTGCTGCCGAAGGAACGCCCTTCGTAAACTCACTCGGCATGAAGTTTGTGCCGGTGCCTGGGACGAACGTGTACTTCAGCATCTGGGACACGCGGGTGCAGGACTACTCGGCGTATGCGGCGGCGACGACGGACGTGGATGCCTCGTGGAAGACCCAGGAGATGGAAGGCGTGCCCGTGGGGCGCGAGGCGGATCATCCCGTCGTCGGCGTGAGTTGGGAGGACGCGCAGGCGTTCTGCACATGGCTCACGGAAAAAGAAACTGCCGAGGGCAGGCTCACGAAGAGCGCGAAGTATCGCCTGCCCACCGACGCCGAGTGGAGCACCGCCGTTGGTCTCCCTCCAGAGAAGGGCGAGACGCCATGGGCAAAGGAAGGTGGTAACAAAACGATGACCTTACCGTGGGGAAGCGAATGGCCGCCGCCCAAAAGCTCGGGTAACTACGCGGACGAGAGCCTGCACGCGAAGTTTCCAAAACCTTACCAAAAGGATAGGACAAGGTACACCAACGAGTGGATCCAAGGTTTCGACGATGGTTACGCGACAACCTCGCCTGTGGGGGCGTTCCCTCCGAACCCTTTCGGGCTCCACGACATGGGCGGCAACGTGCAGCAGTGGTGCGAGGATCGGTTTCATGTGGATTCCACAGAGCGCGCCGGCCGCGGCACCGCGTTTACCTCCAGCGTCCAAAAAGACTTTCGGTTGGTGCGTCGCCAGAAATTGGATCCCGCCGGCCGCAGGTTCGATCTGGGCTTCCGCTGCGTGCTGGATGGTTATTTTGCAGCGACTTCCAGTGTTCTCACCTCCACCACGCCTGCGATGCCTGCGGCCGTTCCTGCGACACCTTCGCCTACATCGCCTACCGCCCCTCTTCCGGCAGACCCGCTGCCACCCGGCTGGACGGACCTGCTGGCGAAGGCAGACCCCGCCCAAGGCACCGTCACCGGCCAGTGGCAGAAGGGAACTGACGGGCTCGTCGTCAAGGCGCAACCTGGCGTCCTGCCGTTCGATCTGAATCAAGTCCCCTCGGAGCAATATGACTTCGAGATGGACTTCACCGTACACAGCAGCGAACCCGATGTGGCGCAAATCCTGCCCCTGCCCGGTGGTCACTGGTTCATCGCGCGGCTCTCGCTCACTCACTGTTATCTCGGGCCAACCTTGGATGGCCAGCAGCCCATCGGGCGGAAAGAAGCCTATACAACTGATGCGAAACTTGCTCAGGGTCGCCGCCACCGGTCGCTCGTACAGGTCCGCAAGGACTCCGTGCGTCTGGTGCTCGATGAAAAAGAAGTGATCGTCTTCAACGGTGATCTCAAGCGCCTCACGCCGGATGGACAGTTCGCCCTGCGCAACACCGCGCACCTCGGCATCGCCAGCCACCAGGCAGACGTCACCTTTCACCGCATCGGCTTCCGTCCCCACGATCCTGCGAGGATGGACAAGAAGGACAAGGACACCCTAATCGCCTCCGACTCCCGCCTCGCCCAGCTCGAGGCGGGTTTCCAGACACGCTTCCAAGCCGATGCTGAGAAACCATTCCTCGCGGCCCTTGCCAAGCTCAACCAGAGCTATGTCGCCAACGGTATCGCCCGCGTGCGATCCGCCGCGCAGGCCAAAGGCAGCCTCGCCGAAGCCACGGCGCTCGATGCGGAAAAGGCGCTCATCGAAAAGGGCGGCGCTGTTCCCGCCGAGGATGTGGCTGACACGACCGCATCCCTCAAGACTCTGCGCACCACCTATCGTGGCGCGCTTGCCAAAATCAGCGCCGAGCGCGATGCCAAGGCCGCGCCGCTCTACGATCTCTATTTGAAAGCCCTCGACACCTACATCGTCGAACTGACCAAGGCGGGCAAAACAGACACCGCTGTCAAAATCCAGGCGTTCCGCAATGACATCGCCGCGCAAAAGCCCGTGACCGCCGCAGGGGCTGCCACGAGCGCCTCCACCCCCAAAACCACACTCACCCCTGCAGCGCCGAAAGCCCCATTGAGCAGCGGCAGTTCCTGGCGCAACGCCGCTCAATTTGTCGTCACCCATGGCGGCAATTTTGTGGCCCTTAAAAACGGCGGCCAGTTGCCCCCCGTCAGCAAGGCAGCCGAAATTCCCGCCGGCAAATTCGACATCGTCGAAGTGAACTTCGATCGCAATGGCTCCGTGCTCCCGCCGCCCCAGGACGCCGACTTTGCCGCCTTCAACGGCCTCCGGGATCTGCGGCGAGCCTGGTTCCGCACAACTGGACCTAGTGATGCCGCATTCGCCTTTCTCGCGGGCAACGATGACTTGAGCTGGCTGAACTTCGAGGGAGTCAACGCTCTGACCGACGGTGTGCTCGCCCACATCACCGGCCTCAAGAAACTCGACTTTTTCGGCATCACGGGTGCCGAGAACTTCACCGGTCGGGGTCTCGATAAAATCGCCGGAGCAGCCGTCATCACCAATCTCGACCTCTTGAGTTCTGGCATCACGGACGAGGGCATGCAGGCCATCAGCACCTTCAAAAAACTTCAGACCATCCGTTGCACTTCGCCAAAGGTTACCGCTGGCGGATGGGCCGCGCTCGCCAACCTCAAAACCCTCGTTTCGCTGGGAATCCCAGGCACCAACTTCGACGATGAGGCGGCTGCCGCCATTGCGGGTCTTGCCAATCTGAGCGTTCTCGACCTCCAATCCACCAAGATCACGGATGCCGGCCTCACAAAGCTCAAAGCCCTCAAGAAGCTCAGCAATCTGAACGTCATCGGCACCGCAGTCACGGCAGAGGCCGCCGCTGAATTCCAAAAACTCATGCCGCAGTGCCGCGTGAGCCGCTGAGGTCCTTTCAGCCTGGAAACAGCTCCCGCACGGCTTTCTCACGGAACGCGAAGATGCGGTCCAACTGCGGCTTCACGATCCACGGATGCGCGAGATCGCCCAGCGGCCCGAGCGGCAGAACATACGTCACCCGGTCCTGCAACTCGACGCGGCCGTCTCCGAGGTCATGGAACGCATGCTCATGATGCCACACGGCATATGGACCGACATGCTGCACGTCGATGAATCGCACCCCTTCCTCGACCAGCGTGATTTCAGACAGCCACGTCATCGGGAGGCCGAACACGGGCCGCACACGATAGGCGATCATCATTCCCGCCCGCATCTGCGGCGGAAGATCCGGTGTCAGAATCTCAAATCCCATGCCCGGCGGCGTGATCCGCGCGAGATTGCGCGGATTGGAGAAAAAGGACCATGCTTCGGCCAGGGTGGCGCGGATGGTCTGCTTCATTTGCAATGTGTGAACGGCCATGCAGCCGGAATTACGTCCGGGAGGTGAGAAGAAGCGCATTCGGGAGGTTTCGGGCGCAAAAAAGCGGCCCGGAATCGCTTCCGGGCCGCAGAGGGTTTGTTTTTCGAGCCCCGCGTGGGTTGGGGCACTGGGGCTCGAAAAGAGTTGGAGAAGCCTGGTTGCACAGCAACCAGGCAACTAGGGCATTACATCATGCCGCCGTGGTCGTGGCTGTGGCCAGCGTCGGCTTTCTCTTCCTTCGGAATGTCAGCGATGAGGCATTCGGTGGTGAGGAGGAGGCCGGAGATGGAGGCGGCGTGCTGAAGCGCGCTGCGGGTCACCTTGGCAGGGTCAACGACGCCCGCCTTGATGAGGTCTTCATACTTGGCGGTGGCGACGTTGTAGCCTTGGTTGCCTTTGCCCTTCTTGACTTCGGCAACGATGAGAGCGCCTTCGACGCCCGCGTTGGCGGCGAGCTGACGGAGGGGAGCTTCGATGGCACGAGCGACGATTTCAGCGCCGGTCTTCTCGTCACCGACGAGCTTGAGGTCGCCGAGCGCGGCCTGAGCGCGGATGAGAGCGACACCGCCGCCAGGGACGATGCCTTCTTCGACGGCGGCACGGGTGGCGTGCAGGGCGTCTTCGACACGGGCTTTCTTTTCCTTCATCTCGGTTTCGGTGGCAGCACCGACGTTGATGACGGCCACACCGCCGGCGAGCTTCGCAAGGCGCTCCTGGAGCTTCTCACGGTCGTAATCGGAGGTGGTTTCGGCGATCTGATTCTTGATCTGGGAAACGCGTCCGGCGATGGCGTCGGAGGAGCCTTCGCCCTCGACGATGACGGTGTTTTCCTTGCCGATGGTGATGCGCTTGGCACGGCCGAGGTCGGTGAGCTCGATGTTTTCGAGCTTGATGCCGAGGTCTTCGGTGATGCAGCGGCCACCGGTGAGGATGGCGATGTCTTCGAGCATGGCCTTGCGGCGATCACCGAAGCCAGGAGCCTTCACAGCGACGATGTTGAGGGAGCCGCGCAGCTTGTTCACCACAAGGGTGGCCAGGGCTTCGCCTTCGACGTCTTCAGCAATGATGAGGAGGGGCTTGCCGGAGCGGGCGACCTTCTCAAGCAGAGGCAGCATGTCCTTGAGGTTGCTGACCTTCTTCTCGTTGATGAGGATGTAGGCGTTCTCGAGGTTGCACTCCATCGTCTCCGGATTGGTGACAAAGTAGGGGCTGAGGTAACCCTTGTCGAACTGCATGCCTTCAACGACTTCGAGGGTCGTTTCGATGCTCTTGGCTTCTTCGACGGTGATGGTGCCTTCCTTGCCGACCTTGTCCATGGCTTCGGCAATGATGTTGCCGATGCTGGCGTCCCAGTTGGCGGAGACGGTGGCGACCTGGGCGACTTCCTTGCTGTCTTTGACCGGGGTGGCGATCTTCTTCAGTTCGGCGACGAGGGCCTCAGTGGCCTTCAGAATGCCGCGTTGAAGCGAGGTCGGGTTCGCACCGGCGGTGACGTTGCGAAGGCCTTCGCTGTAGATGGCCTCGGCGAGCACGGTGGCGGTGGTGGTGCCGTCGCCGGCGATGTCGGAGGTCTTGGAGGAGACTTCCTTGATGAGCTGGGCGCCCATGTTTTCATAAGGATCGGGAAGTTCGATTTCCTTGGCCACGGTGACACCGTCCTTGGTGATCGTGGGGGAGCCGAATTTCTTCTCGAGGATGACGTTGCGGCCGGCAGGGCCGAGCGTGGCCTTCACGGCCTTGGCGAGCTTGGTGACGCCGCGCAGGAGGGCCTGACGGGCGGATTCGTCGAAGTTGAGTTGTTTAGCCATAAATCAGTTAATGAGTGATGAGTTAGGATTCAGTGAGTGAGGGTTAGCCGATGATGCCGAGGATGTCGGTTTCGTTGATGATGAGGACATCTTCGCCGTTGAGCTTCACTTCCGTGCCGCCGTACTTGGAGATGAGGACCTTGTCGCCCTTCTTCACGGTGAAGAGGGTGCTGACATCCTTGCCTTCGTCGTCCTTGCCGGTGCCGAGCGCGAGGATTTCAGCTTCCTGGGGTTTTTCTTTGGCGGTGTCGGGCAGGAAGATGCCGCCAGCGGTCTTTTCTTCGCTGGAGGAACGCTTCACGAGGACACGACGACCGAGCGGGGTGATGGAGGTAGCCATAGTTGGTCTGGTTTGTGCTTTAGGGTTTCTAGGTTCTGGTTTGGTTTCGGGTTGTCTGCCCGGCCTGCTGACACACAAGGTTGGGTGTGGCGGCTGGCCGGGCGGAAAGGGTGCTAGGGAAGAAAATCGGGGTGGTTATGGGCGGATGAATGACGAATTCCGAATGAGGAATGACGAACGAATGGCCAAGCCGGAAGCACGGATGAGGTGCAGCTCGTTGGCTTCGCGTGTGATTCGGTTTTCGTCATTGGGGAATTGTTCGTCATTCTGGTTTCTGGTTTCGTCATTCCGCCGCTGGTCAATCAGGCTGCTCGGTCTTAGGAGTCGCGGCGGCGGGCGCGGCCGGATTCGGGACGATGGACACGCCGTTCGGGGCGCGCTCCATGCCGCCGAAGCTGAGATCAGGTGCGGCCTCGCCGATTTCGCCGACGAGGAAGGCCACGAGTTGCTGCGGGTCTTCGGATAGCGCGGCTTGGAGCATGCGGCTGGTGCGAGCCTTGTCGTAGCCTTTGATGTCGAGATCAAGCTTCGCCGCGCCTTCGAGGCCCTTGATCTGCGCGGCGAGATCGACGCTGCCGTTGATGCGCGCCTGCAACGCCTTGTCCTGAGCGAGCTTGCCGAGCAGGGTGCGCAGCTTCGTGTTCACCTCCGGCACGTTGAGCAGGTCCGCAGCAGTCTTGCCGGGATACTTCTCGATGATGCCCTCAGCTTCACGCTGCAACTCACCCACCGTTGCTGCCACAGGCGCGGATGCGATGCCACTGAGCGCATTGACGATCTCCGCTTCGACGCGTGAGTTGGTCACAGACGTGGCTTCCGGCACGGCTGGCTTTTCGGCGGCCTTGGCAGGTTCTTCGGTCTTTTTGCCGCAGGATACCGACGACAGGGTGATGAGCGCGACAGCGATAAGGAGCGGTGACGAATCGTCGCCTTTTCGGTTGATTCTCTGGCGACGAATCGTCGCCACTCCATGTGTGGTGGGCGAGTTCATGCGGCGCGTGGGGCGATGGCGGCGTTGGAGATTTCGCGCAAGGCGGTGCGCACCGCCTGGTCGAAGGTTTGGAAGGATTCAAACTGCGGCTGCGCACCGGCCATGACGAGGTTATCCCCCATGGTCTCAAGGCGGCCGACGACATACCACTGGTCGTTGCCCTGGTTTTCGATGAGCGACTTCAGGTATTGGATCTCCAGCCTTTTGTTCGTGATCTGGTCGTTCGTGTCGGAACTCTGGTTGGTGAATTCCACCATCGGCTGGCGGCAGAGAAGGATGCCGTAGGCACAATTCGCGGCCAGGGAGCAGGTGATGACATACTTCGCCTGCGCCTCGACGAGGATGTGGGAAGGATCGGTGCCGCTGATGGCCAGTTCCGTGTCAGACAAGCGTGCGCTGACTCCCATGGGATCGCGTTTGATGCGGAAACCCTCGGCTTCCGTCAGCCCTGCAAAGCACTCCACAATCTGCGAAAGATACCGACGACGGCGCTCCAGCAGCAACTGGTCGTAGCGATGGAGGAGGCCTTTGGCCTCCGCATCGAGAGCAGACAGTTCCTTGAGGGCTTCCAGACTCATTATTCGGCAGGAGGGGGCGAAGATTTGCCCTTGGGAAGGGCTTTGGCGGATTTGGGAAGCTTCTTCTTTTCGGACTCGAGGCGGCGCTCGACTTTCTTCATGTCTTCATCCGCAGGAAGTTCTTCCGGCTTGATGCCGCTCACGGTGAGCGCACGGCGGACTTCCTTGTTGTTTTTGACGTGCTCGTCGGCAATCGCGGTTTCGGACGGGAAAACGGTCTTCTTCATGTTGAAGACAGTGATCTCGTTCGCGAAGTCCTTGGCCTTGATGGTGATCGTCGGCAGAAAATCGGCCAAAGCACGTCCTTCAGGAACGTTGAGACGCTTCTTCATGCTTTGCGTCGTTTTACCGCCGAACAGGGCTTCGTCGCCTTTGCTGCGAATGCGGGCAAAGGATTGGTTGTCGGCGAGGCGCTGGAAAATGAGGCCGGAAAGCAGCTTTTCCGAGTCGGAAAGCTTTTTGCGCGCACTCAAACGCTCCAATTCGTCAATGCGCTGCTCGACGAGTTCCTGTTTCCGCGTCTGGATGGCGAAGTAGCTCTGGGCAAAAGCAATCTCCTCTTTCGCCGGATCACCGTTCTGGGCGATCAGGTAGCATGCGTAACGCGTGAGCATCACATCCTCGATTTCTCGCTGGGCTCCAGACCCGAGATCGACCTTTTTACTGACATCAATAAAATGGTCTGAAACGGCAGTTCCTGCGGTCTCACAAGAGAGCTTTGCTCGGTCGATGACCTTGGCAAAGTTCTGCCAGTTGGCGTAGCCAAGTTGTTCTTGAAGGTCACGGGCCAGCCAGAACTCCACTTTGGAGTCTGGCTCGACATGAACCAGCCCTTCAAAATCAGCATGCAGCTTGGCAATGACCTCTTTCTTCATGTTCAGGTCAGGTTGGAGTTGCAGGTTGGGATCAAATGCCTGACGCCAGGAAATTGATCGGGACGGGCGTCCATGCCGGAGGCACGGAAGAAATTAGCCGGTGGTGCAACCACCGGATCAACGCGATTCCCCATCGTGGAAGAAGCCAGCGCCCTGAAGGGGCGCGAGAAACGGGCGCAGGACGGTGACGTGGAGTCGCCGCAGGCTTCTCGCGCTCCTGCCGGAGCGCGGCGGGAGGAAAGCGTGGGTGTGGCGCTGGAACCGGTGGTTGCACCACCGGCTAATGTCTCGCGTCCTTCCAGGACGAGGCACGCATGACGTAGGTTGGGTGTGTTTGGCGCGGCGGATGTCGCCAGGTCGTTGATTCTCTTCGCCAAACCGCCCGACGGTTTGGAGAGAGCGGCGCGTGCAAAGAGATCCCCAATCGGCCGGGCGATTCGGCGAAGGTGACGATGTGTGTCAGCGAAGCGCCCACCGCCGAATACACCCAGCCTACGACGGGTGCGTCCTTCCAAGACGCCGTTCATCGGCGATCCGGGGCGAAGATGCAGTTGCCTGGATGGCAACGAGTGGCTGCGATCAGATACCACGGTTATTATTGTCGTATTGAGCCAACAAGCTAAGCCCGAATTCATAGTCATCCTCTAATTCGGAGACCGCGTCTGGCCATCCATCCCAACCAGCTTCTTCAATAAACCAGCGCGAAAGTATGCCGGCCTCCGGTCGACGCTGTGGTTGCTTGTGCACAGCTATCAGGAAATCCTGCCACCACTTCAGATCAGAGGGATGACCACGTCCCGTGCTCTTATTTGCATCGTCCGCAAACACGCTGAGGCAACGATACGCTTCTTCACTCAGATGTTCTTCGATCTTATAGGTCGGGGAGGACTGCGATACTTTTAGAACACCTTTGACTTCGAGCGGGCGCAAAACCTTTTGATAGAAATCACCCAGTATCAGATTGTAGAGTTCATATCCGAGTGGGTTTGGAGCACCATCAGCCGGACAGATATTCGATACATAAGAAACTCCACTGGATCTGGCAGCAACAAACAAAACTGCTGACGGACGATCACCTTGGGCCTCGCAACTGTAGGCGAAGCTGGACGCATGTTTATCCCAATTATTTTCAGAGAGGCCGATGCGGACATCACCGACCGCCCACCCATCGCTGAGTTGTTGGACAATCGCTTGATTTAGAGGTTCGCGCTCCAATGACGTGGTGAACTCAAGCTCTTGAAATGTAATCATATGCTAGCGTTTGTTTACTTGTCCTTGTCCACGACCTCGAAGTCGGCATCGACGACCTTGCCCTTGTCCTTCGGCTCGGCGGCGGCGGTTTCGGGACCGCCGGCGGCGCCCATGTCGGGCATGCCACCCGTGCCAGGGGCACCGGCTCCGGCGGCAGCGGCGGCTTGATACGCGGCGGCGAAGAGTTTTTCGATCTCCTCGGTCTCGGATTTCATCTTGTCGATGTCGTTGGCCTCGACGGCGGACTTCAAGGTGGCGAGCTTGTCCTTGATCGGCGTGAGCTGATCGGCGGGGACCTTGCCTTCCCACTCTTTGAGGGTCTTTTCGATCTCGTAGCTGAGGCTGTCGGCTTTGTTTTTGACTTCGACACCTTCCTTGCGCTTGCGGTCTTCCTCGGCGTGCTCTTCGGCGTCGCGCTTGGCTTTTTCGATCTCGTCGTTGCTGAGACCGGAACTGCCTTGGATGGAGATCCGCTGCTCCTTGCCGGTGGTTTTTTCCTTGGCGGAGACGTGCAGGATGCCGTTGGCATCGATGTCAAAGGTGACTTCGATCTGCGGCTGGCCGCGGGGCATCGGCGGGATGCCGTCGAGTTTGAAGGTGCCGAGCGTTTTGTTGTCGCGGGACATCGGGCGCTCGCCTTGAAGGACGACGATCTCGACGCCGGGCTGCTGGTCGGCGTAGGTGGAGAAGATCTGTGAGTGCTTCTTCGGGATCGTCGTGTTGCGGGCAATCATCGGCGTTGCGACACCGCCAGCGGTCTCGATGGCCAGCGTGAGCGGAGTCACGTCGAGGAGGAGCACGTCCTTCACATCGCCCTTCAAAACGCCGCCCTGGATGGCCGCGCCGATGGCGACAACTTCGTCCGGGTTCACGCCTTGATGCGGGTCTTTGCCGGCGAGCTTCTTCGCGGTCTCGACGACCTTGGGCATGCGGGTCATGCCGCCGACGAGGACGAGCTCGTCAATCTTGCTGGCGTCCAGCTTGGCCGCCGCAAGGCAGTCACGCACGGGCTTCATGGTGCGCTCAAAGAGGCTGTCGCAAAGCTGCTCCATCTTGGCACGCGTGAGCGTCTTCATGATGTGCTTCGGCCCGGTGGCATCGGCGGTGATGAAGGGCAGGTTCAAATCGTAGCTCTGGCTGGAGCTAAGGGCGATCTTCGCCTTCTCCGCCTCTTCCTTGATGCGCTGAAGCGCGTCCGGCTGGCCGCTGAGATCAATGCCGCTGTCGGATTTGAACTCGTTGACGATCCAGGTGATGAGCGTGTTATCCCAGTCGTCACCGCCGAGGTGGGTGTCGCCATCGGTGGCGAGCACTTCGAAGACGCCGTCGCCGATTTCGAGCACGCTGATGTCGAAGGTGCCGCCGCCGAGGTCATACACGGCGATCTTTTCATCGCTCTTCGATTCGAGGCCGTAGGCCAAAGAAGCGGCGGTGGGCTCATTGATGATGCGGCGGACGTTCAGGCCGGCGATCTCGCCTGCGGCCTTGGTAGCGTTGCGCTGGCTGTCGTTGAAGTAAGCCGGCACGGTGATGACGGCCTCGGTGATGGTTTCGCCCAGCTTCGCCTCGGCGTCGGCCTTGAGCTTGCTGAGGATCATGGCGCTGACCTCCTGCGGGGAGTAGGTTTTGGTCTCGCCACCGACTTCAACCTGCACATGAGCGTCACCATTGCTGGCGGCGACGATCTTGTAAGGCATGCGCTTGTCCGCTTCGGTGAGTTCGGTGAATTTGCGGCCCATGAGGCGCTTCACGGAGAAAACGGTGTTGCGGGGATTCGTGACGGCCTGGCGCTTCGCGGCCTGGCCGACGACACGCTCGCCGCTCTTCGTGAAAGCGACGACGGAGGGGGTGGTGCGGGCGCCTTCGCTGTTCTCGAGGACCACCGCCTTGCCGCCTTCGAGGACGGCCATGCAGGAGTTCGTGGTGCCGAGGTCAATGCCGAGGATTTTGCTCATGATGGTGGGTTTTGGGGGAAAGGTGGAACTGAAGGTTTTGGCGCCCCTTCCTTGGCTAGAGCCGTGCCAAGTGGTGTCTTTCAGGCTACAGGCATTGATTTGCCAAGGATCCAGCGTTTTGGCCGCAAAGTGACAAAACCGTGAAACGGCCGCCAAAGTGCCAGAAAATGGCACAATTGGGCTGTCACTTGGCACTTTCGAGAGTTCTGGCTCAGGCGGCGGATTTTCGCGCCAGCCATGAGCCCGCCACCGCAATGACCGTGTTCAAACCGAGCGCCCAGATGCCGGGGTGGAAGCCGCTGGTTTTCAGCGAGGCCATGAAGGTGCCGCTCTTCTCATCGACCCAGAAGAACGACAGCGCGAAGAGCAGTCCGATGAGCATGCCAGCGAAGACGGGACCGGATTTCATGCCTTTCCAATGGATGCCGATGAGGAAGGCGGGCGCGATTTGCAGCAGCATGTCGAACTTCATCTCCAGCAGCTCGACGAGCGTGAATTTCACGCCGGAGCTGTTCATGTAGATGGCGAAGGAGGCCAGCACGACGACGATGATCGTCGAGGTCCATTTGCCGATGGTCGTTAGCGTTTGCTGGCTGGCTTCCGGCTTCACGAAACCGGCATACAAGTCCTTCGTGACCATGCTGGACAGCGAGAGCAGACAAGAATCCGCCGTGGACATGATCGCGCCAAGCACGGCGGCAAAGATGAGGACCACGAGGCCATGCCCAAAGGCGCTCTGCTCCTGTACCTGGCGCATCATCACGCCGATGACGCCATCCGAGCTCACGCCATCGAGTTTTCCCGCGAGATGTGCGGCGGCTGTGACACCCGCGAGCACGGCGATGAGCGCGGTGGTGAGCGGCATGAAGGCCATCACGGCCATGCTGCGACGCAGCGCCTTGGCTGAACGAGCGGCGTAAATGCGCTGGATGGCCTGTGGATACAACGCAGCACCGACACCGAGCAGAAACACATAGCTGAGCCAATTTCGAGCTTCTGCGGCTTTGGGAGGCAAAACCTTCGCGGGAGCGATTTCGGCCAGTTTGCGCGTCGTGACCTCCAGCGAGCCGTATTCGGCAAAAATGAGCCCCAACAGCACAAAGAAGCCCACGGCGAGGATGCCGCCCTGGATCACATCCGTCCACGCCACGGCGCGGAAGCCGCCGAGTGTCTCATACAACAGCATGATCGCCGCCAGCACGGCCACGCCCCATGCGAAGGCCACATCGGGCGGCAGCGTCGTGAGCCCCTCCACCGCGCGACCCATCGCGGTGAGTTGTGCGAGGTAAAAATTTAGCAGCGCAGCCACCATGATCAGCGTGGCGAGCAAATTCAGCCCGCGATGCTGGAAGCGATGCGCCAAAAAGTCGGTCGGCGTGATGAAGACATGCTTTTTCGCCAGCGTGAAGAGTTTCGGCGCGAGGATCAGGTAGGTCACGACGATGGCCGTCATGAAATGCACGCTCGCCAACCACGAGAAGCCGCTGCGGTAGGCTTTGCCTGAAAAGCCGAGGATGGTGTTCCCGCTGTATTGCGTGGCGTAGAGCGTCAGCAGCAGCACAAAGAAGCCCACGCCCTTTCCGCCGAGGAAATGATCGCGCATTGAGTTTTCCTCGCGCGCTTGGCGGCCGAGCCAGCCGATCCACACGAGCGAGAGCAGGTAGAGGCCGATGAAAACGAGCCCGCCCGTGCCGAAAGGGATCGCATTCATGCCTGATCGTCATCCTCCTCCGGCCAACGTTTCACAAACAGCCACGCGGTGAACACCGACATGGCCGCCGAACCCAATACCGACACCGCCGCCCACAGCGGCATGCCCAGCACGATCGTCCCGACCTCCTGCGGCCAATACCACGGGATGGAGATCGCCAGCAGGACCGCATACACGGCCCAGATCCACGGCGAGAGATAGCTGCGCGTCGTTTTCATCGGAAAAGCGTCCGATTCACGCCGGAACAGGGCGATTTGTCGAGAGGGAAGCCGCCGACCGTCGGCCCCTTTGTGAAAAGATTCACAATCTAATTGCCGCTCCATCGCACGGGGCGTAACTCTGCCTGCCTTAACCCCCAAATGCCCATGGTCGCCCCCGCAGAAGCCACCCTCGCCGCCTACGACTCGAAGGTCGAGGGCAACGTCATCTTCACCAAGCTCGACGCTGCCATCAACTGGATGCGCAAGAACTCCATGTGGCCGATGCCGATGGGCCTCGCCTGCTGCGCCATCGAAATGATGGCCGCTGCGTGCAGCCGCTACGACCTGAGCCGCTTCGGCATGGAGGTGATGCGCTTTTCCCCCCGCCAGGCCGACGTCATGATCGTGGCCGGCACCGTGACCTACAAGATGGCCCTCGCCGTGAAGCGCATCTGGGACCAGATGCCCGCGCCAAAGTGGTGCATCGCCATGGGCGCCTGCGCCAGCAGCGGCGGCATGTATCGCAGCTACGCCGTTCTCCAGGGCGTGGATCAAATCATCCCAGTGGACGTTTACATCTCTGGCTGCCCTCCCCGCCCCGAGGCGCTGCTCGAAGGCCTGATGCGCCTGCAGCAGAAGATCGAGACCGAGCATTCCTTCGTCGAGCAGAAGAAGGAGCTGATCGCCGAACTCACCGCGTAATTTTTTCTCTGACCCGCCGCCATGAACGCCGCCCAGATGACCGAAGCCCTCAAGCAGAAATTCGGTTCCGCCGTGCTCGAAACGAAGGAATTCCGCGGTGAGCATACGCTCGTCGTCACTCTCGAAGGCGCGAAGCCGCTGCTGAAATACTGCCGCGACGAACTGGCCTTCGATTACCTCGTGGATGTCTCCAGCCTCGACTACATGGGCAAGGATCCACGATTTGAGATGGTGTATGAGATCTACGGCTACGGCCATCATCAACACCTTCGCGTGCGAGCCGCCGTGGCTGAGGACGTGGACGTCCCCACCGTCAGCGACATCTGGCCGACCGCCGACTGGCATGAGCGCGAGGTTTATGACATGATGGGCATCAAATTCAGTGGTCACCCGGATCTGCGCCGCATCCTCATGTGGGAAGGTTATCCCTTCTTCCCGCTGCGGAAGGATTTCCCGCTCGAAGGCAAGCCCAGCGACATGCCGGATGTCGGCTTCACCAACGTCGCCCCGATGGCCGATGGTCCCTTCGTCACCAGCGCCGGCAGCGGCGACACCGTCACTCGCGAACCGCGCTCCCGCAGGCCGGTGGAGTGAGTTGTCATGAAAGGAAAGAGGTCAGCAGTCAGATGGAGCCACTAATTCGGCACCACGCCTAACCCATCACTTCTAACCCCTAACCTCTGACGCCCCCATCCCGGCAGAAAGAGCGCCACCGCACTCCTCGTTCCCTTTCTCTCATCCCATGACACGCACCCACCTCACCACCGCGCTCGGCCTGGCGCTTGCCACGGCCGCTTTCTCCGCTGAATCCACCGACTGGGCCAAGTTCCGCGGCCCTGCAGGCAATGGAGTCATTCCCGCTCTCGCCGGAGCCAAATGGAGCCTCAAAGAAGTCTGGAAATCTCCCACGAACCTCGGTTTCAGCAGCTTCGCTGTCGCAGGTGGCAAAGCCTACACGCTCGTCACCGGCGAGACCGATGGCAACACCGGCGAAGCGCTCCTTTGCCTCGATGAAAAGACCGGTAAGCAGCTCTGGAGCAAACCGCTGACGGTGATCTCGAAGTACGACGGCGGTGGCGACGCCGGCACGCCCGACAACAAAGGTGGCGACGGCTCCCGCAGTTCGCCCGTGATCGACGGCGGCAAAGTGTACGTCATCGACTCCATGCTTGGCGTGTTCTGCTTCGACGCCGGAAGCGGCAAGGAGATCTGGAAGCACGACGTCATGAAGGACAACGCTGGCGTGCAGATCAAATGGCACAACGCCGCCTCCCCGCTCATCGACGGTGACATCCTGATGCTCGCCGGTGGCGGCGAAGGGGAAGCGCTCCTCGGTCTGGACAAGAACACCGGCGCAGTCGTGTGGAAGGGCGAGGACGACAAGATGACGCACGCCACCCCGATCCTCGCCGACATCCTCGGCGTTCATCAGGCGATCTTCTTCACGCAAAAAGGCCTCGTCGGAGTGAAACCGCAGAGCGGCGACGTGCTCTGGCGCGCCGACTTCCCCTACAAGGTCAGCACCGCGGCATCTCCCGTCGTGTTCGGTGACATCGTGTACTGCTCCGCCGGTTACGGTGTCGGCGCAGGTGCTTTCAAGCTCGCCAAAAACGGGAGCAAGTTCGAAGCCACCCAGATCTGGCGTCGTGAAAACCAGTGCTTCAACCACTGGAGCACACCCGTCGTCAAAGACGGCTACCTCTACGGCATGTTCAGCTTCAAGGAATACGGCGCGGGCCCGCTCGCCTGCGTGGACATCCGCACCGGCGAAGACAAGTGGGCTGAAAAAGGCTTCGGCCCCGGCCAGGTCATCCTCGTCGGCGACAAGATCGTCGCCACCAGTGACAAAGGCGAGATCGTCGTCACAGAGGCCAATCCGGAGAAGTACAAGGAAGTGGCCCGCAAAGACGTGCTCGAAGGCAAAGTGTGGAGCTACCCCGTCCTCGCCAATGGCAAAATCTTCGCCCGCAGCACGGTCGAAGGTGTCTGCCTCGACGTGAACTGATTCACCGCAAATCAGCCCGACTCACCCGACGCCCGGAGATGCCCTCTCCGGGCTTCTTTTTGCGGCCGAAGGCTCGCAGCCTTGACGCCTTCCGTGCTCTGGCCGACTCTCGCCTCTCCCCGGAATGAAGCAGTGGCTGCAATACATGGTACAGGCCTGGCAAAAGGCGCGCGAACTCCCCTATGTGGGGCGCAGTCTGTTTGCCGCCGCCATCGTGTTCCTCGTGATCGAGATCGCGCTGGGCTGGCACCGCACGCATCCCGACGATGTGGCGGGCGAGGCGATCAACCAAGCCCGGCAGGCCCAGATCACCCTGCCGAAGAGCGTGATCGTGCTCTCGAGCATCCTGCCTTATCTGAACCTATGGGTTTCCATCGGCGTGCCGCTGCTGCTTATCGTCATCTGGCGTCGTTGGGGTGATTTGCGCCGCCTGATGGCGCCGGTCAGCATCGCCTCGGGTTCCGTCGTCTTGTGGGCCATCGCCAGCGAACTGGTGGACTACATTGCGCACGCTAACATGACGGAAATGGGCGAGCCGCCAGCGCCGGTGGCGTTCGCCTTCAAACTCGTGTTCATCGCGCTGGCGATTGGCTCCGTGCCCTTCGCACTGCAGTATTACCGCAAGACAACCATCCTGGAGCGCTACACGCTGATCACTTTCCTGCACCCGTTGCTGTTCTGCTTCATCTCCTTCTGCTCGCTGTGGATCATCATGGATCTGCTGGATAACCTGAAGGACTTCCAGGTGGCGAAGTCCAGCTTTTCGGACGTGCTGGGCTTTTACCTCGGCCTGCTGCCCTACATTTACGTCACAGTGATGCCCGTGGCGCTGCTGCTCGCGGTTTTGTACGCGCTGACCCGCATGTCACGCGCCAACGAGCTGATTTCCATGCTCGGCGTGGGTCGCAGCCTAGCGCAGGTGCTGCGTCCAGTATTTCTCTGCACCGCCTACTCCTCGGTCTTGAGCCTCGCGGCGAACTACTACTGGGCACCACGGGCCGAGGGCAACCGCAAGGCGGTCGTCCGCGCCCTGGAGGAAAGAGGCGCGGACTCCATCATGGCCTCCTCCATCATGTTCCGCAACGAGCAGACCCGCCGCACCTGGTTCGCGGCCTCTTTCCCCTTCTCCCTGCGCAGCGGTCGCGAGCGCATGCGCGGCGTGCAGGTCCGTGAGGAAAACGCCGACGGCACGCCCGCCCGCACCATCATCGCCGCCGCAGCCTCATGGACCCCCGGTGGTGGCTGGCGCTTCTTTGACGGACGCGAGATGATCTATCAAAATGGCAGCGTCAGCTTGATCCGTCCTTTTCCTGCCCGCAAAGACGGCCAGCAAGTGCTTGAGGAGCCCAACATCGAGGAAACTCCGTGGAGCATCGTCAGCTACGCCCTGCGCGCCGATTTCATGGGCGTGCCGGAGATCGTTTCCTATCTTCAGGCCTACCCCAAGGCTGCGGATGACAAGCTCGCACCTTTCCGCACGCACTTCTGGCATCGTTTCGCGCTGCCCTGGCAGGCGTTTGCGCTCGTGCTCGTCGCCGCGCCGCTGGGCGTGGCCTATTCGCGGCGCGGCTCGGTCGGTGGCATCGCCGCCAGCGTGTTCATCTTTTTCATCTTCATGTTCGTGAACAACCTGTTCTTGAATCTCGGCAAAGGCGGCCACCTGCCCTCTTGGCTCACCATTTGGATGCCACACCTGCTTTTTGGCGCTCTGGGCTGGGGGCTCTTCCACTTCCGCTCGAAGAATCGCGACTTCCCCTCCCTCAAGTCCCTGCTCAAGCAGGCGCGGCCCCAAGTCATGCGCCCGCGCAACCGTGCCGCCGATGCTCCCGCCACTTGAGGCTTGAAACCTGAATCCGCAGACTCATAGAAAGATTTGATGCAGCAAAACTGGTCCATCCGCAGCCGCGCCCACGAATGCGCCCTCACCGGCCGTCCTTTTGAGGACGGCGAAAGCTTCCACACCGCCATCTACTTCGACCCGCAGGAAAACGGCTACATCCGCCGCGATGTCTGCAACGTCGCCTGGAAGCAGGAGCTTGAGGAGCGCAAGCCTGTCGCCTCCTGGAAGACGATCTACCAAAAGGTCATCGTCGAGGCCAAACCTGAGATCGCGCCCAAGGAAAGCGCGCAAGAGCTGCTCCAGCGCTTCATCGAGGAAGGCGATCCGATGACCGAGAACGCCCGCTACATTCTCGCCCTCATGCTCGAACGGAAGCGCCAAATCGTGCAGACCGCCGAGAAGGAGGTCGATGGCGCGAAGATGCTCTTCTACGAAAACAAAAAGACCGGCGAAATCTTCATCGTCCGCGACCCCGAGCTGAAACTCGACGAAGTCGCCCAAATTCAGGAAGAAGTCGCCACCATCCTCGCCTTTGGCGGCCCTGCCGTCGAAGCCGCGAAGGCCGCCGGCGTCACGCTCACGGTCGATGGGGTCGTTCCAGCGGAAGAGCCGAAATCGGAAGAAACTGCCGAAACTCCTGTGGAACCTGAAGCGACGGAAAGCGGCGAACCCTCGCCAGAGCCTGTCGAATCCAACGCCTGAGCCAGCATCCAGCATCGAACATCCAGCACCAAGCATCCAGTCACCATGTCCCTCCAGCAAGACCGCGAAGAACTCCGCCAGATTTTGAAATCAAAGTCCGTGAAGACGGGCAAATTCACCCTCGCCTCTGGCAAAGAGAGCGATCTCTATGTCGATTGTCGCGTCACCACGCTCGACTCACGCGGCGCGGTGCTCGTGGGACGCGTGCTGCATGACCTCCTGCGCAAAGAAGAGGCGAAACGCGGCCTCGACATCGGCTCGCTCGGCGGTTTGACGATGGGCGCGGATCCGATCACCCTCGCGGTGGCCATGAGTTCCAGCATGGCGGGCGATGCGAAGCCCGTGCAGGCCTTCGTCGTGCGCAAGGAGCCCAAAGGCCACGGCCGTGGCAAGCGCATCGAGGGCAACTTCATCACCGAGCAGCCCGTCGTCGTCGTCGATGACGTCATCACCACCGGCGGGTCGACCTTGAAGGCCATCGAGGCCATCGAGCAGGAAGGCGGCAAAGTCGCCTTCGCCCTCATTCTCGTCGATCGCGACGAAGGCGGCCGCGAAGCCATCGAAAGTGCCGGCTACCCCGTCGTCGCAGCGTACACACGAGCAGACTTGGTTTGATGATCCTGCGCCGCTTGGGCGCTACACAAAAATCCCCTTCACCACCTCGCCATACACATCGGTGAGGCGGAAATCTCTTCCTGCATACCGATACGTCAGCTTCAGGTGATCGATGCCGAGCAGGTGCAGGATCGTCGCGTGGAGATCGTGCATGTGGACTTTGTCCTTCACGGCGTAGTAGCCGAAGTCGTCCGTCTCGCCATACGCGAGGCCGCCTTTCACACCACCGCCGGCGAGCCACATGGTGAAGCCCTGCGGATTGTGATCGCGACCGTTTGCGCCCTGCACGATGGGCGTGCGGCCGAATTCGCCGCCCCAGACGACGAGCGTGTCCTCCAGCAGGCCGCGTTGTTTCAAATCGGTGAGCAGGCCTGCGATGGGACGATCCACGGCGGCGGCATTCTTCGTGTGACCGCTGACGAGATTCGAATGCTGGTCCCACACGTTCGGTGTGTTCACCTGGATGTAGCGCACGCCCGATTCGGCAAAGCGACGCGCCAGCAGGCACTGACGGCCGTAGTTGTCGGTGACTTCGTTGCCGATGCCGTAGAGCGCCTTGATGTGCGCGGGCTCGTTTTCGATGTCCATCACGCCTGGAGCCTCGTTTTGCATGCGAAAGGCCAGCTCCATGCTCTGGATCATGCCCTCGACCGGTGCATGACGCGTGCGCTCGAAGTGCTCGCGGTTCATCGCCTGCAACAGGTCCATTTTGCGCCGCTGATCGCCCGCATCGCCTTTGGCATCGAGAAAGCGGAAAGTGGCGTCTTTGCCGAGTTTGCCACCGCGACCGACCGTCGTGCCCTGATGCGCCGCAGGCAGAAAAGCGCTGCCGTAATTGCGCGGACCGCCATGAGTGCCGGATGGGCTGATGCTCACAAAGGCGGGCAGATCAGCGTTTTCGCTGCCAAGACCGTAGCTGATCCACGCACCCATCGACGGACGGATGAAATTATCCGCGCCCGTGTGGATCATGCACACCGCCTGGCCGTGCGACTGGCCTTTGCTCTGCATCGACCGGATCACGCAGAGGTCATCGAGCCGCTTCGACACTTCCGGGAACAATTCACTGCCCCAAAGTCCGCTCTCACCATGCTGCGAGAACTTCCACGGCGATCCGAGCAGCTTCGCCTGGCTCGTGGACGAGGGATCGAGGTTCTTCGCGGGAGCAAAAGGCAGCTTCTTGCCGTCCATCTCCTGGAGCTTCGGTTTGTAATCAAACGTGTCCACCTGCGACGGCCCTCCATGCATGAAGAGAAAGATCACCCGCTTCGCCCGTGGCGTGTGATGCAGCCCCCGCGGCAAACTCGCCGCCGTGGCGATGCCATTGAGCGCCAGCGCGCCAAAGCCACAAGCGGCGGTTTGGAGAGCATGGCGACGGGTGATGAGCGATTCGGCATTCATGTGGATGCGATGGGAAGTCGGCTTTGAGCAGGCTTTGGACATCAAAACGAGCACGCAGCGAGTTTTTCGCAGAGGGCAGGGCTTTCCCGGCGAAGAATCGCCTTGAAGAAGCCCCGCCAGGAAGGCTAAATCCTCCGCATGGTATCCAAAACGGACATCAAGCGCTACTGCGACGCCATCGCCGCCGCCTTCAAGCCGCTGAAGATCATCCTCTTCGGCTCCTATGCTTATGGTCAGCCGAACGAGGACTCGGACGTGGATGTGCTGGTGGTAATGCCAAAGTCGAAACGGGCCTATCGGGGCTTGGGTGCCAAGATTCGCATGACGGTTGATGCGACTTTTCCGGTCGATGTGCTTGTGCGTGGTGAATCCGAGGTGGAGCGGCGGGTGCGGCAGAAGGACATGTTCATGACGCACATCACCCAGAACGGAAAGGTCATGTATGAAGCCGTCCACGCGTGAATGGGTCAAAAAGGCCGAGACGGACTACCAACTGGCAGTGGCTCTTTCCCGCCGACGCAAGGTGACCTTTCACGACCATGGCTGCTTTGCATGCCAGCAGTGCGCAGAGAAGTATCTCAAGGCGAGGCTCGAAGAGGCGGGCATCCTGCCTCCGAAAACTCATGATCTGGCAAGGCTGGTGACACTCCTTCTCCCTGTCGAACCATTGTGGGCAGCCATGCTGCCGACGGTGAGCCTGCTCAGCGATCATGCGGTGGAGTTTCGCTACCCAGGCCACGAAGCCACGGCGCAAGATTTCAAGAAGGCGCTCAAAGCTGCTCAAATGGTCCGCAAAGAAGCCCGCACAAGCTTTGGCCTGCGTGTTTAGCACGATTTACTCCAAGAACAAAAACTCCGTGGAGGCGAGCAGGATGTGGGCAAGGTCGGCGAGGGCTTTTTCGCGATCCGCGCCGCTTTGGTCGATGAAAGCGTTCGCGCGTTTCGCGGCGGCATCGCTGGGAGCGCGACCGAGGATGGCCTGATGCAGCCACACAACCGGCTCTGGCATCGCATAGGCGTGCTGCGCGAGATTTGCGGCGCGTTTTTGCAGGAAGGGGCTGTTGAGCAAATACAGCGCCTGCGTGGGCACGGTGGTCAGTGGACGATCACCGGCGGTCATCTCGGGATTCGCGGCGTCGAAGATTTCGAGGTCGGGCGCGAGGTTGTTGCGGGCGATGGGCAGATAGACGCTGCGATGGGTGAAGCCGTCGAGCTTCATCAAATCATCGAGATCCTCGCCATAAGTGAGCGCCGTGGCCTTCGCCTGCTCACTTTTCAGCTCGCCAGTGAGTTGAAGCAGGCTGTCGCGGATTTCTTCGGCAGTCAGGCGACGATACGAATGACGCGCGAAGAGTTTGTTTTCGGGATCGGCGCTCACGCGCTCGGATTTGCCCTCGGCGGCGAGTTGATAAGTGCGACTGAGCACCATCTCGCGGATCAGCGTCTTGATGGAGCCGCCGCTGGCGCGGAATTTCGCGGCGAGATGGTCGAGCAGCGTGGGATGCGTCGGTTTCTCACCCTGCACGCCGAAGTTATCGACGGTGCTGACGATGCCACGGCCAAAAAGCTGCGCCCAGAGACGATTCACGATCACGCGGTCGAGCAGCGCGTTGTCCTGGCTCGTGAGCCAGTTGGCGAGTTGCAGGCGTCCGCTCGATCCGGCGGGAATTCTCGGCGCGGGGCCGCGATGGAGCACGCTGAGGAAATTGCGCGGCACTTTGGGGCCGAGCTGCGTCACCTCGCCGCGGACGCGGAGATTCACATCGCCTGCGTCGGCGAAATCACGAGGCGTCATGGCCAGTTCGGCGTTTTTGAGCGCATCGATCTGCTTTGTCAGCTCTTTCGTGAGCGAGGCGCTGTCCATCATGAGCAGCGGATCGCCATTTGCGCTGCCGTTGGCCATCGCGAGCGCCATGGACTCACGCTCGATGTCCTTTTCGGAGATGAACTGCACCGCATCGACGATGACATAGTCCTTCGTGCCCTGCGTGCCGATGATCACATTCACGCGACCGCCTTTTTCGAAGTGAAAACGGCCAATCGGCTCAAACAGCCCGCCGATGCTCGGCTTCTTCGTCTGATCAAAAACGATTTCATGCACGCCATCGAATGCCTCGACCGTGATCGGCACGCGTTTGTCGCAGTTGCCCTTCGCCGGATACGCGAGACGCACTTCGTAGATGCCTGTCTCCGGCAAAGCGCCGCGAAAAACGGCCTTCTTGATGCCCTGACCTTCCCTGTCGTTGCGGATGTAGAATTCGCCAAAACGGTTGTTGGACAGGTTTGACTGCTTCCAATCGCCAATCAGCTCCGCGGCGGACTCGTCGTAGATCACACCTGCGAGCGGCAGCTTGTTGAGCGTCATTTTGCCGCCGACCGTCTCCATGAAATCACGCTCCACTTTGAGCCGCATCGCGAGCTCGAGACGCGCGATACGCTTTTTCAGCTCCGCATAGGCAGGCCCGGGTTGCGGCAAGGCCTGCTCCACCCAGCTCGCGACATTCACGCAACCATTCCGTGTGCCCATGACGATCTCCGTGCTGCGCAGGAAGCCAGCGAGCGCGTAGTAGTCGCGCTGCGAGACGGGGTCGAACTTGTGATCGTGACAACGTGCGCAGCCGAGCGAGAGCCCGAGCATGGATTTGCCGATGGTGTCGAGCTGCTCATCGACGGTATCGAGATGCAGCTTCTCTTTGTCGCGCTCCGTGAGCATCTTCGGCCCCAGCGCGAGAAAAGTTGCCGCGATCATGCGCTCGCGGCGCTGCGCGTCGTTTTTCGACGGCATCAAGTCACCGGCGATCTGCTCGCGGATGAAGGCGTAATAGGATTTGTCGCGGTTGAAGGCGTCGATGACGTAGTTCCGATAACGCCAGGCCTGGAAGAAGGTGTAGTTCCGATCCCCACCGTTCGAGTCCGCGTAACGCGCGAGATCGAGCCAATGGCGCCCCCATTTCTCTCCAAACGCGGGGCTTTGCAGCAAACGCTCCACATAGTCGGACAGGTCGGAAACGTCCGACTCTTCCGATGGCGGAAGCCCCGTGAGATCGTAGCTAAGCCGCCTCTTCAAGGTGCGCAGATCGGCATCGGCGGCCGGTTTGAGGCCTTTCGATTCGATCTCGGTCAAAATGAACGCGTCGATGTCATTGCGCGGCCACGCCTTGTCCTTCACGGCTGGAATCGCGGCCTTTTGAAGCGGCCGATAGGCCCAGCCCTGTCGTGCGGCTTCGAAGTCGATGCTTTTCGTCGGCTTCGCGGCGGCCAGCGCCTCCGTGCGCGGATCAGGTGCGCCCATTTGGATCCATTGCTCCAGCGTTGCGATGTCCTCTGGCGGCAGTTTCGACTTCGGCGGCATCTGCAGGTCCTCATCCTCGTAGCGCACGCTGTGGAGGATGAGACTCTTCGCGGGCTTTCCGGGCACCAGCGCCGGCCCGGCATCTCCACCCTTCTGCCAGCCCTCTTTGCGGTCGAGCAGCAGCCCGCCTTTCTGTTTCCCCGCCTCCTGCGAGTGACACTCGTAGCAGTGCTTCACCAGCAGCGGTCGCACCTTGTTTTCAAAAAATGCCACGCCATCCGCTGCCGAGGCGGATGCGGAGATCAGAAGAGCAAATGGCAGAAGGCGATGCACAGGCAAGAAAGGCAGAATCGGCAGTGTCTTGGACAGGAAAAGATCGGGGCGCGGAGACGTGGTCTTTCCGCACGTTCGGTAAGGAACCGAAGTCCCCAAGGGCTTCGATTGCCAACCGAAGCGACGCCGTCACTTCACCGGCACCGGCTTGGTCTGGAGATGCTGCAGCGCGTCCTGGATGCTTTTGCCGACGAGGCCGGCGAAGCTCACTTTGCCACCGGGAACCTCGGCGGGGATGTCGAAGGTGACTTCGATCACGCCGGTGCCGCTCGCTTTCACTTCCTTGCGTTCGATGCGCTCGTTGCTGCCGCCTTTGAGAGTGACTTGGACGGGCTTTTCGCCCAGATCGGCCGGAAACTGGTGTTTGAGCTTCACGATGGCTTTTTGACCCAGCGTGATGGTTTTCGGGATTTCGAGTTCGATGAGTGCTTTCGGCTCATCAGCCTTCTTCAAGGCACTGTTGGCCGTTTTGCGGTCTTTGCGGCCCATCTGCTTCTCTTCGAGGCTTTTCATGAACTGCTCACGAAAAGCCGCGTCGTCGCGTTTGCGGAAGACTTCGAGAAGCGGGTCATGGGTGCGCGCCATCCAGTCCTCCAAGGCCTTTTCGAGCGTGGCCACCTGCGCGGCGTTTTCCGGCTTGGCGATGAGATTGGTCAACGCATCGGGATCGTAGCGCACTTCATAAGCCTCTTCTGGAACGCGGTGATCGAAAAGGTCGATGCGGGCGGCGATTTGTGCGTTCGCACTCGCCAGCACACGCATCTGGCGGCAGGTGGACGTGCCTGCGGTGGCGCCGCTCATGACACGCGTGCCGTTCGACCACGGGGAGAAGACGTAGAGCCAGTCTTTCGTCTGCACGGCGCGCATGGGGGTGTTCTGGCCGCCGGCGTTCTCGTTGTGTTCTTTGAAAACCATGGTGCGCTCCGGCTGTTTGTCGCCTTTAAGCACTGCGGCGAACGATTTGCCGTCAAAACCACCCGGCTGCGCGATTTGCAGCATGTCGAGGATCGTGGGCAGCAGATCGACCGTGGAAATCATGTGCTCGTCATCCACCGCGCCGTCTTTGGTGACGCCGGGCCAGCGGATCATGAGCGGCGTGCGGCTGCTGTGGTGGTAGAGCTGTGTTTTCGCAAAGGGCAGCGGCATGCCGTGATCGGAAAGGAAGACGATGATCGTGTTTTCCTCCTGCCCGGCGGACTTCAACGAGTCGAGGATCGCGCCCACCGCATCATCGGCACGACGCACACTGCTGTAGTAATGCGCCAGCTCTTTGCGAATGACGGGATCATCATGCAGAAAGCCAGGGACGGGCACTTCCTCGGGCGTGAAGACTTTGCCCGGCACATTGTCATCTGGAATGGTCTGGCCCTTGTTTCCCTCGGCATAGAAGGGCTTGTGCGGATCGGCGATGTTCAGCAGCAGGCAGAAGGGCTTTCCGGCCTGTTTGGCAGCCTCGATGCCTTTCGTGGCTGCCCCACCCCAGGAGGCGGCGTTTTTCACATCGTCCTTTTTGCCTTCGCTCAGCACCATGTCCCACGGAAAGGGCGAGTAAGGCGTGCTGTGCTCCACCTTGTGCCGGATGCCAGTGAAATAGCCCGCGTCCTTCACCAGATCGCCGAGCACGGGATAGTCCTTCTCCTGCTTCCCCATCGCACGGAAGCCCTCGATGCGGTTGTTGTGCGGATACTTGCCGCTCCACATGACATTGCGCGAGGGCATGCAGTTGCCGACGACGACATGCGCGTGGTTGAACCGCAACGACTGCGCCGCGAGGCGGTCCATGTTCGGCGTCGTGTCCTTCAATTTGCAGCCGAAAACGCCGACGGAGTCGCAGCTCATGTCATCGGTGGTGATGATGAGCAAATTCGGCTGCGCCGCGAAAAGCAAAGGGCAGAGGGCGAAGAGAAATAGGAGCGCGCGGATCATGGTCACGCTGAAACGAAGCTCCCCGGGCCGGATTTCAGCGAAGAAGCGGCTCAACTGCCCTCCGGGGCCTCGGCGGCAATGCGTCGGTAGATTGCTTTAGCGGCCTCAAAGGTGCGTTTCGCCTCCTCACGCTCGGCGGGGGCGATGTTTTTCTCGCGCACACGCCAGAGTTGCTCGATGCAGGCCAGACACCACAACGCGCTCTGGCGCGAGGCGCGAATCGGTTGTCCGGCGACGATCGCACTGACCGGATTGGTGTGAACTTGCGGAAACTGCCGCACCGCCACCCAACTGCTGCGCGCGATGTCGGCGGTGAAGGTGACGTCATGCACCTGATCATCGGCAATGACCTCGCGTGTGGCGACGGGGCGGCCGTTCACGATCAATTCGACCTTGCGCTTGCCGCCGGCATACGGCTGCGCGCTAGTGGTGTCGTGATAGTGGACCGTGTCGCCGGTCAAACGTGCGCCTGCGACCGGCACCGCGCCGCCGTAGGCGATTTCGAGCGGCGTTTCGGAGCTGAAGGCCATTTTCACACTCACCTTCACGCGGCCGGGCTGTGCGAGTTTCACTTCGCCGCCGGACGATTGGCCTTCGACGCTGAAGTTCAGCGCGTGGGCGTAGCCGTCGCTCACATAGGTGTCGCGGCCGTGCGCCATGGCCTCGCACCACTTCGCGAAGTCGATGCGCTCCACCTTGCCGAGCTGCACATAGGTGCGGCCCTGGCCGACGCGCGTGCCGCTCATGCAGGGGAAGTCGGTTTCACCGGCGGCCTTGAGCGGAAAACCGCAGTTCAGCATGTGATACCACGCGTTCCATTCGAGCAGACGCGCCGTGTCCATCGCGCTGATGAAATCGCAGACGCCATGCGCGGTGGTGACGAAGATTTCATGCCCGCCCGTGTCGGGAATGGCGACATTGGGCAGCAGATCGATCATGCGCTCGTGGCTGTTGAGCAGCTCGGCTTCGTTCAGGCCGCCATCGCGATCCAGGTCGATCTTGTCGGGCGGCTCCGGCAGCAGCGCGTCCTTCGTTTCATCAGCGGTGAGACGCGCGTCTTTGTTCGCATCGAGCAATTCAAGCATCCGCTTCGCCGCCACGGCGGCATTGACCTGCATGCCGCTGCCGGAGTGCGGGTAGCCGGTGAAACCGCCCTGTTGCTTCGTCCAGCGCATCGCGGGCGTGTTCCAGGTGGGCCAGCCCTTGATGCCGTCCGCGCCGGGATAGACCAGCTCGCGCAAGTTTAGCAGGCAGATGTGCCCGAGCGATGCGGAGCCAAAGCCACTCACCTCCATGTCGTATTTCATCTGCGTCAGCGGCTCGCTGAGCGCATCCGCCTTCGGCCCGAAAAACTGCCGCTGATAGTCGAATCCATAGCCCCAGGACAGCACGCAGCCGACATTCAGCCCCTCGCCCTTCACCTGCTGGAACATGTGCTCTGGTGTCATGCCCTCCGTGGGGCAGGTGTAGTGCGCACAACCCGCGGCATGGATGTGATGATCGCCGCTGAAGTAGCCAAAGTCCGCCGCGTTCATCCAGCGTGCGAGTTTTACCGGCAGCGTGGTTTCTTTCGCGGCAGGAATCGTGATCTTGCTCCTCACCGTGCGATATTCCGGTCCCCGCGAGGCCTCCATCGTGAACTCGCCCGGCGGCAGCAGCACCGTGGAACCATTGGCGCGATAAATCTGCTTCTGAAAAAAGAAATCCGGTGCCAGGCGACGTGCCTGCGGCGGAAAAACGTGACCCTGCGCATCGGTGAAGGTCAATCGCGTCGTCGTCGGCTGCCCATCGAAGTCTTTCACGTCGAGTTTCACCGTCACCGCCGGTTTCACATCGAGCAACACCGGCACCTCCGCGCGAAACCCGAGGTCTTGCGTGCCCTGGCCGATGTCGAAGGCCAGCACCGCCTCGCGCCTGCCTGCCTCACTCGAGTACACGAGCGCGATGACGTATTCGACCTCCAAGCCGCTCAGGTTCGGCGTCATCGGTGGCAGATCGAAAACACCCAGCTCCAGAAAGCGGTGCTCGTTCTTCGTGTTCTCGTTCTCGCGCAGATGCGTCTGTCGCTCGCGCTCCATCGTGCCCTTCGCCACGCCAGCATACGACGGCCCGGCCTGCGTGCTGCCGACGCGCAGCTTCGCCACACTCGTCGCGTGATTGAGCACCTTGATCAGCACCGGCGTGTAGCCCGCCTGCTGCATCCCCGCCGCTGCCGGACCCCGCGCCGCCTTCACCCGCGATTCCGGATTGATGTCCACCACACAAAGCACCTGCGGATCAAGCACCGCCTGCACCGCCGCCGCGTCACGCTTCGTGATCGCCGCGTGTAGGTTCGCACGCACATCATCCGCCAGCGGTGCGCCGAGGAAATCCAGCGCCTGCATCACCCGCTGCGCATTGGACGCCAGCGGCTGGCCTTCGACTTCGATCACCTCCAACGGCTGTGCGAAAGCCGCTACCGAGAGCATCGCGAAGAGGGCGCAGGTTCTTTTCATGCTCCCTTCATACGTCGCGAACGCGCCCATCTTGGATCACGGCTTGAACTGCACCGACGTGCTCACCATCGCGCCGCGGTCATCGGTGACGCTGATGAACCAAGTGTTGGCTTCCGCAGGTGGTTGGGGGGCGGTGATTTTGCAGCTTTCGTTGAAGCTGCCTCCACTGGCATTGATTCCCGTCCAAGTGATCTTGGCAGCGACCGTCTTCCAGGTGCGTTTAGAACGCAGTCCGGTGTCCGTGGTGTAGTGCAACTCAGATGTTTTGATGTGACCGTCCCAGATCGTGCAGTTGGCTTCGATCTCAGCGCCGCGTAGCGCGGGCGAGCCGATGACGGCGAGCGGTCTTTGCACACGCAGACGGTCCTTGGCTCCTTCGACGGGCACCAGACGTCCGCATTTGTCATCGATGAAAATCCCGATCTCCTGCGGTGCCCAGCCGGGCGGATGACCGTGCGGCATCTTCACCTGGATGCGCATGTGCTTCTCGCCAGGAACGACGTTGTAGCTCTTCATGTAGCTGTCGAGCACGTAGTGAACGTCGTTCGTGCCGTTCACAAACAGGATCGGCACGCGGCAGCGCGGCAGCAGGCTGCCGGGATCGTATTCCTTCACCCACAAAGCGCGGTGTTCCGGATCGAGCTTGTCGATGCTGGGCTTCTGCACGGATTCGCCTTCGTGGAGGAAGCCGCAGCCGTAAACCGGCACAGCAGCCTTGAAGCGATCGTCGAGCGACGCGACGAGGCAGGTCGTGTAGCCGCCCCAACTGATGCCCGTGACGGCCGTGTGCTCCGCATCGACCTCCATGAAGCTGCGCAGCAGCGTGTGCGCGCGCATCACGCTCGCCGCGGCGTGGAAAGGCCAGTCGTCGCTGGTGTCAGGCGTGAGCACACAGTCGAACTTCTCCGGGTGACCATGCGCCGGGCCGCCATTCGGCAGGCGTTTGCGCTCGCCGCGATGACCGTTGCCGATGGCCATGCCGGTTTTCGGATCGAACTCCGGGTCAGGCGGGCGCGAGCCGTTCAAATCCATCGCGATGGCCGCGTAGCCGCGTTTCGCCCACAGATGCACCCAGTCCGCGAAGGCCGTGCCGCCGCCACCGTGAATGAGCACCACGCCGGGGAACTTCGCGCCTGGCTTGCCCTCGCCGATCGTGGTCGGCGAGGCATAAAAGGCGAACACCTCGGTGTCATGCCCCTGATACTTCTCCCCGGCGTAGGTCAGGGAATGAATCGGCTGGTCCTGCCGAACCCATTTCTTCGCGGGCTCGTTATTCTTCAGCGCATCGAGATCCCAAGGGCCAACTTTTTCGGCCTGGAGAGAAGTGCAGAGAGCAGAGAGAGTGAGAAGAACGGCAAAGCGCATGGCACGGCTACAAACGCGATGCCGCGCCGGCTTTGTCACTTCTTCTTTTTCTTCGGCTTCACGTCGCCAAGAGCCGGCCCGTTGTCCGGCGGCAGTGACTGATGCCAATCGAGAAGCGCCCGAGTCATGCGTGCCACGACTTCGGTGTTCTGAGAGGCGAGATTGGTGGTTTCGCCGCGATCCTGCTTGAGATCGTAGAGTTGCGGCTTTGAACCATCGTAGTCGCAGAGCAGCTTCCAGTTTCCATCACGCATGGCGAGGTCAGGAAGACGTTCGGGAAGCGCTGGAGACGCGGTTTTGCGATCCGGCGGCCGACGCCAGAAGATGGGAGCACGTCGGGAGACCTCATCCCAGCCGAGAAGGGCGGGCGCGATGTTTTCACCATCGAAAGCGATGTGCTTGGCTTCGATCTTGGCGATGGAGAGCAGCGATGGCGCGAGATCGAAGGCCGCAAAGACCGATTTTGTGTTCACGGAGCCTGCTTTCGCTCTTTCGATCAGCCCAGGTGCCCAGGCGATGAGTGGCGAGCGTGTGCCGCCCTCGTAAAGCGTCGTTTTGCTGCCGCGAAACGGTCCTGCGCTGCCTGCACCAGGCTCAGGGCCGTTATCGGAACAGATGAGTAGAAGCGTGTTGTCACGCAGTTCAGTGTTCGAGCGCAGGTGATCGAAGAGTTTGCCAAACTGGCGGTCCATTTCCTCCAAAACGGAGAGGTAGAGGCCGCGTTTGCCCTCAGCCCATTTTTCAACGGGTGGCCACCACGGCCCGTGCACATCATCAGGCCAGAGATTGATGAAGAAGGGCTTCTTCGCCGCCTGCGCGCGATTCATGAATGGAATCGCCGCGTCGATGAATCCGGTCGTGATCTGGCTGCGCTGCATCCAGGTCACGGGTTTTCCGAGACGCTCCGCATCGGCCCAGATTTTTCCGGGCTTTGTGTCACCGGGCTTCATCGTCAGCGGCAGCAGCTTGGGTCCCATGCCTTCGAAGTTCGTCAGCGACTCGTCAAAGCCATACGCGGTGATGGGAGGCGCGTCATCGACATCCCGCTGGCCGCCGAGATGCCATTTACCGAAGTGGCCGGTGGCGTAGCCGTTTTGCTGAAGGATGCGGGCGAGGGTCGGAGCCTTCGGATCAAGCCACTGAGCGCAACCGCGGCGCTCATTGTCGGCCCGATTGTTGAGGTAGGAGTTGATCCGCCAACGCTGCGGATACTGCCCCGTCGTGAGCGCACAGCGTGAAGGCGAGCAGATGGGCGAGTTCACATGAAACTGCTCGAAACGAATGCCCTCTGCGGCGAGGCGGTCGATGTTCGGCGTTTTTGCGTCCTTGTTGCCAAAACAGGAAAAGTCGCCCCAGCCCATGTCGTCGATGAACACCATGACGAAGTTCGGCTGCGCCGAGAATGACAGCCGAGGCGAAGCCGAGACAGCCAGCATCAAAGCGAAGCCGATGCTGCCTGCAAGGCGAGCGAAGCGAGGCAAATGCAGCATGACAAATGACGAAGAGAGCAGCAGAAAGAATGAGCGCATGGATGTGCTACTTGGTTGGGGCTTTGCCTTTGCCTTTCTTGGAAGGAGGCAAGTCTTTCTCGGTCGTTGGTTTCGACGAGGCGGGATCGCTGAGCGGGCGAGGCGCGTTGAAAACGGTTCGCTGGTCGTTTTGCTCGCTCATCCAGGCTTCGAGTTGCGCGCGCATCTGCTTCACGCGTTCCGCTTGCGCTGCATCGGCGGCAAGGTTGCGCTGCTCAGCCGGATCGGCTTTCAGATCGTAAAGCTCGATCTCGGGGCGCTCGTGGTAGCGTTTTACGATGGCGGCCGCAGCAGGATCGGTCAGCGCTTTGTCGAACCATGACTGCCAGTAGGCGAGCCCGCTGGTGACCTTGGGCGATTTGTCGATGTGCGTGGTGTGGGCGAACTCGGGGTGGAGGTTGAGGATGAGTTTCCACTCCGGTGTGCGGATGGCGCGGATGGGATAGACGTTCATGGCTCCGTCTCCGCTGTGCGTGGTGAAAAGGGTGTCGCGATGCGTGGTTGCTTCACCGTGCAACACGCTGAGGAACGAGCGGCCGTCGATGCCTGCGGGCACCTTGCCGCCCGCAGCAGCGATGAGCGTGGGCCAGAGGTCAATCCACTGGATCATCGCATCGCTGCGCACGCCGGACTGGATGTGCCCGGGCCACGCGACGAGGAAGGGCACACGGGTGCCGGTGTCGTAGAGGTTCCATTTGCCGAAGGGCCACTGGCCGCCGTGGTCACTGGTGTAAATGAGCAGCGTGTTGGCGGGATCGAGGTGTTTCTTCGCGAGGTCCATCACCTCGCCGAGCTTGGTGTCGGCCTTCGTGATGTCCGTGTAATAGCGGGCGCGATGCTCGCGGGTTTGCGGTGTGTCCACGAAATTGGCGGGCAGCGTGACCGTGGCCGGGTCGTAGCCGTCGAGGTCGTCCCACGGCACGTGCGGCTCATGGGTGCCGACGCAGAGGCAAACCGGTTTGGATGGGTCACGCTCAGCCAGGAACTTCTCCACAAACGCGGCGTCGTGCTGCTCGCGGAACGCGTCAAAACCATGACGGCTCACATCGCGCGTGCCATGCGCCACCTTGCCGAACGCGGCGGTGAGGTAGCCGAGCTTCCGCATCATCTCCGGCAGCGAGGCGACGTCATCGCGCTTGTAGGTGTGATTGTTCTCCGCGCCGTTGCGTGCGGGCATGAGGCCGGTGAGCATCGCCGCGCGGCTCGGCGCGCATGATGGAGATGCGATGAAGGCGTGCGTGAAGGTCATGCCAGCGTCGGCGAGCCGTTGCAGGTTCGGCGTGCGCACCTCCTTTGATCCGTATGGGGTGGAGTCGAGCTGCCCGTGATCGTCGGAGAAGAAGACAACGATGTCGGGCTGCGCGATGAGGAGCGAGGGAAATAGCGCGAACAGGGCGATGAGAGTCTTCATGAACACAGGCTACTGGGGTTTCGTCATTTTTCCGCCTTCTTCCCTTTGCCCTTCTTTTTCTTGGCTTGGCCTTCTTCGGGATAAGGCAACACATGGGCGCGTTCGGCCCACGTTTGCCATTCGGTGGCGAGTTCCTTGGCTTTCTCGGGCTGGGCGGTAGCGAGATCGTGCTGCTCGGTGCGGTCGGTCTTGAGGTCGTAGAGCTCCCAAGGGCCGTCTCGGCCCGTGCGGACGAGTTTGAGGTCGCCGTGACGCACGGCGGCGTTGCCTTCGTGTTCCCAGAAGAGAGAGCGGCCTGGCAGAGCATCTCCAAGAAACACATCCTTCAGGCTTTTGCCCTCCATGGGCAGAATGGACTTCCCGTTGAGTTCCGTGGGATAAGTCGCACCAGCGACATCCACACACGTCGCCATGACGTCGATGAGATGTGCAGGCGTGTGGCAGACTGGACCACCCTTCGCTTCGCGCGTGAAGTTGCCAATTCGATTGCCATGAAAGCTCGGATTGACTCCGCCACGGGCGGGCCAATGCGCGATGAGCGGCGAAGCAATGCCGCCTTCGTGGTTGTAGTGCTTGTACTTGCGGAAGGGGGTGTTTTGCAAAAAGGCCCAGCTTTCGCCGCAGAACCAATTTGAGGCGGCTTGGGTCGGATCGCCGTTGTTGCGGCCATTGGGGCCGGACTCGGCGTTGCCGCCGTTATCGCTCATGAAGAGGATGAGCGTGTTTTCGAAAGCGCCGCGCTCTTTGAGACCGTTCACGAGGTCACCGATGGCTTGGTCCATGCGATGCACGGTGGCGGCATAGACGGCCATGAGGTGGTCAAAGCGGTCCTGCTCCTCGGGGGGGTGGTCTTTCCACAGTTTGATCGCGGGCTGGCGCGGTGACTTTTCCCAAGCGGCGTCGATGATGCCCAGCTCCTTCTGGCGGGCGATGCGGGCATCGCGCAGCGCTCCCCAACCTTCTTTGTATTGGCCGCGGAATTTGGCGATGGCCTCCGCTGGAGCTTGCAGCGGAAAATGCGGCGCGTTGTGGCAGAGGTGAAGGTAGAAGGGCTTCTTCGCGGCGAGCGCTTCGTCGATGAACTTCAGGCCGAAGCTCGTCCACAGATCGGTCGAATACCAATCCTTCGGCAGGCGTGGATCGTCGTTGGCGATGGCTTCACCATTGAGGAAGAGCTTCGCTTTCGCCTTGTCGCCTCCACCGAAGTAGAATCCGCCTGCTGCAGCGTTCAGCGATCGGTCAAAACCGCGGTCCCATGGCACCACGCCGAGGTTTTGACCCACGTGCCACTTCCCGGTCATCGCGGTGAAGTATCCGGCGGGCCGCAGCACCTCGGCGATGGTCACGCATGAGTCATTGAGCCGACCGGCATAGCCCGGCACGCCCTTGTCTTCGGTCATGTGCCCCACACCAGCCTGATGCGAATAGAGGCCCGTGAGCAGTGAGGCACGCGTGGGACAGCAGCGACCGGTGTTGTAGAACTGCGTGAAGCGCAGGCCGTTCTTCGCGAGCGCATCGAGATTCGGTGTCGGAATCTCCGAGCCATAGCAGCCGAGGTCGGCGAAACCCATGTCATCGACGAGAATGACGACGATGTTGGGCTTCTCCGCAGCTTGAAGAAAACCACAGAGCACACAGATGAGCACAGAGAGGAGGCATTTCATGGCGGCTGGTAAACGCCCGCGAGTGACACGCATTGCAGTGGATCGGACACATGCGTCTATCTCAAATGCAACGCCCCTGAAAGCCGGACGATGGCGCCGCGTTCAAACGGCCTCCTGTCTATGAAACGCCCGCTGCTTCTCCTTTCCGCCCTCGTTTTCACCTCCGTCATGGCGGCGGATGACCTGGGTGAACTGCTCTTTGAAGATCATTTTGACCGAAACGATTCGCAGGAGACGAAAGACGAGCCCGGCAACGGTTGGGGCACGAACAGCAAGAGCCGCGCGAAGGGCCACAAGCAGGTGGACCTGAAGGACGGTGCCATGCATGTTTTCATGCACGCCGAGGCCGATCACGCCGTGTCGGTGACACATCCGGCGGGCTTCACCGATGGCGCGGTGAGTCTGCGCTTCATGCTGGAGGACGCGAAAGACAGCCTGAGCCTGAATTTTGCCGATCTGGAGTTCAAACAAGTCCACGCAGGCCATCTTTTTGCCGTCAATGTGAGCCCGAAAAAGCTACAGATCGTGGACATGAAATCAGGCGGCATGCGAATCGACATCCGCGAGGCACGCGTGGCGAAGCAACCTCTCAACGCTGAGCAACAGGAGGCGATCAAGGGCAAGGACAAGACCTTCCCGCACGAGCTGGAGATCGGAAAATGGCATGAGATCGTCGTTCAAGTCAGCGGCGACACCGTGGCCGTCACCATCGATGGCCAGGCGGTCGGCGGCTTCAGCTCGTCCGGCATGGCGCACCCCACGAAACGGATGCTGCGTCTGGGCGTGGCACGCCAGGCCGTGGTGGATGACGTTAAGATCTGGCGGAAGAAGTGAGCGCGCGACTGGGGAGTGCAGTAGGACGGCCTCGTTTGTAAGCGGCGAGGTTTTCAGCACTCAGGGGGAAGCAGTCACAACTAGGATTTCGTGTCCATTGGCTATCGCAAATCGGTGCTTTTGCCTGTCACGGGCGATTGCAGGGGCTTTCTCCAGATGGTGGATGATGCTGCTGCTATCCTCGCCAGATCGAATCTCAGGCCAGCTCGTGATCAATCGACCTGTCGGCAAATGATAGACTTTGGGGTGCTGGTAGAATGCAACCACATGCTCGCGTCCTATCGGCATCATGGTTCCAGCCGCGAGTTCGATTCCGATCTCATAAACGGTTTCCCCTTTCGGAATCGAAAGGGACCTGATTCTGGCGGCTGTCTTATCACCTTCGCCGTAGGTGACACGAGATGAGTTTTCGGAAACCAGTATCGTTTCATCATCCACAAAAGCGGAAGAATTCACCTCGCCCCAGCCATCCAGTCCTGGGAACGCGATTGAATCCAGAACGCTGGGATTAGAAACTACGGCATCGAGGTTAAACAATGCGACAGTGTCAAAAGGGTGCCAAACCCATCCAGCACTCAACAGGCTTCGTCCATTGGGGGAGATTTCCAGACGCGAGTGAAAAAAGTCCGCCGGCTTGCGCAGTTTTGACTTTTCTGGATCCAGCGCCGAGGCACCGGACTCGACCTCCTCGATCTCCAACTGATTGTAGTCCGCCGGACAGTGAACGAGCCATTCCGCTTTTTGATCTCTCACGAAAGCCACCGGGTATTCGAAGGCCTCTGAACAATAGTAGGAACGGTTGATTTCGCGCAGCAGTCTTGGCTGCTCTTCAACGAGGTCAATCACCAACCCCTTCGTTCCCAAACGCTGACAAAGCACCGCATATCGTCCACTGGGTGAAGTCACACACATGTCGAATGCCGGTCCAGCCCAAAACAGCTTAGACGGCGTGATCGTGCCATCGAGGTCGTAAACCCGTCCTCCAGACGCGAGATCAATAAGGCGGTCACCAAGCCAGTTCAGGGTTTTAACCTCGGCCTTGGCATCGATTCGCAGGAGGGAAAAGTTCATCGTGATTTGGTCAAGCTACTCACCAAGAATACCAATCTCCGCCGCGCTGGCGAGTTCGCCGTCGGGGCGCTGCTCGGAGAAGATGCGGAGCAGGACGTAGCGGCCTTTGATCGGTGCGCAGGCGATGGTTTGAGGGGTTTTGATCTTTTGAAGCGCGGTTTTGGCGGCAGCGGGGCCGAAGGTGTCGGGTTTGTCGCTGATGGCGAACTCGACGTCCTTCGCGGCACCGTTCCAGCCGGTGTCTTGGCGGCCGAGATAGACGAGGCCGCGAATCTGGTGTGGAGCGCCGAGATCGATGACGAGTTCGTGGGGCGGTTTGGCGATGGTGTCGCCGAATTTTGAGTGCCAGAGCGTTTCGGGATCGCCGTCGATGGCGTTGGCGGCGAATTTGCTGTTGCCGGTGTTTTCGCTGCTCACGCGGATGATTTTCCAGTCTTTTGATGGGAGCAGACCTTCCACGGGCATCGCGGCGGCGGATTTGGCGCTCTTCTTTTTGCCTCCGCCGGGTGTGGGATTGTGGTTCGGGTCGTCTTGCTTGCCGGTTTTTGCGCGGCGGTCGCGCTCGTGGCGGTCGGTGCGGGTGAAGGAGCCTTCGCGGACGGGTTCGTGGGCTTTTTCGGCCAGGGCGGTGAGTTTCGCGAGGACGTCGGGGTTGCTCGCGGCGATGTTTTTGGACTCGCTGGGATCAGTGGCGAGGTCGTAGAGCTCCCAGGAGGCGTTTGGCTTGGTGCGGACGGCGCGCCAGGTGCCTTGGCGGATGGCGGTCCAGTTGCTGATTTCCCAGTAGAGATACTCGTGTTGCTTTTGCTCGGCGTTTTTGCCGAGAAACGTGGGCAGGAGAGAAAGGCCGTCGATGTCAGCAGGTGCGGTGGCTCCGGTGACTTCGGCGACGGTTGGCAGGATGTCGGGGAAGTAGCTGAGGAGATCGCTGACGCTGCCCGGAGCGATTTTGCCCGGCCAGCGTGCGAGGAAGGGCACGCGCAGGCCGCCCTCGTAGAGTGTGCCTTTGCTGCCGCGAAACTCGACGCCGGTCTTCGGGTCTTTGTTGCCGCTGTGGATGCCGCGCGGATGTTCCGGCGACTTGAAGTAGTCGTTCGCGCCGTTGTCGCCGCTGAACATGAGCAGGGTGCGTTCATCGAGACCGAGTTTTTTGAGCAATGCGATGATTTCGCCGACCTGGCGGTCGATCATCGTCACCATGGCGGCATAGCGACGTGCGTCCTCCGGCCACGGTTTGTCTTTGTAGAGTGCCCAGGCGGGATCGGAGTCTGGGATCTGAAAATTGCCGTGTGGCGGCGTGTAGGGCAGGTAGGCGAAAAAAGGCTGCTGAGCGTGGTCGCGGATGAATTTCATCGCCGCGTCGTGGATGACGTAGTGCGAGTAGGTTTTGCCGGTGGCACCATGATTGCCTTCGAGCGGCACTTCTTCGCTGTTTTGAATGAGATAGGGCGGATAGTAGCTGTGGGCGTGGACCTGATCGTAGTAGCCGAGGAAGGTGTCAAAGCCGTGTTTCTCCGGCACGCCGGTGGAATCGCGTCCGCCATTGCCCCACTTGCCAAAACCGCCCGTCGCGTAGCCGAGTGGCTTCAAAATGGATGCGATGGTGGCCTCGTCAGCACGCAACGGCGTGCCGCCTGCATTCGCACGCACGCTGGTGTGACCGCTGTGCTTGCCGGTGAGGAAGCAGCAACGCGTGGGCGCGCACACGGACGATCCCGCGAGCAGATTGGTGAAGCGCATGCCTTCTGCCGCCATGCGGTCGAGATTCGGTGTCTGAATGTTCTTTCCGCCCATGAACGCCGGCTCGTAGTAGCTGAGTTCGTCGGCCATGAGGTAGATGACGTTCGGCGGAGCCGCAGCCAATGACGAAACCAGAATGACGAATGACGAAAGGAAAAGGGCGAGGAGGAAGATGCGACTCATGGAAGGTGGGTGGACGATGTGGACAGCTGGCGGAAGAAATGCGGGGGAGGCGCTGAGCTCCTCATTTTCCTTCTTTCGCCCATTGCTTCATGGTGGCGATGTTCTTTTCGACCACCGGATTGCCGCGACCGAGGTATTCCTTCATGTCGCTGTCATAGCGGGACTCGGATTCAGGGCCGTGATCGTTGGTTGCCTTCATCCACTGATCAAGACGTGTCCGCAGCGCCTCCAGCGTGGCTTGATGAGCTGGATCACCGGCCAGATTGGTCACCTGCCAGTGGTCGGTGGTCCATTCGTAGAGTTCCTCTGGCGGCCGAGTCGGGCTGAAGAGCAACTTTTCGCTCAGCGCGTCGAGTTTACCCTCCGCATGCAGGCTGCGCAGGGTCTGCACGATGCTTTTTCCGTCCTTGTAGGCGTTTGGTTGCAGATGCGGACGCTGCGGATGGAAATTGCGGATGTAGAGAAAACGATCCGTGCGCATGCTGCGCAGGCGCTCGACCGTTTCGTCACAGCGGTCGCGTGCGGCGAAGATGTGCGTGCGTGGCTGGTAATCGGGCGCGAACACATTCCTCGCCTGCATGCTCTTCGGAATGGAGATGCCCGCCGCGGCGAGCGAGATGGCCGCCATGTCGATGTGCTCGATCATGTCACTGCGCACCTTGCCCTTTTCGATGCCCGGTCCGCGCACGACGAACGGAATGTGCGTGCCTTCATTGTAGAGAAACTGCTTTCCACGGGCGTGACTGATGCCGTGGTCGGTCATGAAGATGATGAAGGTGTTCTTCAATTGGCCTTCCTGCTCGAGACGAGCGATCACTTTGCCCACATGCGCATCGGTGAGGCGCACGGTATCGAGGAATGCGGCCCAATCGCGCAGCAGCACCGGATCACGCGGGTAGTAGGGCGGCAGCGTGACTTTTTCCGGATCGGTGGCCGCGCCGAACTCCTTCGCGGCAGTTTCGAGCAGCTTGCTCGCGGTCGCGTCCGTGCCGCCGCGCAGTTTGCCTCCGGCAAGCTGCACCTGCATGAAAAACGGCTGCTGCGCCTTCCTCCCGGCCCAATCATGCGAATCGTAGATCTTCGCATCGTAGTCGAAATTGTAGTCCGTTTTGCCCAAGCCGCCCTCCTTGGCCTTTTTGCCCTTTTTGTTCGCTTTCGGGGCCTGCAGCAGCCCGGAGCCGATGCAGGTGAAGTAACCCGCTTTTTGAAACAGAGCCGGAACAGGCGTCACACCCTCCGGGAGCTGGATTTTCTCCACACCGCGGCCGCTGCGGTGATGATGCGCCCCGATGCTGGTCTGATACATGCCCGTGATCAGCGCCGAACGGCAAGGCGAGCACACCGGCGCAGTGACGAAGGCGTGCGTGAACTTCGTGCCCTCCGCAGCGAGCCGGTCCACGTGCGGTGTTTGGATCAGCGTCTCGCCGTAGCAGGAAAAATTCGCCGACATGTCATCGACGACGAACCAGAGGACGTTGGGCGGAGCGGCGAGGAGCAGCGTCGGGGCGAGGAGAAGGGAAAGCAGCAGAGATTTCATCGGTCCGATGACGAACGATGCGCGGGCCGACATCTACCCGTCTTTTTTGATGCTTGGCCCACTGGCCAGCGAATGGCATCTTCGGCTTGGCATCGGCTCGCGACAGCTTCAGGATGGTGCGCCATGCGTTTCATCATCTGTTCCCTCGCCCTCTTCATCCTCTGCAACGGCGTCCACACGATTGCCGCCGACGAGCCGAAGTGGATTCCGCTCTTCAATGGCAAGGATTTGACCGGTTGGACGATCAAGATCGCCAAGCGGCCGCTGGGAGAGAATTTTGCGAACACGTTTCGTGTCGAGGACGGCATCCTGAAGGTGAGCTACGATGGCTACGAGAAGTTTGACCAGCAATACGGGCACCTTTTCACCAACCTGGCCTACTCGCACTACATCCTGCGCATGGAGTATCGCTTCACCGGCACGATGATGGCCGACGCGCCGAAGTATGTGAATCTCAACAGCGGCGTCATGCTGCATGCGCAGCCTCCGCAGAGCATGCGCTTCGACCAAGGCTTCCCGTCGAGCTTGGAGATGCAGTTCCTCGCCGATGAAGGCAAAGGGCCGCGACCCACGGGCAATCTTTGCACGCCCGGCACGCATGTGGAGATGGCGGGACAGCTTTTCACGAAGCACATCGCCAAATCGAGCTCGCCGACCTTTCCCGCTGAGGAGTGGGTGCGTGCGGAAATGGAGGTGCGCGGTCACGAATTGATCATCCACCGCATCAACGGCGTCGAAGTGCTGCGCTACCAGCATCCGGTGCTCGATCCGGCCTGCACCATCGCCCCCGCGAACGACATCACCGACGCCGGCGGCGATGTGAAGCTGGGCTACGGCCACATCGCGCTGCAAGCCGAGGGCCAGCCGGTTTGGTTTCGGAAGATCGAGCTGATGTCGCTGGAGAAGTGAGGGCGCTAAATCACCTCAGCGCGAGCGAGAGAAGTCATGGGCTCTGCGCCGAGCTGCCAAAGTCGCTCCAATAAGGCGTCAGAGCCACTCTGTATGGCGAGCTCTCTTTCCCGGACGCTGATGGGAATCAGCCAGAGGATCGACACGGGATCTCCACGGAAAGATGGCAATGAAACCGGTTGCACGCCCGGGTGCTGGTTTGTGAGGAGGGCGAAAGGAAATCTGCCTGAGGAGACTTGGTCAAAAACATCTGCCGGCAGAGTGTGCCCGTGCCCGAGCCATGTATCGTTGTTCCAAGGCAGGCCTGACTGGCCGCTGATGTAGGCTGCGACCGCTTTGATGGATTCGTCTCCGATATTTTTGTCGAGGCACGCACCTAATTCGATCCGGCGGCAGACCGATGGATCCTCCACCGAAAGCTCGACGGCGGGTTGGGAGCGCATTGAAACGCAAACTGTGCTCAAAATCGCTGAAGGCCCCCAGTTAAACCAAGCGAGCGCCTTGGGCGGCCACTTGCCCCCATCAATGGCAAAATACCGACTTTGCTGCCCAAAAGCATTTTGAAGGCTCCCCAGAAAATCGTCCCGATATTGAGTCCAGAACGATTCATCGTCCCATGACTGCCAATACTCATCCGCCTTGGCATAGCGTTCGTGGCTGATGTTGGAAGCAGCCAATTCCCATGCAAGAGGCCCAGACCCGATGCAGTCACGAGCAAAGCCGTCAAATCCGCCGGAGCCGCTCCAGCTTGGAATGACCGCCAAAAGCTCGGAGCCCTCATAAAGAGCGGCCGCATCGCCCTCTTCCGCCCATACGATTCTCAATCTGGACACATCAAGCGGCACGGAACCATCGGGGTGATTGCAGTGAGCGCTTGGCATCATGGGTGGGATACCTTCATTCATGCCAGCGACATCAAGCACATCAGGTGCTGGCTGAAGATTGCGAACCCAGCAGGTCCGGATGCGTTTTTCGCCCTGAATTTCTGTCATGAGGTAAAAACAGGCCACACGATCATCCTGCTCAACAAGAGCCACACCATTATCGTTGGGTGAGGGGACTTCGAGAAGGACAACGGGTTCTGACATAAGGGCAACGTGCTTTTGTCAGCCAGTTTTGCCAATCAGAATCATGCGTGCCAACTACTGCTTTTTTTCTTTCTTCTTCGCCTCGCCTTCGCGGTGCGGTTCCTCGCCCCAATCGTTGCGCACTTCGCCGATCCATTCGTCAACAAAACTGCTCGCGGCCCAGTCTTCCCATTGGCGGATGAGGTGCTGGCTCAGCGCGGGGAATTTGCCGATGATGTCCTGCTGCTCGGTGCGGTCGTCGTCGATGTTGTAGAGCTCCCACGGGCCTTTGAACTTCTTCACGAGCTTCCAAGGGCCGCTGCGCAGGGCACGGTTACCTTCATGCATCCAGAAGATGGGCTTCACGCGATGTAGCGACTCGCCTTGGATTGCAGGCATGAGCGAGAGGCCTTCATCGGGCAAAATCTTGTGCCCTTTGAACTCGCCGGGATAGACAGCGCCGCTCACATCGCAAGCGGTGGCCATGATGTCGATCAGATGCGCGGGTTGGTGCTCCAGCTTGCCGTTTCGCGCTGCCGGAATGCCCGCCGGCCAGTGTGCGATGAGCGGCGAACTGATGCCGCCTTCATGCGTGAAGTGCTTGTAGCGGCGAAAGGGTGTGTTGTTCAGCGTGGCCCAGGTCATGCCGAGAAACACGCTGCTGTCCGGTCCGCCGAGATCGGGGCCTTGTGTGATGCCGCGTGGGCCGCCTTCGGCGTTGCCGCCGTTGTCGCTCATGAAAAAGATGAGCGTGTTCTCAAACATGCCGCGCTCCTTCAGCCCTGCGATCATGCGGCCGACGCTTTGATTCACGCAGTCGAGCATGGCGGCGTAGATCGACATGAGCAGGTCGTAGCGGTCCTTGTCCTCCTCACTCAGCGAATCCCACGCGGGAACATCCGCCGGACGCGGCGCGAGCGGCCATTTGGCATCGACGATGCCGAGTTCGATCTGTTTTTTGTGTCGAGCCTCGCGCAGCTTGTCCCAACCGATCTTGTATTTGCCGCGATACTTGGCGATCACTTCCTTCGGTGCCTTCAGCGGGAAATGCGGTGCTCCATGCGCGAAGTATTGGAAGAAGGGCTTCCCGCTCGCTTTCGCGTCATCGAGGAATTTCAGCGCCCAGTCGGTGAACATGAAGGTGGAATACCACTCGCCACTGCCGACCTCCGGCGAATCGGCCGCGACCTTCCGCCCATCGAGGTAAACCCACTTGCAGGCGTCCTTGCTGCGCTCCTTCGGGAAATAAAGCTCGCCAAACTGCGTCGTCGCCGTGCGCTGAAAGCCGCGCTCCCACGGCGGCGTGCCGTTTTGCTGCCCGAGATGCCATTTCCCGACGATGGACGTGTGATAGCCAGCTGTGCCAAGCACCTCCGCCATCGTCACACAGCGATCATGCAACCTGCCGAGGGTGCCGTTCGATTGCGGATTCACCATGCCATCGAGATAGCCCATCCCGGCCTGATGCGGATACAAACCGGTCATCAAAGACGCCCTCGTGGTGCTGCAACGCGCTGTGTTGTAAAACTGCGTCAAGCGCACACCGCCCGCCGCGAGCGCATCGAGGTTCGGCGTCGGGATTTCACTGCCGTAGCAGCCGAGATCGCTGAACCCCATGTCATCAACGAGGATGACGAGGATGTTTGGCCGCTCCGCAGCGAATGACGAATGAGGAAGGACGAATGACGAAACTAGGGCCAACAAGAGGTGCTTCATGGCGCATGTAACGCCTGCCCACCGCGCAGATTGCAGCAACGATCCGCCTGCACCTATTCAATAACCACGCGGTGCTCCGATAGCACAACCGCCGCGGCGAGCGACTCCGGGTGCTCACTGCGGCGGTCGAGAGACGAACGTGAGATGGACGGCTTCAGTTTGCCTTCTTGGGACGGCCCAAAACATCATCCTTGGTCGTCAGCGCGATGGCGACGACCTGGTCGATGAGTTCCTGCTTCACTTTGAAGTCCTTCAGCGTGCTCACCAGATTCTCTGCGATGGCGTTGAAGTGCTCCTCGGTGAGGCCCATGCCTTCGTGCGCCTTGCGCATGTCCTTGCCGGTCCAGGGGAGCGGGCCGCCAAAGGCGAAGGAGAGGAATTCCTTCTGCTTCCGGCGCTGCTTGTCCATGCTCACGTCGGCAAAGAAGTGCTTCACGCGGTTGTCGGCGAGCACCTTTACGTAGAACGCGTCCACCACCGCGTCGATGGCCGCCTTGCCGCCGAGTTTTTGATACAGGCTGTCCTCGCGGGCCTTCAGCCACTTCGTTTTGCACGCCTCTTTTGCAAAGGACCACTTGAGGCCCTCATACTCGGCGGTGATGGCGGGATCGACCGGCTTGCCGGTGACAGGGCAGACGGTGTTCGTGGCGGACTCGGAGGCAACGGCGGCCGGATCGACGGCGAGCGCGGCATTCACGAGGAGGGTCATCACCGCAGTGATGGTGGCGAGGGAGGTCAGGATCAGTTTCATGGTGGACATCTCTATAAGTTTCACGATTGATGCATCAATACACCGATCCTGCGTAGCGATGTGCGGTGCTTGCGCCACCAATCCGGGCACACAACCCCGCAGGAAGAGCGGAATGACAGATCCCATCAAAGTTGCACAGTTCGTGCATGTTTGAACCCAAGCCCGACATCCAAGGCCGCGCCGAGATCGAGACCCTCGTGAACACCTTTTACGACCGCGTCCGTGGCGATGACGTTCTCGGCCCCATCTTCGAGAAGGTGGCGCAGACGAACTGGAGCACGCACCTGCCTAAAATGTATTCCTTTTGGGAAACGGTGCTCTTCCGCACCGGCGGCTTCACCGGCAATCCCATCGCCGCGCATGCGAAGCTCGTGCCGCTCACCGACATGGGACGAGACAAGTTCGACTACTGGCTGGGGCTTTTCCGCTCCACGGTGGACGATCTCTTCGCCGGAGAGCGGGCCGAGCACATCAAGAACTGCGCCGCCGACATGGCGAACGTCATTTACAGCAAGATCAACGCCGTGCCCGATCCTCGATTCGATCCCGCGAATCTCACGCCGGAACAACGCGAGCGATACGCACGTTACAAAGCCAGCGCCGCATGAGTGAGTTCCCCGCCTGCAAACACAAGAAGCACAAGGCCAGAGGCCCGCGCCGTCACGGGCTGCGCTGGCTCGCAACGGAGCCGTATCGCGTGTTCTTTTTCAGCGGGGCGCTGTGGAGCGTGGTCGGCGTGGCGCTGTGGCCGTTGTTTTATGCGCAGCAGATCGGCTTCTATCCAAACTTTGTCCATGCACGGCTCATGATCGAGGCGTTTGGCGGCGCGTTTGTGGTCGGCTTCCTCGGCACAGCCGGCCCGCGCATGGCCACGGCACCGAAACTGACACTGCTGGAGCTGTTCTGGCTCTTCGCGTTGCATCAGGCCTGCGGCATCAGTCATCTGAAGCTGCATCTCGCGTGGGGCGACGCCTTTTTTGTGGCGCTGCTTGTTTCACTGATGCTGTGCCTCGTGATTCGCGTGATTCGCTTCCGCAAAGAAGCCCCGCCGCCGCAGATGCTGCTCGCGCTGACCGGACTGGCCTGCGGTGTCGCCGGCGCATTGCTGCAAGCCACCGTGACCACTCCAGAACGTCTGCGGCTGGCCAATCTGCTGCTCTACCAGGGCCTGCTGCTGCCGCCGGTGCTCGGCATCGGCTCGTTTGTGTTTCCGCGCATGCTCGGCGGTGATTTTGGCGATCCGAAAACAACCGCACAGAGCAAGGCAAAGCTTCTTCGCTCCACTGCAGCCGCTGTGTTGCTGGTCAGCAGCTTTTTCCTCGAAGCTCATGGCCACGTGACTGCCGGTTACGCGCTGCGCTCGCTCGTGGCGCTGGCGTATCTGCTCATCGAGGTGCGTTGGAAGCCGCAGCAGGCCGGATCACTCACCACGGGCCTGTTTTGGGCTTTGGGCACCGGATTTCTCGGTTTGCTGCTTTCGGGTTTCCTTTATGCGCAGCACGTCAGCATCGAGCATCTGCTCTACATCGGCGGATTTGGCATGTTGATGCTCATTGTCGGCTCCCGCGTGCTGTTTGGTCACAGCGGCGATCTCGACGGCTTTTTCGCCAAATCGAAGTGGGTGCGCTTTCTGGTGTTCCTCGGCGTCCTCGCCGCCACGACGCGTGCCACACCGGCCTGGGTGCCTTCGACGACGGTCTCGCATCACATCTACGCCGCGTGGACCTGGGGCCTGCTGAGCGTGCTCTGGCTCGTCTGGCATCGAAAACGCTTCGTGAAGCGGGATGAGGAGGACTAGGCAAGATCGGCGCAGCCTTCGACAGGCAGCGGCGGGACTTGAGGAGCAAAAGGGCGTTTATTGGGCCCATGAATGCGCCCCTGATGAATCCCGCATGGTCGAACGTGCCATCGATGAGCTATGACGGCTTTGAGCAGAGGCCGTTCTTGGTGTTTTGGGAGATCACGCGGGCTTGTGCGCTGACCTGCAAGCATTGCCGGGCAGAGGCGCAGCCCCATCGTCATCCGCAGGAGCTGAATCGCGAAGAGTCGAGCCGGCTGATCCAACAACTCGCGGAATTGAATCCTCCGATGCTGATCCTCACGGGCGGTGATCCGCTGATGCGCCGCGATTGCCTGGACCTCGTGCGGGAGGCGACGGCAGCCGGACTGCATGTGGGACTGAGCCCGTCGGCAACGTCACGCCTGATGCACACAGGATTTCACGAGATCAAGGCTGCGGGCGTCGAGCGCATCTCGCTGAGCCTCGATGGGGCTTCGCGGGCCACGCACGATGCGTTTCGGGGTGTTTCAGGCACCTTTGACCGCACGATCGCAGCGGTGCATCTCGCGCATGCGGCGGATTTGAGCGTGCAGATCAACACCACGCTCACCCGCGGCAATCTGCACGAGTATGAGGCCTTCAAGAAGCTCATGTTCGAGTTGAAGCCGGCGATGTGGAGCGTGTTTCTCCTCGTGCCAACAGGTCGCGCAGGCGCGGATGACCTTCCTGACCCGCTCGACATCGAGCACATCTTCCAGGACATGGCCGACCTCGTCGGCAAGGCGCCGTTCGCGATCAAGACGACCGAGGGACATCACTTCCGCCGCATCCTGCTGCAAAAACACGGTGCGGCAGGTGGCAAGATGCGTCCTGGCATGCGCTCGCCGCTTGGCATTCGCGACGGCCGCGGCGTGATGTTCATTTCGCACACCGGTGTGGTGTCGCCGAGTGGCTTCCTGCCCTTCGACTGCGGCAACGTGCGCGACGAGCATCCCGCCTGCATCTACCGCCATCATCCGCTCTTCGTCTCGCTGCGTGACAACAACGCGCTCGGTGGCAAGTGCGGCCAATGCGAGTTCCGCGCCGTGTGCGGCGGATCACGTGCACGTGCTTACGGCATGACGGGCGATCCGTTCGCGGAAGATCCGGCGTGTGTCTATCAACCGAAAGCGCTCACGGCTGCGGAAAGGGCGCGCGTTTTGCCTCCTCAATGACGGGAACGTCCTTGTTCATCGCGTCGTAGGCAGTTTTGAGGCGTTTCACCTCATCGGGGTGCTGCGCTGAGACATCGTGCTGCTCGGAGGGATCGTTTTGCAGATCGAAGAGCTGCATCGGCTCCGGCGCGTCGCCGGTTTTGAGTCCGGGATGCTCGGTGACTTTCGCCTGTTCATAAGGCGCGAGGATCGTCACGCCGTCCGGCCTGCGCGGATCGATGTAAACCTGGCCGGGCTTGTCGAGTCCGGCGAGTCCGCCGCCGGGCTTCAGCACGTGCAGCTTCCACCGCGCATCACGGATCGTGGCGAGTTTGGAGTTTTGGTGGCCAAAGATGACCTCGTGCGGGCTCTTCGCGTCGCTGGTGAGCAGCGGCAGGATGTTGCTGCCGTCGAGCACGCGGGCATCGGGCATCTTCGCGCCTGTGACGTTCAGCACGGTGGCGAACAGGTCCATCATCACGGCCAGTTCGCTGCTGACATGCCCGGCGGGGATTTTTCCCGGCCAGCGGGCGATCATCGGCACGCGGTAGGCGCCTTCATACGTCGCGCCTTTCATGCCGCGCAGTCCGCCGGTGCTGCCGCCGAAGGTCGCGCCGTTGTCGCTGGTGAAAAGCACGAGCGTGTGGTCGTCGAGGCCGTTTTGCTTCAGCGCATCGAGCACCGCGCCCACGCTGTCATCGAGATCGAGCAACGCGTCGCCATAAAGGCCCGCGCCACTCTTCTTGTAGTTCTTCTCGGAGGCGGCCAGCGGCTTGTGCGGCATCGCTTCGGCGAAATAGAGGAAGAACGGCTGCTTTGCGTTCCGCTGGATGAAATCGACGGTGCGCTTCGCGTAGCGCGTGGTCAGCGTGGCCTGCACCACGGGATACTCGACGCTTTGCGTGCCTTCCAGCACCTGCACGGGCCGCATGTCATTCGAGTAAGGAATGCCGTAGTACTCATCGAAGCCGCGATCCGTCGGTAAAACGCCCGTTTTGTGCCCCAGGTGCCATTTTCCGACCATGCCGGTCGCGTAACCGGCCGATTTGAGCACCTGCGCGAGTGTGACCTCCGTTTTGGGCAACGCGAGCGCATCCGCTGCCGGCCCGCCATCCGGCGCGGGATTCTGCGTCATGCCACAGCGGAAGGGATAACGCCCCGTCATGAGCGAGGCCCGCGTCGGCGCGCAAAACGGCGCAGGCGTGTTGAACTGCATCAGTTTCGCGCCTTCCGCTGCCATTTGATCAAGGCGCGGCGTTTTGAATTTCGGATGCCCGTAGCAGCTCAGATCGCCGTAACCGAGATCATCCGCGAGGATGAGGACGATGTTCGGCTGCTTCGCAGCCAATTGCGAAACGAGAAAGAGGAGGGACGCAAGGATGAGGGCGGCGGGCTTCATGGTTGACTGGTGACATCAACTTTCCACGGCGGCAACTTCGAGCGCCAGAGGTTTGCTTGCGTGCCGCCCTCCATCCGCCAGCCCGCCTCAGCGAAGCCGCAACCCGTGCTGCTGCCAGAACACCGGCAGCGCCGCGTGCGAGCCGTGGAAGACATTCCGCTCCACCGGCCGGTCGAGATTGCCAAAGTAGAGCGCATTGCGGTAGCGGCCGTGGTTGTACACCTTGGGTCGTGAGCCGCCGCGTTCCCAATCCACGCCGCCGTATTGCCACAGCGTCCAGTTCGACCACACGTCGTATTGCTTGAGCAGTCCGTTCGGATTCCCCGGTGCCGGGTACACGGGCCCCGCGCCGCTGTCGTGCGCATACAAGGCCAGCCAGTAGGGCATGCGGCGCAGTTTGGCCTTCGATGCCGCATCCGCGCCGCTGAGCGTCTGCTTGAGCTGCGTGCTGTTCTCGAGATACGCCACTGGCACCACGCCCGTGCGACTCTCTACCCGGTCCATGAAACGCAGGATCGAAGAGAGCGGCAGATTGCCATCAAAGTCACCGCAGAGCAGCAGCGAGGGCGCATTCCACGCCCGACTGCGAGCCAGCGACATCGCACGATTCACGAACTGGTCCGCCTGCGCCACTGCGTCCACATGCCGCTGCACGCGGTAGTAAATGCCCGGCAGCATGCCCTCGCGATCCGCCGAAGCGAGAAAGCTCGCGCACTTCTCATCCAGATTGCCGCCCTTCCCTGCTCTCGCGATCAAACCGCTCGCGCCATTCGCCCGCAAGGCACTCACATCATGCTCCGAGTAGCTCCGCCCGGCTCGTTGCCGCTCCTTCGGATCATACGCCGACACATTGATGATCTGCGGCATGCCAAAACCCATCGGCGGCAGACTCCCCGGCGTGCTTCCAGGCTGGCTGCTGCAACTCGCAAGAAGGAGGAGAGGAAGAAGAAGGTGTTTCATGCGCGAGCAGGATGTAGGAGCGTTCGCCAGAACGCAACGACGGCCTCTCCCGCCGGCGCACTCGCGAGAGTGCGAAAGACCTGCCCTTCTCGTTCTGGCGAACGAGCCTACAGGGCCTCTCTCGAACGGCGCAGACGCCAGTAGCGCGGCCAGAAGTCCTTCTGCCAAAGCTTCATTTCCGGATAACCCGGTATTACCGCGCCCGTGTGCGGCCAGTCGCACGGCTTTTTGACCAGACCTGCTCGAACTGGATTCTCCGCGATGTAGCGGGCCAGCCTTTCATAAGCGTAACGATCGCTTTCTTGAGCCCGCAACACATGGTCATAGGCCTGCGGCTGCCAGCGATGACCCGTCTCGGCCAGCAGTTCATTGCTGTGACGGCGGAGAAAGCGAATGAATCCCTTCTGATCGCCTTCACGACTCCACCCATGCAGCAGCAAGTGCACATGGTCCGCCATCACACAGTGAACCGGACATGCGACCGAGTAGCACCCGCAGCCGTGCAGCATCAACCAGCGGAATCGGGTCGTGAATCGCGAGTCGAGCCATCCGGTGCCACGATCACGCACGCTCATTGTCCAGTGAACGATGGCTTTTCCCCGATAGGCCCCATCCCCAAGACGTGGCAGATGTCCTGGCAGATCATCGTAGTGGTCCGATAAGTCGTCACTGGGCATGGCAAACGAAGCGTCACGTTTGAAATCCAATCAACGCCGGATTCTTGCCGTAGGCGCACTCGCAAGAGTGCGATAGATCAAATCTACTCGTTCTGGCGAACGAGCCTACTCGTCTTTCTTTTTCTTCTTCTTGTCCGCCTTGCGGTCGGGATCACCATTCCACCGCTCATCCTCCCAACGCGGTGGCTGCATCGACGCGTTCCATTGGTCGAAAAGAGCGGTCAGCTCCGCCTTCTTCGCGGGATTCTCGGCGCTGAGGTCGCGTTGCTCGCCGGGATCGGTGGTGAGGTTCACCAGCATCGGCTCCATGTCCTTGGAAGCCTTCACGAGTTTCCAATCGCCCTGACGCACGGCGTGCTGAACGCCAAAACGGAAATAAAGTTCACGGGGTGCGAGCTTGTCGGTCTCGCCTTTGAGCAGCGGGAGCAGATTCACGCCGTCCAGTACAGTAGCCATCTCGCTCCGCCGAGATGAGCCGGAGGCTTTGCCAGCGGGAGACGCTTCCAATGAATCCTTCCCATTGTCAGGCTGCGATGCACTTGGCTCCTCTCGCGGAGCGAGAGGGCTACTTTCTGCCGCAGCCAGCGCCGTCGGCAGCACATCGAGCTGAATCACCGGATCATTCACCACGCGATTCCCGGGAATCGTGCCTTTCCACTGCGCCATCCACGTCACGCGGATGCCGCCATCCCACACGAACCACTTCGAGCCGCGCAGCCCCATCTGCTCCGCTTCTTTCGACGCACCGCCGTTGTCACTGATGACAAAGAGGAGCGTGTTTTCCTCCAGCTTGAGGTCGCGAAGCTTCGTCATCACCGTGCCGATGGCTTCATCAGCCTCGCCAATCAGCGCGGCGTAGCCCTGCTGGCGTTTTTCGAGGTGCTTGAACTTCTCCAGCCACGGCGGCGAGGCCACGATGGGCGAGTGCACGGCGTTAAATGACAGATACAGGAAAAACGGCTTGTCCTTGTTCGCATCGATGAAGCCGCAGGCCTCCCGCGCATACACCGGTGAAGTGACCGGCGCGCCTTCGAGCTCTTTGAGCAGCTCGTTGCCGCGATAAAACGACGGCCCCTTGCCCTCGCCGAGGTTGCCGACCGTGCCCATCGCGAAATCAAAGCCACGCGCCAGCGGCATGAATTCGGGCGCGGTGTCTCCGAGATGCCATTTGCCCACGATGCCAGTCGTGTAGCCCGCAGGTTTCAAATGCTGCGCCATCGTCTTTTCGCTCAACAGCAGCTCGCGACCTTCCCGCGTCGGATTCGCATCATGTCCGGTGCGTGCTTGATAACGCCCCGTCATCAGCCCCACGCGGCCCGGCGAGCACACACAGCCGCTCGAGTAGCCATTCGTGAAGCGCACGCCCTCCGCCGCGATGCGGTCCATGTTCGGCGTCGGTGACAGTTTGCCACCGTAAGCACCCGGCTGCGCCCAACCCATGTCATCGAGGTAAAAGATGACAATATTTGGCTTCGTGGCCGCGCAGAGCGATGTGCCGAGGGCGAGGAGAACGAGGAGTGTTTTCATGGCTTTGAGGAGAGTGGGGGCAGTGTTTGAAGGCGAGCGGTGAGTTCCGCGAGGAGATCGGCACGTTTTGCGGAGACGTTGTGCAGTTCCTCGGGATCGGTTTCGTGGTCGTAGAGTTCGGTTTGGCCGTCGCTCCAACGGGTGAGGCGCCAGCGGGAGGTGCGGATGCTTTGGCCGTGGAGTTTGTCGCCGCGCGTGACGAGGGTGAAGGCGGCGTCTTTGATGCTGGCGGTTGGATCGGATAAAACGGGGCGCAGACTGGCTCCAGCGGCTGTGTGCGGCATTTTCAGGCCGCAGAAGTCGGTGACGGTCGGATACACATCGACGAACTCGGACAGAGATCGCGTTGTTTGGCCGCCTTTCATGCCTGGGGCGGCGATGATGAGCGGCGCGCGGCAACTGCGCTCAAACAGCGTGTTTTTGTTCCACCACTGGCGCTCGCCGGTGTGGTAGCCGTGATCGCCGACGAAGACGACGAGGGTCTTTTCCCAGAGTTGATGCTTGTCGAGGGCATCGAGCACGCGACCGAGCTGCGCATCCATGAAGCTGGTGCCCGCGCAGTAGGCGCGAAACAGCTCCCGCCATTCCTGCTCGGTGAATTTGCCAAAAGCGGTGCCGTAGTCGCCAAAGCCCACACTGTCTTTCCGCACGGGCGTGATGTCAGCGGGATCGCTCCAAGGTTTCAGTGAGTCGGCGGGATAGAGATCGAAGTATTTCTTCGGCGCGATGAAGGGATCGTGAGGCTTCATGAAACCACAGCCGATGAACCAGGGCGTATCGCCGAGCTTTTCGATCATCGCCACGGTGGCGGCGGCGATCTGACCATCGGGCTGATCGTCATCTGTGCCATCCGCCGCGCCCCACTGGCACCATTTCAGCGCGCCGCCGGTCACGTTGCGGCCTTCGAGCATTTTACGACCTGCCGTCGTCGCTTCAAAAGCCTGCGCCGTGTGCCAGGAGAGGCCCGCGTCCATCCAGCGCTGCTTCGCTTCCGCATTCTTGCCACCGCCGAGATGGTAGAGCTTTCCAAACGCATGCGATTGCCAACCGGCATCTTTGCAGAGCTGCGGCAGCGTCACGATATCCGGCATCTTTTGTCGCAAAGGAATGTCATTGCCCACGATGCCCGTCTGCTCCGACCGCAGGCCGGTCATCATGCTGCTGCGGCTCGGATTGCACACCGGATACTGCACATACGCCCGCTCAAACGTCGTGCCGCGAGCCCGCAGCCGGTCGAGGTTCGGCGTCTTGACGACCTCCTTCGTGAAGGCCCCGCCAAAGTCGCGCAAATCGTCCGCCATGATGAGCAGGACATTCGGCTTCGAGTAAGCGGAGAGCAGAGGGCAAAGAGCGATGAGAAGGGCGAGAAAACGCATGGACGCGCTGAAACGACCGCCCTGCCATGTTCTGGCGGCATCTTTTCCGGTTTTGGCCCTCCCACAGGCTCCCCGGCTGATCGGGGGCCGCGTGAAAATCCAGGCCGTCGTTTTCTAGCATTGCATTTTTCCGCCGCTCAGCCCATCATCCGCGAAATTCGACTCCGAATTCCATCATCCTCATGAAACTCGCCCGCACCCTGCTCCTCCTCCCGGCTCTTGCCGCGCTTTCCCTGGCTTCCTGCACCCAGTCGGGTTCCGTCGGAGGTGGCCACACCTATTCGACGCTCAGCAAGCCGCAAAAGTATGATGCCCTGAGCTTCGGCGGTCATGGCGGCGGCTATGGCAACGGCTACGCGATCTGGCCGATGCCGACGGACAATTACGCCGACTACGGCTGGTTCGATGATCCCTACAACTGGGGCAGCAGCGGGTACATGCCCAGCCGCACTCCCACGCGCAGTTACGCCCCGGTCGCCGCCGCCCCGGCGCGCCAGTACACCAAGTAAACAGCGCGAAGAATTCCTGAGCGTCACCGGCGACCCGATTCGGATGAATCTGACGCCCGTGACGCTCTTTTTTTGAAGCCGTCTCACCGCTTTTTGCATCCCGCATGAATTTGAACCTCGCAGGCCAGTCCGTCGCCGTGTTTGGAGCCGCCCGCGGCATTGGCCGGGCCATCGCGGAAGGCTTCATCGCTGAAGAGTGCGCGGTGCGCGGCTTCGACCGCGAAACGAGCGCGGATTTCATCACGACGGGCGATGTGACCAACTATGCGACCGTGAAGGCCTTCGCGGCTGGCTTTGAGGCCGTGGATCACCTCGTCTTCTGCGTGGGGATCGGTTCCGGGAAGTTCGGCTTCCCCTTTTGGAATCTGGAGCCGGCGGACTGGACCCGAGTCCTGGAGGTGAACCTCATCGGGGCGGTGAACGTGGCGCATGCTTTCGCGCCGCGGCTCATCGAGCGCGGCGGCGGCTCGATGCTGTTCCTGGTCTCCGTCGCCGGGCAGATGGGATCGCAAACAGACCCGCCTTACAGCGCCTCAAAGGCCGCGCTGATCAATTTCACCCAATGCGCCGCCAAGGATCTGGGCCCGCGCAACATCCGTGTGAACGCGCTCGCCCCCGGCATGGTGAAGACGGAGCTCAATCAGTCCATCTGGGCCGCCGGACAGAAGCTTCTGCCTGAATCGCAACGCCAGAGCTTCGACGACTGGGCGAAGGCGAAGATCAGTAAGGTCTCCCACCTCGGCCGCTGGCAGATGCCGGAGGAGTATGCGTCGATGGCCTGCTTCCTCGCCTCCGATCACGCGAAGAACATCACCGGCCAGACGATCAACATCGACGGCGGCCAGGTGATGCATTCATAAAGGAGAGGAGCGCGGGCACTCCTGGCCGTATCTTCATTCACGCGGCTTCGCCGCATTTGAATGAGGCGGAGAAGAGTCTCCGCGCTCCCTTCGTTGGCATCACTCGTAAAGCTTGAACAACCCGCTGTGATCGAGATCGCCGAAGCCTTTTTCGTGCACAAAGGTCTCCCACTGCTTGAGTGAGTTTTTCAGCGTGGGCGAGTCGAGGCCCACGGAGTCTGCAAGCAGGCACATGAGGCGCACGTCCTTGAGTTGCAGTTCAGCGCGGCCACCGGGCTCGAAATCGCGGCGCGCCATGCGGTCGCCATGCAGATCGAGGATGCGGCTTTCGGCAAAGCCGCCGAGCAGGGCCTTGCGCACGAGCGCGGAATCGACGCCGGAAAGCTCCGCAAGCCGCAAGGCCTGCGCGACGGCATCGATGGTCTGCGCGACGATGAGCTGGTTCGCGAGCTTCGTCACCTGCCCTGACCCGCTGGGGCCGAGATGCGTGATGTTTTTGCCGCAGACCTGAAAAATGGGCAGCGCGCGCTGGAAATTCGCCTCGGTGCCGCCGGCCAAAATCGAGAGCGTGGCGGCCTCCGCGCCGACCTGACCGCCGGAGACAGGCGCATCGACCCAGTTCACGCGTTCAGCCCATTTTTTGGTTTCAGGCACGCCCGTTGTGCCGAAGTCGATGATGAGCGCGTCCTTGTGCAAGCCTTCGATCAAACCACCGGGGCCGAAAACAACCTTCTCGACCACATCCGTCATGGTGAGGTTGAGGCAGATGACGCCGGGACCGATTTCGCGGGCCAGATCCGGCAGCGTGGCAGCGCGACGCATGCCGAGCTTCACTGCGGCCTCGGCGGGTGCATCGCTGCGGTTCCAGACGACCACCTCGGCTCCGGCTTCGTGCAAATGACGCGCGTTGGCCCGGCCCATGTTGCCGAGACCGACGAATCCGATCTTGTGTCCTGCGAGGGGCTTGCTCATGTCGGCGAACTCACATCAGGCCGTGCCTGATGGCAAATCTCTTCCCAACCTCACGCATGAAAATCATCATCACCGGCGGCGGCGGCTTTCTTGGCTCGCAGCTTGCACAGAAGCTCCTCGAACGCGGCACGTGGAATGGCAAGCCAATCACGGAGATGGTGCTGCTGGATGCGTTTTTCCGCAGTGAGCCAACGGATGCGGGTGTGAAGCAGATCCAGGGTGACATCGGCGACCGTGCGACGGTGTTCGCGGCGACGGGCTCGAAATTCGATGTGATCTTCCATCTGGCTTCGATGGTGAGCGGTGAGTGCGAGGAGCGGTTCGATGACGCGATGCGTGTGAACCTGGACG
>Ga0169931_10000320_pt1 | contig 78763 bp, 71 predicted proteins | sample Kivu_15m_20L_FD_129675 | JGI IMG/M metagenome (GOLD analysis project Ga0169931, IMG submission 129675) | Freshwater microbial communities from Lake Kivu, Western Province, Rwanda to study Microbial Dark Matter (Phase II) - Kivu_15m_20L... | ecosystem: Environmental > Aquatic > Freshwater > Lake... | reverse complement strand
GCCGACGGGAGCTTTCGATTCTGGTATGCCAGTCGCAAGACGCCGCCGTTTGAGAATCTATACTTTGCGATCAACACCGCCCACTGGGGAGGGCCACCGGCGGCTCCCGAGAAAGCCGACACCTCACAGCAAAACCGCCTGCCACTTCCGCCTCAGAAAGATGATCTCGGCTCACTTGGTGCGGCAACCACAGCCTCCGACAAACCCGCCGACGGCACGCTCACGGTGCTGGAAGTCATCGACGCGGACGAAGCGATCGTGCGAGCATGGTACCTGTCGGAAGACGGAGAACAGCGGTTTGCCGACCTGTGGGTTCAAGGTCCCGAGACAACGGGCATGACGGCTGGCCAGGCGATCACGCTCGCCGGCCAGTTTCGCGTCACAGGTAATCAATCGTTCGGCACCACCTGCGGCGGTCGTAGCGTGCCGCGATTGGAAAGGGTCGGCCAGTAAACGCCAACTGCCGTTCAGCCCGCCAAAGCGGAGCTGAACGGCAGTCGAGTGACTCTTTATGAAGCTCTTCCAAGAGCGAGCTAGCTCTTGCGGCTCGCACGGCGGCGAATCAGCCATGCGCCAGCCACCCCGAGCCCCAGGAGCACAAAGCTCGACGGTTCAGGAACGACGACGGTGTCCGAAGCATAGCCGTTGACCGACCAGAAGCTGTCGACCGTAAGTCCCGCGATACTGATCGGGAAGGACGTCGGTCCGCCTGGGAAGTCGATGTCGATCGTGTACAGGGCCTGATTTCCCGGCACGTCAAAACGAGCCCACCACTGACCGGCATTAACCGCGTTTCCGCCGATTACGAATTCGGTCGGCTCAACGCCACCGATGGTGAAACGCGGATAGTTGACGATCAGCGTATCGGGGCCCGTGGGTCCAGCCGTGCTGGTGAACCCCTGCAGGATGAGCGTGGTGAATCCGGTGCCTGCCAAGCCGTCGGTCGGAACGACCATCGTGGCGTAGGCCTGCTTGCCGACCGGCCCTTGCCCAGTATAGATGTTGCCGCTGCTCGAGCCGATCACGACGAAGGGCACATTCGCGCGATCGTTCTGATAGAACTCGACACCATCGCCAAGGCCCACGTCGCCAAGCGTGGGCGGAGTGTTGTTCAGAATGCGGCTCGACGAAGGTGGCACGGGATTGCCGAAGAACGTGCCGCTCGCGTAGCCGAACCACGTGGCGTTTGAACCGCCGCGGAACGAAGGCGAAAACAGTCCGGTCGATTCACTGATGTTTAATTCCGCGCGGGCCGAGGTAACCAGCGCGAAGGAGCACAATGCGGTGGCGAGGATGCCGCGAACCAGGTGGGACAAACGATAGTGCATGGTAGGGTCGTCTCAAGAGTGCCAATCGAGGTTGGTAAATACGCAAACGCCCGCGGCGACACGGGATCGCCAACAAGGCATGACAGACTCTCGCCAGGCTTGGTGTCATCGCACCCCGCGCTCTTTCAAGGCGCGCGGGAGTAAGAGCCTGTTGAGATGCGGCCGGAGCCGCGCTTGGGCGGAGTCTGTGGGAGCTACCCCTTAGTAGATCGTGGTGATGGCTGGCATCACCGTTCGAACAACGTCGAGCTCGTTCGCAGTCTCTGCTGTCGGCGGGCAATCGGCACTTTGGCTGGCGATCGCCTGTAACGTATGGCAGGCCTGGCGAGCTAGAAACCACTGAGACTAAGTCTCAGTTACAACTAAAATACTCGCCGCCAGGGGATGTGCAACCCTCGGGTCCGAAACTTTTTCGGGCACGGTCCCCCTGAAATCAAGTAGTTTGCTACGCCCACGGGGCGGAGCAGAGCCAATTTCTCACGAGCATCACACACCCCACCTATGGCTACTATCGGGCGACTTTTTTTCTGGTCACGCTTGACGCGGGAAGTATGGCCATTATATTGAGACGCGTTCTCAACAGGAGCCAGCTAGCCAGCCACCTCAACGCCAGCCCGCCAAAAACCTTCCGCCGCAAATGCGCTCCTGCGGCCATCCGGTTCCTTTGTCCCGTGATGCTCGACCATCGCAACCGCGCTCGATTTGTGCGCGCGATCGTCGACGGAGGAGATTCTCTTGGCGAGCTTTTGACACGACTTAATAGCGAGCGATGGTATCGATCTGCCTCGCTCACACCAAAACATCCGTAGTAAATACACCATTGAGGTTTAACTAGATGATCCGTTCAGTTCTTCGAAGGACCCTCGGTAACTTGGCAGCCGCAGTGCTGCTGGCCTCGACCGCTCAAGTCAGCCTGGGCGCGATGGCTTTGATTGACCCCGCGCTTCCCGGCACGAAGCAGACCGACTTTTGGTCGACGAATCGGTTGAGCACGGTCGAGAGCCCCGGCTATGGCTCGTTCCCAGGCTTTGGCGCTTGGCCCGGTGCAATTGCCTCGAGCACTCCGAACGTCGGTTCCGATGGTGACGCCGGTCTAGTAAAGGTCGCGAACGGTCCCGGCGGCGGCCCGTTCGTCTCCGGTGCTTCGATCTATCACGGCGGTACCAGCGCCACGCCCAACGTCCTCGGCGGCACCCTGGGCGTGCAGGATGCCACGCCCGTCGCCGGTGTCTCGAATGTCGTGTTTCAGCTCCAGATTGGCGAGGCCAATGGGTACGACCTGTTCAATGGCGGACTGCCGGTACTGAACTACAACGGTGGTTCGCAGGCTCTCGCCGCATCCTACTCGGACCTGATCGGTCACGAGTTCGCCGGCACGTTCCCTGATCCGCTCGGCGGACCGGACCTGCCGCTATATACCAACACTTACTTGCTGCAATGGGATGTGACAGGTCTGGGCGCCACATCGCTAAACGTCACTTTCCAGGGAGTGCAGCACAGCCAGGTCTATCAGTTGCGTCTCGATCAGTCGGACGTGTTCCAAGCCATTCCCGAGCCGAGCAGCGTGACGCTGGCCGGTCTGGCAATGCTGGGCGCGATCGGCATGATCTGGAAGAAACGCCGCAGCCGATAAGGTTTCGGCCCAAGAATTTTGCTATGCGTTAGTTGTTCGCACGCCACGGCGATGCCGAATAAGGTGGCCGGTCGAGTCGCGTTTCAATCCGCGCTCGACCGGTCCCATTTCGGCGATTCGGAAAGCCTAGCTCGCCAAAGATTGATTATGGATATCCTGGTCCCACCGCGGATCGTGTGCACTTCGCACACCTGGCGACGAGCGTTCACGCTCGTCGAGCTGCTGGTCGTGATTGCCATCATCGGGCTGCTTGTGGCCCTGCTGCTGCCCGCCGTGCAGGCCGCCCGCGAAGCGGCCCGCCGCACGCAATGTGCGAGCAATCTGCGGCAATTGGCCGTGGCGATGCAGATGTATCAGGACGCCAACAAAATCCTGCCGCCGGCAAGTGTTCGCAGAACGGTGGGGAGCGATCGGACGAGATTCTCCAGTGCTTTCGTCTGTATCCTCCCCTACCACGAAGAGGAAGCCGCATACGAAGCCTGGAACTTTCGCGCATCGGCGGACCTTGGGACAAACACGGCAATCGTAAAGCGCCCGCTCGCGATTCATCGCTGCCCGACAATGACCAACCTGGAAGTCTTCGGCGATGTCAGCTCGGGTGGTTACTGCGAGAATCACGCGCTGCCCAGCAGCTATGCGCTTTCGACGGGCACCTACTACCACGGAAGGGTTGAGTACTATGGCTCCTCGCCAGCAGATTTGCCCCGTAATAAGTTGGTTCATAATGGCGCGTTCGTCCAGCACGGTCCGGGCTACTATTCCGTGGGCCTGGACGACATCTCGGCGGCGGATGGTACTTCGAACACCATTCTGCTTGGCGAAATGGCAATGAAGATTCTTAATTATGATCAGGACCCCTGCTATAAGGGCGGCAACACGCAGTGGGCAATCGCGTATCCATCGCAAGCGTTGGCCTCAACTGCCGGGGTTTTTAATACAGACTACAATGCAGGCCAGGACTTGGAAGCATTTCGCAGCGATCACGAGAATGGCGTGTATCTCGCATTTTGTGACGGCAGCGTGCGGTTCATTGATGAAATGATCGATGCCCGAACTTTGAATGCGCTCGCTACGCGCAATGGCGAAGAAAACGTGGAGGGTTTTTGATGGCAGGCCGTCGCTTCGGCCGCTCAGCTGCGCCGCTCGCCTTGTTGCTTCTGACAGTCTTTTGTGGGTGTGATCACGGTCCGAAGAGAAACTACATCTACGGGCGTGTGACTGTCGATGGACAGCCGCTCGATTTTGGCTCGATCACGTTCGTACCCGATCCAACAGGCCCTAAGGCAAGCGGGATTATCGAGCAAGGTCGCTATCAGATTGAGGCCGCCCGCGGACCGCTGGCTGGAGGAAAGTTCGTTGAGATTCGTGCTCCCCGTTTTCCAGCGGATGAGCCTATACCGACGACCAAAACCGACAAAATGCGTCAGCTAGCGGTCGCCCCTGAAGCACTTCCGCAGCGTTACAACGCCAAGACCGAACTCCGCGTGAGCGTCACCGACGACGGACCCAACGAATTCAATTTCGAACTGCAGAGTGAGTGAGCTCTGGAGTCGTCTCGCGAGGGTTCGCTAGACGTTCGAAGTCGCCAGCCGCGACTACACTTCGACCAGCATCCGCATCGGCTCTTCCATCACTTCCTTGATCCGTTTCAGGAAGGTGACCGCGCCCTGACCATCGACGATCCGGTGATCGTACGTCAGCGCCAGGTACATCATCGGCCGGATCACGACCTGCCCCTCACGGGCGACGGGCCGCTCCTGGATCGTGTGCAGACCCAAAATGCCGCTCTGCGGTGGATTAACGATCGGTGTCGAGAGCAGCGAGCCGTAGACGCCACCGTTCGAAATGGTGAATGTGCCGCCTTGCAATTCTTCGAGTTGCAGGGCGTTCTTGCGAGCCCGCGTGGCTATGTCGGCAATCGTGAGTTCGATGTCGGCGAAGCTCAGCCGGTCGGCGTCACGCAGAACAGGCACCACCAGACCCTTGCCGCCGCCCACAGCGATGCCAATGTCGAAGTAGTTGTGATAGACGATGTTCGTGTCTTGAATCTCGGCATTTACGGCCGGCACAAGCTTCAGGGCGTCAATCGTGGCTTTGACGAAGAAAGACATGAAGCCCAGCTTGATGCCATATTTCTCTTCGAACGTGCCCTTGTGCTCACTCCGCAGGGCCATCACGGCCGACATGTCGACTTCGTTGAACGTGGTCAGAAGCGCGGCGTTATGCTGGGCCTCGACCAGACGCTGGGCGATCCGCTTGCGGATCGGCGTCATCGGCACAACCTCCTCCTCGCGACCATCGCGCGAGACAGGTCCGCGAGCTACAGCGCCGCGATTTGTCTCGCCCTTGCGAATGATCGGACGCGGAGACTCGTTGCTGACGACGAGGGCCTGGTCTTCGCCGCTCTCGGCCTTCGGCGGTGCGGATTTGGATTCTGGCTCGACAGGCTTCGCTCCGCGCGGCTCGATCACCCGGGGCTCGGGAGTCCGTCCCGGAGCGGGGGGCTTCACGTCCTGACGTTTGATCGATTCGGCGGCCTGAGCCTTCACTTTGGCGGCTAGTTCATCTTCCTTCTTTGAACTGTCGCCCGCTGTGGCTGCACTGTCGGACTTCGCGCCCGCCTCGGTCGGCTCTACGTAGCCGATCACTTCGCCGATCTCGGCAGTGTCGCCGCTCTTTTTGAGCACTTTGCTGATCTTGCCCGAGACCGGGGCGACAATTTCGACCGTGGCCTTGTCGGTTTCGATCTCGACCAGGTTTTCGTCCTTCTTGACGCTTTCGCCTTCGCCCTTCAGCCACTGGCCAATCTGGACTTCGGTGATCGACTCGCCCACGGTGGGCACTTTTAGTTCAACGGCCATAGCTTAGGCGACTTTCCGTGATTCACGATTTTCCACTGCAAATGTCGCGTCGCGCGAGGGCACTTCGCCACGCGGCGCCGACAAACCGCCATTAGATGCAACCGAACGCCTGCATCAAGAGCTCTTTTTGCTCCATTCGATGAGCGCTGGCCGAACCGGTCGCCGGACTCGGTGAACCTCGACGGTAAATGCCCGAGAACGGCAGCCGATCGAACAATTCGCCGCCGAAGCGGGCCAACAGAAATCGCCAGGCGCCCATATTCTCCGGCTCTTCCTGGACGAAATACACCGGGGTGCCGTCCTGATAGGGTGCCAGGGCCGCTTTGAGCTGCTCAAACGGCAGGGGATAGAGTTGCTCCAGCCGCAAGATGGCGACGTCGTGTCGCTTGAGGTCCTCGCGTTCCTTGGCAAGCTCGTAGTAGATCTTACCCGAGCAGAGCAGCACACCTTCGACATTCTTCCGCTCTGGATTGTCGTCGCAAATCACCTTCTGCCAGTGCCCCTTGGCACACTCCTCCAGCGAGGAGACCGCTTGCGGATGCCGCAGCAGGCTCTTGGGGGTCATGACGATGAGGGGCTTGCGAATCGGGCGAATAATCTGCCGCCTGAGGACGTGGAAGTACTGCGCTGGAGTCGTGGGGTTCACGATCTGAATGTTGCACTCAGCCGCCAGCGCGAGAAAACGTTCGAGCCGTGCCGAGGAATGCTCGGGCCCCATGCCTTCAAAACCGTGCGGCAGCAGCATGGTGAGCCCGCTGAGCCGCTTCCACTTCGTTTCCGCACTGGCAATGAACTGGTCGATGATCACCTGGGCCGCGTTCACAAAGTCGCCGAACTGCGCCTCCCACATCACCAGCCCGTTCGGGCAGTCGAGACTGTAGCCATACTCGAAGCCGAGCACGCCGGCCTCGGACAGGGGACTGTTGATGATCTCGACCGGAGCCTGACCGTGGCTCAAGTGCTGTAGCGGTGTATAGCGGTGACCGTCTTCGACGTCATGCAGCACGGCGTGCCGCTGGCTGAACGTGCCGCGGGTGCTGTCCTGACCGCTCAGGCGGATGCGGGTGCCATCGACGGCCAGGCTGGCAAACGCCAAGGCTTCGCCGGCGGACCAATCGAGCGGCTTCTCGCCCCTCGCCATTTCGCGGCGAGCTTCGAGCAACCGCTCGATCTTGGGGTGCGGCTTGAAGTCGGCCGGCACATGGGTTTGCGACATTAGCAGGTCCGACAACTGCTGCTGATCGTAGTTGGTGTCGACTTCGGCCACATCCTGATCGCGGCCGCCAACGTAACCTTTCCAGACGCCGGGATGCGTTTGCGGCTTGGCGACCCACTCGTCACTCTTGGCCACCGAGAGCTCTTCGTCCAGCAGCCGAGTCTGTTCCTCGGCAATTCGTTCGCCTTCCTCGCGCGTGATTTCACCGAGTTTGAGCAGCCGCTCGAGGTAACTGTCGCGCACGCCGGCCAGTTTGTCGATCGTGCGATAGAGCACCGGATGAGTGAACGAAGGTTCGTCGCTCTCGTTGTGACCGCGGCGGCGGTAGCAGTACATGTCGATCACGACGTCGCGCTGAAACTGATGGCGGAAGTCCATCGCCAGGCGAACCACCGCGGCCACAGCTTCGGGATCTTCGCCGTTCACATGGAAGATCGGAATCTGCAGCATCTTGGCCACGTCCGTGGCGTAGGTGCTCGAGCGGCCTTCCGACGGTGATGTGACGAAGCCGATCTGGTTATTGACCACAATATGCAGTGTGCCGCCGGTTTTGTAGCCGGACAGCTCGCTGAGATTGAACGTTTCCTGGGTGACGCCTTCGCCGGCAAACGCGGCGTCACCATGAATGAGAATCGTGAGAGTGTGGCTGCGCTTCGTATCGCCCAGGCGATCCTGCTTAGCTCGAGTGCGGCCTATGGCCACGGGCGAAACGAACTCCAAGTGGCTGGGGTTAAAGCACAGCGAGAGGTGCACCTTGTGCCGAGCGCCGGTCACCCAGTCGTTGCTGTAGCCCAGGTGATACTTCACGTCACCGCGGCCCAGGTGCAGTTTCGGATCAAGATCGGCGAACTCGCGGAAAATGTCCTGCGGGCTCTTGCCCATGATGTTGGCCAGTACGTTCAAGCGGCCGCGGTGGGCCATGCCGAACGTAATTTCACGGATGCCCTGGTCCCCGGACTTTTCGATCGCCAGGTCGAGCAGCGGAATCAGGCTCTCAGCGCCTTCCAGCGAGAAGCTCTTGGCGCCGGTGAACCGCTTCTGAATGAACTGTTCGAAAATCGTGGCGTCGGTGAGCCGGGTCAGAATCCGCAACTGTTCCTGCTTCGAGAGCGAGATTCGATTCTCGTTTTCTTCCATCCGATCCTGCAACCACTGGCGGACGCTCAGATCGTCCATGTGCATGAACTGCACGCCGATTGACCGGCAATAAGTATTGCGCAACCGATCGAGGATCGTGCGTAATGTCAGCACATCCGGACCACGAATCGTGTCGGTCGAAAATGGGCGATCCATGTCGGCTTCGCTGAAGCCGTAATACTCGGCATCGAGCTCCGGCAGATGGGGTCGCGGCATCCCCAGCGGGTCGATGTTGGCCACCATGTGTCCACGGACGCGGTACGCGCGAATGAGTTGGTCGACGCGGTCTTGCAGTAGCGAGGCTTCGAGCTCGCGCGCGGCGGAACTGGCGCCGTCGGCCCTGGAGCCGCCTGGGTTGAAGATGCTGCGCGGACGGAACGAAGGTCCCAGCGGCGCAGGGTTGGCCGGCTTGTGACCATTGCCATTGGTGAGCGTTTTGAAGTACCGCCGCCAATCGGCTGAGACGCTGGCCGGATCTTCCTGATAGGCCGCGTACATGTCCTCAATGAAGCCCAAGCTGAGGCTGCTCGGGCCCGAGTCGCCGTTCTCGTGCTTGAGTGGCTTAAGCATCGCCAATTCACCAGTGCGTCGATTCATCGCTTCTCAATTGTAGATTGTCAAACAAGTTAAGCATCGCGGGGCCGCGCGCGGGACAGTGACTAATTACCAGCGGGGGAATTCTATCGAGGCCACTCGCGACAGCCAGAGGCAAACGCAATTGCCACAGGAGGGACTCAGGCGGGAAGGTAACTGAGCGGCGATTTTTTTCCAAATTCAGTTTTTGTGTGTTGAACGCAGCCAATCGACACCCCTGGCGCTGAACTAAAAAACCCATCTGTGCAGACGCACAGACGGGCCGATGCTCCGCCGCCAACGATGCCCGCGTTCCGATCAGAATACCCGTGCAATTTAGGGTTAAGCCCGTATGCTAGGTCGGTAACGCGTGAAGTGTCAAGACGGTCCGCAAGCGGCTGCGGCATCCGGCATTGTCAAGTTGGCAACCCCTTCGGATTTCCACAGTTGCAGTGGAGCGGCAGACGCCATTTTGGGGGGTCATTTTCGCCGCAGGGCGTTTGGCCTATGATGGTGGGGTATTCTTTCCACAGGCGGGGCGGCGCCCGGTTGCCCACGCAGTGATCCCCGTGCTTCCTCGGCCAGCGTGACCAACCGCCGGCAATTCCTCATGAATGTCAGCTTCTGCTGTCCGCATTGTGACCATGGCACTGGACTGCACTTTTCCGCCAGGGACACAGAGCTTGGCTGTCCATCGTGTGGTCATGCCATTGCCATCCCTGCGGGCTCCATTGAGGGCGAACGGGTGAATCGCTGCGTCGTATGTCCCAGCACCGATCTATTCCTGCGGAAGGATTTTCCGCAGCGGCTGGGGGTGGGCATCGTCACGGTGGGCATCGTGGGAAGTTGCATCACCTGGGCGATGTCCGAGATCACGCTGACCTTTGCCATCCTGTTCGCCACTGCCTTGATCGACGTGGTTTTGTATCTAATCGTGCCGGACGCCCTGATGTGTTACCGTTGCGGCGCGATGTATCGGCAAAGCGAAGGCACGGGGCATGAACCGTTCAATTTGGAAACTCACGAGCGCTATCGTCAACAAGCTGCGCGCATGACGGGACCTGCGCGGTAGTACCCCATCCCTCGGCCGGCATGGCCCCGAACTGCCGGCCCAGCACTCGCCAAGTTAGGTGCGGCCCCCTGCACTATGGACCCTGAACGGGAACGAATCCTGGCCGACCTGCGTGGCCTCGTCCGGGGCGACGTGCGCTGCGACGACGTTCTGCTGAATCTCTATTCCACGGATGCGAGCATCTACGAGATTCGCCCGCTCTCGGTGGTTCGTCCGCGCACTCTGGCCGATGTCGTCGCCGTGGTCGAGTACGCCGCCGAAAATCATCTGCCGATTCATCCCCGCGGCGCGGGCACGGGTCTGGCTGGCGAGTCGCTCGGCCCCGGCATCGTGCTGGATTTCACTCGCTATATGCGTCGTTTGCTCGAAGTGGGCGACGACTTCGTCCGCGTGCAGCCAGGCATTGTGCACGCGCAGCTCAACGAAATTCTGCGGCCGCTGGGGCGACACTTTGGTCCTGACCCCGCCATGAGCAGCGTCACCACGATGGGGAGCGTCGTGGCGGTCGACTCAGGCGGCAGCCATTGGCTCAAATACGGCTCGGCCCGGCGGCATGTACGCAGCATGCAGATCGTGCTGTCCGATGGAGACGTGCTGGAAGTCGGCCGCGAATCGCTGTTTCCGCCGGCTGACGAATCCGAATCGGTCAAAATGGCCCTGGTGCGTGACGTAACCGAAGTGCTCAGGCGCAATGCCGATCTGATTGAAGCCGCCCAGCCGCGCAGCGCGGTCAACCGTGCCGGATATCATCTCGACGTCCTCTCAGACGACCAACTCGATCTGCCAGGGTTGCTCACCGGCTCGGAGGGCACGCTGGCCGTGATCAGTGAGATTACGCTCGGCACCGCTCCTCTGCCCCGGCACCGCGGTGTTGCGCTGCTGTTCTTCGATCGCCTGGAGAACGCCGCACGGGCGGTGCTCGAGATTCTCCCTTTGGGGGCGAGTGCTTGCGACCTGATGGATCGTAGACACTTAAGCTTGGCGCGTGAGAGCACGGTGCAGTTCGACCTGCTGATCCCGCCGCAGACCGAAGCCGCGCTGCTCGTCGAGCAGGAAGGCGACACCTTGGTCGCGGTGAGCGACAAACTCGCGCAAGTGATCGATCGCGTGCGTCGCAAAAAACGGCTGGCATTCCACGCCCTCCAAGCCCAGGATCGCGTGGAAGTCGACCTATTCTGTCGGCTGGCACGTAAAGTTGTGCCCACGCTGTACCGGATGAAAGGCGCAACGCGCCCCCTGCCATTCATCGAGGACATGGCCGTGCCGCCTGTGGAGCTCGGCAATTTCCTGGTCCGAATGCAGAACGTGCTCAAACAGCACCAGGTGATCGCCTCGCTCTTCGGCCACGCCGGGCATGGACAATTGCACCTCCGGCCGCTCTTAGACCTTTCGCAGCCGGAAGACGTCGCTCGAATGGAGCAGCTTGCCTCGGACCTGTACGACGAAGTCCTGGCGGTCGGCGGCACGATCAGCGGCGAACATGCCGACGGCCTGAGTCGCACCGCGTTTCTGCGCCGGCAGTACGGACCGTTGGTAGATGTATTCCGCGAGATCAAGCAGGTCTTCGACCCCAGCTACATCCTCAATCCCGGCAAGATCGTCGGAGACGACACGCAGTTGCTTACTCGCAATTTGCGACATCTGACCGTCGCCGCGCCTCCCAACATTCAGCCCGACCCGATAGCACCCGAGGGGGAATTGCCGAATCCTGCCGCGCCACAGACCTGGCAGCTCAAGTGGAACGACGAGGAGATCGCTCAGACGGCACGCGACTGTAACGGCTGCGGCGCGTGCCGTTCCCAATTGAACGATGTGCGAATGTGCCCGATTTTCCGCTTCGCGCCATCGGAAGAGGCTTCGCCCCGCGCCAAGGCGAACCTCATGCGTAGCATTCTGGCAGGACAACTTCCTTTGACGACGCTTACGTCGGACGACTTCAAGGCGGTAACTGACTTGTGCGTCAACTGTCACATGTGCCGACTTGAATGCCCCGCCACGGTCAATATTCCTAAGCTGATGATGGAGGGCAAAGGCTCCTACGTGCAAATTAACGGCCTCTCGACCACAGACTGGTTCATGTCCCGCATCGACCGACTGAGCGCGCTGGGCGGACGCTTTCCCAGGATCGCCAATTGGGCGATTCGCCACGAGTTCGCCCGCTGGGTGATGGAAAAGGTGCTCGGCATCGCACAAGGTCGCAAGCTGCCGCGATTCGCGACGCGAAACTTTCTGCGGATCGCGTCCCGGCGAAGGCTCACGCGCCCCACCCGGCGCGACGTCTCCAAGGTACTGTACTTCGTCGATACTTACGCCAATCACCACGACCCGCATCTCGGCGAAGCGCTGGTCAACGTGCTCGAGCACAACGCCGTGGCCGTCTACGTGCATCCGGGGCAACAATCCTCGGGCATGCCACTAATCTCGCTGGGGGCGCTAGGAGCGGCCAAGAAAATGGCCGCGAGCAACGTCACACTCCTGGCCGAAGCCGTCCGGCAAGGCTATCACATCGTGACTACCGAACCTTCGGCGGCGCTCGCCTTGACGCACGAATATCCGCATTTGCTTGATGACGACGAATCGCGGCTTGTGGCGGCCAACACCAGCGAAGCTTGTACGTACCTCTGGCGGCTGCACCAAAGCGGCAAATTGCAGCTAGACCTGGAACCGATCAACGCGATTGTCGGTTATCATCTCCCCTGTCACATTCGCGCGCTACAGGTCGGAACGCCCGGCGAAAACCTGCTCCGGCTCGTGCCGGGGCTGATCGTCGAACGCACCGAGAACAGCTGCTCCGGCATGGCCGGTACCTTTGGCCTGAAACGCGAACACTATCGCGCGAGCCTCCGCGCGGGCCGCGCCCTGATCGGCAGTCTGCGCAGCCCAAGACTTCAGGCCGGGACGACCGAGTGCAGTGCGTGTAAAATCCAAATGGAACAAGGTGCCGGCAAGCCGACGATCCATCCGGTAAAGTTACTCGCCCTTGCATATGGACTCATGCCGGAAGTGGGTGATCTGTTGAGTGCTCCGGTGGAAGAACTGGTGGTGACATGAAGTTGCAGGTAAAAATGTTCGCCGTGGCTCGTCAATTGGCCGGCGCCGATCAGCTGACCGTCGATCTGCCCGCCGGTTCGACTGTCGCCGACTTGCGTAATTGCCTGGCCATGGAGCACCCCGATCTCGCACCGCTGTTGCCGCATGTGCTATTCGCCTCGGGTTCGGAATATGTGGGCGACAGTAAGCCACTGGCCGATACCATGGAACTGGCCTGCATTCCCCCGGTGAGCGGAGGATAACTCATGATCGAACTCATCACCGGGCCGATCGACGCCCAGAATGTCCTGGCCCAAGTGGCTTCGCCCGAGGCCGGCGCGGTGGTGCTGTTTCTGGGCACCACACGACAGTACACCGCTGGCCGCGAGACAGCTTCGCTCGACTATGAGTGTTTTCACGACATGGCCCTGGCCAAACTCGCGGAGCTTGAAGCAGAGGCACGCACGCGGTGGCCGATCGTCCACTGCGCGATCGTGCACCGCACGGGACACGTGGCCATCGGCGAGGCGAGTGTGGCCGTGGCCGTCAGTACCGCGCATCGCGCGGCCGCTTTCGAAGCCGGCCAGTGGCTGATCGACCGCCTCAAAGTGATCGTCCCAATTTGGAAGAAGGAAAACTGGTCGGACGGCTCCAGCCAATGGGTGCACCCTGGTCTGGAAGTGCCGAAGGAAGTCAAAAGCCAACCATAACCGCACCTGGGCTACAATTCTGGTGGCTGCCAACTCGCCAGCTATCTCCGGTTCTTAATGGCAAGTCATCCACCACTCATTGACGCCTTCGGCCGCGTGCACACGAACCTGCGAGTGAGTGTCACCGATCGATGTAACATCCGCTGCTTCTACTGCATGCCTGTCGAGAATGTGCGGTTCAAGCCTCGGCACGAGTTGCTGACGTTTGAGGAGATCGAGCGTGTGGTCAGCGTGAGTGCCGGGATGGGCGTCAACAAGCTGAGGCTCACCGGCGGCGAACCGCTGGTTCGACACGGGCTGCCCGTCTTGGTAGAGAAGCTTGCGAGCATTCCGGGCATCACCGACATCGCGCTGACAACGAACGGAGTTCTGCTGGCCGACCAGGCCCAGCAACTCAAGGATGCAGGATTGCATCGGCTCAATATCAGTCTAGACAGCCTCGATCCAGATACTTTCTTCCGCATTTCGCGCCGCGAGGGGCTGGATCGCGTGCTCGCGGGCATTGCCGCTGCCAAACGAGTCGGCTTTCAAAAGACCAAGCTAAACGCCGTGGCGATTCGTGGTCTGACCGAACCGGACATTCTGCCGCTTGGGCGATTCGCGCGCGAGCAAGGCATGGAGATGCGATTTATCGAATTCATGCCGCTCGACGCCGAAGGAAATTGGGACAACGAGCAGGTATTGTCCGGTGCGAAGATTCGCGAAGTGCTTGAAGCCGAGTTCGGCCCGTTGACTCCGACAGAGCGAGACGATCCCAGTCAACCGGCCACGGATTACCGCTTTACCGACGGGAGCGGCTTGATCGGTTTCATCAATCCCGTAACGCAACCATTCTGCTCGAGTTGCAACCGTTTGCGACTCACGGCCGAAGGTCAGATCCGTAACTGCCTGTTCTCGACCGAAGAGTGGGACGCCCGTGCGATCCTGCGCGATGGCGGTTCCGATGAAGACCTTGCCGAGATGTTACGTGCGAGCGTGGGCGCGAAGCGTGCGGGGCACGGCATCAACAGCGACGAGTTTTTGCGACCCGAGCGGTCGATGTACCAGATCGGCGGCTAACCAGCGGGGCAGTTATGTCGACTCAGGAAGCACCGCAGCCGCGGATCTATCTCGACAATGCCGCGACGAGCTGGCCCAAGCCGCCGGCCGTGTACGACTCTGTCGACGACTACCAGCGTCGCTTGGGTTCGCCGGCGGGACGCAGCGGCTATGCCGAGGCCGCTGAGGTTTCACGGCGTATTGAAACCGTTCGCCGACAAGTCGCTTCGCTCATTGGCCTGGCTGACGCCAGCCATCTGATCTTCACTTTCAACGGCACCGATTCGCTGAACCTCGTGCTGCACGGTTTGTTGAAGGCCGGCGATCACATTGTCACTACTGTCGTCGAACATAACTCCGTTCTTCGGCCGTTGACGGACCTGAAATCCGTTGGAGTCGAGACGACCTACATCGGCTGCTCGGCCGCGAGCGTTGTCGATCCCGACGACGTTCGCCGCGCGCTCCGGCCCAACACGCGACTGGTTGCAATCATCCAAGCCTCGAACGTAACCGGCGCAATCCAGCCGGTGACGGAGATTTCCCGCATCGCGCGCAGTGCCGGCGCTTTGACACTTTGCGATGCCGCACAATCCCTCGGACATCTGCCGATTTCGCTCGAGACGCTTGGCGTCGACTTTCTCGCGGCGCCAGGCCACAAGGGTCTTCTTGGTCCGCTCGGCACCGGTGTGCTGGCGATTCGACCCGGGGTAGCCAATCAGCTGCGTAGCATACGCCAGGGGGGTACCGGTACCCAAAGCGAACGTGCCCAGCAGCCAGAAGACCTGCCCGCTAAGTTCGAATCTGGAAACCACAACGTGCCAGGCATCCTTGGCCTCGGCGCGGGAATCGACTATCTCACTGCGCGTGGTATCGCGGACGTGCAGCGACATGGCAATGGACTGTGCCATCGATTGCTCGACGGTTTGACGGAGATCACCGGCGTGCGCATTTGCGGACCTGGAACCGCGGCCGAGCGCGTGCCGGTCGTGAGCATTGTGGTCGATGGCTACGATCCGCAGGAGATTGCATTGGGCCTCGACGCGGTCTACCGCATTCAAACGCGTCCCGGCTTGCACTGTGCTCCTAGAATCCACGAGGCACTGGGTACGCAAGCACTCGGCGGGACGGTAAGATTCAGCCTTGGCCCGTTCACCACTGAGGCCGAGATCGACGCGACCGTTACCGCGGTCGCCGAACTTGCTGGTGCGGAAGTGATCGGCTAACAGCACGATCCGCAGCCAGCGACACGACAGGACTCCTCGCGCGAGAATGCCATGGACGACACCCCCTGGTTCAAAGACGGACTCCAGTTCACCTGCAGCGGCTGCGGCGATTGCTGTACAGGAGCTCCCGGCTATGTCTGGGTCAATCGCGACGAGATCGCCGATCTGGCTCAAGAGGTGAAGCTCAGCGTCGAAGAGTTTGAGACGCGATACGTGCGCAAAGTTGGTATTCGCAAGAGCCTGATCGAGTACGGTAACGGCGACTGCGTGTTCTTCGATGCGAACACGCGCAAGTGCACAGTCTATCACGCGCGGCCAATGCAATGTCGCACTTGGCCGTTCTGGCAGTCGAACGTGAAGACTCCCAAGGACTGGCAGCATACGTGCGAGGTGTGCCCCGGCAGCGGACAGGGCAAACTGCACTCGGTGGAGCACATTCTCCATCAGATCGCGGTTGTGAAGCTCTAGGACTCCCGGTCTTGCCAGCACCCCTCGCTATCGCGCCCGGGTCCTTGCTGCTCAGGTGCGAATTTCCCGATTGTCTAAACTTTGCGGGTTATAGGGCCGATCATTACCCCACACAGAGAACACGCAGCGCAGTTGCAGTGCGCATCGAATCACAAACAGCACAATTCGTCACAACGGCCTGAAGACCATGTGGCAGAACGACTTACGAACGAAGATCACTGGGCTGGCAGTTGATTTATTTCGTAAGCTGTTGGGATTTAACAACTTGAAGTCCAACTATGGAGGTCTTGACGAGGGCGTTATTGGACCGATTAGGCTCGGCGGGAGCGACCCCGCAGAATCGAATGAGCTTGACTGTAGTTCTTACGCCATTTACACTTGGAGCATGACAGCGCCGGTCGAAAGAGCTCTTTTTCACCGCTTGCGCCACTTCTCTCAAGGAGAACTGCGTCGTGACCAAGAAAGAGATCGTCAAAACCATTTCCGACGAAATCGGACTGACTCAGCTCAAGACGAAAGAGATCGTCCAGAAGACTTTCGACGCAATCGTGGAGACGCTGGTTGAAGAACGACGCATCGAACTCCGAAACTTCGGCGTGTTCGAAGTGAAGAAACGAGCGGCTCGTAAGGCCCGTAACCCTCGAACAGGGGACAAGGTCTATGTGCCCGAGAAATTCGTCGTAACCTTCAAGCCGGGCAAGGAAATGGAGGAACGTGTCCGCGAGTTGGAACGACAAGCTGCCGAAGCCGCTGAGAGAGCGCGTGCGGCAGCACTTGACGGTGGCTCGCCAGACAGTCGGCCAATTACGGAAACGCTTGGTAGCAGCGGATATAACGCTCCCAGTGGCTCGTCGTAAGAACTAAATCAAGAGTTGCGTCGGTCGGCAAGAAAGCCTGCTGGCAAGAGAGTTTAAGTGCGACAGGATGTCAGACGCTTACCCTATCGGCTCTGACTAAAAGCCCGTTCGGGCACGTTTCGTTGAGACAACCGAGCTTTCGGCCAGGCGCGGATAGCGCCGCGAGTCGAATGAGCGGAAGGCAACCAAGGATGCGTTCTGCACCGTTCCGGATACGTCTTTCCGGCAGGTGCTGCCGTTCACGAAGGAGTCGTGTGATGCGCAGGCTGCTGATGGCTGCGATCTTGAGTCTACCGCTCGGTGCCACCACGGGTTGCATCATCCCGATCTATTCGGGTGACCCCGCGACACGGACGCAGGAGCTGATCTTCACGTCCGAGAACCTGCGGTTGTTCCTCGAGGAATGGCAGCGAATCTGGTTCCTCGACCAGCCTAGCCATTTGTCTCCCTATCGCACGCATGGCGGTATTATCTAGCCACGCGTCATGCGAGTCCCGGCAAATCTGATACTCTCAGGGCGAGCCGCTCCGCGCAAGTGCGAGCGGCTCGCCCTGTCGCGTTGACCTATCGCACTGACGCGTTGGAGTTTCCGCGCCGCACACCGCCGCACGTCCGGTCCTGCGTTGCCGCCCCGGAGGCTCACCGGTACATTACTGGTGTCTACCGCATTCGGCCCCCCCGTTCTCCCGAGTTCCCAGTCGTGACAGCTGCCTCCGTCGACCTTTCGGTGCAACTTGGTCGCTTGCGGCTGGCGAATCCGATTCTGGTCGCCTCGGGCACATTCGGTTACGCCCGCGAGATGGAAGGACTGGTCGACCTTGGCCGCCTGGGCGGCATTGTTCCCAAGACGATCACGCCCCAACCACGCGGTGGCAACGCACCCTGGCGAACGGTCGAGACGACCGGCGGGATGCTCAACTCGATCGGACTCGACAACGACGGTATCGAAGCGTTCATCGCCCATCACCTGCCTTACCTCGGCAGTCTACCCGCACCCACGATCGTGAGCATCGCGGGGCACGATCTCGACGAATTCACCACGATGGCTGCGCGGCTAGATGGACTCGCCGGTATCGCGGCAATCGAGCTGAACGTCTCGTGCCCGAACGTCTCGGGCGGGGTGGATTTCGGTGTCGATCCAGCGATGTGCCGCAAGGTGGTCGAAGGCGCTCGCCGCGCGACCAGCCTGCCGATCCTGGCCAAGCTGACGCCCAACGTCGCCGACATTGCCAGCGTCGCCCGGGCTGCTGCCGATGGCGGCGCCGATGCGATCTCGGCCGTCAACACCTGCCTGGGAATGGCCATCAACTGGCGCAAGCAGAGGCCGATTCTCGGGAACGGGGTGGGCGGCCTCAGCGGTCCGGCAATCAAGCCGATCGCCCTGCGCTGCGTGTACCAGGTGGCCAGCGCCGTTTCAATCCCCGTGGTCGGCATCGGCGGGATCGCCACGATCGACGACGTGATGGAGTTCCTGGTCGCCGGCGCGAGCGCCGTGCAGATCGGAACCGCGAACTTCTACAACCCAACGGCCACGATGACGATTCTTGACGCCCTTCCCGCGGCAGTGGCCGAACTTGGGGCGGCCCGGCTTGTCGATATCGTAGGCACGCTCAAGCGCCCCTCGCCGGCCAGCCCCGTCGTGCCACTTTCGCCCGAGCCGCAGACAGCTTCCGAGTCTCACTAAACGACCTGATTCATGCGTGTACTTTCTGGCATCCAGCCCACTGGCCGCCCGCACTGGGGCAACTACTTTGGCGCGATCCGCCAGTACATCGATTTGCAGGACGAGGACGAGTCGTACTACTTCGTCGCCAACCTGCACGCGCTGACCACGGTGCGCGACGCCAAGCTGCTAGCCGGCTACACGCTCGACGCAGCGATCGATCTGGTGGCGCTCGGCCTCGATCCCAGCCGCGCGACGCTGTTCGTCCAGTCCGATGTGCCCGAAGTCTCCGAGCTTTGTTGGCTGCTGCTGACGGGTACACCGATGGGTTTGCTCGAACGCTGCCATGCCTACAAGGACAAGAAAGCCAAGGGACTGAATGCCGACGCCGGACTCTTCACGTATCCTGTGCTAATGGCCGCCGACATCCTGGCCTACGACGCCGACGTCGTACCCGTGGGAGACGATCAGATCCAGCACATTGAAGTCGCGCGCGACCTGGCGCAAAGCTTCAACCATCACTTCGGCCAAACGTTCACGCTTCCCAAGGCGAAGATCCTCGACAGCTCAGCCAAGGTGCCCGGCACCGACGGCGAGAAGATGTCCAAGAGCTACAATAACACGCTCGAGATCTTCGAAGACCCCAAGGCGCAGCGCAAGAAGATCATGCGGATCACGACCGATTCGCGGCCAATGGACGAGCCGAAGGAGCCGACCGGTGACCACTTGTTCCAGCTCTACTCGCTGGTGGCGTCGCCGGACGAGATCGAAGCCATGGCGGATCTCTACAATCGCGGCGGCTTCGGTTACGGCGAAGTGAAGAAGGCCCTGGCCGACGCGGCCGAGCGCTACTTCGGCCCGGCGCGCGAGCGTCGCGCAGAGCTGGCCTCTCAGCCCGACAAGGTGCGCGAAATCCTGGCCGACGGTGCGTCGCGGGCAAGAAAGAAAGCGGGGCAGGTGCTGGCCCGCGCCAAACAGGCATGCGGGTTGACATAAACTGGCTGGGGCACGGATGAATCCACTGGAACGCTATCTCCTGTGGTTCACGGGCGGAACGCTGGCCGCGATCGCTCTGGCCTGGGTTGCCTTTCAGATCCAGCAGCAACAATTCGCTCCGGCACTATTGTTCCCGCTTGCGGTGGGCGCCGCCTTTGGTGGCGTGCTGGTGCTGCTCAACCGCGCGACAAAGCTATCGAACCCAGCATTGCTCCTGACGTTGGCGGCGGTCTGGGGCCTGTTGCTCGTCGTGACCCAGGACTACATTGGGCATCGGACGCGGCTCGCCGCGCTGGACGAACAGTTCGCGGCCAGCCACCCCTTGGCCACAGCCATGGTTGGCGAGACCGACATGCGGCCAACCTTTGGAGAGTACCTCAGGGCGCGCGTCCGCAACCAACCCGTGTGGTGGTCGGTCGATGTGATTCTGATCGTCGCGGCCGCCTGTGGCATTGTTGCCCTGGGCACGCGGCCGACAAGGCGACTCGAGCAACAGCAAACCGATCAGCAGGGCCCCGAGAGCGCATGAGTCAGATTCTTGGCATCGGCACCGACATCATCGAGTGCCTTCGAATTGCGCAGATGATCGAACGCCACGGCGAGCTGTTCATCACCCGGGTCTACACGCCTCACGAGATCCAATACTGCCAGACCCGCAAACAGGCCACGCAGCACTTCGCGGGTCGTTGGGCCGCCAAAGAAGCCGTGCTTAAGGCTCTGGGCACCGGCTGGCGCAAAGGCATCAGTTGGCGCGACGTCGAAGTGCGCAACGAGCCCGGTGGTCGCCCGACGATTGTGCTTCGCGGCGGTGCTCGCGATGTGCTCGAAGCTCGCGGCATCGAAACGATGCACATCAGCATCTCGCACTGCCGAAGTCATGCGACGGCTTATGCGATTGCTGAGGGACCGGTCAGGGAAGCCGACGACGAGGGCGACGAACACGAGGGCTAGAACGCCCCGCCCTGCCACTCCACGGCCATCATCAGCACGTTCACGCCTGAGCCGATGCCCATCAAGGCCACGCGATCGCCGGCAGCGAGCGTGCCGGATTCGGCGGCCTTGGCCAGCGTGATTGGCAGCGCCACCGAGCCCGTGTTGCCGAGCGTCTCATAGGTGGTAAAGTCGCGTGCGGGATCAAGTTCCAGCGTGCTCAGCATCAACTTACGATGCGCGCTCCCGACCTGGTGACAGATCGTGCGGCTAATGTCCCCGCGCGACCAACCCGCTTCAGCTAGAAAGCCCTCGAACGTCGGCCGTGCCGCGGCGATGCCTTCGATTAGCAGTTGTTCGCTATCCGTTTGCATGACCGGCGCGACTCTCGAAATCGAACCGTCCGCGGCTGGCACAGGTTGATACGTTCCTCGACAGAGCGCATTTCCCACCGTGTGAGCCCGGCCGTGAGCCGCAAGCATCCGGCTCCCGGAACGGCTCAGGTCGCGATGCGTAAGCAGCACCGCCACGCTCCCCGAACCGAGCGTCAGTGAGGCGACGGCCAGCTTCATCTGGTCGCGCGTGAGCGACTCGTCGGAGTTGAGCATCCGAATCGTGTTCTCGACGATTGGCCGGGCGTCTTCCGTGCCCACGACAATGCCAGCCCGAACTTGGCCCAGCTCAATCGCGTTCGCCACCTGAATCATGCCGTTCAGAATGCCGAGACACGCATTCGAGACGTCGTACACCAGACAGTCGGCAGGCAGACCGGCGTCGTGATGCACCCGGCAGGCCGTAGCCGGCTCGATATAGTCGCGGCAGACCGAAGCATGGACCAGCATGCCGACCGCGGCCGGATCCCTCTCAGACGTCTCCAGCAGCTTCTGCACCGTCACAATGCTGTGGTCGCCGGGCAGTGAGCCCGCGGGCCAGAACCGCCGCTCGCGGATGCCGGTCATCAGCTCGAGCCGCCCTTCGGGCAGCCGCAGCCGGGTGTAAAGCGGCGCGAGCCTGGCTTCGAGCTCGGCGGAGGTGACCATTTCGTCGGGCAGCGTGTAGGCGAGGCCCTCAAGGGCGACGTTTGAATACTTCATATGCTGTCATGCTACCTCGATCTAAACCGTTTGTTAACAGGATGTTGTGCTAGCGTTTTTCGCTCAGGCCAAAATAAGCGAGGGCGCTTGTAAAACTTTCGCTCGGGCTTAAATTCCGACTCCACTTGCATTCCCCACTGCGGGACAACACGGCAATGCCGTAGAGGAGTTTCGAGGCCGCATACAACAACACCCATTGGGAAAAATTGCTCCGGCGATGGGCGCCCAGGACGGGCCCTTCAAGGCAGCAGCTTTCCCCCGGCTAGTGGTGTCCGCATCAGGGACGATGCGAGATTCGTCCTCTTTTGATGCGCTCACCCAAACTGGGGGGACTCGCTTTGGCTTCATGTGTAGCCGACCAGCGAGCGTGGCGCGACAGCTGCCCGACGCGAGGGCTATCGCTTCAGCATTCTTTCCCGCAGATGGTAGCGGCCTCGTGGCGTTCTGTTCCGCCCTGTTCTATCAAACGCGACAAAGGAAATGTCGCAGGAGTGCAATCACATGCGATCGAAGCCGCTCATTGGTCTGAATGCCGACTTTCGCGCCGCCAAGAAGGATGCCCCCGCATTCACTTACGTTTGTGCCGGATACTACGATTCCATCCTCGAAGCCGGCGGCATCCCGGTAATCCTGCCGCCGACCAAGGAAGACGCCGACCTGAACCGTCTCCTCGACATGCTTGATGGCATGGTCCTGGTGGGCGGTGGTGATCTCGATCCGCGCCGCGACGGCTACATGCTGCACCCCTCGGTGCGTCCAATTGACGCTCGCCGCGAAGAGTTCGATCGCCGCCTGATGGCGAACGTTGCCAAGCGGCGGATGCCGGTCTTCGGCGTCGGCACCGGCATGCAACTGATCAACGTCACGCTCGGCGGCACGCTTTTCCTGCACATTCCGGAGGACCTGCCCAAGGCGCTACCCCACAAGGATCTGATCGATCCGGCCCATCGCCACGGACTGGAAGTCGTGCCCGGCACGCTCATGGAACGGGTTTACGGCGACGGCGAGATCCGCGTCAACAGCCTGCATCACATGGCCGTCGACGACGTCGCCCCGGGCTTCATGGTCTCTGCCCGCTGCCCTGACGGCGTGATCGAAGCCATTGAAAGCACAACTGACTGGTTGGCATTTGGCACCCAGTTCCACCCGGAAAGCGATTCGGCCTCGGCCCTGGATCAGCGGATCTTCGAAGAGTTCCTGTGCGGCATCACGGGTGAAGTCGCCACGGTGAAGCTAGTCGCCTAGAAGTCGCAGCGAAGCTCGTCGCCTGATCGACGCGCACAGAACAAGTCAGAGCCGCAACCTACGGCGGTGCGGGCGCAGACCTGATGGATCGGGTTCGCGTCCGCGCCGCTCTTTTTTGCGCGCGGGGCCCAGCACCGTGATCTGCCGCGGCTTCAATCCTCATCTTCGCTATAGAAGCGCCCCGGCCAAAAGAAATTCCAGTCTTCCATTTGGCGAAGGTAGAGAGTCTGCGCAGTGGCTGACGATATCTTAAACCACGTGGCTCGGGCTGACCGCCCTAGGCGAAGTCGCACCGGGCCCTCACGAAGGGTAATCGCGCACCCTTTGTGTTCGCAACCTGCAAGCGCACCTGGCACTCGAATCGACCATCCTGAAGACCTCCCCGATGAAAGTAGCCACCCCGCATTACTTGCTATTCTCCGAATCCTGCCGGCTGGATGAGCAAGGGCAATGGCGGTTCGTCTTGCAATCCGATGATGGCGCCAAGCAGCTCGAAGCCACCGATACGGAGCCCGACGTAGGCGGCGACCGCCTCGAGCTGCTAGCCGTTGTGCGAGGGCTAGAAGCCCTGGAACAGCCCTCGCGAGTGACGCTCGTCACTCCCAGCAAATACGTGAATCGCGGCCTGGCCTTTGGGCTGGAAGATTGGCGCGAAAACAATTGGGAATGGGAGCACTACGGCGAAATGGTCCCGGTCAAGAACCGCGACCTCTGGCAGCGCGTCGACCGCGCGCTGCAATTTCACGAGCTGGAATGCCGAGTCTGGCGTTTTGATCCTCCGCATACGGCTGCGGCCGCGGCGGTCACGCCACACCTGGCGACGGCCAGTACGCCACGACAAGCCGCCAGAGCACGTCTCTGGCCGGCGGTAATGGACTGGCTGCGATTCCAGCTCGCAGTGGCGAGGGCCTGGCTTAGCCTGTCGCGCGGACGAAGTTCGCCCCTCATTCGATTTCAATAAGTCGGGTCAAGTTCGGGGGTTGGGCTTGATCCTGGGTAAGCTCGGCAGATTTTGCGGCTAGACTTGCCCCTTCATGTGCTCAAGAATCATTAGGAACAAGATGACGATGACGACGCGCACCACGGTGGAGTTGGATAAACTGGGCCCCCTGCTTGATGGCCATGATGAGAATCCGTTCGCGCTACTCGGTCCACATGAGGTCGTGACTGCGGGACGTCGGGCTCTGGCCGTTCGGGCATACCTCCCCGGCACCTCGCAGGCCTGGGTAGTGGATCCCGAACATCGCCGCAATCAACCCATGCGGCAGATCCACCCAGCTGGATTCTTCGAAGCCATTTGTCCCCTTGAAAACAAGCAACCGCAGCATCGTTATCAGTTAAAGACCGCCGATACGCGGGGAACCGAACGCACCATGCACGATCCGTATGCCTTTCCGCCACTGCTCTCCGAATTCGATTTGTACCTCCTCGGCGAAGGCAAGCATTGGGCCAGCTACCAAAAGCTCGGCGCGCAAATCCGCACGATCGATGCCATTCGCGGCGTGAACTTCGCCGTCTGGGCGCCGAACGCCACGGGAGTCAGCGTCGTCGGCGACTTCAACGATTGGGACTCGCGCCGTCACCCGATGCGGAAGCACGTTCCCAGCGGCATCTGGGAACTGTTCATGCCGGGTCTGGAAGCGGGCGCGATCTATAAGTATCAAATTCGCCATCGCGACCAGGTACTCGAGAAGTCAGATCCCTACGGCTTCGCCGCCGAGCTGCCGCCACGCACCGCGTCGATCGTGACCGACCTTTCGAAGTACACCTGGAACGATAACGAGTGGATGGCCGGCCGTCATCGCAATCACGCGCTTGACGCACCCATGTCGGTCTACGAAGTACACCTCGGCAGCTGGCAGCGCTCGACCGAGAACCCCAATGGCTGGCTCAATTATCGCGACCTGGCCCACCGGCTCGTGGCGTACTGCAAAGAGATGGGCTACACGCATCTAGAACTGATGCCGATCAGCGAACATCCGTTCACTGGAAGCTGGGGCTATCAGACCGTCGGCTACTACTCGGTCACCAGCCGCTATGGCACCCCTGACGACTTCATGTACTTCGTCGACTATTGCCATCAAAACAGCATCGGCGTGCTCATCGACTGGGTTCCTGCCCACTTCCCCCGCGATGCCCACGGCCTGCGGATGTTCGACGGTACGCACCTCTACGAGCATGCCGACCCGCGACAGGGTGAGCATCCCGACTGGGGCACGGTCATTTTCAACTATGGCCGCAACGAGGTCCGCAACTACCTCGTCTCGAACGCCCTGTTCTGGCTCGATCACTACCACATCGACGGCCTGCGCGTCGACGCCGTGGCCTCGATGATCTACCTCGACTACAGCCGCGGTCCGGGACAGTGGATCCCCAACGAATACGGCGGGCGAGAGAACCTCAAGGCGATCAGCTTCCTCAAGGAATTCAACGAGCAGACGCATGCCCAGTATCCCGGCGTGCTGACCATTGCCGAGGAATCGACCGCCTGGACCGGCGTCTCGCGGCCGACGTACCTCGGCGGTATGGGCTTCAGCCTTAAGTGGAACATGGGCTGGATGAACGACACGCTCCGTTATATGCGGCACGAGCCGGTGCACCGCAAGTTCCACCACGACGAGCTAACGTTCAGCCTGATCTACGCGTTTAGCGAAAACTTCATGCTCCCCTTCTCGCACGATGAAGTCGTGCACGGCAAGGGTTCGCTGCTCGATCAAATGCCGGGCGACCTGTGGCAGAAGTTCGCCAACCTGCGGCTGCTCTACGGTTATATGTTCTCGCACCCTGGCAAGAAGCTGATGTTCATGGGCTGCGAGTTCGGCCAATGGAACGAATGGAACTACGACACGAATCTACAGTGGGACCTCCTGCAGTGGGACACCCACCAGGGACTAAAGCGATTCGTCGCTGACCTGAATCACCTCTATCGCCGCGAGCCGGCCCTGCACGAAGTCGACTTCGACAGCAAGGGCTTCGAGTGGGTCGAATGCCACAACTGGGAACAGAGCACTTTGGCATATCTGCGGCGGGCCAAGAATCCGCAGGACTTCATTATCGCAGTCTGCAACTTTACGCCCGTGCCACGGACGATGCACCGCATCGGCGTACCCGAGCAGTGCTGGTACGAAGAAGTCATCAACAGCGATTCGACGTTCTACGGCGGCAGCAATCTGGGAAATGGCCCGGGCATCATGGCCGAAGAACTCCCCTGGGACGGCCGCCCGTACTCGGTGCCAGTCGTCCTGCCGCCTCTGGGCATGGTGATGCTCAAGCCGCGGAGATAAGACAAAGCCGCGTCGAGCAAACTACGCCACGCGTCCGATCAAAGGCCGCCGACGAAGCTGGGAGTTAAAGCTCCCCTTCGCTGGCGGCGGTCGTGCGGCGGACGTCGGCTTGTCGCAGCCAGCGAACGTCGGCGTCGGTCTTCAGGTCTTCGATCCAATGGCGATAGATCGCCCGCTGATCCTCACGCGCAGCAGACAAGTATCGCATCGGGTTTTCGCGGGCAAACTCGTCCCGTAGCTGTTCTTCGGATGGCTCGAACTCGATCGCTCGAACCACATAGACGATGTCCTGTGGCTGGTTGAACGCAATGCCCACGCCGCCGGCCGACAAGCCGAATACCATTCGCATAAAGTCGGGGCCAGCCTGATCGACACCGTCGACTTCGCTCAGCCGCGGCTCGGCACCCTGCTGCAGCGGCACATTTCCCAGCGTGAGCCAACTGAACGGTGCCGGTTCGCTGACCTTCATGTTCGGCTGTGAACCGAACAACTCGGCCAGCGACTTCTTCTGTGTCCGAGCCTGCTCCGCATATTCCTCGCCACGCTTCTTCGCCAGCTCGCGGGCCTTGTTGAGCTTCCAGGCCTGCACCACTTCGCTGCGAATCTCATCCAGCGGAGGTACGTAGGCTGGCTCTTCGCTGGTCTTCCAGAACAGGTAGAAATTGTTCTCGCCGTCCTGATCCATTTCGGCCCGATACTCAGGAAGATTCTCAGCGAACGCGAACTGCACGAACGGCACCTGCCGACCCTGGCCGGGCACGGCGCTCTGCATCTCGCGGAACGACTTGCCAATGTCCGACTTCATGGCCTGTAGCGGCGTCACGGACTTCAGTTCGCCGACTTCAACGTTCTTACCTTCGGCCAACTTATTGAAGTCCAGCGGTTGCGGCGCGATCGCCTTCGCATTCGTCTGCTTTTCGACCGAGTAGATGTCGTGTTCGTCGGCATACCGCTTCATCTGGCCGGAAAGCTCTTCGAACTGTGCTTGTAATTTCTCGGCCGCCTTCTGCTGGGCCAGGATGTCGCGAATCTCGTCCTCTACTTTTTCCAGCGGTTCGAACTGCGGCGCTGCATCGGGCACGGCCGGCTCAGGCACCACCTCGTCGCCCGGATCTTTTGTCTTGTCGCCTGCTGCCGCTGCAGGAACTTCCGTGGCAGGAGCCTCCGTAGCCGGCGTTTCGGTCGCGGGAGCTTCCGCAGCCGGGGTTTCCGCGGCGGAAGCCTCTTCGACTGGCGTCTCTTCCTGCAGGCTAACCAGACGGAAAACTTGTGCCGCGCCACGCCGGGCTTGGGGCGACTCGCTCGGATCGGCTTCGCCTTCGGCCGGCTTGTCTTCGGGCGCCGGTTCCGTGGCCGGAGTCTCCGAACCGGCTGGTTCTTCCTTAGGGGCTTCTTCGGCCGGAGCTTCTGCAGGCGCATCAGCGGGCTTTTCCTCGGCCGGAGTTTCCGTGGATGGCTTCTCCTCAGCGGGGGCTGCTTCCGCGGGCTCCGCGGCAGACGTCTCTGCCGCCGGGGTCTGTCCACCAGCCGGATTCGTCAGGCTCATCGCCGGGAAACGCTGTTTGTTCTCTTCATAAAACTTCGCGATCTCTTCTTCCGTCACGTCTCCCTTGAGCTGTTCGGCGAGTGGATCGAGCGACGCTTTGAAGTACTGGAACGACGCCCGCTTGGGCTTGTGGAAGCCGGGCTCGGGCGACGTCGGATCCGGATATGCGTTCTTGTACTTTTCGTAGAAATCCTTGACCTCGGCGTCGGTCGGTTCCGGCGCCTGGCTCACAAACTCCGCCACGGCCAGCGGCATCAGCTCCGACTTCACGCGACGATTCACGCGCGAGAAGTACTCAAATCGCTGCGCCGGCGGCACGTCGGCCAGCGAGCTCACAAAAAACTGGTAGTACTGCATCGCGAGCAGTTCAGTCCGAAACGCATCGAACAACCGGGCGACGCTGATCGGACGCTGCGGCTGCAAGCGGCGAATGATTGTCTGAATCTCGGCGGGAGACAAGCTATCCGACGAAATCTGACGAATCATGTCATTGATTGTTTGATCGCTGACGACCAGGCCCATCTGCTTGGCCCGCTCGGCCATCAGCATGGTCTCAACGGCTTGCTGCTCCGGTCCACCCGAGGCGTGTTCCATGATGCGATTGTGCCACATCATGAACTGCTGCTGGGCAATCTGCTGCAGCCAGCGATTGTCCATTCCCGGCTGAGAGAATTGCTTGGCCGCGGATTCGACGACCAGCGCTTCGATGAATCGATTGACCAGTTCACGCTGATATTCGAGACCCTGAAGTTCGCTCGCTTTCAGGTCGCCGTACTTCGTCTCAACGATCACCGGATTGCCACCTTCGGGGCGGCCACCGCCCATGTACTGCGAAAGCGGGCCCAGGAACACGAAAGCGATCATGGCAGCCACGCCAAAGGTGGCCATCAGAATCTTCTGGTTCTTACGGAATACGGAAAAGGGACTTGCCACGGAAACAGTCCTTTATGCGTCTGCGGGTACGAAACCGAATGCCTGGGCAGGAATGCCAGCGCCGCCCAGGGCGGTTCAGAACGCTAGCGGCGCGGCACTTTCGTGCGCTTGCGGGAATTGTAGGGCTGAAGCTCCACCCGATGCAATGCCAAAGGCAGCCGGGGGTTGGAGCAACTCTCGCCCGCCGGCACTGTTGGCTTCTGGCCGCCCCAGCCAGCCAGGTCGCTCAGGCAAAGACCTCGATCCCGCGCAGCTCGGGTGCGGGGAAAGTTTGGTTGCAGGCCAGGCACTGGCTGTGATTGCGCGGCGTCGGTCGGCCGCAGTGTTCGCACGCGGTGCGAACCGGCCAGGAGCGATGCAGGAGATACGCGACCAGCCCCAAGGGCCCAAGCAGCAGGACGAACACAGCCCAGGCCCCGGCGCCTTGCGACTCGTACCGCCGGTGCCGGCGATAGGTCCAGATGGCCAGTGCCAGGCTGACCACGAGAAGCAGCGCATAGGGGACTGCGAACCTCCGAATGAGCTCAATCAGGGCCGCCTCCATATCCGGTGCGTCCCCGCTTTCAACTTTATTGAGCGCATCGAATGGTGTGAAAGCGGCAATCAGCCCAGGAACCGGCACGATGACGGTGATCATCCAAAAGTCGCCGTCGCGTTCCTCCGGTCGCTCGTAAATGTCGATGCTAGCGCTGCGAAGCACATTCCCATCAACGCTCAACCAGGTAAGTTCGTGCGCCGCATACCGGTCAGACGAAGTCGACTCGAGGATAATCTCCGCGGGGTTCACGCTCCTCAGTGTGAGAGCCTTGTCGCGCAGATTTGGTGGTATCGGCAGCCGCCCTAGCGGTTCACCGCGCAAATCGAGAAACTGCAATTCCTCCGGCAATCGAACTACGAACCGATCCACCTCTTCGAGTTTATCGCTTTCCATCACCGGTAAATGCTGGGTGTATCTCCCCAGCGTGATTACCTTGCCCGGCATGGAAATCGGAGCGACGGTCTGATTCGAGAGATTGATCTTCAGCAGTTCGTCGCCGGAAATCATCAAGACATTGTGGCTCCGTTGCGGTTCATATCGTGGAATATTGCCGCGCGAACCACCGGGAGCGTCCCAACCTCCGCTGAGCAACAGCGAAAACGGAATCTGAATCCGATCTTTCTCATCTGGAATCGTCGAGGTAAAGCCGCGGCGCCCGAAGTAGCCGATCTGCCGGCCCGTAAGTGCGTCGTAGCCGACGAAGTACGCACCGCCCTCGGGCTGGAAGTCGTGGATTAAATACCAATAGGTGCGTGTCGGAGAAAGAGCGGCAAAACCCAGAAGTCCCATTCCCCAATTGACCATCGGACTCGCACGCTCAGTCTCACTCCGCTGCGCCAAAACCTCTCTCGGATAGTCATCCAAGAGCATGATCTCGCTGGGATTCGTAACGAGCGTCCCTTCTAGCGTGTGATAGATCGGATCGATTAATTCCCGGTTGCCCGCCGGATGCGTGCTGATGAGCGGTTCGCCGCCCTCAGTGAATACGAGTTGTTTGAATCCCGTTGAGCCAAGGAACGATCGAAACACATTCTCAAACATCATCCAGCCGAGAAACCAGGCGCCGAATAGGCCGATGGACAGAATGAAGGCCAGGAGAAATCGCGGCGACAACGGCAATTGTTTCGAAGGCGTGCTCATGTTCGCTTCCAGTTTCCGGGGAGGGTCAGCGGGCCGGCACACTGCTTCATGAGTAGTCACGCGTGCCGGCAACAAACAAGATCACGAACAGGTAAGTGGCCTCAACCAGTAACGTCGCGCAGAGCGAGACCAGTGGCCAGGCTGCGAAGATGTACACAAACGCGAACAGCAGTGGCGCTGCAAAGAGTGGGACTGCCCGGCTTCCCAACCAGCGGCCCGGGCGCAATCCACTCAAGTACGCCCCCAAATAGAAAAATGGCAAGCGGAACCAGATCAGCCACGTGCCGGCGGTCATCGACCAGAAGAAAGGAGCCGGCTGGTTCCCGGGGATTGCCGCCCAGATCGCATAGGCCAGAATGGGAACCCCGGGGACGAGCAGCGTCAGCGCCATGCCAACTGCAAGTTTCATTAGAAATACGCTGCGCCGTTCGATCGGTCGGTGAAGAAGAAATAGCAGCGTACCGCGGGACAACTCGCCCCAAGTCTGCCAAAAACCGACTGCAACGCCGACGACGGCTCCGACCACCAGCAGCCAGTTCTGCAATGAACTACTGACAAAAGGAATCTGAGCCGAATAGTCGCTGTAGTTCTGATAAAATTGAGTGAGCAAATTGGCGGGGAAATAGAACAGCAACTCCGCCACGACCGCCAGCGCCACTAGCGGCGCAAGCTCGCGTGCTTCTTTCCAAACCAGCGCCTTTAGCATCGCAGCGGCTCCCGATCGAACGAGGGCAAGGGCCGCGTTTCGCCCCGCGTGTAGGCGATGAACGCGTCCTCGAGATTCATTTCCACTTCCTCGACATGAATCGCTCCCAACCCCTCGGCCAATTCGCGGTGCACGTCGCCGTAATTCACCACCACGATCTCCAACCGATTGCCGATCTGGCTTTGACTGACCAGCCCCTGGCAGTCCGGAAACCGCGGCACGCTGCCGTGAAACTCCAGCACCACCCGGCGCAGCGCCGATTTGAACGTGTCCGTTGGGCAATCGACTCGCAGGACGCCGTCAACCAGCATCCCGATCCGGTCAGCAACGCGTTCGACGTCAGCCAGGATGTGCGAGCTGAAAAAGATCGTCCGCCCGCTTCGCTGGATGAGATGAATCATCGATTCGAGGAAGTCGCGGCGCACCACGGTGTCGAGCCCCAACGTCGGATCGTCCAGCACGAGCAGTTCGGGATCTGGCGCAAGTGCCAGTGCGAGACTCACCTGTGCTCGCTGGCCGTTCGAGAGCCGGCCGACTTTGCTCTTCGGCGAAATCCGAAAGTGATCGAGAATCTCCTCCAGAAATCGGCCGTGCCAGCGATCGGGCGCATAGAACGCCTTCGTGAAACGAGCCACCTGGGAGACGGTCATCCAGCGATACAGCGGATGTCCTTCGGCGAGATATGCAACACGCATGCGTGTCGACGGACGAAGCGATTGGCAATCGTCTCCCAAGAGCTGGGCCGAACCCGCGTCTGGCTGGACCATACCCATCAACATTTTGACGAGCGTGGATTTTCCCGCGCCATTGCGGCCGAGAAAGCCATACACACAACCCGCCGGCACGCGCAAGTTAACAGAGTTGACGACGCACTTCGGACCGTAATACTTGGTCAGCCCGTCAATGACGATCGAGTCGCTCATAGCCTTCCCCGCAGTTTCGGATACGTCCTTTTGTGATCATGTGGATGGCAAACCTTGCTAGTTGCCGGCACCTCGCGCCACTTGAACTGCCTGATACGGCTGTCGATCAGTTCGAGCACCTCCTCGCTGTCGCAGCCGAGCCGCACGGCCCCGATGAGCAACTTGTCCACCCCGTCTTCGAGCTTGGCCTGCCGCTCGGCGCGCGTGAGAGTAGGATGCGCCGAACGAACAAACACACCCATCCCCGGCCGCGTGTACACCACGCCTTGGCGCTCGAGCTCCGTGTATGCCCGAGCCACGGTGTTCGGATTGATTACCAGCGTTTGCGACAGTTCGCGTACCGAGGGCAGCCTCTCGTCAGGCGTGAGCCGCCCCCGAGCGATGCCGGCGCAAATTTGCTCGGCAAGTTGTTGATAAATCGGAACGCCGGTGGTGGCTTGGATCGTGAATTCCACGTTGCTCTCCAACTGTCCTAGTTGTACTAGTACAGACGTTAATTGTCAAACGCAGGCATACTTCTGGGGGAGCCAATCCGGCACGTGAGGTCCTAAGTCGGCTTGACAATTGGGCGACTGGCACATTAAGCCAGTACCGCCAGGGCCGTGTGGGAAGCCGGCAACAAGAAAACCGATGTTTTCACAAGCACTTGCGCGACAGTCACTTGCGACCAATAGCCGGCGACTGTGGCCCGGAAACCTGCTTGCTAAAAGCGGAGAATAAATTAAGAGAGTCTGATATTCGTTCGCGGCATGAGGCGGTCCTTCGGGCCGATTCCCCCAGCAAAATCCCCGAGTTTTTCGGCGATGGACTGCCCACTGGGTGGCAGCAAGGACAGAAAACGGAAGATGGCCAAGAAAAACGGCAAGTCGCTGGTGATCGTTGAATCGCCGGCCAAAGCACGCACAATCAGCAAGTTTCTCGGTGGCGACTTCACGGTCGAGGCCAGTATCGGCCACGTGCGTGATTTGCCCCAAGGGGCTAAGCAGATTCCCGCCCAATACAAAGGAGAGGATTGGGCGCACCTGGGAGTGAACGTCAACAGCGACTTCGACCCGGTCTATATCATCCCGCCCGGTAAGACCCAGCAGGTTCGCAAGCTGAAGGATCTGCTCAAGGACGCCAAAGACCTCTACCTGGCGACTGACGAAGACCGCGAAGGAGAGGCCATCAGTTGGCATCTCAACGAATTGCTCAAGCCGAAAGTCCCGGTGCATCGGCTGGTGTTTCACGAAATCACCAAGGAAGCGATCAGCGACGCGCTCGAACACACTCGCTCGATCGACGGCGATCTGGTCAAGGCGCAGGAAGCCCGGCGGATCATTGATCGACTTTACGGATATGAAGTCTCGCCGCTGCTGTGGCGCAAAGTGCGGCCAAAGCTCTCAGCGGGCCGCGTCCAGAGCGTGGCCGTGCGGCTGATCGTCGAGCGCGAACGCCAGCGCATGGCCTTCGTCTCCGCAACCTATTGGGATCTGCTCGGCAAGTTCTCCAAGCAGGACCAGCAGTCGTTCCAGGCAGAGTTAGTCTCGGTCGATGGACGCAAGATTCCCAGCGGCAAGGACTTCGACGCGGCCACGGGCAAGATCAAAGACGAGTCGCTGCTACTGCTCGATGAGGCCGGCGCGGCCGTGCTCGTCGAGCGACTCGGCAGAGCCAGCTTCACAGTCACGGCGCTCGACGACAAGCCGTTCACCACCAAGCCGTATCCGCCGTTCACAACCAGCACGCTGCAACAGGAAGCCAACCGCAAGCTCGGCTTCACCGCCAAACGCACGATGCAGGCCGCACAAAGCTTGTATGAAAACGGCCATATCACTTACATGCGTACCGACTCGACGAATCTGGCCAAGGTGGCCGTCGATGCGGCGCGCGATCTGGTGCGGTCGCAATACGGCAGTGAGTATCTGCCGGATGCACCGCGGTCCTACCAGACCAAGGTCAAGAACGCCCAGGAAGCTCACGAAGCCATCCGCCCGGCGGGTCACCCATTTGCACTGCCCGAGACCTTGCGGAACGAGCTTAACGCCGATCAATTCAGGCTGTACGACCTGATCTGGAAGCGAACTGTCGCGAGCCAGATGGCCGACGCACATGGCCGTCGCATCACGATCACCGTCGAGGGCGACGGCGCCATGTTTCAGGTCGGTGGAAAAACCATCGATTTTGCCGGCTACCTGCGGGCCTACGTCGAAGGCAGCGATGATCCGCAAGCCGACCTCGCCGAGCGTGACACCGTGCTGCCGAGCGTCGTGGTGGGAGAGCCGCTCAACCTCAACGAACTGGAACCCAAGAGTCACACCACGCAACCGCCGGCGCGCTATAGCGAAGCTTCGCTCACCCGGGCGCTGGAAGAAATGGGAATCGGCCGCCCGAGCACGTACGCCTCGATCATCGATACGATCCTGGCGCGCGAGTACGTATTCAAGAAAGGGAACGCCCTGGTGCCCACCTGGGTGGCGTTCTCCGTCGCACAGCTACTCACGGCTCACCTTCCGGAGCTGGTTGATTATAAGTTCACTGCCCAGATGGAAGACGATCTCGACGCGATCAGCCGCGGTGAATCGGGGCACGTCGACTACCTGCGGCAGTTCTATTTCGGCAACGGCAAGCCGGGACTCAAGAAACTGCTCGCCAACAAGGTGGATGAAGTCGATGCCCGTGATATCGGCCGGATCCTTATCGGTCAGCCGGAAGGGGGCGAGCCGATCTTCGTCCGTGTCGGCCGCTATGGACCGTTCATCGAACAAGGCGAGCGTCGCGGCAGCCTGCGCGAAGAGATGGCGCCGGATGAGCTCTCCGTCGAAACGGCCCTCGAAATTCTCAGCCAGGCCGCTCAGGCCGAAGAGCCACTGGGTCACGACCCCGAATCCGGCAAGCCCATCTTCCTGAAAGTCGGCCGCTTTGGACCCTACATCCAGCGGGGAACGCCCGAGGACGAAGAGAAGCCAAAGAACGCCTCGCTGCTCAAGGGCATGAAGCCGGAGGACGTGACGGTGGAAGTGGCGCTGCGATTGCTTTCACTCCCTCGCGAGCTCGGCATCTTTCCTGGCAATGGCGAGCCGATCGTGGCCCAGAACGGCCGCTTCGGGCCGTACATCAAGGCGGGTGCTGAAACGCGTAGCCTGCCGGCGGACCTTTCGCCGATCGACGTCACGCTCGAACAAGCGCTCGAACTACTCGCCCAGCCCAAGGCCCAACGGCGCGGCTTCGGCGCACCGCGCGAACCGCTTAAGGTGTTCGACGAATCGCCCGTGACGAAGCAGAAGATTCAGCTTCTCGAAGGTCGCTACGGACTGTATCTGAACGATGGCGAAACCAATGCCTCGCTTCCCAAGGGATTGACGGCTGAAGCCCTGACGCGCGAACAGGCGCTCGAGCTTCTGGCGGCTCGGGCGGCGCTCGGACCCTCGAAAAAATCGGCCAAGCGAAAGAACGCCAAGAAGGCTCCCGCCAAGAAAAAAGTGACGGCCGAAAACGGCGCAACTCCCGTCAAGAAGGCACCGGTCAAGAAGGGTACGAAGAAGAAGACCGCCGTCAAGAAGAGGTCGGCAGCCGCGGACGATGCCCCCTTCTGAAACCGCGTAGTTCGACTAACGCCGCCGGCTCAGGCTTGCAATCAGCTGCGTAGAATCAACCGGCTTTACAAAGTGTTCGTCGAACCCCGCCTCGGCCGCGCGTGCTCGATCCTCGGGTTGGCCGTACCCGGACACCGCGATCAAATAGACGTCGCTCACTCGTTCGCGAATTCGCCTCGCCAGCTCATAGCCGTCCATCTCCGGCAAGCCGATGTCGAGCAGCGCCACCTCTGGGTTCACCGCATCAAGCATCGTGAGCGCCTCGGGGCCGTTGTGTGCCGTGGACGTCTCGTGGCCTGAAAGTTTGATCAAAAGGGCCATGGTGTGAGCGGCGTCGTGGTTGTCATCAACGATCAGCACACGGCGAGAGTTTGGCGAGGGTACGATTGTCCAGTTCCTCAGCACGGCGACATGGTTGGGAGAAGCAAATCCAACCTAGGAATTTGTTCGTCGCGTGTCAACAACCACGTTCCCGAACCTTCTGATCAGTAAAGACTTACGCCAGTGCCCCGCTTCCCTCGAAATCAAAGTGGTCGCCGCGTAACCAGCTCTGATTGAAGCATGACCAGGTCTGTCAGACGCGAATCGACGTTTGGCAGTCTGGGCTAAGCGTCGTCTGCGTTCATGCATCGCCGCACAATCCGCTCGTCGAAGTAGTTCACGCTCATGCCAGCGTCAATCACTAGCTGCTGGGCATTGATCCCACTCGAGCGCGGACTGAGCAAGAAGGCGACCGCGCCGGCGACTTCCGGCGTCTCCAGGGCCCGGCGACGAAGAGTTACCTGCTCGGCGTACAGATAGCTGTCGATGTAGCCAGGAATGCCGGCCGAAGCCGATGTCTTCAGCAACCCCGGCGAGACGGCGTTGAACCTTACTTCGGAAAACCGGCTGAACGACTTTGCCAGGAACACCAGCGAAGAGTCGAGCGCGGCCTTCACCGGCGCCATGTAGCCATAATTCTCGGCGGCCATCCGCGTAGTCGAAATCGAGATCGCCACGACCGATGCAGTGGCATCCAAGGAAGGCTTGAACGCATTCGAAATCGCCACTAGCGAGAAGCACGAGATATCAACCGCTCGCAAAAAATCCGTCCGCAAGGTCTCATGAAACGGCTTCGGACCTTCGCTGTAGTCGGCAAACGCGATCGAATGCACGAGGCCGTGCAAGGTCGGATGCTTGGAGGAGATCTCCTGGGCGAGCCGATCGATCTGATGCTGATACTCGACATCACAGACGTAAACGTCGGTGTCCGGGCCGAGCAGCTTGCGCAAGCCCTCGCGGCGTTGTTCGCTGCGCACGACATACACCACGTTGGCGCCGGCCTCGCGCAGCACCTGGCCCACGTGATAGGCGACGCTTTTGCGATTCGCCACGCCGAACACGAGGATCGTTTTGCCGGCCAGTTGCAGAAAATCAATGGCCATGCGGCGCTGCGCCTCGTTAGTTGCCGTTGCCGTTCACTTCCGGCTGGGCCACGGCACAGATAAAGTCCATGCGAACGGCAAGTTGTCCGCCGCACGAGACCTTTGCCGAGAGAAACCAGGCTTTCGAAATGCGATTCGTGAGCTTCACTTCCATCTCAATCGTGTCGCCCGGCCGCACCATCCGGCGGAAGCGCACGTTGTTGAGGCCCGCGGCGACCGGGATGCCACCCTCGGGCGGCGTTTCGTGATGCGAGAGCAGGATCGCACCGGCTTGCATCGCCGCTTCGCACAGCAGCACGCCAGGCGTGATCGGAAATTCCGGATAATGCCCAGCGTAGAAGTATTCGTCCTCGCGGAAAGTCTTCCGGCAGACGATCCAGTCTTCACCGCGGTCCACGATCTCGTCGACCAACAGGAACGGCGGCCGGTGCGGAATCGCTTGTTCAATTTCTTGCAAGCTCATGAGGGTCTCGTTCACGTAGTGGCGGCAAGGGGCGGGCGCGTGGCGGATTTCAGTAACCAGGAGTCAACATCGTTGGCTACGATCACGCCGTAGTTCATCGCGCCAAGCCAGCCCGACATGATGATCCCAACGCTGCCCGCGTGATACAAGCCGCCCACCTGTTCGGGAATCGCGCGGCTCACGGCCAGGCCTTCGAATTTGGTGCCAAAGCTGGCCCCGTTCAGGTGCTGCGTGTAGTGGCGGAACGTGATCGGCGTGGAAGCCTCGGCATGGGCCAGCCGCTCGCGAATGTCCGGAATATAGCGGCTCAGCGCCTCAATCGTGGTTTCACACAGGTCGCGCTTGCTGGCTTCGTACTCTTCCTTCGAAAGATTGGCCCAGTCTTCGAAACGGGCGTTGGTGCTCGAAACGATCAGCGAGCGGTCGCTGCCAGGCCGCGTGCGGGGATAGTAGAACGAGTAGGTGCGGCTGGTGATGTCGCGCGACAGCAGGGCATCCGTCCGGAACAAAGGCGCCGTCGAGCTGAACAGCAGATCGCCCAGGCTCTCGTCCAACTCGCTGCCGGGCTTGAGTGCCATGTACACTTGGCAGCTCGAATTATTGAGCCGTACGGCCTGGGCGTCGTCCACAAATTTGCGGTCAAAATGCTCCTGGCCCACCATCCGAAAGATGGTGCTCTTCAAATTCGCGTTGGAGACGACCGAGCGAGCGGTGATATCGCGACCATTGACTCGCACCCCGCATACGCGGCCGTCGCGAACCAGGATCTTCTCCACGTCGCACCGAATTCGCACGTCAACGCCGCTAGCGATGAGCTCTTTGTGCATCAGCTCGATCAGCCGGTCGGTGCCCCCTTCGAACGTGAACACGCCCTTGGACATGAAGTTCGAAAACACGATGCCGTAACTGATCGCGGGATCTTCCAGCGTCGAGCCGTTGGCATACGTGATCGGCTCCATCAGTAGCCGGATTACGTCCTCGCGCCCCGGGAAGAACTTCTGGAACAGTTCGCCCACGGTCGTCGACTGGTCATCGTAGAAGTTCATGCCTCGCGCGGCATCGAAGAACGCCACGACATCCTGCTCGGGCACCTGAAATTTCTCGATTAGCAGCCGCGTGAAGTCCTCGCGGTTGAACGTCGTCGTCAGCGAGAACATCGGGTTGTCGAACCGAATGTTCTTGAGCTGTACGATCGAGTCCGCAATTTCCTTCGACCAATAGCGGCGGCAGCTTTTAATCATCCCCACCGGAAACCCGTGGAGCGAGATGTCGAAGATGTGCCCGCCCGGACGCTTGAACCAGGTGGCCATGCCCCCCAGCTTGTAATGCTGCTCGAGCAGCAGCACCGTCTGGCCGGTGCGTGCCAGCGTATTGGCGGCCGTCATTCCGGCCAAACCACTACCGATGACGATGCAGTCGTAGCTGTCTCGCACGCCTTTCAGAAAGTCTCGGACCATACAGGAATCGCGACGGTGCGCGCCTCTTATCTAAAAGTCGACGCCGGCGGCAGCGACCTGCTCAAGGTCCGTGGTAACGGAGTCGTTCGAGACGGTGCCCAGCACGTGCCGGTTGGCGATCATAATGCCGCTGAACATCGCGCCGATGATGCCCACAAAGCCCTGGTCGGTGCCGCACAGGAACAGGTTCTTTAGATGCGTCGTGCCGTGCTTACGCTTTTCGGGCGAACCATAGATGGCGCCGTTGGCGTGCCCGGTGAACCGCTCGACAGTCATCGGCGTGAACATGTCGCTGGCCACGGTGCGCGTCCGATACTCCGGAATGAAGCGACCAACAACGTTCATGATCCGGTCGTAGGCTGCCTGCTTGGCTGCCTGATAGTCGGCCGGCGGTAGCGAGCGCCACTGGTCGTAGTTCGCCAGCGCCGTGACGCGTACCATCGGATCTTCCAACGGGCGATCAAACTTAAAATTGCTCGGGAGACACACCACCCCGCTCGCCACGTCCACGAATTCTTCCGGCTTCTGCCAGCGAAACTTGTCTGAATCGTTGAAAAAGATGACCGAGCGATCGCAGCCGAGGTTCTGCGGCTGCTCATTCAGCACGGCAATCCCCTCAACGAACGACAACTGTCCCGGCTGCGGAGTCCGCGCGGGCTGCCGATCGACCATCGCCAGAGTCTCCACTAATCCGGCGGAAGACAGCACGCGATCGGCCGTGATCTCACTGCCGTCGTCCAGTACGATCCGGCTCACACGATCGTCATCGACTTCCATCCGCTGCACGCCGGCTCGCAATCGCAGTTCGCCCCCCAGCTCTTTGAACCGGCGCACCAGGTTCTTCAAGATCTGTCGAATGCCAGACCAGGGCCGCGCAAAGCCCTCCTGAAAGATGCTGCGGAACATGATCGAAAATTGCCCGAAGTCCATGTCGTGTTCGCGGGCGCCGCCGTAGTACTGCAGCGGGCAAAACAGCATGTCGATGAGCAGCGGATCGCGAATCCACCCGCCGACGATACTCCGGGCCGACTGCGATGCGAGCGCTCCGTCCAGATCGTCGTAGTCCATAATCGCCGCGGACAACTTGTCGAAGTTCGCCCGCTCCGAGGGAAACGCCTGGTGCACTTCGCTGCGGAATAGCTCGAAGTCGTTTGTGAAATTGAGCGAAATGCCCGGAAAGGCAATCTGTGAGCCGATCTGTGGCACCAGGGCAAAGTCTTCCCAGCGGAAACGCAACTGCCGCAATAGCCGGGCGAGTGGCCCCTTGCGGGCGCCTTTGGGCGTGTAATTCGTCACGGCGTGCAGCCCAACGTCGTAGTTTCGCCCGCCCAAGCGATAGAACGAGTTCAACCCACCGATCGTGGTGTGCCGTTCGAGGATGCACACCCGACGGTCGTAGTGCGCGAGCCGGATGCCCGCCGCCAGTCCTGACAAGCCCGCGCCAATGATAATCGTGTCGTAGCTGGACATGAACGCTCTTAGCTCGCGACTGGCGTCGCGGAACTTACCAGGTGGGATGGTGCGACTTGTCAATTCGCCTCGGAGGGGATCAGACCTTTTCCAGGTCTTTCATCAGCGGCGTCAGGTAGTTCACGGTGCTGTTCATCGTGGCCAGTTCGAGATAGTCGTCTTCGGGAATCTGTACCCGATACCGCTTGCGGAGCTCCATCACGATGTCTAGGAAGTCCATGCTGTCGAGCTCCAATTGCTCGCGCAGTGGCACGTCGTCCTTCAGGCCGCTCAGATCTTCGTCCGGCGCAATGCCTTCCAGGATGTCGAGAATCGTCTCTTTAATTTCAGCAGGACCCATGTGCCTTCGGTTTCTCCAGTGAAGCAGGCTCGTTAGATGCGGGTAATGATGACGACCGAGTTGATTCCGAGCATCCCGAACGAATTGTTCAGAATGACGTCCACGCGTTTCTTTTCGCGGGCCTCGTTGACCACCAGTCCGTCCAGGGCACACTCGGGGTCGAGCGTGTCAACGTTGATCGTAGGATGGCACACGCCGTCGGCAAACGCTGGCAGGTTGCCGCCCAGCTCCAGCGAACCGGCGGCGCCCATCGCATGGCCGATGAAGCTCTTGGCATTGTTGAACCAGGTCGCTTCCGAACCGGCGAACACGCTGCGCAGCGCCGTGCACTCCTGCACGTCGCCGCTCGAAGTGCCGGTCGCGTGAGTACTCACGATGTCTACCTGCTCGGGTGCGAGGCGAGCTCGTCGCAAGGCAAGCTGCACGCACTCGGCCTGGCGTGTGGGGTTGGGCAGGACGAAATCGCTGGCGTCGCTGTTCATGGCGTAGCCGGCCACTTCGCCGTAGATCTTGGCGCCACGCCGTTTGGCGTCGCTCAGCCGCTCGAGGATGTACAAGCAACCGCCTTCGGCCACCACGATGCCGTTCCGCTCGGTGTCGAACGGACGCGACGCCTTGGCCGGATCGGAATGCGTGGCCAGCGCACCCTGGCTGGCGAAGCTCGCAAAGATGCCAAACGTTCGCACGCTCTCGGAAACGCCGCCCGCGATCGCGACGTCGCACTCGCCGAGCCGCAGCATTTGCGCGCCTTGGATCAAACCCGCATTCCCCGCGGCACAGGCGGCGCCCACGGTGTAATGCGGACCCGTGATCCCCATGTTCAGCGAGATTTCTCCGGCGGGATTGTTGGCCACGGTTCGCGGATTGTGGTGATGGGACCAGAACTTCGTGTCGTAATCGAACCCGCGCAGCTCGTAGATTTCGTTTTCCGTCTCGACGTTGCCGTGTTCCGTTACGCCGATGTAGATTCCGACCATCGACTTGTCGAGGTTCGGCCAGTCGAGCCCTGCGTCTTTCACCGCCTCGTTCGCGCAATAAATTCCGACGCTGGCGGCCCTGGTTCCGCGGCGCAGTTCCTTTTTTTTCTGGTAGCGGAGCTCGTCGAAGCTGCAAACGCCGGCCAGAGTTTTGCCGACGTAACGGATTTCATACTCCGAGACGCCGCTGCGGCCGTTGAGCAACGCATCGCGGAACTCAGGCAGCGAGTTGCCGTTCGGTGCAGCAAGGCCGACGCCGGTAATCACGATCCGCTCGTGATCGGGTCGCAGAGTGGCTGGATTGGCAATCATGGCGCGACTTCCGTGTAGATCCCAAAACGTCCTGACACCATGATCTTACGCACGCCTCGACAACCTCGCTCAAACCCTTGACATTAGCGGCTTTGCGTGCCACTGGCAAGGCCTCGCCAGGGGCCAGAAACGTCCCCTGCGCGGTCGCGAATGACTTTGCTCTGCAAAGCGCTCGGTTCGGTATCGCAAAGCCTGTCTAATGCGACTCATCCGCGCGCAGAGTGACGCGCAAACGCTCCATTCCAGCCTCTTTGCTGACCAAAGGCCGATAGCCAAAATCGCGCCGCGCCGCGGTGATGTCGAAGAAATGCGACATCCCCAGCTGGCCCGCCAGAAATCGAGTCATCCGCGGCTCACTCGTCAGACGCAGCAACCGGTACGCCCATTCCATGGCCGCGCCCACGTGCCAGGCCGCCGAAAGCGAGATGCTGCGCTCGACGGGCGGCAATCCCGCGAGCCCCAATAGTTCGTCGATCCACTGCCAGCAGTTGACCGGCTCTCCCTGGCTGATGAAGTATGCCCGGCCCGCTACCGGCGAACCCGGCGTCAGCGTCTCCGCGGCCTGCAGATGAGCCTCGGCTGCGTTGTCGACGTAAACCATGTCGATCAGGTTGGAGCCGTCGCCAACGCGACGCAATTGCCCGCTGCGAGCCTGTTCGATCAACCTCGGAATCAGATGCTGATCGCCTGGCCCCCAGATCAAATGCGGCCGCAGGGCGCAGACAGCCAGGTCGGCCGAGTTCGCGTCCAAAGCCTCCTGCTCGCCCAGCGCCTTAGTCTGGGCGTAATGGCACAGCCAGCGGCTCGCGTAGCCCACGCTTTCGTTCACGTTCTCTTGTGGCATTCCGTCGAACGTCACGCTGGGGCTGCTCGTGTAAACAAGCTTCGGAACACGATGCGCGCGACAGCCGGTGACGACGTTTCGAGTGCCCAGCACATTGATCCCGTAGAAATGCTCCCAAGGCCCCCAAATCCCCGCCACCGCGGCCGTGTGGATCACCAGGTCCGAACCTTCGCAGGCACTGGACACTTTGGCCGCATCGCGGATGTCCCCCTGCAAGACTTCGACTCCGCACGCCTCTAGCTCCGGATAGCGGCCCCGTGCGAGACTACGAACCGCATCGCCTCGTGCGAGTAGTTGCTCAATGATCGCGCGGCCCAGAAAACCGCCACCGCCGGTGACCAGGACTCGCATCAGACCCATCCCAGTTTTTGAGCTGCCCAGGGAGCCAGCTTCTCGCGAAAGATTTTGGCATTATGCCGAATGTCGACCGGCATCGCTGGATGAATCAGGAAATACTCGATGGACTCGGTAAGCAAATTCGCCTTCCCCAACTGCGCGAGTTCCCGCACGAGTTCCGCGCGCGACTTACTCCGCCGCGGCAGCTTGCCCGGCCAAGGCTCGACGATAATCACCGGCCGCTGCCTGCCTCGAGGTCCCACACCCACGAGCGCCGAGCGATAAATGGCCGGGTGCTGGTTGAAGATCGCTTCGCAGGGAATCGTGTACATCGGCCCCCTAGCAGTTTCCACGCGATGCGCCTTGCGGCCGCAGAACCAGAATCGGCCGCGCTCGTCGAGATAGCCGACATCCCCCATCCGATGCCAGACGCGCGTGTCGTCCGCAATCTTCGCCAGTGCGTTCGATTCGCGCCGCGTGACGTACTCGCGCGTCACCACCGAACCGGTAACGATGATCTCGCCGATCTGCCCCGTCGGCAGCTCCCGCACGTCGTCGATCGTGTCGATTGCCTCGTCCGAGATCGCGATCACCTTCCATTCGATGCCCGGAAAGTGGCCGCCAACGCAGGTCCCTCCCCCTTGCGCCCACTGATGGCGCGTCTCAGAAAGTATCTCGCTCGCGGAGAGCGAAGCCACGGGTAGCGCCTCGGTCGCCCCATAGGGCGTGTGCACGTCGCCGTCGGTCGCAATTGCCGCCTTCATCCGCGCCAGCACGTGTGGCGGCACGGGAGCGCCGGCCGAAATCACCCGCTTTAGCGGCAGCCGCACATTGTGCTTCTCGCAGTACTGCCCGACACAATTCCAGATAGCCGGCGAGCCGAACGATTGCGTTGCTTGCCAATCCTGCACGACGGCCACAAACTTCTTGGGATCGATCTTCGCCGGACGCGAGGCATCCATAATCGGAATGACGGTCGTCACGCCCATTGCCGCGTTGAACAGCCCGAACAGCGGAAAGCCCGGCACGTCGATTTCGCCCGGCCGAATCCCGTAGAACTCTGAAATCTCGGTCACTTGGCAATCGAAATTACGGTGACGGTAGAGCACGCCCTTGGGCGGTCCCGTGCTGCCCGTGGTGAAGATGATGGCGGCCGGATCGTCGGCCGCCGTCTCCTGGCAAATCGGCTCAGGCGACCCGAGTTGCAGCAGCTCCTTGTAAGTAATTCCATCCCAGAACAATCGCCGCCCGACCGTGACATTGAACCGCGCCTTGCGAAAGCGCGAGCGGAGCAGCCATCGCACCCCATGCACGGCCGGAATCGCGATAAAACCCTCCGGTTCGGCATCGGCCAGGCAGCGGAGCAGGTTTCGCCGACCCATACCTGGATCGATCAGGATGATCACGGCGCCAGCCTTGAATAGCCCGAACACCAAAGCGATGAACTCGCGGCTGGGCTTCACCAGCAGCGCAATCCGCGTGCCAGGCGTAACGCCCATCGCGCGCAGTCCGCTCGCAATGCGATTCGTCTCCGCTTCAAGTTCGGCGAAAGTACACCGTTCGTAAGTGAACCGGCCGCGCCCCTTTCGCGGGACCGCAACTGCGATCTCGCCCGGCATCCGCTCGGCCATCGCTAACAAGCGGCGCGCGACGTTCACCGACTCGGCAGCAGCAATCGCAGGCAAATTCGTGGCGCTGGGCATGAAGAGGGTTCGTTTCGTTGGCCAATGAGTTAACTGCGCTACACGACTTGCCTGGCCACATAGTCGAGCACTTCGCTGGCGACGTCGACCTCCAAGGTTCGCGAGAGCGCCTGCCAACCGGGCACCGCATTCACTTCGATCACGTGCAATTGACGATCGCGGCCGGGCAACAAATCGACACCGGCAACTACGGCCCCAATGGCGTCGGCCGCCTGACGTGCCAATTGGGCCCACTGCGGGTCGAGCTCAACCGGTTCTGCAACCGCCCCGCGGCTCACATTGGTCCGCCAGTCGAGCGAGTTTCGCCGCCGCATCGCCCAGATCCGGTCGCCGACTACCAGCACACGAATGTCCCATCCATCATGGGGGACAAACCTCTGGACGTAAAGCACAGCCCCCAGTCCGGTGAGAAGACTGAACGTCCGTTGGGCGATCGCCTCATCCTCTAGCCGCGCGATCCCACGCCCCTCGCCACCAAAGAGCGGCTTCAGCACCACGTCGCCGCCCAGACGAACGAACGCTTCCATCGCGCTATCGACGCTCTGACACACGATGGTTTCCGGAGTCGTCAGACCCGCCGCTGCTAGCTTCGCGCTCGCCAGGTACTTATCCACCGCGGACTCGACCGCACGCGCCGAGTTGACGACCAGTGTTCCCGCGGCTTCGACCCGCCCCAACACGTCCATTCGCATCACGACCTGTTCGAGCGAGGCGGGCGGCATCGTCCGCACCAGCACCGCGTCGACCTCTGCCAGGTCCAGCTTTCCGGCCGTGAATCGCGGCCCGGACATCCCCAATTGGGCAGTAAGGTCGCGAAACGCAATCGGCGTGAGCTCGTGCTGGCCGACGGCGGCTCGCCGCAGGTCCTGCAGATACCAGCTTGTCGGTGAGCAGAGGACGGCGAAGTGCATCAGACGCGCGCCTGGCGCAGGTCGAAAGATTCATGAATCACCCGCGGCACGGTCCGGCCGAACACGAACGTTCGCCCCGTGTCCAAGTTCGAGAGCGTGATCCTTGCGGGACTGAACAGATGCGGATCGATTTTGTAGAAGTCGCGCCCCGCGCGCTCGAAAACCGTGGCAAACGGCTGACCGTGATCGGGCGAAGCGCTGCTTGGCACTTTGGGGCCGATCTGCTCGAGGCTCGCGTCATCGCCGCGTACGAACAGCGTCACCTCACCACCATACAGGATCGCGTCATTCGTCCGACCGATCGCCACCAGATCATCGGCCGATGCTGGTGGGAGCGGCGTCGTTCCAAAACCACTCTCCACGCGAGCCAGATCGAAACCCAATTCAGACAGCTTATGAAGCGCCGTCTCGACGCTGCGGGCGACGACTTGCACCGTGCCCGCCAGGCTGGCCGTCGGCGCCGACAGCAGCGTCAACTTGTTCGCCGCGACGCCGCACTCCTCTGCCAGTTTTTGACAGAGTTCGTCCGGCGGAAGCTTTCTGGTCTCCAGCACCCCGACAGCGACTTTCGCCGTTTCTTGGTATCCGAGCTTCGCAAACAGCGGCTCCTTGCGGGCAAGCGATCGCATCGGCCCCGAACCCATGGCGAAGTACTTCCCCGCGGCGATCTGCCAGCCGGCATACTGCGAGGCCATGCATGCCTTGAGCGGATGATCCGTGACAACCTGCACGGCCAGGCCTGACGTGTCGGCAATCTGCGTGGGAACGTAGCTGACCTGCCCCAGCCCCGAGAGGCAGATCTCGGCCAGGCGCCTGCCTGCTTCCAAGCCACCCGGCGTGGCGATTCCGCAATCGATCAGTCGCGCTCCGCAGGCCGAATGCTCGACGGAAACGCGCATCTGCGCAGCGTCCGCAACCAATTGTTCGCACAGCTCATGAGCGAGTTCATTCAGCGGACGCACGGCGGATTCCTGAACAATCGAGGGAAAATTCGTGCATGCAAGGACAGACAAGCGTTCGTTGCCGCCATCATCCCGCGTGCGCGTGCATCCCGCAATGGGCCACTCGTTCGCTGGGAAGACGGACTCGCATGGCTCCCCTGGCATTTGAGGGCTAGAATACCTGTGACGGTACATTCGCGTGCAGACGTCAAATGAGCGGGAGGCGGCCTTGCCAAGTCTGACGGTCGAAAACTACATCAAGTCGATCTACCAGATCTGCCACAGCAGCGATGGTCACGCTGCGACAGGGCAGCTTGCCACAGCCCTGGGCGTGTCGCCCGGCACTGTGACGAGCATGCTTAAGACGTTGAGCGAGAGCAAACTGGTCACATACACACCCTATGAAGGCGTGCGGCTAACCAGCGCCGGCACGGCTTTGGCGCTGCGCGTCGTGCGGCGTCATCGACTGATCGAGCTCTTCCTGGTCAAAACGCTCGACCTGAGTTGGGACGAAGTTCACGAAGAAGCCGAGCACATGGAGCACGCCGTCAGCGATCGGCTCATCGACCGCATCGATGCATTTCTCGGTCATCCCGAAGCCGATCCGCATGGTGACCCGATTCCCCGTTCCGACGGCACGCTCAACGTTCCTAAGAGCCGCTTGCTGGCCGAATGTCAGGTGGGAGACGCCTTTCAGCTCTCACGCGTGATCGATCAATCGCCTGAGTTTCTCCGCTTTCTGAGCAACGCCGGGTTGCCGCTCGGCGTGGCTGGCGAAGTGATCGCCAACACACCCGAGGGCGGCATCGTCACCGTCCGCATTGCCGGAGCCGAAACCACGCTTGGTCAGGCCGCGGCCGAAAAGCTGCTGGTCACAACGCCCGGCGAGTGATGGGGCAGGTTGGTTTCCTAATTAGCGCAAAGAAAACGCCCGCCGCGGAGTGCATCTCCAACAGCGGGCGTTTGATTTCAGCGTGTTGACATCGCTCTACGCATCGGTCCCCACGGGAGCCGGTGGCGTGGCCGGCTTCTGATCCGGTCCCAGCCTTAAGCCTGGTGCCGGAGGAGCACCAGCCGGCGTCCCAACTCCCGGCTGTCCCGCTCCGGGCTGTCCATCGGCCGGCTGTGCCGTGTGCGGCCGGGCGGCCATCCCTGCTTGCGCGGCAAAGATATCGCGCAGCTTTTCGGCCCCCACGTCGCGAGGCTCGATCGCCAGCGCCGCGTCGAGCTCACGCACGGCCTGCTTCGGATAGTTCAAGAATCCGAAGTGATAGCCGAGCAAAAAACGCACCGCGCCGTCGTCGGCCCGCGCATCGCGAACTTTTTCAGCCGCCCGCACCTGGTTGGTGTAGTCCTCGATGTTGCCGTAGAGCTGGGTGTAGTTCTTGACGACGTTTCCCCACTCGGTCTCCGGTAGCATCTGCATGCCCATCTGGGTAGCGTTTGCGGCCGCTTCATATTGGCCGAGGGCGAACATGGCCTGTCCCATCAGCAGCACGACGGCGCCATTATCCGGATCGTCCACCATGGAGTGTTGCCAAAACCGCAGAGCGTCCTGATAACGTCCCGCGCGGAACGCGGCTTCGCCATCAGCCACGAAGTCGCCCGTGGCTGCGAGCTGATCGACCGCTGGCTGCTGGGCCGGTAAGGGCTGCGCATCCGGCGCCGTCGCGTCCGCATAGAGCGTCGTGGTTGGATAAACGTAAGTGGTGTCGTAGTAAGTTGGATAGCTATATCCACCCCACCCCACGTTGCCTAAGCCCCAGCCAAGCCCCCAACCCCAACCCCAATTGTTCCAACCGATGAGCGGCCAGCCCCAGCCCCAACCCCAGTGGTTCCAGCCAGGATTCCACCACCAGTTGTTGCGGCCATAGCCCCACCAACCGTGATTTCCGCCCCACCAATTGTTGTTCCAGTTATTGTTCCACCCGTGGTTCCAGTTGTTGTGGCCCCACTGATTCCAACCGTGGCGGTTCCAATCGTTCTTGCCCCAGTTGTTCCAGTTATTGTTGTTCCAGCCACCGCGATTCCAATCGTTGCGGCTCCAATCACCACGATTCCAATTGTTGCCGTTCCAGTTGTTGCGATTCCAATCGCCTTTGCTCCCATCGCGGTTTCCATCCCCGCGATTCCAATCTCCACGGCCGCCTCGATCGCCGTCGCCACGACGAAAATCGTTGCCCGGCGAGCCCGACCGTCCGCCCGTGTTGTTGAAGTTACGTGCTACGAAATCGGACCGATTGCCGCCCGGTCGGCCCGGAGTGATCGCGGCGCGCGGCGAATCACTGCGCGACGGCCCGCGGCTGACGTTGCCGAGATTGTTATTGCCGAGATTCGGTCGATTGGCCTCAAGCCGCTGCGTGCCGTTGCGTTGCGGACCGCCATTCTGCGAAAAATTACCTCGCGATGAGAAGTTTCGATCCGCGAAGTTGCGCCCGCCCGTCGAACTCCCGGAGCGAACGGTCGAGCTACCCAGTGAGTTGCGACCACTTCCTGGCGAAGTCATCCCTCCACGATCGAGCGATCGTTCGAGACTTCCGGCCGAGAAATCGCGCACGCTCGGCGATCGTGTGACGGAACCCGGCGAACCGCCGCTGGGCGAACCAGCGCGCGAACCGGAGAAGCTCCTGACGCTGGGCGCGGAACTCCCGCCGGGAGCCGAAAAGCTGCGAATGCTCGGCGAGGAACCGCCGGAGCGGCTACCAAGATTCGAGGATGAGAACCCGCGCATGCTTGGAGCCGAACCGCCAGATATCGACGAGCCACCACTCCGGGACATCGACGATCCGCCGCGGGACGAAAAGCTGCGTCCTCCTCCCCCTCCCCCGCCCCCCATCGAGCGACTGCCGCCACCACCTCCGCTCATGCGGGCCCCGCCGCCACCACCACCACCACCACCGCGGCTGCCACCTCCACCTCCGCCGCCGCCACCGCGACCACCGCCACCGCGTTGAGCCCAGGCCGCGCTTTCCGGTAGCGCCAGCAATACCGCCATGAAGACCACGGCGGTCCATTTCCAGATTTTAGCGACTCTCATCTCTTGCAAGCCCCACCATCACGTTGCCCACTGTCGCCAAGCTTATTGTACGCATCCCGCGCGCCACTGGGTTACAAAAACCCGCTTCCTTATCGGGCATTTCATGATTTCGAGAAGCATGCTGGTCAGATGATGGCGGTTGAGAGATCGCCGCGGATTCAAGGCGACCTGTGCGATTGAGGCGCATCGCAATAGTTGTCGCATAATTGACGGCGCTTGAATCGATTTCGCGGCACTTCCAAGGCCCCTTTGACGGGGCGTCCTTCGTGCGTAAGAATTGGTGAGCACCGGCCAGCGGCCGGGCGGCCTCCGATGAGAGGCCCTCGCAATGGGGACCTGCGAACCTGGTCAGGGACGAAAGTCAGCAGCCATAAGCAGTCATCTCTTTGTGCGATGGGTCTCTCATCCGAGGTCGCTACCGCGGAGCTTGGTCTCTATTCAGCCCCACGCCGCAGCGGCGTTTTTGTGCATGATGCCCCTCTTGAGTTGCGATGGCCACTCCGGCTGGAAAACCTCCGATGGATAACGCCGCCGATCACGCTCCACGTTCCGGCGAATACGTCGTGGTCGCCCGCCGCTATCGGCCGCAGTCGTTCGATGAGTTGATCGGCCAGGATCATGTCGCCCGAGCGCTTAAAGGGGCCATCGCCGCCGGCCGAGTTGGGCACGCGTACTTGTTCACCGGCGCTCGTGGTGTTGGAAAAACATCTTCCGCCCGAATTCTCGCCAAGTCGCTCAATTGCGTGCACGGCCCCACGGCCATTCCTTGCAACGAGTGCGAGATCTGCCGCGACATAACGGCCGGCTCCGACGTCGACGTCATCGAGATCGACGGTGCGAGCAACCGCGGTATCGACGAAATTCGCTCGCTGCGTCAAAACGTGAATGTCCGGCCGAGCCGGGCGCGATTCAAGATTTACATTATCGACGAAGTCCACATGCTCACTCGCGAGGCTTTCAATGCCTTGCTCAAGACTCTCGAAGAGCCGCCCGAGCATGTGAAATTCATCTTCTGCACGACCGAAGCTTCGAAGATTCCGATCACGATCCTCTCACGCTGCCAGCGGTTCGACTTCGCAGGGATTCACATTGCCTCGATCGTCGAGCGGCTCTCGCAAATCGTTGCGGCCGAGCTTGTCGAGGCAGAGCCCGAGGCACTTACCATATTGGCCCGCCGGGCGGCCGGTTCGATGCGCGACAGCCAGTCGCTTTTGGAGCAGATTCTGGCCATCGGCGGTGAGCGAATCACGGCGGCCGACGTGCACGCTCTGTTGGGCACGGCCGGCGAAGCTCGCCTCACCACATTGGTCGATCACCTGCTCGGGCGCGATGCCGCAGCGGCCATCGGCGATCTAGATGACGCCGCAAATGAAGGCGTCGACGTCGGGCAACTGCTCGAACAACTGCTGGGCTACTTTCGCGACGTGATGGTCGCCGCCGTCGGCTGTCCGCCTGAAGCACTGCTACATACGGCGCCCGCCCAGCACTCGCACCTCGCGGCGACGGGACGACGCACCGGGCTTGAAACCGTCCTGGCGATCATGCAGATCATCGATCACGCCCTGTCGCGAATGCGATACAGCACGCAGTCGCGCACGCTGGTTGAGATGGCCTTGGTGCGGGTCGCGAGCCTCGAAAACCTCGACGACCTGTCGGAGCTGATCCAGGGACTGAGGACTGGCGATCTTCCCGTATCAGCCGGGGCAAATGGGCCGAGCGGCTCGCCTGCTCCTAGAGCGGTCCCCGCGGCGTCCGATCCGGCGGCAAAAAAAAAAGATGAACCGGTCTCGACTCGCCCGGAACCAACCGACCGCGCGCCAGCGCCGCAGCAGCCAGTGGCTCCGGCACCGCTAGAGCCGGCCGAAGTGACGAGCGAGAATGCGAAACGCATCTGGGATGCCGCGCTTGCAAACCTGGAAGGGCTGTTGCATCAGAATGCGGACTTCTGCGACGGCGCAAGCGCCCCGGGCGGCAATCGGCTGGTCGCTACTTTTCGCGCGAAGTATACTGCCTGCAGAGCGTTCTGCGAGCGGCACGCGGCGGAAATTGAACAAGCTCTTGCAACTGCCGCCGCCGGACGCGTGAAGCTCGAATTCACCACGATTGCCGACGAACCGCAGCAAGCCGTGGCCCAGGCACGCCGCGCAGCTCCACAAAGGCAACGCGTAGCCGAACTGAAAGAGCACGCCATGGTTCGCCGTGCAACTGAATTGTTCGATGCTCAGATCGTGCGTGTCGAAGATCCCGAAGCCGCGAACTGAACCGCATCGAAACCACTTTGTGAGATCTCACATGTTCGAAGGATTCGGCAAACTCGCCAACCTTGGCGGTATGCTCAAGCAGGCCCAACAAATGGGCGGCCGGCTGACGCAGATCGCCGAGGAGCTCAAATCCAAACGCGTCGAGGGCACTGCTGGCGGCGGACTAGTAACCGTCGAAGTCAACGGTGCAGGCGAAGTCCTCGCCTGCCGAATCGATCCGTCTCTGATCACCGGCGGCGATCGCGAGTTGATCGAAGACCTCGTGCCTGCGGCGATGAATCAGGCTCTGGCCAAAAGCCGTGAATTGCACGCCGAGGCCATGAAATCGCTCACCGCTGGACTGGACATGCCGGGCATAAATGACATGCTGTCACAACTTTCGGGGGGTAATTCCGGATCCCAGGGCTGAAGCCAATTCAGCAGCGCACCCAAGCGTCCTCCGCGATCCACCGCCCACTTTTAAAATGCCTAACACCATTTTCAGGACAATTGCCGCTTGATCAGCGAATCGGTAACCAGGCTGGTGGAGGAGTTCGCCAAACTGCCGGGCATCGGCAAAAAGTCGGCCGAGCGACTGGCTTACCACGTTCTCAGGGTTCACCAATCGGAAGCCTTGGCCCTGGCCGACGCCATCCGTCATGTGAAAGAAAACGTTCGCTACTGCCGAACCTGCTATAATCTCACGGAGCAGGAGGAGTGCGAGATCTGCCGCGACGCGAAGCGTGATCGCAGCCAGCTCTGCATCGTGGAGCAGCCGCGCGATTTGCTGGCCCTCGAACAGCCAGGAACTTATCGTGGGATGTACCACGTCCTGTTGGGCAGGATCGCCCCGCTGGACGGCGTGGGTCCGGAGAATTTGACCATCGAGGCGCTAGTCGAACGGGTTCGGGGGGGCACCTTCCGCGAAGTGATCATGGCCACGAATCCAACCCTCGAAGGAGACGGGACGGCACTGTACATTTCGAACTTATTGGCCGGTTTGCCCGTGGAGATCACCCGGCTGGCCCGGGGCATTACGAGCGGCAGCGTGCTAGAATTTGCTAATAAAGAGATTCTGGCCGACGCCCTGGCAGGGCGACAAAAGTTCTAACGGAAAATAATCCCACTCGAAGCCGACGATAACAGTTTCAACGGGCGAGGACAGGTCTTCGAGTACAGGGGCAATGTCGTAGCGCGATTAAGCAGCGTGGACGACCAGGTACACGACGGAACAAGCTGAACTTTCATGCGACTTTCATTCGGCCAAGAATTGCGATTGGTTCAGAAGCAGGTGCTTGCACCGCGGATGATCCAGTCGATGGAAATCCTGCAATTGCCCATCATGGCATTACAGGAGCGCATCGAGCAGGAGATCCAGGAAAACCCCGCGTTGGAACTCACCGAGGAGGACTCGGATCTTCCGGAGGAGCCCGTCGACGTCGAGAACCCCGACGCGCCGAGCGAGGAAGAACGGGAGTTGGTCGTCGATGAAAGCAAGAACAATGAGGACGACTTCGAACGTCTGCTGAACATGGACGAGGAGTTCCCCGACCAGTTCGAGGAACGCACCCGCCCGTCCAGCACGCGAATCGAGGAAGAAGGCGATCGCAAGCACGACGCGATGGCCAACATGGTCGCCCGACCCCAGTCACTGCAAGATTACCTGCACGATCAGCTCGGCTGGTTCAATCTCGCACCCGAACTGCGGGCAATGTGCGACCGTATCATTTACAACCTCGACGCCAACGGCTACTTGCAATCGCGGCTCGAAGATCTGATTGATCCGAACTCCCCGCCCGAACAGTTAGCCCTGGCCCAGCGTGCGCTGGTCATCGTGCAGAAACTCGACCCGCCAGGAGTCGCCGCCCGCGACCTGCGCGAGTGCCTGCTCCTGCAACTCACGCCGGGGATGCCGCACTACGAACAGCTTAAGACGATCATCTCCAGCCACCTGGAAGACCTCGAACACAATCGCCTGCCGGCCATCGAACGGAAAACGGGCTACTCGATAACGCTCATCCAGGAGACGCGCGAAGAGCTGCGAAAGCTCAATCCCAAGCCGGGCGCGAGTTTCGGTGAAGTCTTCGTGCCGAATGTGATTCCAGACGTGTTTGTTGAGCTGGGTGACGATGGTAAGTATCGCGTCAGGCTCGAGGATGGCCGTACTCCGAAGCTGTACATCAGCCCAACATACCGCAACATCCTGATGAGCGATAAGACGAACGCCGAGACGCGCGAGTACATCAAGCGGAAGATCAACTCGGCCCAGTGGCTCATCGAATCGATCGAACAGCGCCGGAACACGCTGACTCGCGTGGCTCAGGCGATCGTCGACCACCAGACCGAGTTCTTGAATAAGGGTCCTGAGTCGATCGAACCCTTGAAGATGCAGCAGATCGCGGACAAGGTCGGTGTGCACGTCACCACGGTCAGTCGCGCGGTCGACGATAAGTGGATCCAAACCCCGCGCGGCATCTTCCCGCTAAAGCGATTCTTCTGTGGTGGCACCGTGAGTGCGGATGGCGAGGAAGTCGCCTGGGATACGGTCCGCCTCAAGTTGCAGGAGATCATCGACAACGAGAACAAACAGCACCCGCTAAGCGACGACGAACTCGTGCGGGAGCTTGGCAAGCATGGCCTGACCGTCGCCAGACGCACGGTGACTAAGTATCGCAAGGCGATGAACATCCCCAGCAGCCGCCAGCGTCGCGACTGGAGCGCTGGTCCGGACGATGGCTCGCAGCCTGAACCCGCCGCCACCAACGGTCATCTCGACGAAGAGTAGATGATCACTAGGTGCTCGTCGATCGTGGCTTCTGCAACTCTCGGCTTCGCAGTCCGGGTTCCGTTCGGGTCGCAGCTCTCGTCACCCAGCGCGTGCAGCTTCAGGTTTGATGATCAATGCTGCTGAAATCGATCCGCCGGCCGCGTCGAACCTGTTCGGCCCGGCGTGCCTTGTCGATCTTCCCAGCCACGTCCTCGGCGTTCTCGATGCCTTTCAGCTCGAGCTTGCCGTGCGTGCGATCGGCGGAAGTGATCGTGATTGTGCCCACGCCGACGGCCCGTTCAACGAGCCCCTGTGTCCAGGCCACGTCGTGAATCTCGATCAGTTCGATCCGGTCGGTCGTGCGCGTGAGCACGCCTTCGCGGTGATAGAACATCTGGTTGGTCAGCTTGTAGCTGCGCCCCAGCCGATTGACAGCCAGCTTCGCCAGCGCCGCCAGCCAGACCACGGCGATCGCCCCCAAGAGCACCGCGCCCAGCAACGGCACGGTCGAAAGGAAGATCACCCCGCCCACCACCAGGAGCACGCTCAGAATTCCACACAGCACGAACGCGCCCAACATCGCCTTGGGCGAATAGGTGCCCTCCCAAAGCGTTTCCTCAGGCACGTCGGTCACGCGTCCCGATCGGCCGGTTACGACCGGTTCGCTCATCGCGGGTTGGGGTTTCGTCGAACGGCTGGTAGTGGCCGACTCGAAGCCGTCTGGCAGCTTCGCGCCGCAGTGCTGGCAGAAGGTCGATCCCGCGGCCGTGTCCTTCGTGCAAATGGGGCAATTCATGCCAGGGTGCTCTCCGCAAATAGCAAGTAAGTTGGTGGACAACTGCCGATCGGCTCGCCGCGTGGCCCATTATAGCGCCGCCTCGCCGTCGCGCACCAGCCGACTCGCTTGGACGCCAGCGTACCCGCGATCCTAGCAGCAGCGGCGCAAGGGTATCCTGCCACAGGAATCCTCGTCCGCCAAAGCGTCCGCCTTCGCCGCGCGCGTTCCACCTCCTACGTTCGCCCCGCACGCTAATTTCTTGACTTCGCAACCGGCACGAAAACCTGTTTACCACCCCCGCGTGCTGCTATGATGAAGTCGCCCGTAAACGAGCCAGCAAGAATTTCTCGGCTCGCACTGCGAGCTGATAACCATGTACTTCCGGCTTGATCGCGGCGACGCGTATGAAGTGTCCCAACTGCGGCATCGACAACGATAAGGTGATCGACTCGCGTGCGAGCCACGACGGCTTCGCGATTCGTCGACGCCGCGAATGCCTGGGCTGCCAGACCCGCTACAATACCTACGAGCGTTTCGACGACGCGATTCGCTGCCCGTTCTGCCACGAAGACGCCAACCGCGTGCTCGACACCGAGATCTCCGAAGGCGGCTTTGCCGTCCGTCGTCAGCGCGAATGTCTGGCCTGCCGCCGGCAATACACCACCTGCGAACGAAGCGAGCAGCGGCAGCTCAAGGTCGTCAAGAAAGACGGCACCCGTTCACCATTCGACCGCCAGAAGATCCGACAGGGCCTGGAAAAGGCTTGCTGGAAACGCCCCGTCAGCGACGATCAGATCGAAGCGACGGTCGTGGCCATTGAAAGCGAAGTCTACGCCCGCGGCGAGCCCGAGGTTCCCAGCACGATGCTCGGCGAGCTCGTGATGCAGCATCTGCGGAAGCTCGACCAGGTGGCCTTCGTCCGCTTCGCCAGCGTCTATCGCGAGTTCAAAGACGTGCAAGACTTCGTCGACGAACTCGACGAAATGATGGCCAAGCGAGCGCGGTAGTAATGCAATTGACCTTTCGTTTTGGCATGCGATCTCTGCTGAAGTTCGTTACTGCCATCGCGATGGTCTTTGGAATCGTCGCTCTCGGCGCGCGAAACCGCGCAAGATACTGGGCGATCGAGAGCATCGAAGAAGGCATGACCCAAAACGACGTTCTCAGGATAGCAGGCGAACCAGACCGGGCCACGCACCGCGATGACGACGGCAAATCACGCTGGTACTACGACCGGCTACCGGGTGTGAATCTGATATTCCGCTTTGATGCAACAGGAAAAATCGACGCAATTATGGCTGATTGAGTCGGCGTACATCCACCCAACATGAACAGCACCATGCCAGAGCAAATTGGCCGACGAGCCTTCCTGAAACACGGCACGCTTTTTCTCGCGGCCGCCGCCAACACCCGCGCGTTGCTCGCTGACGCCGCAAAACAAGAACCCATTTGCTTCGGTCTCATCACCGACCTGCACCACGCCGACAAACCGCCGGCGGGCACTCGCTACTATCGCGAAACGCTCGGCAAGCTCGCCGAGGCCGCCAAACAGTTCGAGCGCGACAAGCTCGCGTTCGTCGTCGAACTGGGTGATTTCATCGACGCCGCGGATACGCCCGAAATCGAGCTTGGGTATCTCGAACGCGTGAACCGCGATTTCAAACGGATCGCCGACGACCGGCACTATGTGCTCGGGAATCACTGCGTCGACATGCTTACCAAGGACGAGTTTCTGGGTGCGATCGGCCGCGAGAAGTCGTTTTACTCATTCGACCGCGGCGGCTGGCACTTTGTCGTTCTCGACTCCTGTTTCCGCTCGGACGGCCAGCCCTATGGCCGCAAAAGCTCTGATTGGAAGTACGCAAACATCCCCGCCGACCAGCTCGAGTGGCTGGCGGCGGACTTGGCTGCGAACAAGCGCCTCACTATCGTGTTTGCTCACCAGCGGCTCGACGAAGGGGGCGTGCATGCCGTCCGCAACGCCGCCGAGGTGCGCCGCATCCTGGAGAAGTCAGGCAATGTTCAGGCCGTATTCCAGGGGCACAGCCATCAGAACGACTACCAGGACCTCGCCGGCATCCACTACTGCACGCTGGTCGCCATGATTGAGGGCTCCGGCCCCGAAAATAACGGCTACTCGACCGTCGAACTGACTCCTAGCGGCGACATCCGGCTCACCGGCTTCCGCCAGCAGCAGAGCCGCCACTGGCCGGTGTAACAGGCTCGACAATTCGAAATCTGCCTGAACCTATCCGGATCGACGCAGGTCTAGTCGGTCAGCGTCCCAGTCACTTCCCCTGATCGCACTCATGTTCACGTTCCTCCGCCGCCTCCATCTCGTCCTGGGTATTCTCGGCATCCTCGCCTTTCTGGCGACTGGCCAATACATGGACCGCTGGCACGATCACTTGCGCGGCTACGACGATACGACGCGGATGCTGTTCCGCTCGACGCACATTTACATCCTGCTGGCGGCAGTGACAAACGCGATGACTGGTCTCTATCTGCGACCGGCCGACGCGAGCTGGCGGCGCGTGCTGCAGGCGATCGGTTCGCTTGCGCTGCTGGCCGGGCCACCGCTACTTCTGGCCGGTTTCTGCACCGAGCCTTATCTCAGCGGTCTCGCTCGGCCCTGGTCACGCCCGGCGATCTATCTAGCGCTAGGCGGAGTCGTGCTCCACCTGATCGCAACGATTCCGACCAATCGCCGTGTGGATGCTTCTTAAGCCTTCCGCTCAATCCTGCCGGCTGACAACCAGCTCGCTAAGCGACACGAGCACGTCGCGAGCTTCGCTGGGGGGTAGAGCCTCGGCATCGACCCGGGCCAGATCCGCATATCGCCTGGCCGTCTGCCGGGCATATTCCATCCCGTCGCCTCGCTCGAGCCAAAGTGCAATCTGACTGCGGTCTGCTCGGCTTTTGGAGGCCAGCAGCTCACGGATCTCGACACGCTCGTCGGGTGAGCTTTGGGAGAGCAGCCGAATCAGCGGCAGCGTCAGCTTCTGCTTTTCAAGATCGGTGCCCAGGCTCTTCCCCATCGAGGCTTCATCCCCCACGAGGTCGAGCATGTCGTCGGCAATCTGGAACGCGATGCCCAGGTTGCGGCCGTAGCGGTTGAGCGATTCTTCGACCGCCTGGCTGGCCCCGGCATAGTGTCCGCCGAGCCGGCAGCAGCAGGCGCACAGCTCGGCCGTCTTGGCATCGATGATCGAGAGGTATTCGGCCTCGGTGAGCTCAAAGTTGCCGCGGCTGTTGATCTGCCGCAGCTCGCCGGCACAGACGATGTTCGTCGAGTGGCCGATCCGCCGGCAGGCGTAAGTCGTTTCCAGCGAGCTGGCCAGATAGAACGAGTGAGTGAACAGGAAGTCGCCCACCAGCACGCTGGCTTCGTTGTCGCTGCGTGCGTTGATCGTTTCGCGATGCCGACGGAGGCTCGCTTCGTCCAGCACGTCGTCGTGCACGAGCGTCGCTGTGTGGATCATCTCCAGCACGGTAGCAAGCACCACGTGCTCGCGCGAGGTCTTGCCCGCAGCCTTGCCGGCCAGCAGCACGAGCGCCGGCCTTAGCCGCTTGCCGCCCAGGCGATAGGCGAGCTTCACGAGGCCATCGACAAAGGGATCGTCGCTGGTGAGTTCGCCGCGGAGCAGCGATTCGCTGGCCGCCAGTTCCTCAGCAATTGGCGCGTAGAGCCTTTTCCAGTGGCGCGCAAGGGCATCTTGCTCGCGGGTGGCTTGCTTCATCGAACGAAGGTCCTTCTGGTCTGTCGCGCCATGCACACTCGTCATAGGTTCACTCACGGCTCGCGGCGAAAGTGGCCGCTTCGCCCTCCCGACTTTGCTTCCAGTTGCACACGCTCGACAACCATCGCCCGATCGACCGCCTTGCACATGTCGTAAATCGTCAGCCCCGCCACGCTCACCGCCACGAGGGCCTCCATCTCGACGCCTGTCCGGGCTGTGGCCCTGGCGGTTGCGGTGATCGCCACGTGCTGGTCATCAGGAAACTCGAAGGTCACTTCCACGGCATCCAGCGGCACCTGATGGCAAAGTGGGATCAGCCCGCTGGTTTGCTTGGCTGCCATGATCGCGGCGAGTCGAGCAACTTCGAGCACATCCCCCTTCGCATTCTTGCCAGCCCGAATCAGGGCCAGCGTTTCGGGCAACATTTGCACGCTTCCGCTGGCGGTCGACACCCGTTGGGTGACGGGCTTGGCGGCCACGTCGACCATCCGGCTGGCGCCCGCGGCGTCAAAGTGTGTCAGTTCGCCCATCGCTGGCTCGGCCCAGAAAGTCACTTCCCCGCAAATAAGAACCGCAAACCGCTTTGCGGCATCACCCAGCGGTCCGAATACCCGCGTTCGGCCCAGGTGGCGCGAGGAATTAGACGTTCATTCTAGATTTCGCACGGGGCGCGTCGAGGGGCATTTCGAGCGGGGGCGAGAAGGTCGCACTTTGCTTCGTAAAGTAAGCAGATTGCGGCCGAGGACGCTGCGATGCGCGCAAAAAAACCCGTCGCGGGGGGTCATCCCGCGACGGGTTGGTTTTAGCGAGTCTTGGGCGCCCAGTGCCCGGCGAAACCGCGCCGCTCGTTAGACGAGCTCTTTGCGAGCGCCGATCAAGGTCCGGATCCGCTCGGCAAGCAAGGCGGCGTCAAACGGCTTCTTGAAGGTCTCGTTGATGCTCGAGCGGTCGAAGCTGGTCGAGCTGCCGTCGTCCGGCAGCAGGGCGATCAGAATCGTGTCGGCATACTCGGGGTTGCGACGCAGATTCTGGCAAATCTGCAGGGCCTCGACGCGGCCAATCGAGAAGTCGACGATAATGCAGTCCGGATGGAAGCTCTCGGCCTGGATGCCTGCTTCGAATCCGCTGGCGGCAACCGCAACTTTGAACGAGCGGTCGATCGGCAGCTTCTGCTTGAGGTTCTCGATCAGAACCTGATCCTGCCCGACGAGCAGCACTTTGGCCATGGCCTCGTCTTCGAGGTCGCCCAGGGGCATGCCGTGCTCTTTGAGGAAGCGGATCAAATATTCGCGGGGAATGCGGCGGTCCTGGCTGCCCGGGATGCGATATCCCTTGAGCCGGCCCGAATCAAACCATTTACTAACCGTACGTGGGGCTACTTTACAGATCTTTGCGACCTGACCCGTGGTGAAGACCTTCATTACAGGCTCTCCAAAATGACTCGCGCTATTGTGGGAACTCGTCCGCGGTAAGTTCCGCGGAGCTAAATCGCCCCTTGCCTGCGGTTGTTCGGCCTTAGTTCCGTTCCTTCGGTCCGATCGTGGAGGCGACCGGCCTTACCGCAAACATCTGGGTCGGGGCATCACGTTGTTAATTGCTTCTTCGGGGCGTGGTTCAGGTCCTTCTGATCCGAGCCTCGCTTCAGTCATCGGCAGTCCGGATGGTTTAAGCGCGGAGGAAAATCCTTGAGCTGCAAAGCTTGCCCAGCATTTCACGAAGGGCGGATTTTGCCTCGCCTAACGGTTCGTCTTACGGACGAAGCGTGTTGGCTCAAACTTCCGGATACATGAGGGGTATGCGCGTGCGACCCGATCAGACTTTTCAATCACGCAAATCCGCGCGATTAAAATGCCCGGCCGAAGCCGTGAGCAAAACAATGGCTTGTCTTGCGGCAGGTGTCCCCCCCTGCAGTTCATCCCACCAACTCCTTGCGAAAGTCGCTGGCGGAACAAACCTTCCGAAGTTAGTTTCGATTCCCGGAGGGGGGCGACTTTAGAAACTTTCTCCAGTCATAACGAGCACTCCGGTCCTGGCGCACGTGACGAGCGTTCCTGTGCGGCCGGACAGGCAAGCGATGCCCGTGGCAAACCATTATGTGGATTGCCTTTATCGCCCATGGTTAGGGCGACAGTAGCGGTTGTCCCAGGATTGGGAACTAGCGAAAGGAAATCGTTCGGATCGCGACTCTCCGGTCACGCAGAATCCTGCCGTTGCTCCGGTTCTAACGATTATACGCTTCGTGCAAGGAGCAAGTTCAACCCAGAATGCCCCAACGCGGGTGCGATCAGGATGCTTGCACGACCGGATTCGCGAGCGTGCCGATTCCCGAGATCGTAATCCGCACCAAGTCCCCCGCCGCCAGCGTGAAGTCATCACCTGGCACAATGCCGGTACCGGTAAGCAGAAAGACACCAGCTGGAAAGGAGTTGTCGCGCCCCAGCCAGCCGACCAGATCGGCAAACGTGCGAGCCATTTGCGAAACCGCCGTTGCCCCGCGAAAGGCAACCTCACCTTGTCGCTCGACGGCTAGTTCTATGTCAATCTGCTCAGGCACGGGCATGGCGCCGGCCAGCGTAATCCAGGGGCCCAGACCGCAGCAGTTGCTGTAAACCTTGGCTTGCGGCAGGTAAAGAGGGTTTGCGCCCTCGATGTCCCGCGAGCTCATGTCGTTCCCGACGGTGAAGCCGACCAGTTCCAGCCGCGAGTTGAGCACCAGCGCAAGCTCGGGTTCAGGAACGTTCCAACGAGCATCGCGGCGGATGCGCACTGGTTCGCCCGGTCCCGACACTCGATGCGGCGTGGCCTTGAAAAACAGCTCAGGCCGGTCGGCGATGTATACCAGATCGTAAAAGGCCGCCGCTCCTTGCGACTCTTCCATGCGTGCCACCTGGCTACGGCGATAGGTGACGCCGGCGGCCCAAACTTCCTGCTGGTCGACGGGCGCCAGCAGCGTGACACTATCTGCCAACGCCACGCCGGGGCTCGCAGCGAGGAGCCCCTTGACTGTGGTCGACGGATCCGGTGAATCAAGAATCGCAGCGAGCGAGTTGTACACATCATCGGGCGGTAGCAACCGAAAACCGTCCCCCTCGACAACCGCCGTCGCCGTAGTGCCATCCGCGAGACGTAGTTTCGCCAACTTCATCGATCGTATCCCTTCTTACCTTTGCCTATCCGTCACGCCGCTTAGGTGTGACGATCCTGTGGCTAAAGCCGCCCGTCGCCAGATCGATCTCTATCAACCTTCCGCCGCGCTCCAAATCACCATATCCCGACCAGCCACCGACACGACCGTAAACGAGTTCGATCCCGAGCCAGCTGCCGGCGTAGTCGTTTTCGTGGTCGTGCCACTAAACACCCCGCGCACGCGTCCCGAGTTTTTGAGCGCGGTAAACGTGTCGCCAGTGTCGTTGTCGAAGCAGACACGCTCTCCGAAGTGGCCTTTGTGCATGTCGGCCACCCGCAAGCTTTCGAACTCCACGACTGGAATGTGGATCATTGCCAGGCAGGGTGTGTTCAGTCCGTCGGCCGCATCCCGTTTCATTTGGGCGACGAACCAATCAATCTGGTGCTGGCTCACGCGTCGGTTCGGCTCTTTAAAGCCAGAGTCGAAGCAGAAAAGAGTGTACTGCGGATCGCCGCCGCCACGCGATGTGATGTCAAATCGGAAGGCGTATTCGTTCTTATCGCCCGCGCGGAACTCGCCCACCCACGCGTGCTTCATCGGCTTGCGAAGTTCTTCTACGCTGCGGTGACCAATGTCGTGATTGCCAAGGGCGTGCGTCCAGGGGATACCCAAGTCATCAAACACTTCAATCGCTTCCAGGCTGACTCCTTCGCCCTGATCGTTGTTGATGAAGTCCCCAGTGTGCACCAGAAAGTCTGGCCGCTGCTCTTCAACCAGGCAGCGAATCTCGAGGAAACTACGACGGTCGTTAATCCTAGCCCCGACGTTCTGACTGCCGAAGTGCGTATCGGTAATCTGCAATATCCGCAACGAGCTGGACTCAGCGGGCGCAAAGTCGATCGCGAATCGGTCGGGCTCGTTCCGGCGAATCGTTAAAGCAGACTTTAAAGGTTCGCCAGCGTCGAGACGAAGCACGCTGGCGGCTAACCCGACACTGGTCGCAGCTCGAAGGAATTGACGGCGTTGCATAGCGATCTCGGCACGTGGGTTGAGGGAACAGCAGCAATGGAGAGCCGGGAGACTTTCAATGTAATTCACAGTCTAACCCGCCGCCATTGCACGGTCCTACGGGCCGCCATTGCACGGAGCCGCCGCTGACTTGCAATTCACCCTTGATGCAATAAGATGCGAAGTTTCCAGCGTCCTTTGACGCCTGCCAACCTACACCACCAACTTTGAACCACGTCGAGCGAGCCATGGGCCACCATCAAACCGCGCAGCACCGTTCCGGTAAGCACTCCTATCACCAGATTGGCCTCGTCCGCGGGCAATTTGGAAACGTGCCCGAGGACCAGTGGCTCGATTGGATTGCCAAAACCGGCTTTGACGGCTGGGAAGAAGCAAGTTGGGAGCTTGACTTGGCTCGCTGTGGCGACGATGCCGGGGCGAAGGCCTATGCCGAGGAACGAGTGGCGAAAGCCAAGAGGCGCGGGCTGGAAATCTTCTCGCTAGCCGCGCACTTACAAGGCCAGGCATTGGGTGACGAACCGAGCGCCAAGACACTCCAGTTTCTCGGCGGTGAATCTGTCGAAGCCTACTCAAAGTGGCGCGCCGCCGGAAACAAGCCGCCCCGAACGAATCCCTACTACGTACCAGACGACGTGGCCGAAATCGCTCGCAAACAAGCCGCCACGCTGCTCGTGAACATCGTGCGACTCGCGCACTTCATCGGCAAACTGGAAGATCGCGTTGTTCCCGTGTCGGGCTTCGTCGGCTCGCCGGCCCATTGCTGGAGTCATTGGTTCTTATTCCCGCCGCTGCCCAGCTCGCTGGGTGGGCACGAGATTCCAAATGTATTTGACGTGAGCCTTGAGCTCCTGGTTGAGCGATTCGCACCCGTCTTCCAGGCATGCCTCAAATACGGCACAACATTCGACCTCGAATGCCACCCCAGTGAACGCGCGATGGGCGACATCACGAGCGCTGGCGACTACCTGGCAGCTGTCGACAAGGCCGGTTTCGAGAAGGCCGCCGGCTTCAATTTCGATTGCTCGCACATGGAATGGCAGGGCGTGAGCGGCGTCGACTTCATCCGCACGCACGGCGATCGCATTCACTGTGCCCATATCAAGGGCGTGCAAGTTGACAAAGGCTACACCCGCAATGGCCGCCTGGGTGGTCACAAGCCGATGGGCGACAAGCACAACGGCTGGAACTTCGTGACGCCCGGCACCGCGCGCGACGCCACGAACACCGAGGAACTCTTGGTCGAATTGAACCGGGCAGGTTTCTCGGGCGCCGTTTCGATCGAGTGGGAAGACAATGACGCTGAGCAGCACGCCGGCGCCAGAGCGGCTTTGGCCAACGTGCACCGTGCCGATCTGCCCCCCAGCGGCATGCGTCACGATGAGCAGCTTAAGGCGTAGACCTCCCGTTAAATCGCTGTTTGCCGACGGCTCCGGAATGGGACTGAGCCGTTTATGGTGCGACCGCGCTACCATTTTCTTGCGAATTCCCCAAGATCGACCATACTGGCGCGAGTAGGGTGTGAGCGGGGATGCTCCGCAACGACTACCGACCCAGGAGAATTCGCCATGTCCGAACTTCTGTCGCAATTGACCAGCGATGAGTTGCTCGCGCTATGCGGCATCTTCCTGGGGCTGGTCGCCATCGTTGGTGGTTTATCGATTGGTCTCGTGGCGGTCGTTTCTTACCATTATCGTCGCAGCCGGATGGATGACATCGAGGCCACTCTCAAAATGGAGATGATCCAGCGCGGAATGTCCGCTGACGAGATCAGCAAGGTGCTGGAAGCTCGCGCTACCGAGTGCGCTCCGAAGGCAATGGGCAGTCACGCCGGCTGGGCTGGCATGCGGCGAGGCTTCGCCAAACCCTGCAATTGAGACCAACTCAAGGGTTCACCAGATGAATGGATTTCCGATCGAAGCCGTCCTGGGAATTTGCCTACCGATCCTGGCGCTGACGGTCGTGGGTGTAACACTGATCATCAGCATCAACAATCGCAAGATGCAACGCGACGACATGGAAGCCACGCTCAAAATGGAAATGATCGAGCGCGGGATGTCGGCTGAAGATATCGAACGTGTCCTGGCGGCGCGGATGGGTTTTCAAGGGTCCAGTTGCAAGCACCGAGGCTTTGGGCGCGAGCAGCGGGAGTTCCAACCGCAAGGGCGTGGCTAGTTCTCGGCAGCCCTATTTCGCTGGCCAGTAATCGGCCATTTTGCGTCTGAGGAACTCGGCACTGCGCTTGAGTTGGTCGATGCCGTCTACGCCGTCTTCGATGCTGATCCAACCGTCGAAGCCCACGCCAGCCAGTTTGCTGAAGATCGCGTCGTAGTCGTTCATGCCCTTGCCAATCTCGCCGTGCCGCAAGCGGCTGGCGTAACCTACGCTGTCTTCTTCTTTGCGAAGGTCTTCGATCGTCCCTTCGGCCAGGTAGCGGTCGCTGGCGTGCATTGTGATCACGCGATGTTTCACTCGCTCAAGCAGTTCGAGCGGATCTTCGCCGGCCAGAAACGTGTTGCTCGGATCGTAATTCACGCCAAAACCATTCGTCGGCAGGCGCGCCACAAGATCGCAAAACACATCCATATGCTGGGCAAACTCGGGATATTGCCAGTAATTGTCCTTATAGTGATTCTCGATAATCAGCGTGATCCCGGACGCTTGCGCATGCGGAATGCACGCTTCGATACTTTCCGCGGCGTAGCGTATGCCTTCTTCGCGCGACACCTCTGGCCGCCGCTGGCCTGAAAGCACGCGGCAAAAGCGGCCGCCCAGCTCGGCAGTCATGTCGATCCAACCCTTCTCGAGTTCGATTTGCTGCCGGCGGAATTCAATGTCCGGATGCGTGAAGTCGGGCGAGCAGCAAAGCATCGGAATCGTCAGGCCTTTGTCCTCGACGACCTTACGTGCTTCGCGCCAGTTGCGGCTGTCCTGCAATTCCAGGAAGCCGCTATAGAATTCAAGGCCGTCGATATCCAGATTCGAGTCGGCTAGTTCAACCCAATCGCGAATCGTCATCGAACCCTCGACGACTAGGTTGTCCATGTACGCCTTCGGAAAGGCTGCGAGCTGTGGCATGTGTAGCGGGCAGTGGCTAATGGTTAAGGGCTAGAATAAACGACGGAGCAGCAAATTGAAGATGTCTGGCCACCGGCCACTAATTAACTTCCTTTGGCGGATTGCGACCAATCACGGGATGTTGCTCCAGATCGATTACGCTGCCGCTGATCGGGTAGCTTTCATCGCTGATCCAATAGACCGCCGCCGTGGCAATCTCCTCGGGTTTGAGCAAACGGCCGGCGGGGGCTTTGGTGCGTGGGACCCGCGCGGGCCAATCGGAAGGCAGTCCGTCCTGGATCTTCTGCTCATACTCGTTCGGCGTGAGCACCCAACCGACATTGAAGTGGTTCACGCGAACCCCGTCGAACGCCAGTGCGTCACCCAGGTTTCTCGAGAGCGTCATGAGCCCGCCCTTCGAAATCGAATAAGCGAGCAGGTTCCGTTCCCCGCAATAGCCGTTCAACGAGCCGATATTGAGAACGGCTCCGTGTGCGGCCTTCAGGTGCTCGGCCGCCGCCTGGATCAAGAGCAGCGGCGCTCGAACGTTAATGGCGATGATCCTGTCGAAGAACTCAACGGTCGTTGTCTCGAGATTGCTGCGCTGCACCGAGGCGGCATTGTTCACGAGCGCATCGAGTCGGCCGAACGCCTTGATGGTGGCCGCAATCATTCGCGCCGGCGCGGCCGGATCGGCAATGTCGTCGCGGTGGAACGCCGTTTGGTTGCCCAGTTCGGCGACGAGTGCCCTGCCCCGCTCCTCATCGCGGCCGTGGATCAGCACGCGAGCGCCTTCGGCCACCGCGCGCCGCGCGATCGATTCGCCGATGCCGGTGGTGCTGCCACTGACCAGGATGACTTTATTCTCGAGGCGCATAGCAAGCGTCGTTTACGGTTTCAGCACGGCCTTGACAATCTTGCCGGAGTGCATGGTTTCGAAGGCTTCGTGCCACTCATCGAGAGGCCAGATGCCGCCGATGACCTTCTGCACGTCGAGGGCGCCCGTGTCGAGGAGTCGGATCACGCGTTCCCAGATCGGCCAGTTGTGGCTGTAGCTGCCGCGGAGCGTGACGTTTTTCTGCACCAGCGGATCAAGCGAGTGTCCGTATGGGAGCTTTCCCCACCCGACCTTCGTGACCCAGCCAGCCGGCCGCACGATGTCGAGCGCGGTCTTGAGCGTGGCCGAGATCCCTGCCGCGTCAATCACGCCATCCACTCCCAGACCATCGGTCTGCTTGGCCCAAGCCTCAAGACCATCGACGATCGACACGCAGCCGAACTGCTCGCCAATCGCCAGTCGCGGCCGATCGCGTTCCAAACCAACCACGGCAACTTCGGCACCCTGCATTCGAGCAATCGCCGCACAGAGCAGACCGATGGGGCCTGGCCCCAGCACTACCACGCGATCGCCAGGCTTGACGTTCGAATTCACCGCCACAGCGTTGTAAGCCACACAGCAAGGTTCGGTGAGGCCAGCTTTCTCGATCGGAAGCGAGTCCGGCAAATGATGCAAGCAGCGGACTGGGACGCGGACGTACTTGGTCATCGCGCCATTAACGCCGTAGCCAAAGCCCTTGCGAGTGGGATCGAGATTGTACAGCCCTTGCTTCGTGAGTGGGCTGTCCAAATCGATGACCGCCGCAGTTTCGCTCACGCCGCGATCGCCCTCGCGCCACCCTGTAACGTTCTTACCCAGTTCGACAACGACACCGGCAAACTCGTGCCCCAATACGACCGGGTAGTTCACTGGCCAGCTATGTTCGGCTGTCCACTGGTGCAGGTCGCTGCCGCAAACACCCACGGCGCCGACTTCCAGCAGCACGTCGTCGGCACCGATATCTGGCCGCTCGATTTCGCGAATCTCGACGTTGAACTGCTCCGGACCGAAATTGACTACGCCTGCAGACTTCATGATTTCTTTCCTACCGGGATGTCGCCATAGCTGTGGACTTTTTCGCAGATCAGCCTAAGCGAGGATTCAACGTCTCCGCTGGCCGTCTTGAATGCGTCGGCGTCGATCGTCAGCGGCGCGCCGAGGACGACGAGTGGCGCGCCATACTCGGGTGTCTGCACCGCCTGCTCCAGGCTCAGACCGCCGACGGCCTGCACCGGAATCTTTACCGCCTCGACGACTGCCCGCAATTGATCGAGCGGACTGGGCATTCGCAGGCCCTGTGCTGCAATACCCCGCCGTTCATCAAAGCCGATGTGGTGAATGACAAAGTCGCAGCCGAGGTCTTCCAGGAACTTCGCCCCGTCGACCATGCTCTCGCAAACCATATTGTCACCCATCACCTGGACGCCGAAGTCGCGGCCGGCTTTAACCACGCATTTTATCGTTTCGGCGTGGGCCCGGGCCATCACCACGACATGCGTGGCACCTGCCTTGGCCATCATCTCGGCCTCAAGATAGCCGCCGTCCATGGTCTTCAGGTCGGCGACAATGGGAGTCTTGGGGAACCGTTCGCGGAGGGCACGGACGCCGTGCATGCCTTCGGCGATGATCAGCGGCGTGCCCGCTTCAAGCCAGTCAACGCCAGCACGCATGGCCATTTCGGCCGTTTCAAGGGCTTCTTCTTTGGAGGTGACGTCAAGCGAAATCTGAACGATTGTTTTCATCAAAGAACGCCGTAAGGGAACTTTACGATTCGGTTCGAAGGTTTGCGCGGGCCGCTAACGCGACCTCCGACCGCGACCGGGGTGGGAATTCGGATGGCTATCTCTGTGGTCTTAGCGCCCGGAATGCGGTCCCTATAATGACGTTTCGTGAAAAGATTCACAAGCGCCCGACGCCACAGGTGTTCGGGAGCACTGCCGAGAGGTGCCTGAAACGGATCCCATGGCCACGGGCAAGAAACTTCGTGTTGGCGCGGTCAATTACCTGAACACCAAGCCGCTCGTATACGACTTTGAGCGGCTCGCGCCACAGGCTGAACTGGTATTCGACTATCCAAGCCGTCTGGCCGACGATTTGGCGGCCGGAATACTTGATATTGCCCTGATCCCGTCAATCGAGTTCTTTCAGGATCCCACGTACACGATCGTTTCCGATGCTTGTATTGGCTGCCGGGGACCGGTGCTTTCGGTGAAGTTGTTCAGCCGCGGCCCGATCGAGCACATTCGCACGCTCGCGCTGGATGAGGGCTCGCGGACAAGCGCCGCACTCACGAGAATCCTGCTTAAAGAGCGGTACGGTCTGGAGCCTCGACTTGAGCAACTGCCGGTCGAGAATACCATCTCCGACACCCCGGCCGACGCCGTGCTGCTCATTGGCGACCGTGCGATCCACTCACCTCCAGGCCAGTTCGAGGTCGTCTGGGATTTAGGAGATGAATGGTGCCGCTGGGCGGAACTGCCTTTCGTGTTTGCAATGTGGGTGGCCCGGGCTGGCGCGGAACTTGACGGATTGGACATCGCCTTGAGCCAAGCTCGCGATGCCGGGATTTCTCATCTGGAGGAGATTTCAGCTCGGGAAGCGGCTCCACTTGGCCTGACTCGGCCACAGTGCTTGAGCTACCTGCGCGATAACTTGTATTTTTACCTCGGCCAGCGTGAGCATCGCGGCCTGGCGCTGTACTATCAAAAAGCCGCCGAACTGGGCCTGGCGCCCGCCGGAGTCGACTTTGGATTCAATGATTGCCAAGCTTCTGGATAAGGCTGCGGACGGCGGCCGACTGACGCCGGACGAGGGGCTGCGACTGCTGGAATGCCACGACCTTGCGGCGCTGGGGCGGGCGGCTGACGCGGTGACTCGCCGCCTACATCCCGAGTCGTACCGAACGTATAACATCGATCGGAATATCAATTACACCAACGTCTGCGCTGCGGTCTGCGATTTCTGCGCCTTCTATCGCAAGCCGAAGCACGAGGAAGGCTACATCCTCGAGCGCGACGCGCTGCTGCAAAAGATTCAAGAAACCGTCGACCTAGGCGGCGATCAGATTCTGATGCAGGGCGGCTTGCATCCTGACCTGGAACTCGAATGGTACGAGGGCCTGTTGCGCGACATCAAATCGCATTTTCCGCAGGTGAACGTGCATGGTTTCAGTCCGCCGGAGATCCACTTCTTCACAAAGGTCTCAAGACGGCCGCTGCGCGAGGTCCTCGAACGACTCAAAGCGGCCGGACTGGGGAGCATTCCCGGCGGAGGCGCCGAGATTCTCGTCGACCGCGTGCGGAAGGATATTACTCGAGGCAAGGTGCTGACGGACGACTGGCTGAACGTCAATCGCGTGTGGCACGAAATGGGCGGCCGCAGCACGGCTACGATGATGTTTGGGCACGTGGAAACGTTGGCCGAACGGATCGAGCATTTAGAGCGACTCAGGCAGCTGCAGGACGAGACCGGCGGCTTTACGGCATACATCTGCTGGACCTTCCAACCAGGTCATAAGATGTCGGACGTGCCGGCGGCTGGTTCGTTCGAGTACTTAAAAACCCAGGCGGTGAGCCGGCTATATCTCGACAACTTCGCTAACATCCAGTCGAGCTGGGTGACCCAGGGACTTAAGATCGGTCAAATCGCCTTGCTCTACGGCGCGAACGACATGGGCAGCCTGATGATCGAGGAGAACGTCGTGGCCGCCGCTGGCACGGTACATTACCTCACCCTCGAAGAGATGAAGGATGCCATTCGAGAACTTGGATACACACCGCGACGTCGCAACGTCTTCTACGAGCTGATTGACGAGTCTCCGCTCGAACCGGCGGTCGCTTGACCGATCCAGCGAGTTGCTTCGAGGCACTTTCGCTCGCCGGGCGAGCCTCCCAACGTCTGAATACAGGCATGGAGCTGCGTAGTGCTGCAAGAAACAGGGTTGGCTCCGACATTCGAAGCCAACCCTGATCTAAAGTCGTTGAATCGCCACGACGACAGTCGGGTCTGCCGCTAGAGACCTCGATGCCTACGCCTTACGAAGGCGACGCCGTCCGAATGCAACCAGGCCGATGGCACCCATGCCGAGCATCGCAACCGTGCCAGGCTCAGGAATCGTGGCCACAATCTGACCGACCAGGTTGACGACCGCCATTGCGGGCGGATCGCCTTCTACCACCTCAAACTCGATGCTGACATTGATTGGAATGGTCAGCGTTCCGCCGACAAGTAAGCCCGTGCCCTCGGTTGGGTTCGCGGTCTGACCGGCGATTTCCTCGTGGCCGAACAGATTTAGCAAATTGACTCGGTAATCCAGAGCACCTGAGGTGACCGTGAGCGTCAGGGCGGTCAAATCGAAATCATTTCCAGCCAAGGGAGCGGAGCCGGAAAGCGACACGGCGAAATCGCGAAGAGCCAAACGGCCGGTCGAAGCGTTGCCTAAGAACAGGGCAACATCAGCCGGAGCGTTCGGGCCAGCCACCGGAGGGTCGCCACTGATTGGACCGGGAGAAAATGGCCCAGGCTTTTCGACTGCATCGGCGACACCGCCCGTGAATGTCAGAAAGCCCCCGCCGGCACTGGCATCGATCGAACCGGCAATAACCGCAACGTTCGATCCAGGGGACTGAGCGATGATTGGGATGATTCCGAGGGCCGATCCGGTTATCGTAATCGAACTCAGGGTCTCATCGATCGTGTAGGTGGCAGCGTTAACCTGTGAAGCGCCAAAGGACATGCCCACCACCAAGGCGGCAACTAGCGATCGAAATGCAGTTTTCATTAGACAGGTATCTCCCTTTCCAGCGGATGAAGTTGGTGTGCACGTGACGGCAAGAAATTCTTGATGACTGTGGCCCGCGATTGCGATTCTTCGCTGGAAGCCAACACGCACGACTTTTCGCCTTAGCTGAATCGTCCGAAATCGAGGTGCATGCGCCAGGAAGCTATGATCCAGACTCGCTGGATTCGTCCGTGGGCAACATGCAGCGCCGAAGGGAACGGGCAACCGAAATCGGTTCGCCGTCAGAAAGGTTGCATCGTGCCGAAGCGTTGTGCTCTACGAAAAGAGTGACAGCTCGGCGGCCGCAGCCATTAGCGTTCCCAACCAAGATAGAGTTGCAATTACAAAAGCGGTTCCTCTGCAGGCTTATGATAATCGGCTCAAACCGCACGTCAAGCAAAATAGGAAACTTTCGCCGAAAGATGCAACAAATTGCTCCCGGGGCCATCCGAACCGAGTCTCCGAAAGGTGGCGGCGATTGACGCATTAGCGCAAAAAGCTGGCCTTCCCACGGGACGCGGGAAGGCCAGCTGGATCAGTAACTAAAGTCGCGAATCGGATTCCTAGGCCTTGCGAAAGCGGCGACGGCCGACCGCGACAAGACCAATCACACCCAGCCCCAGCATCGCGATGCTGCTCGGCTCTGGAACCAGGATGTTGATCTCGCCCGCGAGGTTAACGAACAAGATACCAGGACCGAGGAGTTCTGCTCCGGCGTCGATCGCTATGGTGGGGATGGTAATGTTGACCGAATTGTTATCGGCCGTCCCGTTAATCCCGAATCCGAGGATATCGGCAAGCGAGACGCCTACCGGGTCGGTGGACAAGTCGAGAATCGTCGGATCGTCAGCACCGAAGGCACCAAGAACAACACCGGAAAGTAGGATCTGTCCCTGATTCAGATTCATTGTAAGCGAGGCGGGCGCACCACCCGGTGCATCCAGATTCCACAGATTGCCCGCTACGGGAATGTCGGTGCTCACAATCTCCAGACCGACGCCGACTAAGGTCGCAGTAAGCTCTAACCCCGGCCCCAACCCGAGGTCAATCAAGAAACTGGTATCTTGGATTGAGAAGCTTGAGCTGGTGAACGCGAAACCTCCGTTACCCAGACCGGCGGTCCAAGGTCCACCACCGCCATCGGCGTCGATGTCTGGAAGGATATCAGCAGATCCATCGACAGACAGGGCACCGCTGGTGCCGACAACTACCGGTCCGTCACCGCCGTTGAAGGTCACATCAAGCGTCAGCGAGCTGGGATTGAGCGGTGTGGTCGACATCGTGACCGCAGAGCTGACAGAAGCGTAGCCAAGCACGGCTACCGCGGCGAGTGCCGCAAACAATCGAGTTGTAACTCTCATTGGCAAAGTCTCCCACAAATCGGAACGGAAAAGTTGATTGGCAGTGTTGCTGGCTGAAGCCGTGACGTTCTGAGCGATTATCACAATCGACAGCGAAAGTCGCAAAGGAAAAATCCTAACAACCCGTACTTTTGCGCGTTCGCGCAAGCGACTCGCGAGGCAATCCGCAGGTGTTTGCGAAAGTTCTTGTTGACACTTTCCCAGGTCGCAAGGGGAGGCCATCTGAGAAGGATGCATGCCGCCTAATTTGGGCCGTTGCGCCGTCGTTTGGGCACTCGATCGCCCGCGATATGGTAGCCTTAAGCCGTTGCGGCTTTATGTCTTAACTGAATTTCCGCCGCTCACAACGGTACCTGTTTTTTATGATCCACGTCCGCCATCTCGCGAAGCACTATGCTGACCTCAAGCGGGGCAAAATCGTCGCTTTGGGAGGTGTCAGCTTCGATGCGATGCCTGGGCAGGTTTATGGCCTTCTGGGACCCAACGGCGCCGGGAAAACTACCGTCCTCCGCATCTTGAGCACGATCCTTCGCCCGTCCGGAGGCACGGCCAGCGTCAACGGCTATGAGGTGCTCACCCAGGCGTCGCACGTTCGCCATCAGATCGGTTTCGTCTCCACGAATACGGCTGTCTACGACCGCATGACGGCCTGGGAAATGGTCGAGTACTTCGGCCGGCTCTATGGCCTTGAGGGTGAGTTCCTCCGCTCGCGGATGGAGGAGATTTTCGACCGTTTGCAAATGAATGAGATCCGCGACATGCTCGGCGCCAAAATGTCGACGGGTATGAAGCAAAAAGTCTCGATCGCGCGCGCCATCGTGCACGATCCGCCAGTCCTGATCTTCGATGAAGCCACCAGCGGCCTTGATGTGCTCGTGGCCCGGGCACTGCTCGAATCCATTGCCGAACTTCGGGACCAAGGCAAGTGCGTCATTTTTTCGACGCATATCATGCGAGAGGTGGAAAAGCTGTGCGACCGGATCGCAATCATGCACCGCGGACATATTCTTGCCGAGGGAACACTTGGAGAATTGTGCGAGACGCACGCACAGCCTGACCTGGAAGAACTATTCTTTCATCTGATTCAAGAGCATGATCACCGGCATGCGGTCATTCCGACCGGATTACGATCTTTCGCAGATTGAACATTCATGAACTGGCGCAACGTCGAGTTGATCCTGGCTCGCGAAGTTCGCGACCAATTGCGCGATCGGCGCACGCTGTTCATGATTGCCATTCTCCCGATGGTGCTCTATCCGCTTTTGGGCATGAGCTTCTTTCAGGTCACTCAGTTCCTGCGGGAGCATCCTGTTCGAATTCTGGTCGTAGACCCGCCACCGCCGGGCGAACTGCCACCGCTGATCGACGGCGAGCGGTTCTCAGCGGCGTTGTTCTCGCCCGGCGATGATCGATCGGCCGAGTTACTGCGGGTCACGACGCAGAAAGCCCCCAACGACACATCGCGAGCGGCGGACTCTTGGGCTCGGCAACAGATGCTGGACGGTGGTTTTGACGTAGTCGTAAGCTTTCCAGCGGAGTTTGCACTTCGCACTAAGGCGGCAGCCGAGCCCCTTCGGCAAGAATCCGGGCAGCCATCGCCTGAATTGGACGTCTCGGTTTATCCAAACTTGGCCCGAGATTCGTCACGGACTGCCCACCGGCGCGTAACTGATGTCCTGCTTAGGTGGCGTGATGAGCTCGGTCGGCAGAACCTGGAATCGCGAGGTCTGCCGATCACCGCGGCGAAGCCGTTTAAGATCGCAACTCACGATGTCGCCGAAAAATCGCAACATCGCGCCGCCGCCTGGTCCAAAATCCTGCCCCTGGTGCTGCTCCTCTGGGCACTGACAGGTGCCTTTTATCCCGCGATCGATCTGTGTGCTGGCGAGAAAGAGCGCGGTACGCTGGAGACCTTGTTGAGCAGTCCGGCCGAACGACTGGAAATCGTGTGGGGAAAGCTGTTGACCGTGATGTTGTTCAGTATGGCCACGGCTGTGCTGAACCTAAGCAGCCTGGCGCTCACCGGCACGCTGGTGCTGAGCCAATTGCCAAACTTGGGCCCGCCGCCGACCCTGGCATTTTTGTGGTTGCTTGTTGCTCTGGTGCCCATGTCGGCGTTGTTCTCCGCACTTTGTCTGGCCCTGGCCGTGCTGGCCAAGAGCACTAAGGAAGGTCAGTACTATCTGATGCCGCTCGTGCTGGTCACGATGCCGCTGGTGGTATTGCCAATGTCACCCGGCGTCGAACTTAATTTTGGGAACAGCCTGATTCCGGTGACGGGGGTCGTTCTGCTTCTGCGGTCGCTGCTGGAAGGCGAATACCTGGCGGTGTTGCCGTACGTGCCGCTGGTAGTCGCGGTGACCGTCATTTGCGCGCTGATGGCCATTCGCTGGGCCACGAACCAGTTCAATTCCGAAAGCGTTCTGTTCCGGGAAAGCGAGCGGCTGGACGTCAATCTGTGGTTGCGGCACCTGGTGCGCGATCGGGGGCCGACGCCCAGCTTCGCCGAGGCGATGTTTTGCGGCTTTTTGATCCTACTCGTGAAGTTTTTTATGAGCTTTGGGATGCGAACGCCGCGATCCTTCTCCGACTTCGTCAACCTGGTGGCCATTACGCAGTTAATCGTGATCGCCCTGCCCGCCTTGCTGATGGCGGTCTTCTTCACGAGCCGGCCAGCCCTGACTTTGCTCATCAAGCGTCCACCGTTCGGCACGCCGATGGCGGCTGCACTACTGGCGTTTGCGTTTCATCCCACGGCCAACATGTTGCAGGCGGTCGTGCAATGGGTTTATCCGCTCGACGATCAGGTCGCCAAGACGATCAGTCAATTGGTGTTCGAACCGGACAGCATCTGGGTCTTGCTCTTGGTGATCGCCGTCCTGCCGGCCGTCTGCGAAGAGTTGGCCTTCCGGGGATTTATACTGTCAGGGTTGCGGCACATGGGGCATAAGTGGACTGCAATTCTGGTGAGCAGCCTGTTTTTCGGGGCGACTCACGCCTTGTTTCAGCAGTCGATCGTGGCTTCGCTAGTGGGGGCGATTTTGGGTTACGTGGCCGTGCAATCCGGCAGCATTTGGCCGTGCATTCTGTTTCATGCAATCCACAACTCGCTGGCCGTGCTTGTGCAACGCATCATCGGAGACGCGGCCGACCGCCCTGAGTGGCTTCGGTGGATCGTACGTGAAACGCCAGCCAATGGCATGCTCTATCACTGGCCTGTCGTTCTTGCCAGTATCTGCGTGTCGGCTGCGATCCTGTACTGGTTCCACCGCCAGCCATACGCTCGCACGCCGGAAGAATCGCTCCAGGAAGCCATCGACCATCAGTCGGCGCACTGGATGCCGGGCTGATACACTCTGGGGCGAGAGGATGGATCTCATGCCACGTTCCAGAGCCGACAAACATGCCCCCACAAACTTTCGCACTTAAGGCCCGGTGGGTGGTACCGGTCTGTGGACCGCCTATCGACTCGGGCGTTGTTGTCGTTCGCGACGGCGTCATTCTCCACGTCGGAAGGGATTCTCAGGGCGCCCCCGTCGAAGACCTGGGGGACGTCGCACTACTGCCGGGCTTTGTCAACGCGCACACCCACCTTGAGTTTAGCGATCTCGAGCGACCGCTCGGGGCGCCCGGGATGCCGCTGCCCGATTGGATCGGCGAAGTGCTCGCCCATCGACGTGCCGCAGGCGGCACGAATTCAATCGCTGCGGGACTCCGCGAGTGCGTCAGCGGCGGCACCACGATGGTCGGAGAAATCGCCACTAGCGATTGGCGATCAAGCGGGATTCCGCCCTGTCGCCCGGGAGTCATGATGTTTCACGAAGCCATCGGCCCCACGCTCGCCAGAGCTCATTTGGCTGCAGGAGCCGCCGAAGCGTTCTTACATGCTGCTCCGCGAGATGGAATTCAAGCGGCCTTAAGTCCTCACGCGCCGTATACGGTGCACTCGCGGCTGCTTGAATCGCTCGTGGCACTGAGCCAAAAACACCGCGTCCCGCTGGCGATGCACCTGGCCGAAACACGAGAGGAACTCGAATTGCTGAACCTGGGGTCGGGGCCTTTTCGTGAAATGCTGGAGACGATCGGCGCGTGGGAAGCGGCGGAAGACGCCCGCTTGAGCTGCGTCCTCGATTATCTGACGGAACTCTCGCGCGCCGAGCGAGCTCTTGTCATCCACGGAAATTATCTCGACGACGACGAAATGGCCTTTCTAGCCGACCACAATGACAGAATGGCGGTCGTCTATTGCCCGCGCTCGCACGCCTACTTTGAGCACGAGCCTTACCCGCTTAGCGAAATGCTTGAGGCCGGAGTGACTCTGGCAATCGGCACCGACAGTCGTTCTTCGAATCCCGATCTATCGATGCTGGCGGAAATTCGGTTCGTTGCCAGATCCCATGCGGATGTTTCGCCCACCAAAGTTCTGGAATTAGGGACGCAAGGCGGAGCCAGGGCCCTGGGCCTGGCTGAGCGAATCGGTGCAATTGAGGCGAGGAAGCGAGCGGATTTGGTGGCAGTGCCGATCGACGGATCGGGTGATCCCATCGAGAAAATCCTTGGCGAGCAGTCGCCGGCAGCGGGCACCTGGGTTGCGGGGGAGCGTAGCTAGCCCGCCAACAATTGGCGATTCGCGATTAACGCATCTCCCTGCTCCGGCAGCGTTGCCACCCGAGCACCCGCGGCGCATAAAAAAAGCTCGCCACGGGTTTGGCTATTCCCGTGGCGAGCTATCAAATTCAATTCGGTAGATTGCTCCTCACTCGAGCGAACCCGAGAGTGAGCTGACCTCTGGCAAACACAAGATCTGTCTCCACAATTCTTACTGATGGATATCACTATCCAAACAGCTGGAATCCTTTAGAAAGGAGGTGATCCAGCCGCAGGTTCCCCTACGGCTACCTTGTTACGACTTAGTCCCAATCGCGGAGTTTATCTTCGGCACTTGGCTCCTTGCGGTTACCTCAGTGACTTCGGATACCCCCCACTTTCGTGGCTTGACGGGCGGTGTGTACAAGGCTCAGGAACACATTCACCGCGGTATGCTGACCCGCGATTACTAGCGATTCCGGCTTCATG
>Ga0169931_10000319_pt1 | contig 78834 bp, 79 predicted proteins | sample Kivu_15m_20L_FD_129675 | JGI IMG/M metagenome (GOLD analysis project Ga0169931, IMG submission 129675) | Freshwater microbial communities from Lake Kivu, Western Province, Rwanda to study Microbial Dark Matter (Phase II) - Kivu_15m_20L... | ecosystem: Environmental > Aquatic > Freshwater > Lake... | reverse complement strand
TACCGTTGGCCTCGGCGAAGCCGTCCATCCCCCGGCTGAGGGGCTCGCCCCGCACGGCGGGTTCGGTGAACCGTGGGTCTTCCCCGTTGCGCCACTTGGCGATGTGCAGCCGCCGGAACTGGTTGTACGTCTCGTAGTCGGTGAGCCACAGCCCGGTCAGTTCGGCCGTGCGCGGGTTCGTCGCGGGTAGCCGGCGCAACTCGGCGACCATGGCCTCGAGCAGGTCGGTGGCCCGGACCCCGACGTCGGCCCGCCGGGAGATGGCCTCGGACCGAGGGGTGACGTCGGCGAAGCTCCGGGCGGGTGGGAGGCGGTCGATCTCGGTCATGTACCGAGCGCAGACCGTCTCGGCGGCGTCGGTCCACGCCCGATCGTCGAGCCGGTCGCGCGGGCCCTTCTCGACCACGAAGAAGGCGAGGATCCACACGGCGGCGATCACCACGACTGCGGTGGCGATCGCGAGGCGCGCCAGCTTTTGGGCGATCGTCAGGGGTTCGTCGCGCTCGAGGACCGGGCCCGCCATGCTCACGGAATCCAGGTTGCCACCCCGCAGGGACCGGATCCCCATCACGGCGACGTAACACCCGGCACGGCGATGCGGCCGACGGTTAGAACGTCGGGGTGACCGACCGCCTCGACCGCCCGGAAGGCACCGTCCGGCGGGGCGCGCGCCTGATCGGGCGGTTGCTGCGACTGCACCCTCGCCCGTTCGCCGTGGCGGTGGCGGGTGCCGCGGTCTATGCGCTCGCGTCGGTGGCCTCGTCGATCGTGTTGCAGCGGGTCATCGACCGGGTGATCGTCCCCCGGTTCGACGAAGGGTCGACCGGCGTCGGTACGGCCGTCGTCGCCGCGGTGGCGATCGTCGTGGTGGGCGTGGTCAAGTCCGCCGGCGTCGTCGTCCGGTACACCTTCGCCGGGGCGACCCGGTGGGAGGTGGCCGGCACCCTGCGCCGACGGGTGATCGACCGCTACCTCGACCAGCCCCTGACGTGGTTCCAGGGTCGTCCCGTCGGCGATCTCGTCGGGCGGGCCGGTGTGGACGTCGACGCGGCGTCCGAGGTCGTGTCGCCCCTGCCGTTCGCCTCCGGAGTGGTCGTGATCGTCTCGGTGGCGGGCGTGTCGATGCTCCTCGCCGATTGGGTGATCGGCGTGGTCGCGCTGGCGATGTTCCCCGTGATCGGGCTCGTGAACGTCGCGTACCAACGCCGCGTGCAGCCGCCCGCCGAGGCAGCACAGGTGCACCTCGGCGAGCTTGCCGCCGTCGTGCACGAGAGCTTCGACGGGGCGCTCGTGGTCAAAGCGCTCGGGCTCGAAGCGGCCGAGGCGGCCCGCCTCGAACCGAGGGCTGCCGCGCTGCGGGCGGCGAAGCTCCGCACGGCGCAGTTGCGAGCCGGCTTCGAGGCGCTGCTCGATTCGATCCCGGCGCTTGCCAATGTCGTGGTGCTCGTCGTCGGGGCCGTGCGCGTGGAGGCGGGGGCGCTCAGCGTCGGCGAGGTCGGCGGCTTCGTGTTCCTGTTCGGGTTGCTGGTGTGGCCGCTGCGGGTCATCGGTTGGTTGCTCGCCGACCTGTCCCGCGCTGTCGCCGGTTGGGAACGTCTCGAACCGATCCTCGACGGGGCGCTGGCACGCCGGCCGGTCGTAGCGCCCCGGCCGGCGGGCCTCGAGCTCGACAGCATCGGGTACGGCTACGTCGAGGGTGTATCGGTCCTGCGCAACGTCGGGCTCGAGGCCGGACCGGGGCGGATCGTCGCGCTCGTCGGGCCGACCGGTTCGGGCAAGACGACGTTGCTCCACCTCGCTGCCGGCCTGCTGCGGCCGACCACCGGATCGGTCGCCGCCGCAAGCGGCGCGCCGACCATCGTGTTCCAGGAGGCCTTCCTGTTCTCGGGAACGGTGCGGGACAACGTCGACCTGCACGGGACCCTCGGTGACGCCGAGGTGTGGGCGGCGCTCGGGCTGGCGCAGGCCGACGGGTTCGTCTCGGCGCTCCCGGCCGGGATCGGCACCCCGCTCGGCGAGCGCGGCGTCACGCTGTCGGGCGGTCAGCGCCAGCGTCTGGCCCTGGCGCGAGCGATCGCCGCCCGCCCGACGGTGCTCCTGCTCGACGACGCCACTTCGGCGCTCGACCCGACGACCGAGGCCCAGATCCTCGGCGGTCTTTCGACGGTGCTCACCGGCACCACGACGGTGATCGTCGCCCACCGGCCCTCCACGATCGGCCTCGCCGACGACGTCGCGTATCTGGTCGACGGCGAGGTGGTCGACCGGGGTCCACACGCCGAGCTGCTGGCCCGCCAGGCCGGCTACCGGCGGCTCGTCGAGGCCTACGAGCGGGAGCGGCGACCGTGAGCCGGGACCTGGCCGACGCTCGTGAGGGGGCCGTCGCCGTACTGCGCCGGGGGTGGCGTCACAGCCCCGAGCTCCGCCACGGGGCCGGGCTCACGCTGGTACTCGCTGCGGTCGGCAGCGCAGGCCGGATCGCGGTCCCGGTCCTCGTGCAGCAGGCGATCGACCGAGGTCTGTCGCCGGGGTCGGTGTCGGCGGCCACGGTCGCCGCGCTGGGCGCCGTCGCCGCAGTCGTGATCGTGGTGACCACGCTCGCTCGCCGGGCGGCCGTGATCCGGCTTGCGGGTCGCAGCGAGGCGGCGCTCTACGGGCTGCGGATGCGGGCGTTCGCCCATGTGCACGCGCTCGGGGTCGCCGACCATGCCGAGGAACGCCGCGGGGTGCTCGTGGCCAGGGTGACCTCCGACGTCGAGACCTTGAGCCGATTCTTCGCCTGGGACGCCGTGGCGTGGTTGCTCGACGGCTTGACGATGGCGGCGGTCGCGGCCGTCATGCTCGTGTACGACTGGCGCCTGGCGATCGTGGTGTTCGTCGTGTCCGCGCCCCTGTGGGCGGTACTGCGGGTGCTGCAGCGTCACCTGATCGTCGCCCACGACCGCGCCCGCGCCGGAAACGCGGAGGTGCTCGGGCAGCTCTCGGAGCTGGTCTCGGGCGGCGCGGTCATCCGTACGCACCGGATGGAAGGCCCGGTCCGTGTTCGCTCGTCGGCGGCGGTCGGCGACCACGTGCGCGCCGGTCGGCGTGCGTCGTTCCTCGGTGCGCTGCTGTTCCCCGTCGGCGAGGTGTTCGCGGTGCTGGCCGTCGGCGCCGTGCTCGTGCTCGGTGTCGGGCTCGGTCCCGCCGGCGGGCTCACGACCGGCACGCTGGTGGGCTTCGTGTTGCTCACCTACCGGTTCCTCGAGCCGATCGCAGAGTTCACCGAACTCCTCGACCAGACCCAGGCTGCCGTCGCCGGGTGGCGCCGCGTGCTGGCCCTGCTCGACGTCCCGATCGAGATCGCCGACCCGCCCGAGGGTCGCACCGTTCCCCCGGGACCGCCGGCCCTCGAACTGCGAGACGTGTCGTTCACCTCCCGGCCCCGCGGCGCATCGGGTGGTGCGACCGGCGGCGCGGCCGAGGAGCCGCCGACCCTCACGCAGATCGACGTCACGATCGAGCCTGCGACGTCGGTCGCCGTCGTCGGAGCGACCGGATCGGGAAAGACCACCCTGGCTCGGCTGTTGACCCGCCTGGTCGATCCGACGCAGGGTGCGGTGCTCGTCGGCGGGGTCGACGCCCGGGAGGCGCGTCTTGCGTCGTTGCGCTCCACGGTGGTGCTCGTCCCGCAGGAGCCGTTCCTGTTCGACTCGACGGTCGGCGACAACGTCCGACTCGGGCGGCCGGGGCTCACCGAGGCCGAGTTGCGGTCGGCGTTCGCAGCGCTGGGCCTCGAGGACTGGCTGGCCGGGCTGCCCGCCGGGTCGGCCACCGCCGTGGGTGAGCGCGGCGAGCAGTTGTCGGCCGGCGAGCGACAACTCGTCGCGCTCGTGCGGGCATTCGTCGCCGACCCGCCGTGTCTCGTGCTCGACGAGGCGACGTCCTCGGTCGACGCCGCCACCGAAGCCCGGCTCGCTCGCGCGCTGGACGGTTTGGCGCAGGGCCGCACGACGGTCACGATCGCCCACCGGCTCTCGACGGCGGCCCGGGTCGATCGGGTGCTCGTGCTCGATCGCGGCCGATTGGTCGAGCAGGGAACGCATGCCGATCTCGTGGCTGCCGGTGGGGTCTACGCCGGACTCTGGGCGAGCTGGTTGGACGCGACGGCAGCGGGCGCAGCGCAGCGGGACACCTGATCGGCCCGGGCTGCCGGCCCGTCGTAGGTCGTGCGGCGGTAGCGTCGCAGCGTGCGGATGCCTCGCGCCGGGTCGGTGCTCGCATTGTTTGCCGTGTTGGCGTTCGCCGCCGGCTGCGCCGAGGACACGACCGGCCGGGCATGCGATGTCCTGAAGCGACGGGAGGCGGCGGCGGACCCCTTCGGGGAGATCGTGCTCCAGGATCCGGCGCGTCTGCGTCAGGCCTTCGCCGATGCCGTGGACACGGCGGTGTCGCTCGACCGGTTCGCGCCGGCGGCGTTGAAGCCCGATGCGACGGGCGCGCTGCAGGCGTACCGCGAGCTCGAAGCGCTGTTCGCCCGTGTCGAATTCATCGCAGCCAAGGTGGACGTGAAGCGCTTCGGCGAGCTGCGCGTGCAGCTGCTCGCCGCCGAGGCCGCCCTCTCGCGCTTCGGGATCGGAACGTGCGGGATCAGGATCGGGGATCGACGAGCACCTTGACGGCGCTGGTCGGCGCGTCAGCGAGGCGTTCGATCGCGACGGGCAACTCGGACAGCCCGACGGTGGTGTCGTGGACGGCGCCGAGGTCGATCCGCCCGGCGAGGGCAGCGGTCATCGTCTCGGCGAACTCGTGGCGGAGGTAGGCGAGTGAGGCGACCACGGTGACCTCCTTGACCAGCCATGCGCCCGGTTGCATGGTGGCCGAGCCCGACGCGAGCCCGACGAGGTTCACCGTGCCGCCGCGACGGACGAGGTCGACCGCGCGTTGCACCGTGGCAGGTACGCCGGCGCATTCGTAGACCAGGTCGGCGCCTGTTCCGACGGCTGCGGCGGCGTCCTCCGGCGTGACGGCGACGGCCCCGAGCGCTTCGGCCACGGCCCGGCGAGGCGCGTGCGGCTCGACGGCGATGATGGTGCCGGCACCTGCCTCGCGGGCCCACTGCAGGGTGAGCAGACCGATCGGCCCGCACCCCTGGACCACGACCGTGTCCCCGACGCGGGGCGGGGTGCGGTGGACGGCATGGAGGGCGACCGTCGCCGGTTCCACCAGCGCGACCTGGGTGTCCGACAGCCCGTCGGGGACAGCGAGCAGCCGGCGAGCAGGGACGGCGACGTACGGGGCGAACCCGCCGTGGGAGGGCGCCTGTGGGCCGCGCCCGGTCGAGTCCACGAACACCGACACACACCACGGCGCCTGGCCGGCGAGGCAGGGGGCGCACCGACCGCAGGCTGCGGAGGTGCCGAGCACGACCCGCTCGCCGTCGCCGATCCCGGTCACACCGTCGCCGACGGCGACCACGGTCCCGCCGAACTCGTGACCGCAGATCGCCGGGTTGTAGGGCTGGTCGGACAAGAAGCCGTGGACGTCGGTGCCGCAGATGCCGCAGTAGCCGACCTCGATGACGGCGGTGCCGGGCACCGGTGCCGGGTCCGGCACTTCGACGAGCTCGAAGCGGCGCAATCCGGTGACGAGTCCTGCTTTCATGCGTCCCCCTGGTTCCCCTGTGCGGCGGCGCCGGTCGCGCTGCCGTCGATGGTGTCCGTGGCCCAGGCGAGGGCCCGGTGCAGGATCGTGCGGAAGGCCGGGACCTCCCACGATCCCCGCTCGGTGGCCGGATACGGCGAGCCGTCGAACGGCGGGTCGACCATGTCCCAGCGACTGCGGCAGTGGCCCAACGTGAAGTAGACGACCTCGCCGGCCCCGAGGCGGCGGCGGTACAGCACGAGCCGGGGATCGTCCACGGGCCAGTCGTGCTCGGCGAAGCCGGGCACGCCGGTGTCGCCGGTCCAGCGCGTCTCGAGCAACGGCTCGATCGCTCCGCGGTACTCGCACAGGTACAGCTCGTCGACCCCGGCGTCGAACTCGCCGATACCGGCCACGAGCGGATCGTCGGCGGCGCCCGGGGAGACGGTGACCCGGTAGGTCCCCATCGCCGGGTGCGACAGGAACTGGCTACCGAGGGTGTCGGCCCACAGCGGGAACGCGCGCGGCGTCACGAACGGCTCCCGGCCGAGGCGTGCGGGCGGGTCGATCGCGGCGTTCGTGCCGTGCAGGGCGAGCCAGCGGCCGCCCGCTTCGACCCACCGGCGCCACGCCACCTGCGCCGGGCGCGACGGGCGCACGTCGCATGTGTACGACACGAGCGCCTGCGTCGATAGCAGCCCGGCGTCCTCGTAGTCCGACGCCACCCGGACCCGGATCCGCTCGTCGGCGCGCAGCGCGTCCAGCAACTCGAAGCGGGCGTAATCGAAGTCGTGCCACTTGCCGCCGGTCACGAGCGCGACATCGATCCTGCTCATGTGCTCCCCCCGGGCTCGTCGAGGCCGAGCATAGGGATCGAGGGGTCCGGCCCGGTACCCCGGCCGTCGCGCGGCGCCGCGGCCTTGCGGAGCCGATCGCGCACGGCCGCCCCGAGGCCGGTGTCGGCCGGCGTCACGACGACGAGGACCTCGACATCGTGCGCATCGGCGTCACGCAGCCAGCCGTACAGGTGATGGGCGTAGGCGCCCACGTCGGGTCCGGGGTCGAGCACGTCGACCCGCCGGCCCTCGTCGCGGTGCCGATCGGCGGCAGCCGCAGCGGCACCGGCGTCCTCGGCGAGCTCGACCTCGCAGTGCGGGGCGTAGTGGGACGCCAGCATCCCCGGCGCGCGGCTCGGGCCGCCTGCGGCGGCCGGCGGTGCGCCCAACACGGTCGTGAGCACCTCGACGGGCACCCCGCCCGCCCGCAGCAGCATCGGGGGGTCGACGGTGCAATCGACGATCGTCGACTCCACGCCGATCCGGCACGGCCCGCCGTCGAGCACGACCGCGACGTCGTCGCCGAGGTCGGCGCGCACGTGGGCCGCGGTGGTGGGCGAGACCCGCCCGAACCGGTTCGCCGACGGTGCCGCAATCCCGCCACCGAAGGCTTCGAGCAGTTCGATCGCAAGCGGGTGGGCCGGCACCCGCAGACCGACGGCGGGCCGGCCACCGGTGACCGCGTCGATCACCGCGGGTCCGCGCGGGACGAGCACGGTCAGCGGCCCGGGCCAGCACGCCTCGGTCAGCGCGGCGGCGCTCGCCGGCCACCGCCCGGCCCACGCACCGGGGGCGATCCCCGGCGCCAGGTGGACGATCAGCGGATGACCGGCGGGCCGGCCCTTCACCTCGAACACCCGCCGCACGGCTCGGGCGTCGGCTGCGTCGGCGCCGAGGCCGTAGACGGTCTCGGTGGGGAACGCCACCAGGTCGCCGGCCCGCAGCGCAGCGACCGCGTCGGCGACCGTCGATCCCGCCTGGTCGGGGCCGGTGACCCCGCGATCGCTCACCCGGGGGTGGCGCCGAGGAACTCGAGCACGGCGTCGATGGCGGCGAAGGACTCCGTGGTGGCGAAGTGGTCGACGTTGCGCAGGACCTTCAGGGTCGCGTCCGGCAGCGCGGCGACGAGCGGGTCGCCGGGGCCGGCGAAGTCCTTGTCGCCGATGACGACGAGCGTGGGCACCGTCACGCGGGCGAGGTCGTCGCGAGACACCGGCCGGCCTCGCCGCTGCATGATCGCCGCCAGCGCCTTGGGGTCGTTGCCCGGCTGGTTCGCGTACTGCGCGAACACCTGCGCCTGCACGTCGTCGGTGGCGCCGGTGCCGGTGACCGCTGCGACGATCGCCCGGTGGCGCTCGACGTCCTCCCGGAACAGGTTGTCGCCGACGCCCATCACCACGAGCCGGGTGAAGCGCCCGGGATGCTGCGACACGACCTTCAGGAGCGTCATGGCGCCGAGCGAGAACCCGACCGCGGCGACGGGCTCATCGGGCAGCGCCTCGAGCACCCGGGCGCCGAGGTCACCGTAGGCCTCGGGGTCGTGCGGCTTGGGGGCCTCGCCGTGACCGAGCAGGTCGACGCCGATCGTGGTGCGCCCGACATCGGCGAGCAGCGCCGACCATCCCGGCTCTTCCCAGGTCCGGCGGAACGAGCCGCCCCAACCATGCACGAACACGACGGGCTCACGGGGCGGATCGGCAGCCATCGGGGCCGACGCTATCCTCGGCAGGCCCCTGCGGGAGGTCTCATGCGTTTCGTCGACGATCGCCGTCCGGAGTACGAACTCACCTACAACGACGTGTTCCTCGTGCCGAGCCTCTCGGCCGTCCGGTCGCGATTCGACGTCGATCTCACCACCCCGGACGGGATCGGGACCAAGCTGCCCGTCGTCGTCGCCAACATGACCGCCGTCGCCGGTAAGCGCATGGCCGAGACGGTGGCGCGACGGGGCGGCATCGCCGCGTTGCCCCAGGACAGCCCCCTCGACGTGCTGCAGGCGACGCTCTCGTACGTCAAGGGCCGTCACCCCATCTACGAGACGCCGATCACCCTGTCGCCGATGCACACGATCGCCGACGCGCTGTCGCTCATCCACAAGCGGGCGCACGGTGCGGTGATCGTGGTCGAGGGTGAGACGCCGGTCGGGATATTCACCGAGCACGACGCCGTCGGCCAAGACCGCTTCACCCAGCTCCGCCACGTGATGGTCGAGGACCTCGTCGTCATCCCGGCCGGCTCGACGCCGGAGGCGATGTTCGAGGCGCTGGCGGCGAGCCGGGTGAGCGCAGCGCCGGTCGTCGCCGGCGAGCGCCTCGTCGGCTGCATGACCCGCCGGGGTGCGCTGCGGTCCGCCATCTACCGGCCGGCGCTCGACGCGGAGGGCCGACTGCTCGTCGGCGTCGCCGTCGGGATCAACGGCGATCCGGCCAAGCGGGCCTGGGAGGCCCGGTCGGCCGGGGCCGACGTGCTCGTCGTCGACACCGCACACGGCCACCAGACCAAAATGCTCGAGGTGCTTGCTGCCGTGCGCGATGCGGTCGGCGACGCCACGGTCGTGGCCGGCAACGTCGTCACGGCTCGTGGCACGTTGGATCTCATCGAGGCGGGAGCCGACATCGTGAAAGTCGGTGTCGGCCCCGGGGCGATGTGTACGACGCGGATGATGACGGGCGTCGGTCGTCCGCAGTTCTCGGCGGTGGCGGAATGCGCCGATGCGGCCCGTGCCGTCGGTCGCCACGTGTGGGCCGACGGCGGGGTGCGCCACCCGCGCGACGTGGCGCTCGCGCTCGCCGCGGGAGCGTCGAACGTGATGTTCGGCTCCTGGCTCGCCGGCACCTACGAATCGGCGGGTGACACGCTGCGCGATGCCGAAGGCCGCCTGTACAAGGAGAACTTCGGCATGGCGTCCAACCGGGCGGTCAAGCAGCGCACCCGCCACGAATCGGCCTACGACCGTGCGCGGAAAGAACTCTTCGAAGAGGGGATCAGCACGTCTCGGATGTACCTCGACGCGCAGCGGCCCGGCGTCGAAGACATCCTCGACCACATCGTGGCCGGGGTGCGGTCGTCGTTCACCTACGCCGGCGCCGCGACGGTCTCGGAGTTCCAGGATCGCGCGGTGGTCGGGGTCCAGAGCGCAGCAGGCTTCGACGAAGGTCGGCCGCTCGGGCAGAGTTGGTGACGTGACCGACGTCGCGGCGTTCGACGTCGATGGCACGTTGACGGTCCGCGACACGGTGGTGCCGTTCCTGACAGCGGTGGCGGGGCGGCGGCGCGTCGGCGCCGCCCTCGGGTGGGCGGCGCTGCGCTCGCGCGGCGATCGCGACCGCATGAAGGCTGGGCTCGTGCGCCGGACCCTTGCCGGAGTGGACGCGCAGCGGCTTGCGACCATCGGTGCGGAGGTCGCGGCCTCCGTCGTCGAGCATCGGCTGCGACCCGTGGTGCTCGGTCGCCTGCGATGGCACCTCGACGCCGGCCACACGGTCGTGCTGGTGTCGGCCTCGCTGCGGCCCTATCTCGACCCGCTTGCGGCTGCCCTCGGTGTCGCGCACGTGCTGTGCACCGAGTTGGTCGTGGATGCCGACGGGCGCTGCACCGGCGCGCTGCTCGGCCCCAATTGCCGTGGGGTGCACAAGGTGGAGCGCCTGCGCGAGTGGGCCTCCCCGCAGGACCGAATCGTCGCCGCCTACGGCGACGCCCGTAGCGACGGGCCGATGCTGACGATGGCCGACGAAGGTTGGTGGGTGCGTAGCGGCAGCCTGATGCGGGCCGGGTCATGAGCTGCTCGGCGAGGCGATCACCGGCGTGGTTGCGTCTCAGCCGACCCCGTCAGTGGACGAAGAACGTCCTGGTGCTCGCTGCCCCCGGCGCTGCAGGGGTGTTGTTCGAGGGTGCGGTCGCATGGCGCGTCGGTGTGATGGTGGTCGCCTTCTGCCTGGCGTCGAGCGGCACGTACTGGATCAACGATGCCGTCGACGTCGAGGCCGATCGGCGGCATCTGCGCAAGCGCACGCGGCCGGTGGCAGCGGGGGAAGTGAGCGTCGCCACCGCCTACGCCGGCGGTGCGGCGCTGTTGGTGGCGGGCATCGTGCTGACGCTCGTCACGGGGCGCCCGTGGGCAGCGGCCGTCGTCGCGGGCTACGTCGTGGTCACCCTGACGTACTCGTTGTGGTGCAAACACATCGCCGTCGTCGACCTCGTCCTCGTGGCACTCGGCTTCGTGCTGCGAGCGGCAGCAGGGGCCGTGGCCACGTCGGTGGCCGTGTCGAACTGGTTCCTGCTCGTCACGTCGTTCGCATCGCTGCTGATCGTCGCGGGGAAGCGCTTCGGTGAGTTCGTCGAGGTCGGCGACGCCGCCGCCGGCACCCGGTCCACCATGCAGGTGTACACCGCGCCCTACCTGCGCACCGTCCTCGGGGTCGCCACCGGGGCGTCGCTGGTGAGCTACTGCCTGTGGGCCTTCGAGAAGGCGAGCCTGCCGACGGTAGATCACCACCTGTTCGAGTTCTCCATCGTGCCGATGGCCGCAGCGCTGCTGCGGTACCTCCTCGTCATCGAGTACGGGGTGGGCAGCGCCCCCGAGGAGGTCTTCCTGTCCGACCGGACCCTCCAGGTGCTCGGCGGGCTCTGGTTGGCGCTGTTCGCGACGGGGGTGGCGCTTGGCTGAGCGGCTGTTGACCGGCTGGGGTCGCACCACACCGAGCCGGGCTCGGAACCGCCCGTGCGACGATACGGGCGAGGTCGCGGGCGCGCTCGGCCGCGCCGGTCCCCGGGGTGCGCTCGCGCGGGGACTCGGGCGGTCCTACGGGGACGCGGCGCTCAACGGGGGCGGCGACGTCCTCGCGCTCGAAGCCGGCCTGACCGGCGTGCGCCTCGACCCGGACACGGGCGTGGTGACCGCCGGCGGCGGTGCGAGCCTCGACACGGTGCTGCGTCGCATCGTGCCGGCCGGCTGGTTCGTCCCGGTTTCCCCGGGCACGAGATACGTCACCGTCGGCGGCTGGGTGGCCGCCGACGTGCACGGAAAGAACCACCACCGCGACGGCAGCGTCGGCAACCACCTGCTCGGCCTCGAGCTCGTCACGCCCGACGGAGCGGTCCACGACCTCGGGCCCGATCGTGATCCGGCGGCGTTCTGGGCGACCGTCGGCGGGATGGGGCTGACGGGAGTGATCACCTTGGTGCGGTTCCAAGCCGTGCCGATCGGTTCGTCGCGCCTCGCCGTCGACACGCGGCGCGCCGACGACCTCGACGGGATCATGGCCCTGATGGCGGCGACCGACCATGAGGCCCACTACTCGGTGGCCTGGATCGACCTCGTTGCCACCGGGAGCCAGCTCGGCCGAAGCGTGCTCACCACCGGGGATTTCGCCCCGGCCGATGCGCTGGCAGCGGCCCACCGGCGCGACCCGTGGGCCTACGATCCGACGACTGCGCTGGCTGCGCCGCCCTGGGCGCCGTCCCAACTGTTGAACCGGCTGACGATCCGGGCGTTCAACGAGTTGTGGTTCCGCAAGGCGCCGCGCGACCGGCGAGGGGAGCTGCAGACCATCCCGACGTTCTTCCATCCGCTCGACGGTGTGACCGGTTGGAACCGGCTCTACGGCAACCGGGGCTTCCTGCAGTACCAGTTCGTGGTCCCGTTCGGGGCGGAGGCGGTGCTGCGCTCGATCGTCGAGCGGCTCGCCGGCTCGGCGGTCGCGCCCTCGTTCCTGGCCGTGCTGAAGCGTTTCGGTGCGGCGAACGCAGCGCCGCTGTCGTTCCCGATGCCGGGATGGACCCTGACGCTCGACATCCCTGCGGTGGGCGGTGGCGTGCTGGCGGCACTGCTCGACGAACTCGACGAACTCGTGGTCGGCGCCGGTGGCCGGCTCTATCTGGCCAAGGACAGCCGCATGGCCCCGGCCTTGCTCGAGCGCACGTACCCCCGGCTCGGGGAATGGCGCGCCGTGCGGGACCGGCTCGACCCGGGTCGCGTGCTGTGCTCGGATCTCGACCGGCGCCTCGACCTGACCGGGAGGAGAACCCCGTGAACGATGCCCTCGGTGACGTCCAGAGCGTGCTCGTGCTCGGCGGCTCGAGCGAGATCGGCCAGGCGATCGTGCGCGAGCTCGCCGGTCGGCGGCTGCGCACGGTCGTGCTGGCGGTGCGACGTCCGGACTCGGTGGAGGCGGTTGCCGCCGAGTGGCGCGCCCGTTCGATCGAGGTGGACGTCGTCGCGTTCGACGCCGACCGGACCGAGACCCATGCCGATGTGATCGGTGGGGTCTTCGATCGCCATCGCGACCTCGACGTGGTCGTGCTCGCCTTCGCCGTCCTGGGGGACCAGGCGGCCTTCGACGCCGACCCCCAGGCGGCCGTCGCCGCCGTCCACACCAACGTCACCGGGGCCATCTCGGCCGCGCTGGTCGTGGCGGATCGGCTTCGCCGCCAGGGGCGCGGCACGCTCGTCGTGCTGTCCTCGGTGGCGGGGGAGCGCGTGCGGGCGGCGAACTTCGTCTACGGCGCGACGAAGGCCGCGATCGACGGCTTCGCCCAGGGCCTCGGTGACGCGCTGCGCCCGAGCGGCGCCCGGGTGCTGGTGGTGCGGCCCGGCTTCGTGCGCACGAAGATGACGGCCGGTATGCGGGCGGCACCGTTCGCCACCACGCCCGACGTGGTCGCGCGCGACACGGTCGAAGCGTTGCGCGCCGGTAAGGAACTGGTGTGGTCGCCCCGGGTGCTGCGCGCCGTGTTCATCGTGCTGCGCCATCTGCCCCGGGCGGTTTTCCGTCGCCTGCCGGGCTGAAACCTGTAGTTGGTTTCTAGACTTATCGTCATCCGGGCCGTGTGTCGGCCCGCTCGATCGAAGGAGTCGCCGATGCAGGTCACCACCCGTCACACCCCGAGCTTCGGGGTCGCTCGGCTCGCGCTTTCCGGTAGCGAGCAGGTGAGAGTGGAAGCCGGCGCCATGATGGCGATGTCGGCCGGGGTGTCGCTGCAGGCCAAGGCCGAGGGCGGCATTCTCAAGTCGCTCAAACGTGCCGCGCTCGGCGGCGAGTCGTTCTTCGTCACGACGTACACCGCCCCGGCCGGCGGCGGGTTCGTCGACGTCGCTGCCCGGCTTCCGGGCGACCTGATCTCGCTCGAGGTGGTGCCGGGCCGGGCCTGGTTCGTGCAGAAGGGCGGCTGGTTGGCCTCCCCGGCGACGGTCGCTCTCGACGCCCGGTGGGGCGGGTTCCGGAACCTCTTCGGCTCCGAGGGCGGGTTCATCCTGCGAGCCGAGGGGCAGGGACCGCTCGTCATCGGCTGTTACGGGGCGATGGAGACCTGGGACCTGCAGGCCGGCCAGACCATCACGGTCGACACCGGCCACATGGTGGCCTACGAGGACACCGTGACGATGCAGTTGCGGACCGTCACCGGTGGGATCGTGCAGACCTTCAAGAGCGGCGAGGGCATGGTATTCGACTTCACCGGCCCGGGGCGGGTGCTCACCCAGACCCGGAACCCGAACGAACTGCTCGGGTGGCTGTCCGCGGCGCTCGGGACCGCAGGCGGCGGCCCCGGGTCGGGCGTGATGGGTGGCTTGTTCGGCCGGGACTGACCGCCGGTAGGTCCCGACGGCGCCGGCCGTAGGCTGGCGCCGTGGGGATCGCCGAGGAGGACATCGAGCGTGTGCGCGCCGCGGTGCCCCTCGTCGACGTGGTGCGGGAACGGGTCGCGCTGCGCCGGGTCGGTCGCCGGTGGGTGGGGCTGTGCCCGTTCCACGCCGAAAAGAGCGGCTCGTTCAACGTCAACGAGGAACTCGGCTTCTACAAGTGCTTCGGCTGCGGCGCCAAGGGTGACGTCATCACCTTCGTGCGCGAGACCGAACACCTCGAGTTCGCCGCCGCCGTCGAGCGACTCGCGGGCAAGGCCGGGATCACCCTTCGATACACGACGGGAGGCGAGGGGCTCGAACGGTCCCGGCGCACTCGGCTCGTCGCACTCGTCGAGCAGGCCGTCGAGTGGTACCACCAGCGGCTGCTGCAGGCCTCCGACGCTCGACCGGCGCGCGACTATCTGCGCAGTCGGGGGATCGACGGCGCCACCGCCCGGACGTTCCGGCTCGGTTGGGCCCCCGACGAGTGGGATGCACTGTCCCGATCGCTCCACGTAGACGAACGCAACCTGCGGGAGGCCGGGCTTGCGTTCGTGAACCGCCGTGACCGGTTGCAGGACGTGTTTCGCGCGCGGCTGTTGTTCCCGATCTTCACCGAGACCGGCGACGCCGTCGGATTCGGCGGTCGGGTCCTGCCGGGCTCGTCGGATCCGGCCAAGTACAAGAACTCCGCGGAGTCGTCCGTCTATGCGAAGTCCCGGATCCTGTACGGGCTCAATTGGGCGAAAGCGCCGGTCGTGGCCGCCGATCGGGTGGTGGTGTGCGAGGGCTACACCGACGTGATCGGGTTCCACCAGGCCGGGGTTCCTGAGGCGGTCGCGACCTGCGGCACGGCCCTCACCGAGGATCATGTCCGGCTGCTGCGGCGCTTCGCTCGCCGGGTGGTACTGGCTTTCGACGCCGACGCCGCCGGCCAGGGGGCGGCCGAGCGGTTCTACCAATGGGAGCGCACCCACGACGTGGAGGTGGGGGTGGTCCGGCTGCCCGACGGTCTCGATCCGGCCGACCTGGCGCGACGCGACCCGGCCGCCCTGGCGCGCGCCGTCGACCAGGCCGAGCCGTTTCTCGGCTTCCGGCTCCATCGCGTGCTGCGCTCCGGCCGGGGCAATGCCCCCGAGCAACGGGCGCGCACCGCAGCGGATGCCCTTGCCGTGGTTGCCGAGCACCCCGATGTCAACGTCCGCACCCTCTACGCCGGCGAGATCGCCGCGGCCACGGGCCTGCCGGCGGCCGACATCGTGGCCGCCGCGAAACGCGGCGTGGCGTCGGTGCGGGCGTCAGCCGTCGCCGTGGCTCCGGCGCCGGCTGCCACCCGGGAGTCCGGCGAAGTGGCCTGCCTGTGGCTGCTCCTGCACCGCTGGGACGACATCGCCCCCTGGCTGTCGGAGGACCTCTTCGCTGACGAGACGTGCCGGCGAGCGTTCCGGGCCCTGGCGAGCGGCGAGGGTGACTTCGCCCGTTCGGTGGCCCTCGCCGATCCCGACGTGGCCGAGTTGCTCGAGCGGCTCGCTGTGGTCCACTTCGACCTCGACCCGGATCTCGAGGCTTGCAACCTGATCGCGGCGGCCGTCCGCCGTTCGCTGGGGCAGATCGCCGCCCGGCGCGACCCGAACCTCGCGGGTGATGTGACCGAGGCGAAGCTGCTCCTCGACGACCTCGAGCGAGCGGACCGACGGTCCGCCGCCGCAGAGCGGCTGCTACGTTGGCTCGAGCGCGACGAGCAGCGATGACGGAGCCCCCTGACGAGCCCCCGCCGCCGCACGACGGCATCGCAGCAGCCGCCTGGGCCGCGCTCGTCCGTACGGGACATCGCAGCGGGGCGGTGCATGCTGACGACGTCTCGCTGGCACTCGGTGAACTCGAACCCACGGCCGACGTGATCGCGTCGGTGCAGTCGGCGCTCGCTGCGCTTGGCATCGGACTCGACGAGTCGGTCGAGCCGCTCGCCGACGATGCCACACCGCCGCAGGGCACTCCGATCCGACCCGATCTGCTCGGCGACGATGCCGCTGGTCGGATCGACCGGGCCCGCCGTCGCCGGGTCACCCCGGTGCGGCTGTCCTCGGACCGGGGTGACGCGTCCACGTCCGACACGGTCCGCATGTACCTGAAGGAGATCGGCCGGGTCAGCCTCCTGAACGGTGACGAGGAACGCGACCTTGCGATGCGCATCGAGCGGGGCCTGCAGGCCGCCGAGCGGCTCGGGGCTGGCGGTTCGGATCCGGTCGAGGTGCGGCGGCTCTCGCGGCTGGTCACCGAGGGGGAAGACGCCAAGGAAGAGCTCATGGAGGCCAACCTCCGGCTCGTGGTGTCGATCGCGAAGCGCTACGTCGGTCGCGGGCTGCAACTCCTCGATCTCATCCAGGAAGGCAACCTTGGCCTGATGCGGGCCGTCGACAAGTTCGACTACACGAAAGGCTTCAAGTTCTCGACCTACGCCACGTGGTGGATCCGCCAGGCCATCACCCGGGCGATCGCCGATCAGGCGCGCACGATCCGCATCCCGGTGCACATGGTCGAGTCGATGAACCGGGTGCTGCGGATCCAGCGGCAACTGGCGCAGGATCTCGAGCGCGAGCCCACCGTCGAGGAACTCGCGGAGCGAGTGGCGCTCACCCCGGAACGGGTCCGGGAGATCCTGCGGATCGCCCAGGATCCGCTGTCGCTCGACTCGCCGGTGGGCGAGGAGGACGATTCGAACCTCGGTGACTTCATCGAGGACGCAGGAGCCGACGCCCCGGCCGAGGTTGCGACCCGCAAGATGCTCGTCGAGGCGCTCGACGCCGCGCTCGACGAACTGACCGAACGCGAGCAGGAGGTGGTGCGCCTGCGATTCGGCCTCGTCGACGGCAAGGCCCGCACGCTCGAAGAGGTCGGCCGGGAGTTCGGGGTCACCCGGGAGCGGATCCGTCAGATCGAGGCGAAGACCCTGGCCAAACTCCGGCACCCGCTGCGCAGCCAGCGCCTCAAGGAGTTCTTGGACGCCGAATGACGGTGGCGGTGCGCTAGGGTCCCGCCCACCTTCCGGGATAGCTCAGCAGGCAGAGCAGCTGACTGTTAATCAGCGGGTCGCAGGTTCGAGCCCTGCTCCCGGAGCAGCCCCCACCAGGGGAGATGTTCGGTCCACGGGCCGGTCGCCACCACGGCGGCCGGCCCGTGGTCACGTCTTGGTCACGGATTTTCCACGAGCGCGGGGGTGCGGTCGGGGCCGAGCACAAGTCGCCGTCCGACTCCCGGCCTGCCGTCGTAGGCTGTAGGCATCGCCATGACCGAGCCCGAGATCGCCGAGCGGCTCACCGCCGAGGCGGCGCGGCGCAAGCTCACGGCCGAGCAGCTCCTTGCGGAGCTCGCCGAGGACCGGCCGGCTCGCCGCAAGCTCGGCTTCATCGGCCTGGGCGCGTCCACCTCCGGCCGGAGCGCTCGTGACGCCGACGAGATGCTCGCCGAGGGGTTCGGGCGCTCCTGACCGTGCTCCTCGTCGACACGGGCGTCCTGCTGGCCGCAGCCGACGTCAACGATCGGGACCATCGCTCGTGCGCTGACCTGCTCGAGGCCACCTCGGCGCCGCTCATCCCCGCTCGTCATCGCCGAGACCGCCTACCTGATCGACCGGCAGCTCGGGGCGGCCGCCGAGGCCGGCTTCTTCCGCTCCATCGCCGCCGGCGACGTTCTGGTCGAGGCGCTCACCGCCACCGACTACGCCCGCATCGCCGACCTCGTGGAGCGCGACGGCGACCTCCCTCTCGGTGGCTCCGACGCCAGCCTGGTCGCGCTGGCCGAACGGCTGGGCGCCGTCAAGGTGGCCACCCTCGATCAGCGGCACTTCCGGGTCGTGCGCCCGGGGCACGTCGAGGCCCTGACGCTCGTCCCCTGACCAGCCGTGGTCACGCCGCGGTCACGGATTGGACGGCACCGGGTGGTATTCGAAGGTACTCGACGGACCGGCGAACCCATTCTGACCTGCCCAAACGGTACGGAACGGCACGGCCCGGTACGGGGTCGAACGGACTGTTGATCAGCGGGTCGCAGGTTCGAGCCCTGCTCCCGGAGCCAGCCTCACCAGTGACGAGGTGTGGATTCATCGGCCGGTCCCGACCGGCGGGCGCGACCCCCTCGTCTGCGCCGCTCCCCGGGTGCCGGCGTCACCTGGCTCGGAGGAAGGCGTTGACGGCCCGGCGAGCCTCTTGCGATCGGAACAGCGCAGGATGCCCCTGTCCGGGTACCTCGAGGAATGTCCGATCCTGGCAGTTCGTGCAGGCCTCCAACTCCTGGCGGAACCAGGGCCACGAGCGCATCTGGATCTTGGAGTCCTCCAGACCTTGCACGAACAGGATGTCGGCGCGATGGCCGGACGTGAACGACAGCAGCGACCGTGCGCGATACGCATCGGGGTCGCTGGTCGTCGGTCCGTACCGCCGCGCCAGGCCTGCGCAGGTGGGGCTGGACTCCAGGCGGCCCGTCTCCTCGAGTTCGCACCGGAAGACGAGGTCGAGGGGACCCGGTGCGTTGGCGATGACGCCGTCGACGGTGTGCAGCGTGTTGAGTCGTGTCGCCAGATACCCGCCCTGTGAGTGACCGGCGAGGAACACCTTGCCGATGGTGATGCCCAGCGCTGCGGCGGCGTGGCGCTGCACCCATCGCAGCGCCGCCTGCGCGTGCGCCAGGTTGTCGCCCATGAGCAGGCCTTCCTCGGGGTAGGCGACGCTGACCAGGAGCAGGTCGTCGCGATCGAGGACGGCGCTGAAGGCGTCGAGCGTGTCGTGCGCCGCCTTCAGCATGAGACGGTCGTAGGACACCGTGCCGTGGAGGAGCACCACGGCGTCCACCTGCGCAGCGGCCGGGCGCTCGATGACGACGTCGACCCGCACCCCGTCGAGCTCGAGGGTGCGCGTGAGTCGAACGGCGTCGGTCGGCGCAGACGTGCTGGCCGCCGATGGCCCGGTCTGCGCACTGCGTGGGCCGTCGACCGGTTTGGCCGGTGTCCCGACCTCGGGTCCGCCCGAGTGCGAACAGCCGGCGGCGACCAGTGCGATCGACAACCCCACTGCCCGGCGCCACGTCACCGGGCGCACGGTGCCGGTCGAGGGTCGAGCGGAAGTGCCGGGGCCGATGCGCGCACGATATGCCCGCTTGGCCGATGCTCGTGTTCGAGGACCACGGTCGCGTCGCAGGCCTACGATGCGTCGGCGAGGGGCGGTAGCTCAGTGGTCAGAGCACCCGGCTCATAACCGGAGGCGCGTGGGTTCGATCCCCACCCGCCCTACGACGAACCGACATCGGGCACGAGTGGGAACTCGTTCGACGGCGCCACGAGCGGTCAGGCCAGCGCGGCCTGTAGCGCCGTGACGGTGCTGACGACGTGCGCCGAGGCGCTGTCGTCGAGCACGGACCAGATTCCGGCCATCAGCTCGTCGGTCATCCGGTCGGCGGCGGCGAGCTTGGCCCGGTCGGCGTCGGTGACGGCCACTTCGCCGTCCCAGCCGAACCCCTTCACCATGTCGGGCCGGCGGATCTGGTGGGCCACGCGCGGCGAGATGCCGGAGGCGACGATCGCGACGAGGTGGACGCTGCCGCGCAGCTCCCGGAGGGTGGCGACGAGCTGCATCGTGCGCGCCGGCAGATCGTCGGGTCGAGGTTCGGCATTCAGGCCGGCGAACAGCGACAGCGCAGCCGGATGGGCGCCAGCGAGCACGGCTTCGGCAGCCTCGCAGAACTCGCCGAGACCGTCGATGCGGGCGAACTTGGCCCGGCCGAGATCGTGGGCGCAGGCGAGGTACGCCCGGCCTGCGTCGCGGGGGGCGATCTTGTCGCGCGCCGAGGTCCACAGCTTCTCGACGAGTTCGGGGTTGAAGTAGCCGAATGCGCTGGCGACGACCGCTGCCTCGGCGTCACCCAGCACGCCGCCACGACCGATGAAGTACCAGCGGAACCCGTCGAGGCCCAGCGCCTTGCCCCGCTCGAGGGTGGGCGGGATGAAGTAGAAGGCCGACCCGAGCGCCCCGATCGCGGGGTCGGCGGTGGTCACGAGTGCGTCAGTGGTCACGCGGCGGACCCTACCGTGCGAGCTCCACCGGCCGTGGCGGCCCCGGTTCCCGGCCGGTCCCCAGTCTCCTCCCAGCTCGGGGACCTAGCCTCGGGACCGTGCGAGCTCGGCGGACGGGTGCAGCGCTGGTGATGGCGGTCATGGCCGGGCTGGTCGGCGCCGTCGCCCCGGTGGCGCTCGCCGCACCGAGCGGACCCCATCTGGAACCGGTCGCACCGTTCCGCGTGCTCGACACCCGGGTGAGCGGGCCCCGGGTCGGTGTGTTGGCGCCGCGCCGGATCCCGTTGACGCCCCCGGACGGTGCGGTGGCGGTGGCGCTCAACCTCACGGTGGTGCACCCCGACGGCGCGGCGTTCGTCGCCGTCCACCCGTGCGATCAGGCACCGGGCGGCACCTCCACGGCGAACGTCCGGGCCGGGGACATCGTGGCCAATGCCGTACCCATGGCGCCGCTCGGCCCGGCCGGCGTGTGCGTCACCTCGATCAGCCCCACCGACGTCGTCGTGGACGTCACCGGTTGGTGGCGGACCGGTGACGGTCCCACCCTGGCTGCCAGCACCCCGTCGCGGGTGCTCGACACCCGCGACGGAGGTGCCCGGCGCCGCCCCGCCGGCGTGCCGATCCCGGTCGCCGTTCCGGCCGGGCCCGCAGTGGCGGTCACGTTGATCCTCACGGAACCGGCGGCGGACGGATGGGCGGCGGTCCACCCCTGTGCTCAAGTCCCGGGAGGAACGTCGACGGTCAACGCGCAGGCGGGTCAGACGGCGGCCAACCTTGCGATCGTAGACGCCACGGCTCCGGTGTGCGTGACGGCTTCGGTTCCCGCTCACCTGGTCGTCGACGTCGTCGCCACCGGGACAGCTGCGTCCGGGGCGGCGCCGCCCGCGCCTGCCGTGATGCCCTTGGCGCCGGTGACGCCCCGGCGGGTGCTCGACACGCGCCTCGGGGGCCCCGGTTGGGTCTCGCCGTCGGGGGTCGTCGCGCTCGACTTCGGGCCGGCGACCACGGGTGTGGCGCTCAACGTCACGGCGGTGGACCCCTTGGGGTCCGGGTTCGTCACGGTGTGGCCCTGCAGCGCCCCGCGGCCGTGGGCGTCGTCGTTGTCGTGGAACCGGACGGCCACGGTGGCGACCGCGGTCGTGAGCGGCGCTCCCGACGGCAAGGTGTGCCTTGTTCCCAGCGTCGGTACGCACCTGATCGTCGACCTGCTCGGCGCAAACGGTCCCGTCGACCCGGTCGGCACGCTGGTGACTGGCCGGACGGACACGATCGAGATCGGGCGCAGCGTGCTCGGCCGGCCGATCACCGCACGAGCCGTGGGCACGTGGGGCGGTCCGGTGGCGCTGGCGGTCGGGGCCATCCACGGCGACGAGAGCGCCGGCGTCGGTCTGGTCGGGGTGCTCCGGGCCAACCCACCGGCGGGAGCGCTCACCTGGCTGATCGAGGTTGCCAACCCGGACGGCTACGCCACCGGCCAGCGCTTCAACGCCCGAGGTGTGGATCTGAACCGCAATTTCCCCGTCGGCTGGCAGCCGTCGTTCGAGGGGGACCCGTCGGTCGGTCCGGCGCCGCTCTCCGAGCCCGAGTCGGCGGCACTCGCCCAGTTCCTCCAGCTGGTACGACCGACCGTCGGGGTCTGGTGGCATCAGGTCGGGGACTGGGTCGACGTCGCCGCCTCGGGTGTCGCCCGGACGGACCTGCTGGTGCGCTACGCGCAGGTCGCAGGCGTCGAACTCGCCGAGGTGCCCTGCGACGACGGACCGTGCCACGGCAACGCCACCCAGTTCGCCAATGCGTTGGTTCGGGCATCGACGCACTTCGTCGTCGAGTTGCCGGCCGAGGTCGACGCGCCGATGCTGGCCCGACACGCATCGGCCTTTCGCGCCGTCGCAACGGGTTGACCGCTCGAACCGCGGTCCTTGTCGTCGCTCAGCAGGTGCTGTTTGCCGGCACGCCACGGACACGATCGGCGAACCACCGCAACAGGTCGCCGGATGCGAGTGCGATCACGCTGGTGTGATCACCGGGGAACACCTTTCGCTCCACCGTCGCACCCATGGCGCAGTACTTGGCGGCCAGCGCGGCGCTGATCGCCGGGGGGATGAGGTCGTCGGAACTGCCGTGGTAGACGAACAGCGGCGCCCGCGGGGCCGCCTGCCCTGCGGTGTTCGCATCGAGATGCTCCGACCACGGTGCGGTGCGGCTGGGATCAACCCGCAGGAGGTCGTCGGTCGTCAGGCCTCGCAAGGTACGGCTGATGTCGTCGGTGCATTGGGACCGGATCGTGCCGAGCAGGTCCGAACCCTTGGCGGTCAGGATCTTCGCGGGATCGGCGTCGGGATAGGCCGCTGCGATACCCGCGACGGTCATGAGCCCGAAGTAGCTGTACCGACCCGTACGCAACCCCTCGCCCAGGGTGCGCAACTCGGCGGCCGGGGCACCGATGGCGGCGCCGACGAGGTTGAGCTCGGGGGCGTAGGTCGGCTGCAGTTCGGCAGCCCACGCCGCGGCGCCACCGCCCTGCGAGTGCCCCCAGACGAGCACCTTGGAGCTCGCCGTGACGCCGGTGCCCGTGAGCGCTGAAGCAGCCCGCACGGCGTCGAGCACGTTGCGCCCCTCGGCGCGCCCCATCACGTACGGGTGCTCGCCGGGAGGGCCGAGCCCCTCGTAGTCCGTGGCGACGAAGGCGTAGCCGGCGCCGACGACGAGCGGGGCGAGTAGTCGCTCGGCCGACCGGCCGTCCGTGAACTGGCGGGACACGGCGCACGAGTCCCCGAGCCCAGTGGTGCCGTGGGCCCAGGACAGCACGGGGCGCCCTTCGGCGGGAGCGGCGCCGGCCCCCACCACGACGAGTCCGGACACAGCCACGGGCTCGCCCGTGGCTCGCTGCGATACGTACAGGATTCGCCAGCCTCGGGTCCCGGGTCCGGCGTCGACCGGCTCGGATCGCAACAGTGCGCCCGGCCGAGTCGTGGCCAACGGCTGACTGGGGACGTAGAAGCCATCGGACGGCCCCGGTGCAGTGGTGGTGGACGTCGGGCGGGCGGTCGTGGCCGGGCTCGTGGAGGCGGTCGCCGCAGTCGTCGCCGGGCTTGCGGTCGTGGCCGTCGTCGTCGGGGCGACCGCAGGGCCGGTGTCCCCGCTGCAGGCCGCGCCGAGCAGCGCGGCGCACAACCCCGCGACCACGGCGCGGATGGCAGGATGCCGGCCATGGGGGAACGCATCGCGTACGACGAGTTCGGCCTGTTCCACGAGAACGCCTCCGAGTACGGCCTCGACCAGCCGTCGCCCCCGAGCGTACGGCGGACCTCGGTCGAACTGGCGGGCGGGCGGCGGGTTTCGGCACTGATGTGGGGGGACGGTGACCCGGAGCTGGTGCTCGTCCACGGCACTGCCCAGAACGCTCACACCTGGGACACGGTGGCGATGGCGCTTCGCCGACCCCTCGTCGCCGTCGACCTCGCGGGCCATGGGCATTCCGATTGGCGCGACGACGCCACGTACACCCCCGAACTGCTCGCAGCAGACCTCGCCGTCGTCGTCGAGACCCTTGCGCCCGAGGCGTCCGGTGTGATCGGCATGTCGCTCGGCGGCCTGACCACGGTCGTGCTCGCTGCGCGTTGGCCGCACCTGGTGCGCCGACTCGTCGTCGTCGACGTCACGCCCGGCACGAACCGCGACAAGGCCAAGGCGATCATCGACTTCGTCAACGGCCCGCAGGACTTCCCCGACTTCGAGTCGCTGCTCGCACGTACCATCGAGCACAACGCGACGCGTTCGGTGTCGTCGCTTCGGCGTGGCGTGCTGCACAACGCGCGCCAACTCGACGACGGCACCTGGCGGTGGCGCTACGACCGGCGCGGGCGGGCGCAGGTGCCCGACGGCGAGGGGGTACCGGCCGCTGCAACCGACCCGGGCCGGCTGTGGGACGACGTCGCTGCCGTGGCCTGTCCCATGGTCCTCGCCCGAGGTGGGGTCTCACCCGTGGTCGACGACGCCGATATCGCCGAACTGTTGCGGAGGCGACCGGGCACCGAGGTGCTCGTCGTCGACGGTGCGGGACACTCGATCCAGGGCGACCGGCCGCTCGAACTCGCGGCGATCATCGAGCGGTTCGTGTTCACGCCCCCGGCTTGAACACCATCGACACGATGCCGGCGGCGTAGAGCAGGTGGCTTGCGCCGATGGCGGCGCGGCCGGTCCGCGCCGGCACGCGACCGGTCAGTGCGCCCCGCACGCCGAACCACTGGACGACCATCAGCACCACCCAGATGCCCAGCGACGCAGCGATCCACGGGTCGGTGAGTTCGAACACGTCGTCGGACAAGCCGGTGAGGCCCATGCCGAACACCCAGACGAGCACCGTCGCCGGCAGCACCACCACGAGGTGGATCCGTGCCGCCGCCGCCGGGTCGGCGGCACGAAGCCGCGGCAGCACGAACAGGGGGCCGAACGCCGCCACGACCGCGAGCAGATGCAGCACGACGAACAGGTTGTAGACGTCGGATCCGATACCCACGGGTGAGGGAGCCTACGGGTGATCGGCCGGGACGGACGCGCGGGCGACGCCGACGGTGAGGCGGATCCTCCGGCCGAGGGCGTCCTCCAACAACGAGCGGCGCTCGCTGGCGGCGTAGAGCTCGAGGCTGACGTCGAGCGCACCTGCCGGCGTCACGGCGACGATGAGTTCCTCGCCGTCGTCGTGGGCCGTGAGCCCGGCGATGAGGTTCTCGTGGCTGCGGTCGAGTCCGATCGCAACCCGCAGCAGCCCGGCGAGGACGCGCACCACGCGCTGATCCCCGGGACCCAGGGCGGCGAACTCGGCGTGGGTGGCTTTCGGGGCGCTTTTGCGGTGATAGCGGGCGATCTGGGCGATCATCTCGATCTCGGCGTCGGTGAAGCCGACGAGCCGATCGGAGTTCCGGATCACGTAGTACGAGTGCAGATGGTGCTTGGTGTGGGACACGAACAGCCCCACGTTCGCAAGCAGTGCCCCCGCCTCGAGGTACTCCCGGCACCCTTCGTCGAGGCCGTGGATGCCGACGGTCGCGTCGAACAACGCGAGGGCCAACCGGGCCACCTGGGCACCGTGCTCGTGCTCGTCGTCGCAGGACCGGGCGAGCGCGAGCACGCCGTTGCGCGACACCTCACGGAGGTGGTGCAGCGTTCCGCCCCGGGTGCGCTGCACGGTGTCGAGCAGGACACCTTCGCGTAGCGCATACTCCGACACGGTCCAGGTGCTGACCCCGAACACTTCGGCCACCCCTTCGAGGATGAGCGCGCCGGCGAGGATGATGTCGGCCCGTTTCGCCTCCATCCCCGGCAGCGCTGCCCGCTCGGCGACCGTGCGGGTGGCGACGAGCTGGCGCACCACCGAGGCAAGTGCGGACGCGTCGAAGCGGAACCCGTTGTACGTGCGGAGCTCCTCCTGGCCGGCGGCGGCGTGCGCAAGGCGGGCGATCGCCTCGATCGTCCCCGACGAGCCGACCGCCACCTCGAAGCCGAGCCGGTGCACCTCGTGCGCGAACGGCACGAGCGCGGAGCGCACGAAGGTCCGGCAGGCCTGCACGGCCGCAGGGTGGAGTCGCTCACCCGGGAAGAACCGGTTGGTGAGGCGCACGGCGCCGAGCTTGAAGCTCCGGGCGGACAGCAGCTCGCCGTGCTCGCCGACCATGACCTCGGTGGAACCGCCCCCGATGTCGCAGATGAGCGACCGCTTCGTGAACACAGGCAGGGCCTGCAGGACCCCGAGGTGGATGAGGCGCGCCTCTTCGACCCCGGAGATCACCTCGACCTCGACGCCGGCCTCCGTGCGGGCCCGGGCCAGGAACTCGTCGTGGTTCTCCGCTTCGCGCACGGCGCTCGTGGCGACGGCGCGCACCGGCGCGTCGTGGATGTCCGCGATCCGTCGGAACCGAGCGAGCGCAGCGATCCCACGGTCCATGGCGGCCGTGTCGAGCCGCTTCATGTCGCCTGAGCCGGTGCCGAGCCGCACCATCTCCTTCTCGGCCCCGATCACCTCGAAGTGCCGGTCGTCGACGACGCGCGCAACGACGAGATGCAGGGAGTTGGTGCCGACATCGATGGCGGCGAGGTTCACGGCCCCAGACGCTACCGGTGAGCCTCCGAGCGCCGGTTGAACCTTCCGCTGGGTTGTGACCGGCGCAGACCCCGAACTGCGCCGACGCGCCGAAGGATCAGGCGGCGCAGGCCGACAGCCCGCCGACTACCCCCTTGCGGAACGCAGCGATCCGCTCGAACGGCCCGGCGGCATCGCCCCGCCGACCCACCTGAGGGCCGAACGTCAGGAGCGTGCGAATCCCCTCGTCGAGATCTCCCGGCGAGAGTGACAAGCTGCCGCCGCCGTTGCGGTTCTCGGGGAGTTGGGCGATGGTCGATCGGGTCCAGGCGCCGACGTAGCAGTCGGCCTGCAACAGCGCGCTCGAGCCGTCGATCGGCAGCCGGCGGGCCTGCTGAGCGGCCTGCGCCCAGGCGTGACCGAACAGCAACCCGACGGCGAAGTCGCCCTCCTGGTAGGCCTGGCGCAGGAACGACGGGTCGAACGCGACGGTGCGCGTGTCGCTGCACCAGGCGACGGTGCCCGTCGCGGCGGCCGTACCGGTGGTGCCGTTGCACCGGGTCACCGTCGAGGCCTCCGCCACGGTGCTCGCTAGCGCCGTGAACCCGTTGCCCTGCGCGGTCCAGAAGCGGTCGAGGTCGGCGACCATCAGTGGTTCCACCTCGTCGAAGGGCAGGTTGCCGCCATTGGCGTAGTCGGCGGCGCTCGTGAACGGCAGCGCGAAGGTCGGTGGCAGGCTCTTGGCGTAGGTGACGCATCGGGCGGCGCCGTTGACGTAGCCGTCCTGGAACGCGCCGACCCGATCGAATCCCGAGCCGTGCGCACCGTCGGCCTGGGCGGTGACCCCCACCGGGTCGGCGTACGACAGGAATCCACCGATCGCTCCGGTGAGTGCCCCGGAATCGAAGGCGACACCGGACGGCTTGCGCTGGGCGACGCTCGCCAGCCACGCGCCGGCAAAGCAGTCGGCCTGCTGTTCCAACAGGATCGTCGAGCCGTCGACCCCGGCGCGAGCCTGGATGGCGTGGCCCCATTCGTGGGCCATCACCAGACCGAGCGAGATCGTGCCATATCGCTTCTGGATCTTCGGGAACAGCCCCGTGTCGTCGTAGGCGATGTAATCGGCCGACGACCGGCAGTAGTAGGCGTTGCCGGCGATGTCCCGGTAGCGGGGCGCCCGGGTGGTGCCGCACGGGGGCACCTGTACGTCGGTGGAGGTCACCCGGATCACGCCGCCGGCGAGATCGACGTATGGCTTGCCGTAGAGCGCCGGGAACGTGGTCGTCCAGTACGAACGGACGTCGTCGATCATCCGGTTCAGATCTCCCTGATAACCGGTGCCGGTCCGGGCCGCCGTCGTCGTGGTGCGTGGGGCCTGTGTACCCGAGGTGGTCGTCGACCGATCGGTGGTGGTCGGTGTCGAGGCCGGCACCGAACTCGTCGAGGGTCGTCCACCGGCGCTCGTCGGGGTCGCGGCCGTGACCGGGGCGTCGGCGACCACGACGTCGACGGGGGCGGCGCCGCAGGCACCGAGGACCAGCGTTCCGGCGACGAATGCGGCGAGCGCATGTGCGCGCCGCCGGCGGGTGCGAGCGGGGAAGGAGGCGACGGCCACGTCGCCTACAACGCTGCCGATCCTCCCGTAGTTCCCACTGCGAGCCCGTTCGCTCCCGGCTGCTAGAACCATCTCCCGTCCAGACCGTCTCCGGGGGGAACGTTGGCCAACTCGACACCGGATCGCGCCGCACTGCTGCGGATGTTCGAGATCCAGACCCGCATCAAGCTGAACGACGAGCGGTTCCGCTCGATGTTGATGAGCGGCCAGATCCAGCTCATCTACTACTCGCCGCGCGGTCAGGAATGCATCAGCGCCGGCTACGCCGCGCACCTGCGCTCCGACGACTACGTGATCACGATCTACCGGGGCCTGCACGACCACATCGCGAAGGGCGTGCCGCTCAAGGAGCTGTGGGCCGAGTTCCTCGGCAAGGCCACGGGCACCTGCAAGGGCAAGGGTGGCCCGATGCACATCACGCATCCGGCTTCGGGCCTCATGGTCACGACCGGGATCGTGGGCGCGGGTATCCCGATCGCGCCCGGGTTCGGCCTGGCCGCACAGCTGTCGGGCACCGACCAGGTGACCGTGTGCAACTTCGGCGATGGCGCCTCCAACATCGGTGCGTTCCACGAGGGCCTCAACCTTGCGGCCGTGTGGAACTTGCCGGTGGTGTTCGTCTGCCAGAACAACATGTACGGCGAGCACACCCCCTACCGCATGGTCACCGGTGTCGAGTTCATCGGGGATCGTGGCGCCGCCTACGGCATGCCCGGCGTAACCGTGGACGGCAACGACCCGGTGGCGGTGTACGAGGTGATGGGCGAAGCGATCGCTCGTGCCCGCGCCGGGGAGGGTCCGACCCTCGTCGAGGCTCGGACCTACCGCTTCTGGGGTCACCTCATGGGCGACGCCATGGAGTACATGCCCAAGGAGGAGCGCAAAGCCGCCATGGCGGCCGACCCGGTCCTGCGCTACCGCGGCTGGCTGATCGAGCAGGGCCACGCCTCCGAGGACGAGCTCGCCGGTATCGAGTCGTCCACCACCGCCGAGATCGACGAGGCGGTGCAGTTCGCCCTCGACTCTCCCCAACCCGAGCTGTCCGAGCTCTACACCGACGTGTACGCGGAGGTCGCGAAGTGAGCACCGACTGGCCCACCCTGCCCTTCGGCATGGCCATCAACCAGGCCCTCGACGTGGCCATGAGCGTCGACGAGAAGGTGTTCCTCCTCGGTGAGGACATCGCTGAGCCCTCGGGCGGCGTCTACAAGATCACCAAGGGGCTGTCCGACAAGCACGGCACGAACCGCGTCCGCAAGACGCCGATCTCCGAGCAGGCGATCGTCGGGGCTGCGGTCGGTGCGGCGATCTGCGGCTACCGGCCGGTGGCCGAGATCATGATCATGGACTTCCTCGCGGTCTGCCTCGATCAGGTGACCAACCATGCGGGGAAGATCCGGTACATGTCGGGCGGTCAGACGACCGTGCCGATGGTGATCCGCACCTCCGCCGGCGCCGGTCGGGGCTTCGGCGCCCAGCACTCCGAGTTGCTCGAGTCGTGGATCGTCCACACGCCCGGGATCAAGGTGGCGATCCCGTCCACCCCGGCGGATGCGAAGGGATTGCTGCTGTCGGCGATCTTCGATGACGACCCGGTGCTGTTCGTCGAGCAGATGATGTTGTACTGGAACCCGGCCGTCGCCGGTCCGGTGCCGCCCGGCGACGTGCGGATCCCTCTGGGGTTGGCCGACGTGAAGGCGGCCGGGAGCGACGTCACGCTGCTCACGTACGGCCGCCAGACCCACGACTGCCTCGCCGTGGCCGCCAAGCTTGCCGAGGAAGGCATCTCGGTCGAGGTGGTCGACCTTCGCTCGCTCGTGCCGCTCGACGAGGCCACGATCATGGCCTCGGTGGCGAAGACCAAGCGGGCCGTGATCGTCCACGAGGCGGTCGGCACCTGCGGATTCGGCGCCGAACTGTCGAGCCGGATCCACGAGGAGCTGTTCTCGGAGTTGGCCAAGCCGGTGCAGCGGGTGACGGGGAAGAACACCCCGGTGCCCTACGCGAGCAACCTCGAGTCGGCGTTCCTGCCGCAGCAGCCCGAGATCGAAGCAGCGATCCGGCGGATCCTCTGACCCCTCGAGGGTCAAACGACGGTCGCTAGCCACACTCGCACCGTCTCGAGCACGGCCTCCGGCCGTTCGAGATGGGCGGCGTGGCCGGCATCGTCGATCTCGACGAACTGGGTCGGGCCGGCGAGCCCGGCGACGAGACGGTGCCCGAGCGCAAGGAACTTCTCGTCTCGTCCACCGACGATGATCAGCGCCGGGACGGTGCAGGCGGCGATCCGGTCCCAGAGCGACTCCTGCGCGCCGGTGCCCGCGAGCCGAAGCGAGCCGGAGAGTCCGGTGACCGTGTTCCTATGCCGCTCCGCCCGGTCGGCCGGGTCATCGGGCAGCCCGACGAACATCGGTTGAGCGAGCCAGCGGTCGAGGAACGCGGTGGTGCCGTCCCGCTCGATGCTGGCGGCGAGCTCGTCGTCGGAGCGGCGGCGAGCCGCTCGCTCGGCACCGTCGGCGATTCCGGCGGTCCCACCGATGAGCACCATCGCCTGCACGATGTCGGGGCGATCACATGCCAGACGCAGCACGTGGCGCGCGCCCATCGAGTAGCCGACGTAGACGCCGTGCCCGCCGGCGGCGCCGAGCAGATGCGCCCCCTGCTCGACGCTCGCGGCGACGGTTGCCGAGCCACCGTGGCCGGGGAGATCGACGAGCAGCACCTCGTGGTGCTCGGCGAGCGGACGGGCCAGCGGTAGCCAGGAACGCGCGGTCTGGGTGAACCCGTGGGCGAGGACGAGACGGGGTTCACCGGCGCCGAGCCGCTCGACCGAAAGGGTCACGGCCGTAGTGTCGCAGTGTCATGGCCGATTCCCACGTTCCCGCTGTCGCACCAGGAGCCGGTGAGCCCGGTGCCGGTGAGCTCGGTGCCGAAGTCCCGGTGACGGCGACCGCAACGTTCTGCGCCACGCTCGTCGACGAGTGGATCCGGGCCGGGATCACCGATGCCGTGGTGGCGCCGGGGAGCCGGTCGACCCCGCTGGCGCTGGCGCTCGCAACGCGTCCTGAGCTGCGCCTTCACGTGTTCCACGACGAGCGTTCGGCGTCGTTCGCCGCCCTTGGGCTCGGTCTCGCCACCGGCCGTCCGGCGGTGCTGCTCTGCACGAGTGGGACGGCGGCGGCCGAATTCCACGCCGCGGTCGTCGAGGCCCACCAGGCCGGCGTGCCGATGGTCGTGTGTACGGCGGATCGGCCACCCGAGCTGCGGGACCGGGGTGCAGCGCAGACGATCGACCAGACGCGCCTGTTCGGCCCGACCGTGCGGTGGTACGCCGACCCGGGGGTTCCCGAGATGGCCGTCGCCGGGACATGGCGGGCGCTCGGCGCGCGGCTGGTCGCCGACGCCGTCGGTCCGACTCCCGGACCGGTGCACCTCAATTGCCCGTTCCGCGATCCATTGGTGGGCCGGCCCGGCCCACTGCCGGTGGGCCGAGCCGGCGGTGCGCCGTGGGTTCGTTCGCTCTGCAACGCCGGGGTGCCATCGGGACGAGATCTCGCCGAGTTGGTGGCGGCGCTCGATCGGCCGCGCGGGGTGATCGTCGCCGGGCTCGGGGCAGGATTGCCGGATGCGGTGCACGACCTGGCGGTCGCCGCTGGATGGCCGGTGCTGGCCGATCCCCGCTCGGGCTGCCGGTTGCCACGACACTCGACGGTCGCCCACGCCGACGGGCTCCTGCGGCACGGCCGGTTTGCGGCGGACCATCGGCCGGAGGTGGTCCTGCGCCTCGGGGCGCCGCACGCATCCAAGGTGCTCAACCAGTGGCTCGCCGGATCTGGTGCGCTGCAGGTGCAGGTGACGGCCGACGCCAGCTGGATCGACCCCGACCACACGGCAGCGTGGCGGGTGGTTGCGGATCCGACCGAGTTCTGCCGAACCCTCACCGGTCAGCTCGCCGGCGGGACGCGCACGCCGTGGGCCACGCGATGGCGCTCGGCCGACCGGCTGGCGGCCGACGTGCTCGCGGGTCGACTCGACGAGGTCGGGCCACTCACCGAACCCGGGGTCGCGCGCCGGCTTGCGGCGGCGCTGCCGCAGGGGTCTGCGCTCGTCGTGTCGTCCTCGATGCCGATCCGCGATCTCGAGTGGTTCGCGGCATCCCGAGACGGGCTGCGTGTCCATGCGAACCGGGGTGCCAACGGGATCGACGGGGTCGTGTCCAGCGCAGTCGGCGTCGCGCTCGCCGGTGCCCCGACCGCGCTGCTGATCGGGGACGTGGCCTTGCTCCACGACGCGAACGGTCTGTTGGGCCTTGCCGACCGGGACGTATCGCTCACGGTCGTCGTCGTCGACAACGACGGCGGGGGGATCTTCCACTTCCTGCCCCAACACGGTGCGCTGCCGACCGAGCGGTTCGAGCAGCTCTACGGCACGCCGCACGGCATCGACGCCGTTGCCCTCGCGACCGTGCACGGGATCGAGGCCGTGCCGGTCGGCTCGGCGGTCGAATTCGACGACCATCTGCGCCGCGCCGGGGATCGGGGCGTCCGCCTGCTACACGTGCGGACCGACCGCGGGGCCAACGTCGCCGTCCACGCAGCACTGAACGACGCGATCGCGGCAGCGCTCGATCGGCGCTGACCGAGTCTCGACGGGCGCCGGGGCTCCGGCCGGATCAGACCGAGCAGGAGCCGTCGTCGCAGGCTCCGCCGGCGTCGTCGGCGGTGCGTGCGGGGGTGACGAAGCGCTCCTGCACCCGACGCAGCACGGCGAGCATCGTCTCGGGGTCCTGGGCGCCGGGAAGGGCGAAGCGGCCCTCGAACACGAAGGTCGGCACGGCGGTGATCCCGAGTTCCTGGGCGTCGGCGAGCTCGTCGTGCACTTCGGTCACGCCCTCGGTCGAGGCCAGGAAGGCGCCGGTGGCCGTGGCGTCGAGGCCCGCCTCGGCGGCGAGCCGAACCAGCTCGGCGCGGTCGCCCAGGAACGAGCCTTCGGTGAAGTAGGCCGCCAGCAGCCGCTCCTTGAGCACGTCCTGGCGCTCGGTGCCCGCCGTCCACCACAGCAGGCGGTGGGCGTCGAAGGTGTTGGCCCGCTGGCCGTCCTCCATGCGGAACGCCAGGCCCTCGCCGGCCGCCACCTCGCTGACGTGGCGGACGATCTTCACCGCCTGGCCGGGGCCGCCGAACTTACGGGCGTAGGCGTCGAGCACGGGCTGCGGTTCGGCCGGCGCGGTCGGATCGAGCTGGTACGGGCGCCATACCACGGTGACGTCGTCGCGACCCTCGAACTCGGCCAGCGCCTTTTCCCACCGCCGCTTGCCGACGTAGCACCACGGGCACACGACGTCGCTGTAGATCTCGACGAGCACGGGCGAACTCTACGGCGCACCGCAGCCGGCGCAGATCAGGCTCACGGTCGCACGATCGCCGAGAGCATCGCCTGGAGCTTGGCCTGGGTCTCGGCCAGCTCGGCATCGGGGTCGCTGCCGGCGACGATGCCACCACCGGCGTACAGCCGGGCCCGGCTGCCGTCGATCTCGGCGCACCGGATCGTGACCGCCCAGGTGCCGTTGCCGGCGGCGTCGACCCATCCGACCGCACCGCCGTACCGGCCCCGGTCGAAGCCCTCCTGGGCCTCGATCAGAGCCAACGCCTCGGCGCGCGGGTGTCCGCCGAGCGCCGGGGTGGGCGAGAGCGTGCCGACGAGCTCGAGCACCGACGGGGCGGGCAGGGACAACATCCCTTCGACGGCGGTGCCGAGGTGTTGGACGTTCGCCACCGTGACGATGGAGGGTTCGGCCTCCCAGTCGAGGTAGCTGCACCATGGCAGCAGCGTGTCGTTGACGACGTCGATCACCACCCGGTGTTCGACCTGGTCCTTCGTCGACGCGATCAGGCCCGCAGCCAGTCGGGCGTCGGTCGCCGGGTCACCGGTGCGCGGCGCCGTGCCCGCCAGCGGGTGCGAGCGCACCATCCGGCCGCGACGCTCGACCAGCAGTTCCGGACTTGCGCCGACGAGATCGCCGATGCGGTAGCGATAGGACGAACCGAACGAGGCTCGCAGGCGGGCCAACACCGCTGCCAGATCGATGGGTGCGTCGGCCTCCACCTCGACACGCCGCGCGATCACCGCCTTGAGCACGTGGCCGGCCCGCACTGCGTCGCGGGCCGCCAGCACCGCAGCCCGGTACTGCTCGGGGTCGCCCGTCGGCCCGACGCGATACGTGCCGGCCCGCACCGTCGTCGGGCGGGGGGCAGGCGCTGTCGCATCGGCACCGTCGATCGTCGTCACCCAGTTCGTGCCGTCCGCGGTCCGGCCCCACACCACCCGGGGCACGACGAGTTCACCCTCGTTGCCGGGCCGGAACGGGAGTGCGCCGAGCGCGACCGGACCGCACCCGGGGACGCCGACACCGTCGTCGTGGTCGATCGACGCAAGGGTGCGGGCGACCGCGGCTCGGGGCACGCGTACGGCGACGCCGAGGCCGGCGAGTCCGACGCCATCGCGCACGAACAGCCACCCACCCGATGCTGCCCCGATCGCGTCGAGGTCGACGTCGCTGCGACCCGGGACGGTGACCGCGCGCACGGCTAGCGGCGGGTCGCGGTAACGAGCTGGGTGATGCCTCCCGACAGCAGCCGCCGCTCGACGAGCTCGAACCCGGCCGCTTCGAGCCGCCGCAGCATCGCAGCCGGTTCGGGGAGGTAGGCGACGGACTTCGGCAGGTAGCGATAGGCGGCCCGATCGGACAGCAGCCCACCGATCACCGGCACCACCTTGCCGAAGTAGACGGCGTGACCCGTGCGCACCACCGGGTTGGGCGGTGTTGCGACGTCGAGCAACGCGATCCGTCCGCCCGGGCGCACGATCCGTCCGAGCTCGTCGAAGAACGGGCCGAGTTCGACGAAGTTCCGCAGCGCGAACCCACAGGTGACCCCGTCGACTGCGCCGTCGCGCACCGGGAGCCGCAGGACGTCGGCCTGTGCGCGCGGGGCGCCAGACCGGTCGGCGCGCAACATCCCGATCGACAGGTCGAACGACAGCGGTCGATGACCGGCCGAGCCGAGGTCGACGCACAGGTCGCCGGTCCCCGAAGCGAGGTCCGCCACCGTCGAACCGGCCGGCAACCCCAGCGCGTCGACCGTCGCCCGTCGCCAGCGCACGTCGAGGCGAAAGGTCATGAGCCGGTTCACCAGGTCGTAGCGGGGTGCGATCGTGTCGAACATCGTCCGGACAGCCCGGACCTTCTCCTCGCCTTGGGGAAGCACGAGTACCGACGCTACGGGGCCGTAGCTGCTTCGCGTCGAAGCAGCCGCCGCACCTCGCCGAGCCCGTCGATCGCCTCGGTCCACCGTTCGGCCTGCGCCGACACGCTGAAGCTCCGGCAACCCGCTTCGACATACGGCCACAACGCCTCGGCGATACGCGCCGGGGTGCCCCACGGGCTGAAGCGTTCGAAGCGTTCGAACGGGAGGCGATACATGCCCTCGATGGCTCTGGCCAGGGGTTCTTTGCCGCCGGGCCCGACGCCCACCCACACCTGGAGCCCGTGGTGCCACCCACCCACCGGCGTCGCCCGTCCGGCGTCGGCGGCCGCCTGCTCGACGGCGGCCACCCGTTCGGCGAACCGTTCGGGCGTCGACCACACGCCGAGCCATCCGTCACCATGGCGGCCGGCCCGGCGCAGCGCCGCTGGTGCCCGCCCGCCGACCACGACGCGCACCGGGACCGGCGGTGCGGGAGCGATTCGCACGTTGCGCAGGTCGTAGAACTCGCCGGCGAAGTCGAACCGCTCGCCGCTCAGTGCGAGCCGCACGATGGCCAGGCTCTCGTCGCAGCGCCGACCCCGGGTGGACGGATCGATGCCGGTGATCTCGACCTCGTGACGGTCCTCGCCGCCCACGCCGACGCCGAACTCGACGGCCCGGGGCGCAAGCGCTTCGGCCATGGTCACGAGCGCTCGGGCGACGGGGACGGGGTGGCGCAGGGGTAGCAGATAGACGCCGATGGCAGCGTCGAGCCGGGGTTCCATCGACGCGAGTGCCGTCGCATGCACGATGCCGTCGATACCCCAGCCGGTGTGAAAGCTGACGTGATCGGCGGAACCGACGTGGTCGAGTCCGGCGTCTGCCATCGCCGCCAACGCGCTCCGCCACGCCGTGCGGCCTGCACCGCTCAGATCTCGGGGCAGGAACATCCCGACTCGAACCTCAGCGGCGTGGTCCACGAGCCGGACGCTACTGCGAGCCGCCGAGTGCCCCCCGTCCTGGCGACCGAGTCGCTAGCTTCGCAGCGTCATGATCCGGACCTCCCCCCGCCGTTCGGTGGCTGCGTCGCTCGTCGCGCTGGCCACCCTCGCTGCCGCCTCGGCCTGTGGTTCGTCCTCGGCCTCGCCCCCGGTTACGACCACCGTGGCCACCACGACGACGGCCGCCTCGACCACCACGAAGGCGTCCACCACCACGGCGGCGTCCACCACCACGACGGGCGGGACCACGACGAAGGCGCCTCCGGGTCCGCCGTCTCCCCTCACGGGGCTACCCCGGACGGAGCCGGGTGCGGCAACCCGTCCAGCGGTCGTGATCAAGCTCGACAACGCCCGTGAGGTCGCTCGGCCGCACGTGGGGATCAACCAGGCCGACGTCGTGTTCGAGATCCAGGCCGAAGGGGTGAGCCGCTACGCCGCCGTGTTCCACTCGACGACGGCCGATCCGGTGGGGCCGGTGCGCTCGGGCCGGACCGGCGACATCGACATCGTGAGCCAGTTCTCCAACCCGCTGTTCAAGTGTTCCGGAGCCAACGACATCACGATCACGGCGCTCAACCGGGCCAAGACGCTCGTGAATCTCTGTGGTGAACGGGCCGACACCGTGCGCGATCCGGATCGCCCGGCGCCGCACAACCTGTTCACGAACGTCTCGGCACAATGGGAGAAGGCGCTGCCCGAACAGGGTCCGCCGGCGCCGGTCTTTTCGTACCGCGGCCCCGCGGACCCGGCCCCGGCAGGTCCGGTCCCCGGGACGGTGAGCGTCCGCTACGACGGCACGCGCACGGCGTGGGACTGGGACGCCACGACGAAGCGGTGGCTGCGCACGCTCGACAGCACACCGCACGTCGACGACAAGGGCAACCCGGTCGCCCCCGCCAACGTGGTGATCGTGTTCACCCAGTACCGCATCAATCGAGACACCGGATCCACCGAGGCCATCTCGGTCGGCTCCGGTGAGGCCTGGGTGTTGACGGGTGGGGTGCTCGTGGCGGGAACGTGGAACCGGGAACGCAACACCGAGCCCTACCGGCTGACCGACGCCTCGGGGAAGCCGATCCTGCTGTCACCTGGCCAGACCTGGGTGCAGTTGCCCCGGCCGGGTGACGGCACCACCGAGCGCGCCGGCGTCTGAACCGGATGCCCGGTCGCGGGCTAGGTTGTCCGCCGACAAGGGGGTTCGCGATGCATGACCTGGTGATTCGTGGCGGAACGGTCGTCGACGGCACGGGGGTGCCCGGCCGTCGTGCCGATGTAGCCGTGGACGGCGATCGGATCGTCGCCGTGGGCGAGGGCGTGGGCGCCGCGCGACGCACGATCGAGGCCGACGGGCTCGTCGTGACGCCGGGTTGGGTGGACATCCACACGCACTACGACGGTCAGATCACCTGGGACGCCGATCTCGCACCGTCGTCGATCAACGGGGTCACCTCGCTCGTCGTGGGCAACTGCGGGGTCGGCTTCGCGCCGGCCCGCGTGGACCGCCACGACTGGTTGATCGCACTGCTCGAAGGCGTCGAGGACATCCCGGGCACGGCCCTCGCCGAGGGCATGACGTGGGGCTGGGAGTCCTTCCCCGAGTACCTCGACGTGCTCGACCGGCGTCGCTGGACCGTCGACGTCGGCACGCAGGTTCCGCACGCAGCGTTGCGCACGTTCGTGATGGGGGATCGGGGTGCCGACCACCAGGTGCGGGCGAGCGACGACGAGATCGACGAGATGCGCCGCCTGTGCCTCGACGCTGTGCGAGCCGGCGCGCTCGGCTTCACGACCAGCCGCACCTGGGTGCACCGCACCAGCCTGGGTCAGCAGATCGGCACGCTCACCGCTGCCGCCGAGGAGGTGCTCGGGATCGCCGGTGCGCTGCGCGAGGCCGGTACCGGGGTCATCCAGTTGATCTCCGACGCCTACCAGTCGACCGACCCCGAACTCGTCGCCCGCGAGGCCGAGTTGCTCGGCCGGATCGCGCTCGAGGTCGGTCGGCCGCTCAGCTTCACGATCCAGCAGAACGACGACGCCCCCGATCGCTACCGCGAATTGCTCGACCTGATCGCCAGCTGGAACGCCCGGGGTGCCCACGCCCGGGGCCAGGTCGGGGTGCGCCCGATCGGCGTGCTGCTCGGGTTCGATGCGAGCGCATGCCCGTTCAACTTCTGCCCCACCTACCGGGCCATGCGCTCGCTGTCTCGCGCCGAGCGCCAGGCACGGCTGCGTCAGCCGGAGGTGCGCGCCGCGCTGATCGCCGAGCACGCAGCCGCCGAACCCAAGGGGTTCCCGGCACTGATCCACTCGGGGTTCTCCCGGATGTATCCGCTCACCGATCCGGTTGATTACGAGCCGACGCCGGAACGGTCGATCGCCGGCCTCGCCGCTGCGGCGGGGCGACCGGCCGTCGAGGTGCTCTACGACGAACTGCTCGGCGACGGCGGCACCCGGCTGCTGTACCTGCCGCTCATGAACTACGCCCGCGGTTCGCTCGAGGACGTGCGCTCGATGATCACCGACCCCAACGCCCTGTTCGGGTTGTCGGACGCCGGAGCGCACTGCAACGCCATCAGCGACGGGTCGTTCCCGACGACGGCGATCACCCACTGGACGCGCGACCGCGTCCGGGGTGAGCGGCTGCCGCTCGAGCAGGTGGTGCACTGCCAGACCCAGCGCACTGCAGCGCACGTCGGGTGGACCGATCGCGGTGTGGTGGCGCCGGGGTACCTCGCGGATCTGAACGTGATCGACCTCGATCGGCTCCGGGTGCGCCCGCCCCACCTCGTCGCCGATCTCCCGGCCGGTGGCACCCGGCTGCTCCAGGAGGCCGAGGGCTATCGGGCGACGATCAAGCGCGGGGATGTCACCGTTGCCGACGGCGAGCTCACCGGGGTGCGCCCGGGCCGGCTCCAGCGCGGTCCCCAGGGGTGACGGCCGACGCCGTGAGCGGGCCTCTCGTCGGGGTCCGCGTCGTCGAGTTCGCCCAGGCGCTCGCCGTTCCCGTCGCTGCCATGCTGTTGGGCGATCTGGGCGCCGACGTGGTGAAAGTCGAACCGCCTGCGGGAGATCAGGCGCGCTACCTGTTCAGCCGCAGGCTCACCGACGCTCCGTACTTCGTGTCGGTCAATCGCAACAAGCGCTCGATCTGCCTCGACCTGACCCACGAGGGTGCGGTCGAGGTGATCGGCGCGCTGGTGCGGTCGGCCGACGTCGTGCTCGTATCGCTCAAGCCGACCGATCTCCCGCGGTACGGCCTGGACGAGGAATCGCTGCGCCGCATGCGGTCCGACATCGTCTACGTCGTCAATCCGCCGTTGGGGCCCAAGGGTCCGCAGGGGGACCAGGGGGGCTACGACGTACTGGTCCAAGGGATCTCGGGTTTGTCGTTCGTCTCGGCCCGGTCCGAGCGGGACGTCCCGTCGAACATCCGGCCGGCGTACAACGACGTCGGGACCGGCATGCTCGCTGCGCTCGGTGCCGTGGCTGCGCTGCGGCACCGGGACGCGACCGGGGAGGGTCAACGGGTCGAGGCGTCGCTGCTGTCGACTGCGTTGCTGTTCGGACAGACGATCCTCGGCCGCTTCGATGTGACCGAGTCGGCGCGGGAGCGCTTCCACGCCGAGGTCGCCGACCTGCGGGCGGCGGGTGGCGGCTTCGAAGACGAGCGACGGCTGTACCGGGACCGCGTCGCCGGCGGGGAAGGCAGCCTGCGGTTCTACTTCCGGCACTATCGCACCGCCGATGCGATGGTGTCGGTCGGCTGTCTCTCAGGACCATTGCAGGACCGCTTCCACGCGGCGACGGGGTTGCGTGATCCTCGTCGAGACCCCGAGGTCCGCTTCGGTACGCCCGGGTTCGAGGCGTTGATCGACGAGGCGGAGGCGTTGTTCCGCACGGCCCGCACCGAGGAGTGGATCGAACGCCTGCGGGTCGCCGGCTGCCCGGTGGCGCGGTACAACCTGCCGACAGAGGCGCTCGACGACCCGCAGGTCGTCGCCAACGACTATGCGGTCACGATCGACCACCCGGTGCTCGGGTCGCATCGGGTGCCGGCGCCGGCCGTGCGCTTCGACCGCACGCCGTCGGGGGTCACGCGCCGCGCCCCGCAACTCGACGAGCACACCGACGAGGTGCTCGCCGAACTGGGACTCGATCCCGTTGCGCTGCGCGCTGCCGGGGTGGTCGGACGATCGAGCGGAACGAGCGCGTCGTGACCGGACCGCTGCAAGGGCTGCGGGTGCTCGATCTCGGCCGCTACGTGGCGGGCCCGTGGTGCGCTCAGTTGCTGCAGGGATACGGCGCGGACGTGCTGCGCGTCGAGCGCCCCGGTGGCGGTGAGGACCGACCGCTGTTCCCGATCGGGGCCCAGGGGATGGGCGCCTTCTTCGTGCACTGCAACCGGGGCAAGCGCTCGATGACCTTGCACGTGACTCGGCCCGAAGGCCGGGACGTGCTCAGCCGGCTGGTGGAACGGACCGACGTCGTGGTCGCCAACATGCCCGACGAGAGCCTGGCGGCGATGGGGCTCGACTGGGCGTCGCTCCACGCACGCAACGAGCGCACCGTCCTTGCGACGGCGACGATGTTCGGCAGCACCGGGCCGTACGCCGGACGGCTGGGCTTTGACGGGATCGGTCAGGCGATGAGCGGATCGGTCCACCTCAACGGCGAGCCCGGGGCGCCGGTCAAGAGCTTCGTGCCCTGGGTCGACTACGTGACGGCGACCAACCTTGCGACGGGTGTGCTCGCCGCCCTGATCGAGCGTTCGGTCACCGGTCGGGGTCGACGGGTCGAAGCCTCGCTGATGGGATCGGCGATGGCGGTTACCGGCCACATCCTGGTGGAGGAAGCTGCGGTGCACCCGGGTCGCACCGGGCTCGGCAATCGACATCCGGCGGCGGGTCCGTCGGACCTGTTCGAGACGCTGGACGGCAAGGTGTTCATCCAGGTGATCGGCAACCCGATGTTCGCTCGGGTATGCGCTTTGATCGGACGTCCAGAACTCGTGAGCGACGTGCGGTTCGCTACCGATGACGACCGTGGCCGCAACAGCCTTGCGCTGTCGGCGATCGTCGGGGAGTGGACCGCGGCGAGAACCTCGGCCGAGGTCCTCGCTGCGGTGGCACCGCTCGGCGTTCCGGCGGGGCCCTTGCTCAGCCCGTCCGAGACGCTGGCCGATCCCCACGTACGGGCGGTGCTCCTCGATTCGGTGGACGTCGGTGGCCGTGCCCTGCCGGTGCCCGTCCATCCCGTGAGCGCCGCTCGCCTCGGCGAGCGTGCACCGGGGGTCGGCGAGCACACCGACGACGTGCTCATCGATCTCGGCTACGAGGCGGAGCAGATCGAGTCCTTGCGCAGCTCAGGCGTGGTCTGACGCTGGCCTGAACGCGCGAGGCGGGCGTCGTAACGCTCAGAGTGGTGGTACGGCGTTTTCCTGAGGAATTCCACTGGGGTTGGAAACCGAGCGTGGCCAAACTGTGTCTACGATCACAGCGTGAGCCGGCGCCGTCGGATGCTCGTGGGGACCGGCCTTCTCGCTTTCGTGGGCGTCGTCGTGGCCGGCTGCGGCATCGAGGAAACCCAGGTGCTCGGCGCGACGGTCGCGCCGACCACGACGGTCGCGCCGACCACGACGGTCGCGCCGACCACGACGGTCGCGCCGACCACGACGGTCGCGCCGACCACGACGGTCGCGCCGACGGGTCCCGGGTCCTACGCCGTGACGATCGGGGACCGTGCGCGGACCTGGCAGGTGATCGTGCCGCCGTCGGGCACGCAGGGGCGACCCTTCGTCGTGGTCCTGCACGGGCGCGACGGTTCAGGGGCGGGGATGCGCACGCTCGGCCTCGAGGCGTTCGCCCGCCGCGACGGGGTCGTCCTCGCCTACCCCGACGCCGTCGAAGGAAGCTGGAACGACGGACGCCCCGGTGTCGACTCCGTCGCCCACCGGGAACCGATCGACGACGTCGGCTTCCTTCGCGCCGTCGTTGCCGATGCAACGACCCGGTACGGGGTCGACGCTCGGCGGGTGGTCGCCGTCGGCTTCTCCAACGGGGCGATGATGGCGACGCGGCTGGCGTGCGAGGCCGCCGACGTCTTCGGCTCCGTAGCCGCGGTGGCCGGGGTCGCAGCCTCCGAGCAGTTGAACCGATGCAACCCGAGTCGGCCGGTCGCCTTCCGGTTGGTCGTGTCCCGTCGTGATCCGACCGTTCCCTTCACCGGTGGCCCGATCGGTGCGCCGAGCGGTCGTAGCCGTGGTGCAGGGGCGTCGGCGATGGCCGTCGCAGCGTGGTGGGCGGCCCGAGCCGGCTGCAGCGGATCGACGTCGGTGCCCGTGCCCGACTCGGCTCCTACGGTGCAGCGGTGGACGGCGACCGGTTGCGCGCCGGGCGCCGAGGTCGTGGTCGACTCACTCGATCTCAATGCTCACGGTTGGTTCGAGCAGCGGGGCTACTCGGCGTCGGCGGCAGTGTGGACGGCACTCAGCTCCCGTCTTCCGAATTGAGCGGTCTGCCGAAGCCTGCGACAGATCCAAACGCTTCCTTGAGGTTCGGTCTCTAGCGTTCGGCCATGGCCGAGTTCACGATCCGCATCCCGCCCGACCCGGAGCAGTATCAGCGGCTCGTGGAGTCGGCCCGGGTGCTGGCCCACGTGAAACTCGATCCGGTGTGCGGTCCGCAGCTCGCCGTGCGCGAAGTCGAAGTGATGGCGTCGACCTCGCCGAACCTCGGCGAGGGCTGGTCGCTCGCCATGGTGTTGCTCGATGCGTTCGCTGCCGTGTGCGCCGGCATTCCGGCTGCTGTCGCCCACCTCGAAAAGCGCGATCTTGCCGAGGACGACCGCCAGCGCCAGGCGCACCTGATGGTGGACCGGGTGCTCGACCTCGTGCGGGACTCCCCTCGGGCGTCGGTTCGCCCGGACGACGCCGGCTGAGGCTCAGGCGTAGGCGTCGAGCAGCTCGCGGATCGCCTTGGCCTGGCCGCCGGACGTGGAGGACATGACGACGATCGGAGTGGTGATCCCGGCGGCTCGCCACGCTTCGACCCCGTCACGGACCTCGGTGGCGGATCCTGAGAGCGTGACGTCGTCGATGAAGTGGTCGGGCATCAGCGACGGAAGATCATCCCGACGCCCTGCAGCGATCGCTGCCTCGATTGCAGCCATCTCCTCGGCGTAGCCGTTGTCCATCCAGTAGTTGCGGTAGTTGGGCAGCGACACGTAGCCGACGAGCGTCTTGCGATGCACGGCCCGGGCGGCCCGCTTGTCGGGATCGATGACCGTCGGCACCATGTTGCCGAGGAAGAATCCCTCCGACCGGCTGGCGGCGACCCGCGCGAGCTGGGCCGGCATCGCCGCCCGGGACGAGTTGGCCCAGACGGCACCGTCCGCTATCTCGAGGGCCAGCCCGAGCATTCGATCGCGCATGGTTGCGAGCACAATCGGCCCGTCGAACCCACTCGAGCGGACCCCGGTGACGTAGGCTCGGGTGTCGGCGAGGGGCGGTCCGGCTTCGATGCCCCGACGCGAGAGCGCCGGGCCGTGCGACACCCCGAGCCCGAGCAGGAACCGGCCACCCGACACCTCGTGGAGGTGGGCGGCGCTCGCTGCGGCCTCACTCGCGTGCGAGAGGTAGATCGGCTGGATCGACGTCCAGAACCGAAGCCGCTCGGTCACGTGGGCGAGCGACGCGCACAGGCTCATCGCGCCACCAAGGCTCGGGCAGGCCAGTCCGGCGAAGCCTCGCCGGTCGAGTTCGGCGGCCAACTCGAGGATCTGGGCCCGCTTCCCAGGGCTGGCGACAACGGAGACGGCAGGGAGGTCCGACATGGGGCGGCACGGTAGCGTGCCGCCCCATGCGGGTCGGCTTGCTGTGCCCCTACAGCTTGTCGGTCCCCGGCGGCGTGCAGGGCCAGGTGCTCGGACTGGCCCGGGCGTTGCGGGCCCGGGGCCACGAGGCCCGGGTGCTGTCGCCCTGCGACGGCCCACCTCCGGAACCGTTCGTGACCCCGCTCGGCAACTCCCTTCCGACGGCAGCCAACGGTTCGATGGCGCCACTCGCTCCCGATCCCTCGGCGGCGCTGAGGACCATGCGTGCGCTGCGCGACGAGGACTTCGACGTCCTGCACCTGCATGAGCCCTTGGCGCCGGGGCCGACGCTCACGGCGGTGGTGTTGCACGACACCCCACTCGTCGGCACGTTCCATATGGCGGGGGACAGCGCCACGTATCGGACACTGCGACCGATGGTTCGGTGGGCTGCGGGTCATCTCGACGCCCGGTGCGCCGTCAGCCGTGCCGCAGCCGACCTCGCCCACCACTACCTCGGCGGCGAGTACCTGATCCTGTTCAACGGGGTGGAGATCGATCGGTGGCAACGCGTGCCACCTGCTCCCAAGAGCGGTCCGACGGTCTTCTTCTGTAGCCGCCACGAGCCTCGCAAGGGGCTCGAGGTCCTGCTTGAAGCGATGACCCACCTGCCGGCCGAGGTCCGGTGCTGGGTGGCGAGCACCGGGCCCGACACCGCACGCTTGCGCACGCAGTACGCCGGCGACCCGCGCATCGAATGGTTGGGTCGGCTGTCGGAGCAGGACAAGGTCGCACGGATGCGTGCGGCGGACGTTTTCTGCGCGCCGTCGTTGGGTGGCGAGAGTTTCGGCGTCGTGCTGATCGAGGCCATGGCAGCGGGAACGCCGGTGGTGGCGTCGAACCTCGACGGGTATCGCAACGTTGCCGAGCATGGTCGTGACGCACTGCTGACCGAGGTCGGCGACCCGGTGGCCTTGGCTGGTGGGATCGCGGAAGTGCTCTCGTCGTCGTCGACGGCTGCACAATTGATCGCGGGCGGTGCGGTCACGGCGGCGTCGTTCTCGATGGACGCCCTCGCAGCGCGCTACGAGGAGCGCTACGAGTGGGTCCGGCGGCGTGGCCCCGGTGGCCTGGTTGCGCCAGGGCGCTCCGGCTCACGGACCCGGTGGTGGAAGCGGGGGTAGCATCTCGGTCGATGATCGTGCTCATCGTCGTGCTCGTGCTGGTCGTGCTCGTGGTGTTGTACGGGATCGCCGCCTACAACGGTTTGGTGAAGCTCCGCAACCGCGTCGAGAACGCCTGGTCGCAGATCGACGTGCAGCTGAAGCGCCGGCTCGATCTGATCCCCAACCTGGTCGAGACGGTGAAGGGGTACGCCGCCCACGAGCGTCAGACCCTCGAGGCCGTGGTGCAGGCCCGGAACGCCGCGATGTCGGCCCACGGCCCAGCGGAGTCAGGTGCAGCAGAGAACGTGTTGAGCGGTGCTCTTCGTCAAGTGTTCGCGCTGTCGGAGGCCTATCCGGAGTTGAAGGCGAACCAGAACTTCGGCCAGTTGCAGGAAGAACTCACGGCAACTGAAGGGCGAGTCGCTTACGCACGCCAGTTCTACAACGACTCCGTGCTGTCGTATAACACCAAGATCCAGCAGTTCCCGGCCGTGCTCATCGCCAACGCCCTCAAGTACGGACAACGGGAGTACTTCCAGGCCGAAGAGGCGGCACGCGACGTGCCTCGGGTGCAGTTCTGATCGCCCGGGCCTGACCGAACCCCATGTACGACCAGATCGCTGCGAACAAGCGGCGCACCGTGGTGTTGATCGCGAGCTTCGTGTTCGTCGTTGTCGCTACCGGTGTCGCCGTCAGCCTGCTCCTCGGCGGCGGGCCGATCGGGATCCTTCTCGCGCTCGTCGTCTCCGGTGCGCTTGCGTTCACGTCGTATTGGAAATCGGACGTGGTCACCCTGGCCGTGAGCCGGGCCCGACCAGCGGATCCGACCGAGTACCGGAGGCTCTACAACCTCGTGGAGGGGTTGTGCATCGGTAGCGGGCTTCCGATGCCCAAGCTGTACGTGATCGACGATCCGGCCCCCAACGCGTTCGCCACGGGCCGCGACCCCAAGCATGCGGCGGTGGCGGTGACCACCGGCCTGCTGACGCTCATGAACCGGGTGGAGCTCGAAGGGGTGCTCGCCCATGAGCTGTCGCACATCCGCAACTACGACATCCTCGTCTCGACGTTGGCGGTGACGATGGTGGGGGCCGTTGCGCTGGTGTCGGACACGGTGATTCGACTGATGTGGTGGAACGGTGGGCGCGTCAGCCGAGGCGACGACCGTGACGACTCCGGGAACCCGTTGGCCCTCCTCGGGTTCCTGTTCCTGCTCCTCGCACCGGTGCTCGCTCGACTGATGCACTTCGCGGTCAGCCGCAACCGTGAGACGCTCGCCGACGTCTCGGCGGTGCAGATCACGAGATACCCACCCGGCCTCATCTCGGCGCTGGAGAAACTTCGGGCCGACAGCACGGTGACCCACAGCGCCTCGCGGGCCACTGCCCATCTGTGGATCGAACAGCCGCTCGCGGTCCGAGCCGAGCAGGGCCGGCTGGCGCGGTTCAATCGGCTCTTCGACACGCATCCTCCGCTCGACGAGCGGATCGCCCTGCTTCGGGAGCTCTGATCGGTCCGTGCGCCGCTGGTCCGGACTCGTGCTGGTCCTGGTGGGCGCAGCGTGCGGGGCGGCGCAGGCCGACGTGACCGTCGGGCTACCCCCGACCACGACCACGACGCCGATCGCGACGCCGACGAACGGCGGGACGACGACCACGACGACGGCCACGACGACGACCACGACGACGACGACGACGAGCACGACCGGGCGACCGCAGGTCGTCTGGCCGCTCACCGGTCGTCCGGCCGACGCGACGGCGCCCGCCTACCGGCGTCCGGCACTCGTCGTGAAGATCGACAACGGGCCTCTGGCTCGACCGCAGAGCGGTCTCAACGCAGCGGACGTCGTGGTCGAGGAGATCGTCGAGTCGGCGACCCGATACCTAGCCGTGTTCCACTCGAGCGACGCCGACCCGATCGGACCGATCCGCTCCGCTCGGACCTCCGACCTTGCGGTGCTCGCGGCTCTTGGTCGGCCGTTGTTCGCCTGGTCGGGCGGCAATCCTGGTGTGCGCGCCGCTGTCGGCGCAGCGAACGTGGTGGACGTGGGCTTCGAGACCGCGCCCCGCGCGGCGTACTTCCGCCGGGTCGGCCGCAGTGCCCCCAGCAACCTCTACTCCTCCACCGCTTCCTTGCGGGAGGTGGGCGCCGCAGCCGGTGCCACGGACGGTGCGCCGCCGGCTCTGTTCGAGCTGCCCGCATCCCCGGCGGGACCGCTCGGTCGGCCGGCCTCGGCGATCGAGTGGCGGATGGAGGGCGTCGTGCAGCGCTGGGACTGGGTCGACGGCCGCTTCGTGCATTCCGTCGCCGGCCGACCCCATCTCGATCGCGAAACGGGAGAGCCGATCGTCGCCGACAACGTCGTCGTCCTCGAGGTCGCCTACCGGCCGAGCCCGGCCGATCCTCGATCACCGGAGGCCGTCACGGTCGGTGGAGGCGCTGCCACGGTCGCAGCTGGCGGCCGGGCGGTCACGGGGACCTGGAGCCGGGGTCGAGCAGACGCCGCGCTGGCACTGCGCACGGAGGCCGGTGATGCGATCGCGCTGAGGCCCGGGCGAACCTGGCTGGTGCTCGTGCGCCCGGTCACCGCTCTGAGCGTCGAGTGACACCGGGCCCGGCCACGGCACGGGTGGTGGCTCGGGAGGCGCCCTAGAATCCAATGCCATGTCGGATCACACTGCAACGCCTCGTGCGACCGGTACCGTGCTCGTGAAGCGGGGCTTGGCCGAGATGCTCAAGGGCGGCGTCATCATGGACGTCGTCAACGCCGAGCAGGCTCGGATCGCCGAGGACGCCGGGGCCTGTGCGGTCATGGCGCTCGAACGGGTGCCGGCCGACATCCGGGTCGAAGGCGGGGTCGCCCGCATGAGCGACCCGGAGCTGATCGAGGGAATCAAGGCTGCGGTGACGATCCCGGTGATGGCCAAGGCCCGCATCGGTCATTTCGTCGAGGCGCAGATCCTCGAGGCGCTCGGTGTCGACTACGTCGACGAGTCGGAGGTGCTGACGCCGGCCGACGAGGCGCACCACATCGACAAGTGGGCCTTTACCGTGCCGTTCGTGTGCGGCGCGACGAATCTGGGCGAGGCGTTGCGCCGCATCAGCGAGGGCGCGTGCATGATCCGCTCGAAGGGTGAGGCCGGCACGGGCAACATCATCGAGGCGGTCCGCCACCTGCGCTCGATCCTCGGTGACATCCGCAAGATCACCCAGGCCGACTCGGCCGAGCTGTTCGATTGGGCGAAGAGGCTCCAGGCGCCTCTGCCGCTTGTCCAGGAGATCGCCAGCACCGGCACGCTGCCCGTTCCGCTGTTCTGCGCCGGTGGGGTCGCCACGCCTGCCGATGCTGCTCTCGTCATGCAGTTGGGCGCCGAGGCCGTGTTCGTGGGGTCGGGGATCTTCAAGAGCGGCAATCCCGCCAAGCGCGCCCGGGCGATCGTGGAGGCGACCACCCACTTCCGGGATCCCCACATCCTGGCCAAGGTCAGCCGGGGTCTCGGCGAGCCGATGACCGGGATCGGGATGGACAAGGTTTCCGTCAAGCTGGCCGAGCGCGGCTGGTGAGAGCCGGGCGATCGACACAGGAGCCGCCAGGTGGTGGCCGCTCGCATCGGCGTGCTCGCCCTGCAGGGGGCCTTCGCCTCGCACGCCCGCGCGCTCGCTGAGGTCGGCACCGAGCCGGCCGAGGTACGGGTGCCGGCCGACCTCACCGGGATCGACGGGATCGTGCTGCCAGGCGGTGAGTCCACGACCATGTCGATGTTGCTCGAATCGTCCGGACTCTTCGGTCCTCTCCGCGATCGGCTCCTCGGGGGCCTGCCGGCATTCGGCACGTGCGCCGGGATGATCCTCCTGGCCCGGGAGGTACTCGACGGTCGCAGCGACCAGCGTTGCTTCGGCGCGCTCGATTTTGCGGTGCGCCGGAACGCGTACGGCCGGCAGGTCGACAGCTTCGAGACCGATCTCGACGTCGCCGGGCTGGACCGACCGTTCCACGCCGTGTTCATCCGGGCGCCGGCGATCGAGTCCAACGGGCCGGCCGTGGTGGTGCTCGCCCGTCACGAGGGGCGACCGGTGCTCGTCCGTCAGGGGTCGGTGTACGCAGCGGCGTTCCACCCCGAGCTCAGTGGAGACGCTCGACTCCATGCGCTGTTCGCAGCGCACGTCCCGACGCACAGGAGGTAACGCCGACATGTCCGGCCATTCGAAATGGGCGACGATCAAGCATCAGAAGGCTGCGACCGACAAGGCTCGCGGGAAGCTGTTCGCCAAGCTCATCCGCCAGATCGAGGTGGCCGCCCGAAACGGGGGCGCTGAGGTCGAGTCCAACGCGACATTGCGAGCGATGGTCCAAAAGGCGCGAGCGGCGTCGGTCCCCAAGGACACGATCCAGAAGGCCATCCGGCGAGGGACGGGCGAGGAGCAGGGCACCTCGTACGAGGCGATCACCTACGAGGGCTATGCCCCGGGAGGGGTCGCTGTGCTGGTCTCGGTGCTGACGGACAACCGCAACCGGACCGGGGCGGAGATCCGGGCCGTGTTCTCGAAGATGGGTGGCTCGATGGCCGAACCGGGTGCGGTTGCGTGGCAGTTCTCCCGCAAAGGGCAGCTGAGCGTTCCCCGCTCGGCGAGTGAGGAGGAGTTGTTGCTCGTTGCGCTCGAGGCGGGCGCCGAGGACGTCCGTGACGATCTCGAGGTCTGGACGATCACGACCGAGCCGAACGATCTCGAGCCCGTGCAGTCCGCCATCGAGGGGGCAGGGCTCGTCGTGACGTCGGCCGAGGTCACCATGGTGGCCTCGACGTCGGTGCCGGTGGCCGACGCCGAGGACGCCCGGAAGGTGTTGCGGATCCTCGATGCCTTCGAGGACAACGACGACGTCCAGGACGTATATTCCAACGCCGACCTCGACGACGAGGTCCTCACCGAGATCGAGGCCTGAGATGGTGGCGCCGTCCGTCGGAGATCCCGCACCGGATTTCACCCTGCCGGGCACCGGAGGCCAGGACTACCGTCTTGCGGACTACCGGGGTCGTCCGGTCGTCCTGGTGTTCTACCCCGGTGACGACAGCCCGGTGTGTACCAAGCAGCTCAACACCTACAACCACGATCTCGCCCAGTTCGAGGGCGTCGGGGCCCAGGTGCTCGCCGTCAACGCCGGTTCGATCGAGAGTCACGAATCGTTCAGCGCCAAGCACGGGTTCGGGTTCCCGCTGCTCACCGACCCCGACAAGAAGGTCGCTGCCGCCTACGGCACGCTCGGGCCGCTCGGGTTCCCCCGCCGCAGCGTGTTCGTCGTCGACGGTGCCGGGGTGATCCGTTATGCCCACCGGGCCATCGCCGGCCTCACGTACCGACCCACCGATGAGATCGTCTCGGCGGTCCGGTCCGCGAGTTGAACGTCACGGGCACGCCGGCCCGACGTCGTAGACGGTGAAGCCGGCCGGGCGTTCGCGAACCTCGACGCGGGCCTCGCCGGGCCGGCACGGCCGCGCCGCCATCTCCTCGAGGAGTGCCCGCTCGTTGGTGCCGAACCTCTTCTGATAGGTGTCGAAGAGCACCACGCGCTCGACACCTCGCTTGCCGAGGAACGCCGAATAGGAGGCCGTGTCGGCCCAGCTGCGCCGAACGATCGACTCGGGGAAGAACTCGCTGTCGAGCCGCCCTCCGGCCTTGAGCAGCCAGTACATCCCGACCTTCTCGTCGTCGGCTCGGAGGTACCGGTACATCCGCCCCGGTTCGAAGCCGGCGGTTTCGATCCACTGCGCCGTGGTCGTCTCGGGCGCCCGCCGCAGCGACTTCCAGGCCGTATCGGTGCTGAGCGGGCCCAGCGCCACGAGGTTGGCGGCGGCCAGGAGCCCGCACGCCGCTACGGGGAGCAGGGCGCGGCGGTGCTGCGTCGAGCGGAGCGCAACCAAGCACAACGGCACGGCCACCACCAAGCCTCGCATGCCTACCGTGCCCAAGAAGTTGACGACCTTGTCGCGCAGCGACGAATCGACGAACACCGGCGACGCGATCACGAGGTAGGCGGCGGGAAGCGTCGGCAGGACCGAGGCGGCGAAGGCGATCAGCAACCGCCGCCGGTCCGGTGCCCAGAAGAACCAGGCGGCGACGATCACGGCCGTGACCGGGAGCAGCACCGCCGGGTGGTTCACGTGGGCGAGGGCGACGAGCGCGACGGCCGAGACGTGGCGCCCCCGGCGCCAGCGGCCGATGCCGACCAGCAACAGCGTGACCGCCCACAGGAACGGCAGCTGGCCGGCGATCGGCGCCATGACGAGGGCGGGGTTGACCAACACGGCCACGGCCCACCAACCGCGCCGCAGCTCGGGGGCCGCATAGAAGGTGGCGAGCACGGCGAGCAGGCCGCCCAGGGCGAGCCAGACCGACACCGACTGCTCGCCGAGCAATGGCCACAGCAGCGCCGCCGTCGTCCAGGGCAGCATGCCGTAGGGATAGGTGAGGGCGTTGCCGGCGCCGAGCACGTCCATTCGCCACGGGATGCCCTGGCCACCCCAGAGCTGATCGGCAATCCACCAGACGTGGCCGTAGTTGGACATGCTGTCGAGCGTGACGACGATGTCGAGGCTCCCGATGGCGCCGAGCACGATCACCCAGGCCACGGCCAGACCGACGGCCAGGATCGTGCCGACCTCGTGATCGGCGGCCGCCTGAGCGCCGAACCGTTGCCTAAGGTTGACCGCTGCCATGGAACTCCACCGGGGATCTGCGTCCGAGCCGACATCGGTCCCCGAGGTCGGGTTCGGGAAACAGCGTAGCCACTTGGGGCGGAGGGATCGTCTGGTCGTCGTCCTGGTGGCCCTTGCCCCGCTTGCGGTGTGGCCCGACGATCCGACTGGGCCGCGAGCGATGATCGCCGGGGTGGGCCTGCTCGTCGCGATCGCCGCCGCAGCGGCGGCGGGCCGGCTGTGCCCGCAGGGCAGCGCGCTCGGCACGGTGGCGGTCGCCGGCGCATGCCTGGCGCTCAGCGTCGTACCCCCCGGGGTGATCACCTGGGTGATCGCAGCTGCGCTCGGGGGAGGGGCCGGGGTGGTCGCGTCGCCGCTGGCGGCCGCCCACCTTGGCCGGCGAGGTCGGCGGTGGGCGGTCGTGGCGGCCGTCGGGCTGGCCGGCGGCGTGGTCGCCGCTGCGGCGATCGCGGGCCCGGCGATCGGGCTGGCCGTCGTCGTGACCGTCGCTGCGGCGGCTGCGGTGGCCGGCCGGCGCCTGCGGTCGTCGCCGCTGCGAACGACCGTGCGCGCCCGACTCGCAGTGGGAGCGCCCCTTCTGCTCACGGTCGGCGTGCTCGTGTGGGTCGGGGCGAACGACCCCTCGGTGGGCTGGTTCGGGCCGGTGATCCGCCACGGCGATCGCGCCGTGAAGCAGGTCGCACTGACTTTCGACGACGGTCCCGCCGAGAGCTCCCTCGCGGTGGCGGACCTCCTGGATGCCGCCGGCGTCGCCGGGACGTTCTTCGTGGTCGGCAAGGCGGTCGACGCCCGCCCCGAACTGGCCCGAGCGCTCGTCGCCCGGGGGCATCTGCTCGCCAACCACTCGTACCACCACGACTATTGGCGATGGCTCGATCCTCGCTATCCCGAACTGGACCGCACGCAGGCCTCGATCGCCAGGGCGACGGGGGTGTGCCCCTCGTTCTTCCGGCCTCCGCACGGCCAGCGGACGCCGTTCATGAGTGGCGTGGTCGCCGACCGCGACATGGAGACGATCCTGTGGGACGTGTCGGCTGCGGACTGGACGCCGATCGACGGCGCCGACATCGCTCGACGGGTCCTGGAGCAGGTGCGGCCCGGTTCGGTGATCCTGCTCCACGACGCGATCGACGGTCGTCCGGATGCCGACCGATCAGCGCTGCTCGACGCGCTGCCAATGATCCTCACCGGACTTCGCGAGAGAGGTATCGAACCGGTGCGGCTCGATCGACTGCTCGGCCGAGCGGGCACCCTGGCGCCCGCTGCCTGCGGGCTCAGCGCCGGAGCAACGCCCGCGCGAGACGCCTGAGGGTCCACCAGCCGCTGACGGCGAGCCCGCCGGTGACGGCCACGGGGACGGCGAGCGCCCGGGCCTGCCGGACGGGCCCCAACGGGCGGGTGGATCGCACGCCGGCGACGACCGTCATCCACAGGTCGATGACGACGTCCTTCATGCGGGTGCGGGACCGGAACACCGGCACCGGTACAAGGACGTCATTGCGCAGCTTGCGGCCTCGCCGGCACATCACCACGGCGACCTCGACGGTTTCGGAGTACTTGTACCCCTTGTAGAAGTCGAGGGCGTCGGCGAGGGCACCGGCGCGGAAGATGCGGTACCCGGATTCGATGTCGTAGAGGCGTTGGCCGGCCCACAGCGTGCCCCAGGTGCTCATCACCCAGTTCCCGGCCTGCTTGTACTTGGGGTAGGTGGACAGGTCGCGCCGCACGATGAGTGCGTCGAGGTCTTCCTCGATCATCTGACGGTGCAGGTCCTCGAGGACGGCGAGCTCGTGCTGACCGTCGGCGTCCACGGTGTAGACGAAGTCGTCGGGGTGGATCTCGCCGGCGGCGATGCGCCGCCGCAGGTCGGTGAAGGCGGTGTAGTACGCCTCCGACATGCCCTGGTTGACCTCGTGGATCAACAAGCGGGCTTGATCGTGCCCCGGGAGCCACGACTGGATCTCGGACCGGGTCCGGTCGGTCGAGCCGTCGTCGACGACGACGAGTTCGTCGACGTAGCCGTAGAGCTTGTCGAGCACGCCGACCACGGTCGGCTCCTCGTTGTACGCCGGCACGACGGCGATCCGTCGAGGCGAGTGAGGTTGTGCCGAACCGAGCATCACCGCTCCCCGGCGGGGGTTCGGGAGGGGACCGTGAAGCCTTCGGCGAGGTAATGCTCGAACGTGAGGCGCATCCCCTCGTCGAAGTCGACCTGGGGTGTCCAGCCGATCTCCTCACGGGCGCGGTCGGTCTTGACCACCCGGGCCTTCAGGTCGCCCGGCCGTGAGGGCCCGTACTCCACCGTGACATCGCCGACGAGTTCCCGGACGCGTTCGGCGATGTCACGGATCGACACCGGGGTGTCGCCGTCGAGGTTGTACGTACGGTTCGTGGCGGCCGGGTTCAGCGCGAGCACATGGGCCCGGGCGAGGTCACCGACGTAGACGAAGAACCGCTCCTGACGCCCGTCGCCGTCGATGCGCAACGGCTCGCCCCGGAACGCCCGCTTGAAGAACGCAGCCGCCACACAGTTGTCGCGCATGCGAGGGCCGTAGGGCACGCCGTACCGCAGCACCGTGAAGGGCCGCTGGTACAACGTGGCGTAGTCGCGGCACATCATCTCCGACGCGACCTTGGTGCTCACGTAGAGGTGCCGGTCGGTCTCGGGGGCGAAAGGTGTCGACTCGTCGACGACGTCGCCGGTGGTGGCGGCGTACACCCAGACGGTCGAGGCGAGGATCACCCGGCCGGCGTCGGCCTTGCGGGCCGCCTCGAGGACGGAGACCGTGCCGCTGCAGTTCAGCCGGACGGCGCCCACCGGGTCGGCGTGCACGATGTTCACGTCGGCGTAGGCGGCGAGGTGGAACACCGCGTCGGTGCCGGCCACGACGTCGGCGACGGCATCGGTGTCGATGATGTCGACCGGCGTCCACTCGACGTCGCTGCGGTGCGGGGCGCGGGGGTCGAGCACCCGGACCCGGTGACCGGCGTCGGCGAGCGCGTCGATCACGTGGGAGCCGATGTACCCGGATCCCCCGGTGACGGCGACGAACTGCTCCACGCTGCTTTTCCCTTCTCGGCGACGCCGTCGCCGTTCGTTGTGGGTTCCTGGACTGCTCGCGACCGTCGGCTACATGCGCCCGAGCGCTGCGGCCACCGCGTCGAGGACGATCTCGGCCTGCTCGTCGGTCATCACGGCCGACGTGGGCAGGCAGACGTGCCGGGCGCAGATCCGCTCCGCACCCGGCAGCGGGCCCGAAGCCCACGGCTCGAACACCGGCTGCAGGTGCAGCGGCGCCTCGTACACCTCGCCCGAGAGCCCGACCCCGTACTCCTCGCGCAGGAGCTTCTTGTACGCGGCCCGGTCGACCCCGTCGGGCAGGTAGGCGACGTACTTGTAGTAGTTGCTGACGCTGTCGAGTGGGACGGCCACCGGGTGCAAGCCCGTCGCCTCGATCCCCTTGTCGTAGATCGCCGCCACGCGCTGCCGTGCGGCGATGAACTCGGGGAGCCGACCGAACTGGCTCAACCCGATCGCCGCATGGGGCTCGCTCATCCGCCAGTTGTACCCGAGCCGGGTGTGGAGGTTGGTGAGGAAGCCGGCCTTGCCCTGGTCCCGGTAGATCTTCGACTCCTCGGCGATGCGGTCGTCATCGGTGACGATCATCCCGCCCTCGCCCGAGGTCATGACCTTGGTGGGGTAGAAGGAGTACGACGCTGCGATCCCGAAGGTGCCCGCCATCCGCCCCTGGAAGCTGCTGCCATGGGCGTGGGCGGCGTCTTCCATGAGCCAGATCCCGGCGTCGGCGCAGATCTGCAGGATCTCGTCGATCGCCGGCGTGATCAGGCCGGCGACGTGCACGACCACTGCGCCGACCGTGTCGGGGCCAATGGCGGCCCGCACGGCGGCCGGATCGAGCGCCAACGTCGCGGGATCGCAGTCGACGAAGCGCGGCCGGGCGCCGGCCGCGATCACGGCAGCGGCGGTGGCGAAGAAGGTGTTGGCCGGCACGAGCACCTCACCGCCGGCCACCCCGACCGCCCGGAGGGGGATCTCCAGGGCCGAGGTCCCCGAGTTGACGGTGATGGCGTGGGCGACGCCGTTGACGGCGGCCCACCGCTCCTCGAACTCCCGGCTGATCTTGCCGAGGGTGAGCTGACCCGTCCGCAGGCACTCGTCGATCTGCGCCAGGATGGCCGCCCGGTCCTCCTCGGGAACGTGGATGGCAGCGGGCGGTACTCGAAGTGGCGACGTCACGGGACCGGAAGCTCCTCGGCGAACAGAATCCGGTGAACCGTAGCGCCTGACGCGCTCCGACGGGAGGGGACCACGTGCGCCGTGCCCGGCGCCACCGTCATCCACCCCTCGTCCGCAGCGGACCGGTAGGATCCGAACCGGTGTTCGTCCTCGGAATCGATCCCGGTCTGTCGCGTTGTGGGTACGCCTGCCTCGAGACGACGCTCGGTCGGCAGGTGCGCGCCGTGGCGCTCGGGGTGCTCACCACGCCGCCCACGGCGCCGCTGCCGGCCCGTCTCGGCGAGTTGCGGCGTGAGCTGAGCGCACTGTTCGACGACCTCCGGCCCGATGCGGTTGCCGTGGAGCAGGTGTTCTTCCAGGTGAACGTGCGCACGGCGATGGCGGTCGGCCAGGCCAGCGGCCTCGCCCTCGCGGAGGCGGCGGTGCGCGGTCTCGATGTGGTGCAGTACACCCCGAACCAAGTGAAAGAGGCCGTCGCCGGGTGGGGCGGGGCCGACAAGGGGCAGGTGGCACGAATGGTGCAGGCCCGGCTCGGCTTGGCGGCGCCGCCCAAGCCGGCCGACGCCGCCGATGCAGCCGCGCTCGCGCTCTGCCATCTGGCGATGGCGCCCACGCGGGCCCGCATGGCGGCGGCGGTGCGGCGATGATCGGCTCACTGCGCGGGGTGGTGCTCGAGGTGCTGCTGCCCGGCGAGGTGCTCCTCGAGGTGGGCGGCGTCGGGTACCGGGTCCAGGTATCGGCTCGGTCGCTCGCCCAGCTCAGCCCCGGGAGCCCGGCGTTCCTCCACGTTCACCACCACGTCCGGGAGGATGCGCAGGTCCTCTACGGTTTCCTGTCCCGCGACGAGCGGGCGTGTTTCGATGCGGTCCTCGGCGCGCACGGGGTCGGTCCGGCGCTGGCGATGGCGATCCTGGGCACCCTCAGCCCGGTCGAGTTGCGGCGCGCGGTGAGCTCGGAGGATCTCGCGGCGCTGTGCCTGGTGCCCGGGGTCGGCAAGAAGACGGCGCAACGGCTGGTCCTCGAGCTCCGGAGCCGTCTCGACGTGCCCGAGCCGTCCGATCTGCCCGGTGTCGGTTCGGTCGGGGGCGCCGGGGTGGCCGTCGCCGAGGCCCGGGCCGCGCTCGCCGGGCTCGGGTTCGGGCCCGAGGAGGTGCGCGATGCGTTGGCGCGCGCCACGCCGGGCGCCGACGCGTCCACCCTGGTGCGCGAGGCGCTCCGGATGCTCGGGAGCTCTCGTGCGTGACGAGCTGCTCGACCCGGCCGGCGCCCCGGAGGACGAGGTCGCCCTCGAGGCCGGGCTGCGCCCCCGCCGGCTCGAGGAGTTCGTCGGGCAGGGGGAGCTGAAAGAGCACCTGTCGATCATCCTCGAGGCGGCCCGGCAGCGGAACCAGCCCGCCGATCACGTGCTGCTCGCAGGTCCGCCGGGCCTGGGGAAGACGTCGATGGCGGGGATCATCGCGGTGGAGATGGGGGCCCACCTGCACGTCACGTCGGGCCCGGCGCTCGAGCGGGCGGGCGACCTCGCGGCGATCCTCACCAAGCTCGAGGCGGGCGACGTGCTGTTCATCGACGAGATCCACCGGCTCTCGCGTGCGGTCGAGGAGATCCTCTATCCCGCGATGGAGGACTTCGTGATCGACCTCGTCGTCGGCAAGGGCCCGGCGGCGTCGTCGATCCGCCTGACGCTGCCCCCCTTCACCCTCGTCGGCGCGACGACCCGGACGGGCTTGATCACCGGGCCACTGCGGGACCGGTTCGGCCTGGTCGCCCGGCTCGACTACTACGCGACCGAGGAACTCGAGGCGATCGTCACGCGGGCGGCCGGCATCGTCGGCGTGGTCGTCGACACCGAAGGCGCCTGGGAGATCGCCCGGCGCAGCCGAGGCACGCCGCGGATCGCAAATCGCTTGCTGCGCCGGGTGCGCGACTACGCCCAGGTCCGCGGCGACGGCACGATCGACGTCGGCACGGCGCGGGCGGGCCTCGCCGTGTTCGGGGTCGATGGGCTCGGGCTCGACAAGGTCGACCGCGCCATCCTGAACGCGCTGTGCCGGAGCTTCGGCGGCGGGCCGGTCGGGCTGTCGACCTTGGCGATCAGCGTCGGGGAGCAGACCGAGACCGTCGAGGACGTCTACGAGCCGTTCCTCATCCAGCAGGGCCTCCTGGCGCGCACCCCTCGCGGTCGGATCGCGATGCCGTCGGCCTGGCTGCACCTCGGCCTCGAACCGCCGGGCACGGCTCCCAGCCTGTTCTGACCGGTAGCGTCCCACGACCGTGCAGCTTTCGGATCTCGACTACGACCTCCCCGAAGCCGCTATCGCGCAGGTGCCGATCGAGCCCCGGGACGCGGCCCGCCTCCTCGTCGATCGGGGCCCGGGTGCTGCGCCTGCGCACCATGGCGTCCGGGACCTTCCCGACCTGCTCGAACCAGGCGACCTGCTCGTGGTGAACGACACGCGGGTGTTGCCGGCCCGGCTCCGTCTCCAGCGGGCCAGCGGCGGTGCGGTCGAGGTCCTGCTGCTCGAAGCACTCGATGACACTGCCCGCCGGTGGGAGGCGCTGGTCCGCCCCGGTCGGAAGCTGCGCGAGGGCGAGGAGATCCGCTCGGGTGACCTGATCGTGCGGGTCGGTTCGCGCCGCAGCGACGGCACCCGGGCCGTCGAGCTGTGCACCGACGATCCGTGGGGGGCGCTCGCCCGCCACGGCGAGGTGCCGCTCCCGCCGTACCTCACGCAGGGCATCGCCGATCCGGAGCGCTACCAGACGGTGTACGCACGCCGCCCTGCCTCTGCGGCTGCGCCCACCGCCGGTCTGCACCTCACCGCCGAGGTCCTGGACCGGCTCACAGCGCGAGGCGTCGGCCTCGCCCGCGTCGAGCTGGTCGTCGGGATCGACACCTTCCGCCCGGTCACCGAGGACGATCCCACGACGCATCGGATGCACACCGAGTCCTATGCCGTGCCGGCCGAGACGATGGAGGCCTGCCGGCGTGCCCGCCGGGTCGTCGCCGTCGGGACCACGTCGGCCCGGGCACTCGAGAGCGCTGCGGCGCGTCAGGAACTCGTCGGGCGTACGGACCTGTTCATCCACCCGCCGTACGACTGGAAGGTCGTCGACCTGTTGCTCACCAACTTCCATCTGCCCCGCACGACGCTGCTGCTGATGATCGGCGCGCTCGTCGGCCCCCGCTGGCGACGCCTGTACGAGACCGCGCTCGCGGAGCGCTACCGGTTCTTGTCGTTCGGCGACGCCATGCTCCTGCAGCGGGGCGTCGGCCCGTGAGGCCGGTGGAGGTCGACGTCCGTGCCCGGGACGGCGCGGCGCGCACGGGGGTCGCGACCACGGCCAGGGGCGTCTACCGCACGCCGTGCTTCATGCCCGTCGGTACCCGAGGGGCGATCAAGTTCCTCTCCGCAGCCGACTACGAGCGGCTCGGCGCCGAGATCGTCCTCGGCAACACCTACCACCTCATGCTGCGACCCGGCGCGGCGGTCGTGGCCCACCTCGGCGGGCTGGGCGCCTTTGCCGGTTGGGGCGGCCTCACGCTGACCGACTCTGGCGGCTACCAGGTGTTCTCCCTCGAGCCGTCGGTCGATGACGACGGGGTCACGTTCCGCTCCACCTACGACGGGTCCCGGCACCGGTTCACCCCGGAGGGCGCGGTCGCCACCCAGGAACTGCTCGGCGCCGACATCCAGATGGTGCTCGACGTGTGCCCGCCTCTACCGAGTCCTGCGGCGGTCGTGCGGACCGCGGTGGAGCGGACGGCGGCGTGGGCCGCCCGAGCCCGAGAGGCCCACACCCGACCGGACCAGGCGTTGTTCGGCATCGTGCAGGGCGGCGTGGATCCTGCGCTTCGGGCCGAGTCGGCCGGGCGCACCGTCGCGCTCGGGTTCGACGGCTACGGCATCGGAGGGCTGTCGGTCGGCGAACCGCGCGAGCAGATGTTGCCGGCGCTCGCAGCGGCGATCGCCGAACTGCCCGACGACCGGCCGCGTTACCTGATGGGCGTGGGCGACCCCGCCTCCCTGGTCGAGGCGGTCGCCCTCGGCGTCGACCAGTTCGACTGCGTGTTGCAGACCCGCCTGGGGCGTCACGGCACGGCGCTCACCGAGGCCGGCAAGCTGCACGTGAAGAACGCCGCTCACGCCCGCAGCGACGAGCCGATCGACGCCTCGTGCCGCTGCGAGGTGTGCGCGCGGCATTCGCGGGGCTACCTGCGCCATCTGTTCCAGGTGAGCGAGCCGACGGCGGCCCGGCTGGTGTCCCTGCACAACATCGCCTGGACGTTCCAGCTCGTCGACGCGATGCGGGTCGCGATCGAAGCCGGCACGTTCGAGGCGCTGCGACGCCGGGTTCTCGCTGCCTGGGGCTAGTGTCAATCCGCTTCGCGCCCGACCCCTCGACCCCCGGGAGCCCGCCATGGCCGGCTTGTTGCCCATCCTGTTGCTGTTCCCCCTCATGTACTTCCTGCTGATCCGGCCGCAGCAGAAGCGCATGCGTGAACAGCAGGCTCTCCTTTCCGCAGTCGGTGAGGGCGACGAGATCGTCACCACCGCCGGCCTGTACGGCTACGTGACCGCCGTCGACGGTGACGTCCTGTGGGTGGAGATCGCCGACGGCGTCGAGGTTCGCCTCGCTCGCGCTGCGGTCGCCAAGCGCATCCCGGTCGACACGTCGACGACCACCGACGCCGACGATGAGGCGAAGGCCACCGACGACACCGGTGATCGCACCGGTGATACCTCCGGCGACGAGACCCGCTGAACGCATGCGTCGACGCGCCATCGTCACCCTCGCTGTCACGGTGCTCGTCGCGTTCGGCGCGCTGGTGACGGTGCTGTCGCTGGGGTACGCCCCGGTGCTCGGCCTCGACCTGCAAGGCGGCGCTTCCGTCACCCTGCAGGCCAAGGGCGAGATCCGCGAGGGCGCACTCGACGTCGCCGAGCGGGTGATCCGGGACCGGGTCGATGCCCTCGGCGTGGCCGAGCCGGAGATCGTGCGCCAGAGCGACGCGATCGTGGTGAACCTTCCCGGCATCACCGACCAGGACCGGGCGCTCGCCCTGATCGGTCGGACGGCCGAGCTGCGGTTCCGGCCGGTGCTCGGCATCCTGCCGGGGCCCGACCTCGAGGCGCCACCGACCACGTCCGCAGCGGCGACCACGACGACGACATCAGCGGCAACGGCGACCGAGGCCACCACGCCGGCCACGACTGCCGCTGCGGCGACGGCGGGACGCTCGCTGCCCCGCCAGACGGACACGTCGACGGGGACGACGACGACCGGAGCAACGACGACCTCGAGCACGATCGTGCCGGCAGAGCCGCTCGTGACGGTCCCGCCGCCGACCACGATCCCCGAGGGGCAGCCGTCGGGCCCCAACCTGCCGGCACCGAACCAGCAGACCCCGCCCGAGCAGGACGACCCGAACCTGCCGGTCACCCTCCCCGAACGTGATCCCGACGGCAAGATCCGTCGGCTCTACCAGCTCGGGCCGGCGGTGTTGACGGGCAACGCGATCTCCTCGGCCCGAGCGGCGTTGCCGCAAGGGCAGTGGATCGTCGAGCTCACGCTGAAAGACGGCAGGGAGGGTCTCGACACCTGGAACGAGTGGGCCCGGACCTGCCGTCGGCAGCAGTCGACGTGTCCGACGAACCAGATGTCGTTCGTGCTCGACTCGGTGGTGATCTCGGCGCCGGCGTTCCAGACCGACTTCTTCTCCCGCAACGAGATCTCGATCACCGGCGGGGGCCAGACCGGGTTCAAAGAATCCGAGGCCCGCGATCTGGCCAAGCTCCTCAATGCCGGTGCTCTCCCGATCAAGCTGGAGCCCCAGGCGGTGCAGACCGTGTCGGCGACGCTGGGGAAGGACTCGCTGCGGGCGGGCGTGATCGCCGGTCTGATCGGCGTCGCCCTCGTGGTCGTGTTCATGTTCGCCTACTACCGAGGGCTCGCCGTCGTGGTGCTGCTCGGCCTGCTGGTCTCCGCTGCGATCCTGTGGACGATCGTTTCCTGGTTCGGAGCCGTGCTCACCTTGTCGGGGGCGACGGGCATCATCGTGTCGATCGGCGTCACCGTCGACTCCTACGTCGTGTACTTCGAGCGACTGAAAGACGACGTCCGGTCCGGCCGGTCGTTGCGGTCCTCGGTGCAGCGAGGGTTCGCCGGAGCCTGGCGCACGATCCTTGCGGCCAACATCGTGTCGTTGATCGGCGCGGCGCTGCTCTACTGGCTCACGGTCGGGTCGGTGCGAGGGTTTGCGTTCTTCCTCGGCCTGTCCACCCTCATCGACATGGTCGTGGCCTACTTCTTCACCCGGCCGATGGTGCAGGTGCTCGGGTCGTCGCGCTGGTTCGCCGGCTCGTCGGTGCTCGGGGTCGTCCAAGGGGAGCGCAGCCTTGCGGGAGGTGCCCGATGACCGATGCCGCCGTCGCGCCGCGTTCGGCCCGATCGCTGTGGAAGCGGCTCTACCACGGTGAGACGAACTACGACTTCGTCGGCCGCCGTCGCATCGGCTTCATCATCTCCGGGGTGCTCGTGCTGATCACCTTCGGCTCGCTGTTCACCCGAGGTCTCAACCTCGGCCTCGACTTCGAAGGCGGCGTGGCGTGGGAGGTGTCGGCGGTCAAGGATCTCGACGCCGACCGGGTGGAGCAGATCCTCGCCGATCGTGGCATCCGCCCGAACGACACCAAGATCCAGACGCTGGCCAGCCCGAGCGGCGGGGAGCGTCTGCGTATTCAGGTGCCCGACCAGACCGCCGAGGTGCGCACGGCGGTGCGCAACGACCTTGCCACCGCAGCCGGCGTCGACCCGAAGGACGTGAGCCTCACCTCGGTGAGCGCCACGTGGGGATCGGAGATCACGGCCAAGGCCGGCAACGCGCTCTTGATCTTCCTGGCGGCGATCGCGGTGTACATCTCGCTGCGGTTCGAGTGGAAGATGGCCGTCGGTGCACTCGTCGCCTTGGTCCACGACGTCGTCATCTCCGTCGGCGTGTACTCGGTGCTGGGGTTTGAGGTGACGCCGTCGACGGTGATCGCCTTCCTCACGATCCTCGGGTTCTCGCTCTACGACACGATCGTCGTGTTCGACAAGGTGCACGAGAACACGCGCCGTCTCGCCGCCGGGCGCGTCACCTACGGCGACGTCGTCAACCTGTCGATGAACCAGGTCCTCATGCGATCGCTCAACACGAGCCTCGCTGCGGTGCTCCCAGTGCTGTCGCTGCTCGTCGTCGGGTCCGGGATCCTGGGCGCGGTCGCCCTGCAGGACTTCGCACTGGCGTTGCTCGTCGGCTTGCTCATCGGCTCGTACTCGTCGATCTTCGTGGCCACCCCGATCCTGGCGCTGCTCAAAGAACGCGAACCCCGCTACCGCGCGATCGCCGAGCGACTCGGCCGGCCGACGTCGGGGCTCGACAGCGTGCGCGCCACGTTCGGCGAGGCCCCGGCGGTGGCCGACCGATCGGAGGGTGCGGGCACTGCCGAGGCGCCGGTGGGCGGCCCGGCAACGGTGCGTGCCACACCGGGCGCGCTCACGCATCCACCTCGGCCGCGCAAGCGAAAGCGCCGCTGAGGGACCCCCGGCGGTAGGATCCGACGATGGCGCTCGACGTGGCCCGTCTGCGGTCCCTGGTGCGCGACATTCCCGATTACCCCAAGACCGGGGTCACCTTCCGCGATATCACGCCGTTGCTGGCCGACGGTCCGGCGTTCGGTCAGGTGATCCACGCCCTGTCGGGTCACGTCGCCGACCACAAGGTCGACCGGGTCTTGGGGATCGAGGCGCGGGGCTTCATCGTGGCCGCCCCGGTCGCGCACCACCTCGGGGCCGGTTTCGTCCCGGTCCGCAAGGCGGGCAAGCTTCCCTGGGCGGTGGCGCGCGAGGAGTACGCACTCGAATACGGGACCGACCGGCTGGAGATCCACCGTGACGCGATCCCGCCCGGGGAGCGGGTCGTGATCGTCGACGACGTCCTTGCGACGGGCGGCACGGCAGCAGCGGCGATCCGGCTCGTGGAAGGGCTCGGCGGGGTGGTCGCCGGCCTGGCCGTCGTCATGGAGCTCGCAGCGCTCGGCGGTCGCCGCCGCCTCGAGGGCTACGACCTGGTCAGCGTCCTGACGGTCTGAGGGCACGACGTGGCGACGGTGACCCGAGTGCTGCCCTGGCGGCGCCATGCGATGCCGTCCGACGAGGTGGTTCCGCTCCTCGACGCGTTCCGGGCGAACCATCCGCAGCGAAACAAAGCGCCGGTGACCCGCATCGTGCAGGCGTTCGAGGTTGCGGCCGAAGCCCATGCACCGCAGCGGCGAGGCTCGGGGGAGTCCTACATCAACCACCCGCTCGCCGTGGCGACCATCTGCGCCCGACTCGGCATGGACGAACCGACGATCGTCGGCGCGCTCCTCCACGACGTCGTGGAGGACACCGACGTGTCGCTCGCCGACATCGAGCGGCTCTTCGGCGCCGAGGTAGCGACGCTGGTGGACGGTGTCACCAAGCTCGATCGGATCCACTTCGAGTCCAAGGAGGAGCAGCAGGCCGCCACGATGCGAAAGATGCTCGTGGCGATGGCCAAGGACATCCGCGTCCTGGCGGTGAAGCTCGCGGATCGGCTGCACAACATGCGGACGCTTGCGGCGATGGTGCGCGACAAGCAGCGGCGGATCGCCCAGGAGACGCTCGACATCTACGCGCCCCTGGCCAACCGCCTCGGGATGCAGGAGCTGAAGACCGAGCTCGAAGACCTTGCGTTCGCGTCGCTGCATCCCAAGCGCTACGCCGAGATCGACCACATGGTCGCCGAGCGCCAGCCCGAACGCGAGTCCTACTTGGCGCGTGTGCTCGCCGAGGTGCAGGCACGCCTCGGTGATCTCCGCATCGACGCAGCGGTGAGCGGCCGGGGCAAGCACCTGTACTCCATCTACGAAAAGATGCAGGTCAAGGCGAAGGAGTTCGACGACATCTACGACCTGTTGGGGATCCGGGTGATCGTCGACGGGGTGAAGGACTGCTACGCGGCGCTCGGCTGCATCCACGGGACGTGGATGCCGGTGCCCGGGCGGTTCAAGGACTACATCGCCATGCCGAAGTTCAACCTCTACCAGTCCCTCCACACGACGGTGATCGGGCCCGGGGGCAAGGTGATCGAGGTGCAGATCCGTACACGGGAGATGCACGTACGGGCCGAGCGAGGCGTCGCGGCGCACTGGATCTACAAGCTCGGGCCGTCGGCCGGGGTGTCCAACGGCAACCCGAGCGGCAGCTCGAACGGTTCGTCGAACGGCGGCGACATCGACTGGCTCAACCGGATCATCGACCTCGAACGGGAGGCCTCGGATCCGGCGCTGTTCATGGAGAACCTCAAGTCGGACCTCGAGCCCGGCGAGATCTTCGTGTTCACGCCGAAGGGGAGGGTCGTGACCCTCCCGCGACCGGCGACCACCATCGACTTCGCCTACGCGGTCCACACCGAGGTCGGGCACGCCTGCATCGGGGCCCGGGTCAACGGCAGCCTCGTCCCGCTCGATCACAAGCTGGCGTCGGGGGACACCTGCGAGATCATCACCTCGAAAGTGGCCGGTGCCGGGCCCAGCCGAGACTGGCTGCAGACCGTCGAGTCGCCACGGGCGCGCACCAAGATCCGGCAGTGGTTCAGCCGGGAACGGCGGGAGGACGCGCTCGACGCCGGCCGTGAAGAACTGCAGCGGGAGCTTCGACGGGAGGGGCTGCCGATCCAGCCGTTGCTCCGGTCCCCCGAACTCGAGGCGGTCGCGACCGAGGTGGGGTACGTCGACATCGACGCGCTGCTCGTCGCCGTCGGCGAGCACCACGTCTCTCGTCGTTCGATCGTCCAACGGCTCCAGCGCCGGCTTCGCTCGGACGAAGAACCCGAGGACGAGGAGGTCCTCCCCACGCGCCGGCCGCGGCGTCGGTCGCCGGGCGGCACGGTCGGGGTGCACGTCGAAGGCTTCGAAGAGGTGCTCGTCCGTCTGGCCCGCTGCTGCACGCCGGTGCCGGGCGACGAGATCATGGGCTTCGTCACCCGCGGCCGCGGGGTGAGCGTGCACCGGGCGGACTGCGCCAACGCCGTGTCGCTGGCGTCGGCCCAGGCCGCCCGCCTCATCGACGTCGAATGGGACGGCGACCGGGGCCAATCGGTGTTCGTCGCATCGATCGAGGTGAAGGCCTACGACCGCACCAAGCTGCTCCGGGACGTGTCGAACGCCCTGTCGGACCTGCGGGTCAACGTGATCGGGTGCTCCACCCACACGGGCGCCGACCGCATCGCCCGCATGCGCTTCGAGTTCGAGATGGCCGACCCGGGCCACCTCGACACCGTCATCCGCGTGGTCAAGCAGATCGACGCCGTGTACGACGCCTACCGGATCGTGCCCGGCGGTGGCACCCAGGGAGGGGTCGGCCCGGCCGGGTCGTGACGGCGACCGGCCCTCCAAACACCGGTGTCGGCCCGAGGGCACCCGGTACGATCGCAACCCGTGCCCGAGTTCCAGACCGCCCCCGGCACCCGGGACATCCTGTTCCCCGAGTCGGGCCGCTGGCGGCGGTTCGTCGAGGTGTTCGCCAGCGTGGTCGAAGCGGCCGGCTACGGGCAGGTGATCCCGCCGATGTTCGAAGACATCGGGGTGTTCCACCGGTTGGGGGAGGCCACCGACGTGGTCACCAAGGAGATGTACGACTTCGAGGACAAAGGCGGGCGTCACCTGGCGCTGCGGCCCGAGCAGACCGCCTCGGTGTGCCGGGCCTTCGTCCAGCACCGGCCGACGACGCCGTGGAAGTCCTGGTACGCCGGGCCGAACTTCCGATACGAGTCGGCGCAGAAGGGCCGCTACCGGCAGTTCGACCAGGTCGGCATCGAGGTGCTCGGCGTCGAGGACCCGTATGCCGACGTCGAGGTGATCGCACTGGCCTGGCGGTTCTACGAGGCGCTCGGTCTGCGCCGCGTCACGTTGCTGCTCAACAGCCTCGGTGAGCCTGCCGACCGGGCCCGCTACGTCGAGGCGCTGCGCGCCCACTTCGGAGCGCACCTCGATGCTTTGTCACCCGAGAGCCGCGAGACGTTGCGGCGGAATCCCTTGCGGGTGCTCGACTCGAAGCGTCCGGTCGACGCCGAACTCGTTGCTGCGGCACCGACGATCGATGCGTTCTGGAGCGAAGCCGCCGCCGCGCACTTCGCCACCGTCCAGGGCGGTCTGCGGGCGCTCGGCGTGCCGTTCACCGCTGCGCTCCGGTTGGTGCGCGGCCTCGACTACTACCGGCGGACCACGTTCGAGTTCGCCGGCGAGGCGCTCGACGCCGCGCAGAACGCCGTCGGTGGTGGCGGACGCTACGACGGCCTCGTGGAGGACCTCGGTGGTCCGCCCACACCGGGCATCGGGTTCGCGCTCGGCCTCGACCGCACGTTGCTCGCGTGCGACGCCGAGGGCGTGTTCGCCCCGCCCGGCTCGATGGTGTCGGCCTTCGTGGTCGACACCACGGGCGGCGCCGAGGCGCTCGAGCTCACCGACTCGTTGCGCCGCAACGGGATCTCGGCCGAGCGGGCCTTCGACGGGCGCAGCATGAAGTCGCAGATGAAGGCGGCCGACCGCTCCGGGGCGGCCGTCGCGCTGATCGTCGGCTCCGACGAGGTAGTGGCGGGAACGGTCGTGCTGCGGCCGTTGCGCGGGGGTGGCGAGCAGCGCACGGTGGCCCGGGCCGCGGTGATCGACGAGGTACGGAAGGTGATCGGATGAGCGCAACGACGATGCGGACCCACCTGTGCGGGGCGCTGCGCCCCGCCGATATCGGCGCGGTCGTGACCCTGTGCGGCTGGGTGGCCCGCCGGCGCGAGCACGGCGAGAAGTTGGCCTTCGTCGACCTTCGCGACCACTCCGGGATCGTGCAGGTGGTGGTCGACGGCTCGGTGGACGCCCGCAGCGAATACGTGATCCGGGTGACCGGCACGGTCCGGCACCGCCCCGAGGGCACCACGAACCCGAACCTCGCAACCGGTGACGTCGAGATCGGCGACTGCACCGTCGAGGTCCTGAACTCGGCCGAGCCGCCGGCGTTCCCGATCGACGCCCGTGCCGACGATGTCGAGGAGACGACGCGCCTTCGGCACCGCTACCTCGACCTGCGGCGCGAGCGCATGCAGCGCAACCTCCGGCTGCGGGCCACGGTCAACTCCGCCATCCGGCGTGCGATGGAACGCCAGGGGTTCGTCGAGGTGGAGACCCCGATGCTCGTGCCCTCGACCCCCGAAGGTGCCCGGGAGTTCCTGGTGCCGTCGCGCCAGACGCCCGGCTCGTTCTACGCGCTCCCGCAGAGCCCGCAGCTGTTCAAACAGTTGCTGATGGTCGCCGGCCTCGACCGCTACTACCAGATCGCCCGCTGCCTGCGCGACGAAGACCTGCGCGCCGATCGCCAGTACGAGTTCATGCAACTCGACGCCGAGATGTCCTTCGTCGATGTCGACGACGTCCTCGCTGCGATCTCCGAGGCCGTGCTCGACGCCGCCGAGGCGGCGACCGGCGTCCGGCCCGGGTCACCCATCGAGCGCATCACCTGGCACGAGGCGATGGACCGCTTCGGGATCGACAAGCCCGATCTGCGGTTCGGCATGGAACTCGTCGAGCTGACCGAGGTGTTCGCGTCGACGGGCTTCAATGCCTTCAAGGCCCCGTGCATCAAGGGGATCAACGCCACCGGGCGCGCGGCGGAGTTCGGGCGCAACAAGCTCGACGCGCTCACCGACCGGGCCCGCAAGCTCGGCGCCAAGGGTCTGGTGTGGATGAAGGTCGGCGCAGACGGGGCGATCGACTCGCCGGTGGCGAAGTTCCTCTCCGACGACGAGCGCGCCGGGCTGATCGCCCGGCTCGAGGCGACCGAGGGCGACCTGCTGCTGCTCGTGGCCGATCAGTGGATGCAAGCCTGCGAGGTGCTCGGGACGCTTCGCAACGACCTCGGACGACCGCCGGTCCACCAGGGCCCCTACCGGTTCGTGTGGGTGGTCGACTTCCCGCTGTTCGTCTCGGTCGACGAATCGACCGGCCGACCCCGGCCCGGCCACCACCCGTTCTGCCATCCGCGCGAGGAGGACCTCGACCGTCTCGACACCGACCCGTTGTCCGTGCGGGCCAAGGCCTACGACCTCGTGCTCAACGGCTGGGAGCTCGGTTCGGGCTCGATCCGGATCCACGACCCGGCCCTGCAGCAGCGGGTGTTCGACAAGCTCGGGATCGATCCCGAGTCGGCGCAGCGCCGTTTCGGGTTCTTCCTCAACCCGTTCCGGTTCGGTGCGCCGCCGCACGGCGGGTTCGCGTTCGGGATCGACCGCCTCGTGGCCATCCTCGCCGGAGAGGAGAACATCCGCGAGGTGATCGCGTTCCCCAAGACGCAGTCGGGCACGGACCCGATGACCAACGCCCCGACCCCGGTCGAGTCCAAGCAGCTCGACGAGCTCGGGATCCGGACGCTGCCCGCGCGGAGCTGATCGTGGCGCGCGAGCCGGACGCCCGGCCGCTGCTGGCCGGGCCGGAGGGCCGCCGCCGTCTCGATGGCGCGATCGTCACGGCGCTCGCCGGCATCGGGGCACCCACCCGCCCAGGTGGACCGGCGGGGGCGCTCGGCGATCGGCTCATGGCCGGAGAGCCGTTGACCGAGGACACGGACTGGCGGGCGCCGCTCGGGCCATTCCGGGACACCAGCATCGTGCGGGGGACACTCGACGAGCTGCTCTCCGCCCGGCTCACTGACGGACGCTACGGGCTCGACGTCGTGGTGGATGCGCTGCTGCCCTGGGCGTTGCCGCTGCTCGAGCCGACGCTGGTCGATCCGCTCGACCCGTTCGACATCGAGGATCGGTGCCGGCGGGGGCTGCGCCGGGCAGTGGGCGCGCTCGGTGGCGAACGGCTCGACGTGTCAGGGCGTGGCGGCCTCGCGGCGACGCCAGGCCATACCGGCGAGGGCCTCGAGCACGACGCGATGGGCAACGTTGACCGTCTGGCCGGCCCAGTCGTAGGGCGGGGCGACCTCGACGACGTCGAGGCCGACCAACTCGGCTCGCTGGGCCAGCGCCCGGACCATCCGTAGGAGGTCGACCGGCGCCATGCCCCCCGGCTCGGGGGTCCCGGTGCCGGGCGCAAACCCCGGGTCGAGGACGTCGATGTCGACGCTGACGTAGAGATAACGGGCGCCGTCGAGCGCTTCGGCGACGGCGTCGGCCAGCACGGCGTGGACGCCCCGCTCCCAGAGTTCCTGCATGCGGTGCCACCGCATGCCCTGCGCCTGCATCCAGGCGAAGGTCTCTGCCGGTGGCCAGTAGCCGCGCAAACCCACCTGGACGAAGTTGCGCCCCAGGACCGCACCGGACTCGATGAGCCGACGCATCGGCGTGCCGTGACTCGCCAGGTTGCCGTCGAGGCGATCCGCGGTGTCGGCGTGTGCGTCGAAGTGCACGATGCCCACCTCGCCCCAGCCGACGGCCTCGGCCACCGCCGTGGCGGCCGGCCAGGTGATCGAGTGGTCCCCGCCGAGGATCACCGGGACGATCCCACGCTTGGCCACCTCGTGGACCCGGGCCCGGATCGCGGCATGCCCGGCCTCGGTCTGGCCGTGCGGGCAGTGCGCATCACCGAAGTCGACCACCTCGAGCCAGTCGAAGATCTCGATGTCGAGATCGAGGTGGTACGTGCCCGGGCCGTAGGCGTCGGCTCGTAGGGCTCTCGGGCCGAACCGGGCGCCCGGTCGATTGGTGGTGGCGATGTCGAACGGAGCGCCGACCACGGCGACGTCGGGTTGCCAGCGATCGAGATCCTCGGCCTCGGTCAGCAGAGGCCGTTGCGCGAACGTCGCCGGCCCCTCGTGGGACGGGCCGGCGAGCTGCGCGGCCAGCCCCGGAGGAAGTCGGCGGTCCGGCGGTGGTCGATCACCCCGAGCGGTCAGCCGGCGTCCTCGTCGTTCTCGATGGCGTCCATGAACGCCTCGACGTCCTCTTCCTCGCCGCCGATGAGCCACAGCGCCGGGCCGTTGTCGTCGTCGTCGTCCTCGTCGCCCGGCCACAGCCAGACGCCGTCGACGACGTAGCGGTCCACGGCGATCTCCTCGTCGGCGTCGCCGACGGAGGCCACCACGGCGAGCTCGACCTCCGCAGCGGCGTCGTAGCCCTTCAGGATCTCGATCAGTTCCCCGACGTTCATGGGTGGTCCTTTCACCGGGCCGGCACCGGGTGCCGAACGTAGCCGCTTCCGGCCGAGCCGACGGCGGTCACAGCTCCTCGAGCCAGCGCGGCGCCTGTTCGAGCAGGTAGAGGCTGACCTCCCGGCAGCGGTCGAGCTCGCCGCACAGGATCTCCTCGCTCAGGTACACCTTGGCGAGGGAGACCTCGACCCGCGCAGTGATGCTGAGGCTGCGCTCGGGTGCGTCGGTGACCGACGGGATGGAATCGATCGCCGAGACCTCGACGGGGAGCTCGACGCCGCCGATCCCGGCGAGTTCGGTGGCGAGCACGAGCAGGTCGGGTGGCCGGCTGAGCGGTGGGAGCGTCCAGGTGAACACCAGCGGGAAGTGGAATTCGTCGGGCGGGGCGTCGTCGACGTCGTCGAGGCGGGCGACGGCATCCTCGAACGACAGCAGCACCCGGGGATCGACGTCGAGCGCCAGGTGGAGATCGATCGGGCCGTTGCACGCTTCCTCGGGGTGGAGGTCCACCTCCCAGACCTGGCGCAAGGAGTAGGTCTCGACGAGGTGGCGTTCGTCGTGGACGTGGAAGTGGTGCTCGGCGGCGTGGTCCTTGAGGTCCGACACGAACCCGGCGACGTCGATGGCGGCCACGATCCTCCCGTGCTCGGCGGCACCGGAGGGTGCTCGCCGGGATGACGAGCGTAGTGCCCGCTAGCGTCTCGGCGATGGGCGAGGACCCCCGGGCGCTGCTGACCATGTTCCGGGCGGTCGAGGAGGCGGTGCGCGACGCGCTCGCCCGGGAGCGCGACTGGGGGCCGGCGGGCACCCGGGACGGGCAGCACCGCTCGGACCTCGCGGCCGACGCCGCGGCGCTCGGCGTGTTGCGTCGCAACGGGCTTGCCGTGGTGTCGGAGGAAAGTGGCGAGCACCCGGCCGGTGCGACGGTCGTGGTCGTCGATCCGCTCGACGGCTCGACGAACGCGGCGCGGGGAGTGCCATGGTTCGCGTTGTCCCTGTGTGCGGTCGACGATGCCGGTGCGTCCGCAGCGCTGGTCGTCGACCTGGCCCGTGGCACCCGATTCGAGGCGGTCCGAGGCGAGGGCGCCCGCCGGGACGGGCAGCCGATCGGGCCGAGGGCGTGTGAGCGCCTCGACGACGCGATCGTCGGGTTGTCCGGCCTGCCCTCGCACCACTACGGCTGGGCGCAGTACCGGGCGCTCGGCGCCGCAGCGCTCGACCTGTGCGCCGTCGCGTGCGGGGTGCTCGACGGCTGGGTCGACTGTTCCGTCGATGCCCACGGTCCCTGGGACTACCTCGGCGGCCTGCTGGTGTGCCGGGAGGCGGGTGCCGTCGTGGTCGATGCGTTCGACCGCGAGTTGGTCGTCACCGAGCACCAGGCCCGCCGCACGCCGGTGGCGGGCGCCACCGCGCCCTTGACCGCAGCCCTGGTCGCCCACCGGCGGCGGGGCCGGTCATGACCGGGCGCCTGCACCGGCTCGCCGTCGCCGTGTACGCACGGCTGTCGGAACGAACCCGCCTTCGCCTGCTCCGCCTCGTCGTGCCGACGTACACGGTGGGAGCCATCTGCGTCGTGCGGCGCGACGGCGGCGAGTTGTTGCTCGTGCGACAGAGCTACCGGCCCGACTGGACCTTCGTCGGTGGTTCGCTCGACCGGCACGAAGCGCCGGCCGACGCCGGCCGGCGGGAAGCGGTGGAGGAGATCGGGGTGGCGATCGAGGTGACCGGGCCGCCTGCCGTGGTCACCTACCCGGACCGGCGAGACCTGCACCTCGTGTATCCGGCCCGGCTGGTGGACGAGTCCTCGGTGCCTCGAGCCGTACCCCCGGAGATCCTCGAGGTGGGATGGTTCGCCCCCGACGCCCTGCCCGCGCTGCACCGGGAGGCGAGGCGGGCGCTCGAGACGTTGCGGGCGGCCGGCGCGGCGGTGTGACGTCGCTCAGGCCCCGGCCGGCGGGCGAGGCTGGTGACGCCAGAGGCGAGCGACGCTCGGATGGCGCAGCTTGGTGATCGCCTGTTCCCGGAGTTCGTCGACGTCATCGGGCTCGTGATCGTCGAGGGCGCCGGGCCGCTGGCCGCCGAGGTCGGTGGCGCCGAGGGCGTCGGCGGCCAACCAGCGATCCCGGGGGTTGAGACGGTCGAGCCGGCTTTCGAGTATGACCCGTTCGAGCTCGCGGACCGTCACCTCGTAGGGACTGAGCGCGTCGTCGCGGTCACCCTGAGGGTCGGCCGGGAACACCATCGCTGCGCACCGTAGCCGGGCGCCCGCGCACCCGCGCGGATTCCCGGCCAAGGCGCCACGGTCCTGAGCGGTAGGGTGAAGGCTCCTCCGGGCGCTTAGCTCAGCTGGTCAGAGCACTTCCCTTACAAGGAAGGGGTCGTGGGTTCGAGCCCCGCAGCGCCCACTCGTCGTTGTCACTTCGGCAACGACCTGGCGCGAAGCTTGGATGGCGCCGTCGGCTGAGCGCAGAGCTCAAGACGCCCGTATCGACGATCCGTCTCACGAGATTCGGCGACGGTGCGATCGTTGCGACCGACGTGGGTGATCTCTTCTCTCCGAGTGGCACCAAATGTTGTACGACTCTGAAGGGACGCACGGTGGCCATCACCGCGAGCGCAGTGTTGATCGGTATCGACGACTACCGGGCGCTGGAAGAGACCGCGTACCTCCTGCGGGCGCCCGCCAACGTGCGGTGGCTCGTCGAGAGCTTGGAGCAGGCCCGAGCAGGCGAGGTGCAGCAGCACGAACTCGACCGGTGAGGTTCGTCTTCACCCCCAACGGGTGGGAGGATTGCTCCTTCTGGCAGACGACGGATCGGGCAAGGTTGAAGCGCATCAATCGTCTGCTCGATGACCTTGCCCGTGATCCTTTCGCGGGGATCGGGAAGCCCGAGCAACGCCGTCATGCGCTCGCCGGAGCGTGGTCGCGCCGCATAAACGAGGAACACCGGCTCGTACACCTCGTCGAAGGCGACGACATCGTGATCGTGCAGGCTGGCTACCACTATGGCTGAGAGCCGATCTGACCGGCGGGCGCCCACCGGCGCAGCAACCGCCGACCCGAGCGAACGTGCGGAGGCGTGATGACATCGAGGCACGAGGCTGGCCCCATCGGCGACGAGGGCGTCGCCCGCAGGATCGACCCCGCCGTGCTCGTGCTGCCGTTGCGGTTGTTCATGGGGGTGGCCTGGCTCCGCGTCGGCGTCGCCAACCTGGCCTCGCCGCTGTGGCGCAACGGTGATCTCGTCCAACGGTTCGCTGTCAACCAGGACGTGGTGGCGCTTCCGTTCGCCTTGTGGATGCTCGACGTCGCAGGCCGCCACGTGGTGCTCGTCGCCTGGGTGGTCGGGATGACCGAGGTGATCTGTGGCCTGGCATTGCTGGCCGGGGTCTGGCTGCGCACGGCGCTCGCTGCGGCGGTGACGATGAACGTGGTGTTCCTCCTGTGCGGCCAGGTCAACCCGTCGATCTTCTACCTGCTGGCGGAAATGGTCCTGCTCGCTGCGGTGGGCTCGGGTGCCATCGGGCGCGGGCGGGTGCTGTCGCCGGTCGCGTGGCGGGCTGTGGCGATCGGATCGGCGCTGGGAGCGCTGGTGCTCCTGCCGTTCGTCGAGACACTCGACCCCGAGGAGCTGATCTTCGATCCGGGTGCGGTGCTCGCCTGCCTGCTCGCGGTCGGTGCCGTCGGTTCCTGGGTGTTGTCCCGGCCGGCAGCCCGGCCGGGACGCCCGATTGCGTCCTGGATCCACGGTCGCTGGCGAGCCGGAGGCTGAGGCCTGAGCACGAAGCGGGCATCACGAGCATTCATGAGCCGGGCAAGAAGGCCTCCGGAAATCCGAAGGGCGGTCCCCGCTGATCCGTGACGTCCGAACAAAAAACGCATGGCAGATGCCCCCACCCTGAACGATGACGGCGCTCGAGCGAACAGGAGCGCCCGGTCCACCAAGCGGGCGCGACGGATCGGCGCCGCGGTTGCGGTGACGACGCTGCTGACGGCGGGCGCCGGTACGGCGCACGCGTTCGGTGCGCCGGTGCCGTGCTCGACTCGGGCCCAGTCGAAGGTGTTCCAGCCGGTGGACGGTGACCAGTACGACTACTTCCTGATGCCCAACGGTGGCTTCGAGTCCGGCTCCGGTCAGTGGCAGCTTCAGGGCGGCGCCACGGTCGTGTCCGGCAACAACACCGTGTTCAAGAGCGGCTCGAAGAGCCTGCGCATCCCCAATGGTGCCCGGGTCGAGTCGCGCACGATCTGCATCCAACGCGGCGAGGAGGGGATCCGGCTCCTGGTGAACCACCCGGGCGTGGGCGGGGCGATCCTCCACGTCCAAGTGGTGATCCGGTCCAACGGCTCGGAGGGCGTCCAGGCCTTCGACGTCAACGGTGACTCGAATATCAGGGGATGGCGGGCGACGCCCCGCATGGGGGTGCCGGCCATGTTCGGCGAGGACGGGACCCAGGAGCTCACCTTCAAGTTCTCCACCCGCGGCGCGGCGGCGACCTGGGGCATCGACGACGTCTACGTCGACCCGATTCGAATCCGGTGACGTGAACCCGGGCTCGCAAGATCTCGACAAGATCGCACCGCGTTCGTTCCCGAGCCCGGGAGGCTGTGGTTCCGTCGAGGCGTGGCGATCGGCAGGTTCGGGCTCCATGGGCTCGCGGTCGGGGTGATCGCTGCGGTCGGGTCGGGCTCGGGCACGGCCCATGCGGCGGGCAGATCCCGCAGGGCGCCACCGTCGAGTCCCGCACGATCTGCGTCGGCTGGGGCGAGGAGAGCATCTCTGTCGATCCGTTCAAGCCGTACTGAACGCCCCCTACGCTCGTGATCCGGGCCACGGCCCGCACCGCGCGTCGAGGGGAGCCCGCCATGGGGGAGTTCGTGTCGTTGGAATGGCCCGCCGAGGGGGTCGCATCGATCACGATGACCAACCCGGCGATCGCCAACTTCGGCTCGTGGGCGGCGATCGGCGAACTCGCCGACGCACTCGGCGCGGCCCGCGAGGCCGGTGCCCGCGTGTCGGTCCTGGCCTCGGGCGTACCGGGCCACTGGTTCGAGCACGCCTGGTTGCGCGACCTCGCCAACACCTTCACCGGCCGGCCGACGACGGGCGACGGCGGCGCCTGGTTCCGGTGCCTCCACGAGCTCGCGGCGACCGACGTGGTGTCGATCGCCGCGATCAGCGGCGACACGACGGGTGGCGGCTGTGAGCTGGGCTGGGCGTGCGATCTGCGCATCGCCGAGGAGCAGGTGCTCTTCGGTCAGCCCGAGGTGGGCATCGGTGTCGGCACCGGCATCGGCGGCACGTCACGGTTGCGCACGCTCATCGGGCGCACTGCGACGGCCGAGCTCGTCTTGCTCGGCGCGCCGTTCACCGCCCAGCGGCTGTTCGAACTCGGCGGGGTGAACCGGGTGGTGCCGACCGGCCGGGCACTGCCCGTCGCCCTCGACTGGGCGAGCCGACTCGCGGCTCGACCGCCGGCGGCGGTGGCGGGGATGAAGCGGATGCTGGCCGGTAGCGATGAGCTCTACCGGATCCCGGACGCCGTCCTGAACGACCAGCGGATCTTCCAGAGCTTCAGCGCCAGTCCGGAGGCGATCGCCTCGATGGAGGACCTGCAGATCCGCTTCGATGCCGGCGCGACCACGCGTGAGGTCTACGGCGACCCGCTGCCCTGATCCGCAGGAGCCGATCAGAGGCGGGTGAGCACCGCCGAGCAGGTGGTGGCCTCGATACCGGCGCCCGGCTCGACCTCGATGCTCGTGAAGACGCCGTTGTCGATGATCGCGGCGTAGCGCTGCGAGCGGCGGCCGAGGCCGAACGCGGAGCCGTCCATCGTGAGCCCCATCGCCTCGGTGAAGGCCCCCGTGCCGTCGGAGATCATCAGGATCGCCTGAGCGCCGGCGGCCTCGGACCAGGCATGCATCACCCAGGGGTCGTTGGTGGCGATACAGGCGACGACGTCGACGCCCTTCGCCTTCAGCTCGGCCTGATTGTCCACGAAGCCCGGCAGGTGGATCCGGGAGCAGCCCGGAGTGAACGCGCCCGGCACGGCGAACAGCACGACCTTGCCGGTGCCGAGCAGCTCGCGGCTCGACTTGGCGGCGGGCCGGCCGTCCTCTCCGAGGACGTGCACTTGGACGTCGGGAACCTGGCTGCCTGTCGTCACGGCCATGGAAAGAACCTCCCCGGTTAGCGGTGGGCGCACGCTACGGTCCGCCGGGTCCCGGAGGCCAACGGGGAGCCGGATCCGTGGGATTCAGCGCAGCACCAGCACCTCGTCGGCGCTGTCGAGGCCCAGGGGCGCAGATTTCGCCGGGTTGAGCACCACCACGCCGCCCACGGCGCGCCGGTAGCCGATCGCGCTGTGGCCTTGGGCCGACGCTGCGGCGACCACCTGGGCGAACGACGTGCACGAGGTGGCTCCGTACCGGTCGGCGACCACGAGTTCGATTCGGCACCCTGCGGCGTCGAATAGGTCCCGGAAGACGGCGTCGAGCTCCCAACGTTCGGAGAGCTGGGCGATCATCTTGCTGGTCAGCTCGTCGCTGACCACGAAATCGTCGACCCCGGTGGCCGTGGCGAGCGGGGCATGGCGTTGTTCGAGCAACTCGGTGACGATGCGCACGGGCCCGAGCCGTCCGGTCGAGGTGAGCTGGTTGAACGCCAACAGCAGCATGAGGGTTGCGGCGTCGGCCTCCTCGCTGGGCATCCCGTCACGCCGGCCGAGGATGATCACCTCGTGCAGCGCCAGCCGGGCGGCGTGCAGCGCGACCTCGAGCGGGCCGCCCTGGTGCGTCGAGACGTCGAGGCGGACGTGCTGGGCGGTGACGCTGGCTCGGACCTCGTCGGGATCGTGGACACCAGGGTCGACGACGATCTCGACGGTGGTCTCCGTCCCGAGGAACTCGTCGATCTCGGCGATCACCCGCGGACCGAGTTGGCTCCAGCCGATCACCACGATCCGTCGCTGCGCCGCAGTGGCCGGAAGCGGGACCGGGGGCGGGATCGGGGGCGTGGGCCGGATCCCCGAGCTCACGAAGGTGCTGTCGTCGGAAGCGACGCCGATCAATTCGTCGCCGGCGGCGAGCACCGTCGATGGCGCGGGGTTGAGTTGGACGCCCCCGGCGCTGAGCACCCCCATCAGGCTGCAGGCCTCGAAGGCGAGCTGCGCCTCGGCGTACGTACGGCCGGTGAGCGCAGGGAACGGCGCGAAGTAGATCTCGTCGCCGTCGAAGTCGAGCAGGTCGCGGAACACCTGGCTGAGACCGTGCTGGCGGCACGCCTGGGCGGTGAGCTCGGCGACGACGGCATCGGAGTTGACCACGACGACCCGTTCGCCGAACAGCGCTCGTACCGAGGCGGAGGTCTCGCGGTCGTTCACCTCGACCACGATCGGGGCGGTGCCCGACGCGGCGCGCACCGCCAGCAGCGTCTTGACCGCTGCGGCATCCCCTGCCTCCCCGCCGATGACGATGACGCTGCGAGCGCCCGCCAGGTTCACCCGGGCGACGTCCACGAGCGCCGACGTGCTGCCCCGCCGGCACACGATGCGGGTGGTGCGCAGGTCGGCCACCTGGTCGCGCAAAACCTCCTCCAT
>Ga0169931_10000318_pt1 | contig 78912 bp, 63 predicted proteins | sample Kivu_15m_20L_FD_129675 | JGI IMG/M metagenome (GOLD analysis project Ga0169931, IMG submission 129675) | Freshwater microbial communities from Lake Kivu, Western Province, Rwanda to study Microbial Dark Matter (Phase II) - Kivu_15m_20L... | ecosystem: Environmental > Aquatic > Freshwater > Lake... | reverse complement strand
GTCCGGCGCGTAGGGCACAACCGTCAGTGCGGCAGATTTGCCGCCCGGGCGACCCACGCTGACGGCCCATCATGTGCCGTTTGTGCGAGGTTGCGGAATTGCTTCCCGCACGGAATAGGCTGAACTCTTTCCCGCGGTTCCCGTCCGAAGATCCGCCGCGCCGATGAATCCGCTCCAGCAGCACACCCTCAACGTCACCCGCCGTGAATTCCTCGGGCGGACGGGCACGGGGCTTGGCTTGGCGGCGCTGGCCGGCCTGCTGGGGCGCGGCACGGCAGAGGCAGCGCCGGCCGACGGCCGCCTGCCGGGTCTGCCGCATGTCGCTCCCCGGGCGAAGCGGGTCATCTACCTGTTCCAGAACGGTGCCCCGACCCACGTCGATCTCTTCGACTACAAGCCGAAGCTGCAGCAACTCCACGGCCAGGCTGTGCCCGACAGCTACGTGGGCGACAAGCGCTTCAGCACGATGACCGGCAAGGCCGACGGCAAACTGCTGCTCGCCCCGGTCGAACCCTTCAAACAACGCGGCCGGTGCGGGGCCTGGGTGAGCGAATTCCTGCCTCACACGGCGCAGATCGTGGACGACCTGTGTTTCGTGAAGGGTCTGCATACGGACGCCGTGAACCACGCACCCGGAATCTCGCTGCTCCTCAGCGGCGCGCAGATCCCCGGCCGCCCGACGCTGGGTGCGTGGCTGACCTACGGGTTGGGCAGCGATTCGGAAAACCTGCCGGCGTTCGCCGTGATGACGTCGGTGAGCAAGGGCACCACCTGCGGGCAGATCTTCTATGACTTCTACTGGGGTTCCGGCTTCCTGCCCTCTCGCTATCAGGGCGTGAAGTTCCGCGGCGGCGGCGAGCCGGTCCTTTATCTGGGCGATCCGCCGGGCGTCAGCCGTTCGGCTCGCCGCGCGATGCTCGACGACCTTGCGGAGCTCAACCACCTCAAGCTCCGCGAACACGGCGATCCCGAAATCGCCACCCGCATCGCGCAATACGAGATGGCCTTCCGCATGCAGACCAGCGTGCCGGAACTCGCCGACCTTTCGCGCGAGCCCCAGTCGGTGCTGGATCTCTACGGACCAGCGGTGAAGGAGCAGGGCTCTTTCGCCTACAATTGTCTGATGGCCCGCCGTCTGGTCGAACGCGGAGTGCGGTGCGTGCAGGTGATGCATGCCGGCTGGGACCAGCACAACAGCCTCACCACCGAGCTTTACAACCAGTGCCGCGACACCGACCAGCCGAGCGCAGGTCTGGTGGCGGATCTCAAACAGCGCGGCCTGCTCGACGACACGCTCGTCGTCTGGGGCGGCGAGTTCGGCCGGACGCCGTTCATCCAGGGCAACCTCGACGACCGGAAGCGCTGGGGTCGCGACCATCATCCCTACGCCTTCACCAGCTGGCTCGCGGGCGGCGGCGTGAAGGCGGGCTTCACCCACGGAGAAACTGACGACCTCGGCATGAACGTGGTCCGTGACCCGGTGCATGTGCATGACTTCCAGGCCACGCTCCTGCACCTGCTTGGCATTGACCACGAGCGGTTGACCTATCGTTTCCAGGGACGCGACTTCCGCCTCACCGACATCCACGGCCAGGTGGTGACGGACCTGTTGGCGTAAGGCACAGACGCCGCAGCGGACTCGCCAGCGGCGGGTAAGTTTGGCAGTTTCCTCTCCGTGCCTGTCCCGCCGTCACAACCCGAGGAATCCGACCCGTTGCTCGCCCGCATGCGCCGACTGGGCGTGCGGGAGGAGGAGTTGGAGGAGACCTTCGTGCGTTCCGGCGGTCATGGCGGCCAGAACGTCAACAAGGTGGCCACCTGTGTGATGCTGCTGCACAAGCCCACCGGGCTGGCGGTAAAATGCCAGGAAACGCGGCATCAGGGACGCAACCGCGAACTCGCCCGGAAGCTGTTGCTGGACAAGCTGGAGGCACGTCAGCGCGCTGCTGCCGCCGCGGCCCGGGCCGAGCGGGAGAAGGTCCGCCGACAAAAGCGCGGCCGCAGCGCTTCGGCGAAGCGGCGGATCCTCGCCGACAAGGCCCATCAGTCCGCCAAAAAGGGCCGGCGGAGCAGCCAGTCCTTCGACTGAGCGGATGTGGGCCCAAAGCCGGTCGGCATTCTGCCCCAAATCAACCAATCTTGCAGTTGGCCAAGAAATGGTCGGGGAGCGCTAATTTTGGGCGAGCCACGGATTTGAAATGAGCGCTACTACTTCAACCAGATGGCGCAGAAGTTCGGCCAGTGTCCCGTGATACAAGGGAATATCGGGGCGACACACTCCGGGCGGGCTGTGCGAAATGGCAAATCGAAGCAGGATTCACGCTTATGAGACCTCAAACCAAAAACCAGCAGTCGCACCCGCTCGGCCGACCTTGGTGGTCGCGCCTTGTCGCCGGTCTTCTTCCGGGCGTGGTGGCCCTCAGTGCGGTCACCCTCGTCGCTCAGGAATCATTCAAACTGACCAAGCCCACCCCCGGTGGCATCAATGTCAACCCGGTGATCACAAACATCGCCGACGGCGACAATGTGGTCGTGAAATGGCTTGGCCTCACGCCCCCTTACAAGCTGCAACACAAGTCCGCCCTGGGCGATGGAATGTGGCACGATGTCGCCGGTCCGACGACCGGCACTTCGGCTTCCGTGGCCAAATCAGGCGATGCCGGCTTCTTCCGCGTGCAGGGGTCCGATCCCGCCTATGTGGGTTCCGATGCCTGCGCCGAGTGTCACAATGTGGCCCCGCAAATGACACATTCCGGGTGGCTGGACACAGCCCACGCCAAGGCGTTCGACACCTTGAAGAAGATTGGCCAGGACAAGAACTCCTCTTGCCTGCCCTGCCACACGGTGGGCTACCAGTCCGGCGGATTCGTGGACATCGGCACAACGCCCCACCTCGCAGGCGTGCAGTGTGAGAACTGCCACGGCCCCGGCGGCGAACACGTGGATTGGGCCAGCGGATCCGCCCTGCCGCCGAAGATCCTGCCGATCACCACGCCCAACGCGATGCTCTGCGGCGGCTGCCACAACGGATTCCACCACCCGACCTATGACGAGTGGAAGACGGCGGGACATGCCGAGGTGATCGCCTCAGTGGCCTCCGGATTCATGAACACCAATATCGTGAGCGCCCAAGGCCGCATGAGTTCCTGCGGGGCCTGCCACTCCGGTGCAGTGCGTTTCGAGATGCTGCAGGCCTACACCATGAACACCGGCAACGCCCGCACGAACGTCGCGTGGCCGTCCGGCATCGAGGCGGCGGAAACCAGCGTCACCTGCGTGACCTGCCACGACACGCACAACACCCGGGTCTATACGAACGTCCTCACCGGCTTGGTTTACACGAACCAGCTGCGCCACCCGCTCACTTCAACCAACAACTTCTCTTACAGCACGGGTGCGACCTTTGCCTCTCAGTTCAACCCTTCGATCAGCCTCTGCGGCCAGTGCCATAATGCCCGTGGTGCCGCAGTGACGAGCAACGGGCGTCCTCCGCATCATTCGCCCCAATACAACATAATGATGGGCAACATCGGGGTCACCGACGCCGCCACGCCGACGCAGGGCGTCCACTGGAAGAATCCGCTGCAATGCGTGGGCTGCCATACGCACGGCCACAATGCCGATGGCGCCACCCCGGGGAATCCCGCCTACACCGGCCATGGTTTCCGTTGGACTGTGCAGGCCTGTCAGGAGTGCCACAAGAGCCCGACCGGCCCATTCTCCGCGACGAACCTGCTGGCGACCACCCAGGTGGAAATCCGCGGCCTGATCGCCCAGACGAAGACCCTGCTCGATACTTGGGCCACGACGAAGAACACCAATTCCTGGGCCACGCTGTATGGTGCCCTCGGCTGGGAATACGCCACCCCGGGTCAGCTCTCCAACCCGACCGGCAGCAGCTCAATCAGGGGGCCGACGGACGGTTCCTCGGGCAGCGTGAACATGCAGGCGCAGATCCCGCAGGCCATCCGCGAAGCCCGGTTCAACCTGTATTTGGTCGAACACGACGGCAGCCACGGCATCCACAATGGTCCATACACCCGCTATCTGTTGGAAGTCGCACAGCGCAAGGTGAATGCCGAGTTGGCCAAGTAGCTGGCCCGACAGTTCCCCTGTGAAATCAACGCCCGCAGTCTCCGGATTGCGGGCGTTTTCCGTTTAAACTCGGTCGTAAGTGTGCCCGACCGGGCCGAGCCTCCCCGAAGGCAGGGCGGTGCGAACCGGAATCGCGACTCTCTGAACGGCAAGGCTTCGCGGTCCTGGGGGTGGTGACTGTTGGCAGTTCGGAGAGCGGGCGCGCCCGCAAGTCCGGAGCGCCCGGTTGACCGCGCGACCCGGACCTGTTGGCCTCGCGGCGTGGCCAACGCAGAATTGAAAATCGAAATCCTCACCGCCGGCACTGGCGCCCAGCCGACCCACGGTTCCACGGTCCAAGTCCATTACACGGGCTGGCTCACCGACGGCACCAAGTTCGACAGCTCGGTGGATCGCAAGGAGCCGTTTGAGTTTGCCCTCGGGCTCGGCCAGGTCATCGCCGGCTGGGACCAGGGGGGCGCCACCATGAAGGTCGGAAGCCGGGTGCGGCTGACCATCCCGCCCAACCTCGCCTACGGCGCGGGCGGCTATCCGGGCGTGATTCCGCCGAATGCCACTCTGGTCTTCGAGGTGGAACTGCTCGCAATCAACTGAGCCCGGCAACGGAAACTTCCGGCGGCGACCGGGATTTCATAGCCTTCGCGGCATGACGCGTCACTGCCACCGCTGCGGTTGGGACTGGACCTACCGCGACCTCCCGGGCCGGAGCGAAACCTGCCCACAGTGCCGGGCCGACCTCCGGGTTTGCCTGAACTGCCAGAGCTTCGCGCGCAACTACGCCAACCAGTGCCGTGACTCGCGGGCGGAACCGGTTCACGACAAGGACACGGCCAATTTCTGCGAGCATTTCGACTTCATCCGCCGGAACTGGACCGGCGCCAAGGGCAACAGCCGGGAGGACGATGCCCGCACCGCCCTCAAGTCGCTGCTTGGCGACTAAGCCGCCGCCGCGACGTCACCTCGCACCTGAACCGAGCAGGCTTTCCCGCAGAATCTCCACCGGCGGCGCTCCCTGGCCGAGCAGCCGGTCGTGGAACGATTTCAGGCTGAACGCCGCGCCCTCCTTCGCCTTCACCTCTTCGCGCAGTTTCAGGATCTCCAACTTGCCCAGCGTGTAGAAGCAGTAGCCGGGATCGAAAGTCCCGCGGATCGCTTCCGAGCGCGCCGGCTGACGTTCGTAGAAGGCGTTGTCCACGAAGAACTGCGTGGCCTCGTCCACCGTCATGCCCTGGCAATGCAGCTTCACCGCGCAGCAAAGCCGGCACAGACGCAGCAACGCCTCGCTGGACTGCGCCAACTGGTATTTCGCGGCCCGGATCCGGTCGGCGGCCGTGGGCGGATTCGCCATCTTCTCCGGGCCCGCGAAGCCCGCTTCCAGGACCATCTGTTCGGCGTAGTGCGCCCAACCCTCGATGAACGCGTAGCTGCCGAACACCTTGGCCGCGGTGGACGCCGGGGAGGCATTCAGCGCCAGGAACTGCACGTAGTGGCCCGGATAGGCCTCATGAATGCTGACCACATCGGTCGTGTAGTAATTGAAGGCCGTGAGCCACTCGTCCTTCTGTTGCGCGGTCCATTCCGGTTCGGTCGGGGTGACGTAGTAGATCGCCTCGGTGGCCTTGGTTTCGAATGGTCCCGGCGTGTCCATCGAGGCGAACGACGTCGCCCGGAACGGCGGCAGCGTCGCTTCCACCTTGGCGCGGACTTCGCTCGGGATCGTCACCAACTGCCGATCCACGATGAACTGCCGGATCGCCTCCAGGTTCCGCCGGGTGTCGGGCAGCAAACTTTCCTCCGTCGGATGTTCCGCCTGCACCTGCTTGAACACCGCCATCGCCGGTCGGGCCGGATAAATCACGCGCGCTGCGGCAGCGAAGCGTTCCTGTTCCGCCTTGAGTTCCCGAAGTCCGAGCTGGAGCACTTCCGCCGGCGAGAGCCAAACCAGTTCCGAACGGAGCATCCGGGCGAACCAGGCCTCGCCGAGCGCGAACGCATCATTGGCTCCGGGCAACCGGTCGGACTTCAGCCACGCGGCAAACTCACGCAGCTCCCGCACCGCGCGGGCATTCGCCACCGCGAATTCGCCGACCACGTCCCGCTGCTTTGCGCTCTGGGCGACGCTGGCCACATCCTTTTCAAGAAAGGTTGCGGTGCCTTCCGCCATCTGGATGGCGGTGTCCACCCACGGCCGAGGCAGATTCACTTCCAGCTGCGTCCGGGCCGCGGAGAACACCTCCGGCGCCCGTCGCAGGATCGCCGTGAGATCGCGCACGCGGTCATCCAGTGGCTTCCAGTCGCGCTTGAGGTAGATGCTGACGTCCACTGCGCCGATGTAGAACATGGGGTTGCGACGATCCGTCCGAAATCCGTCGTAACCCATCAGCTCGGTTTCAATCTGCCGGCGCACCAGGGCGAGATCCCGCCGCAAGTCCGCCGGAGCGATGGCCAACGCGGCTTCGGGAAACTGACGTTCAGCCGCCCGGAAGAAGGCCTTTTCATCGACCGACTGCGTCGCCGTGGGCACAACGAACTGCCCGTCGAACTGATGCCAGCCCAACGCCACTCCCGCGAGCGGCCGCATTCGGTGATACTGTTGGATGAACCGTTCCGTGGCGGCAGCCAGGTTTGCCTCGGGCGGAGGCGTCACGCATCCGGCCAGAACGGTCAGAAGTCCGAGGGCGGAGAGCTTCACATTCATTGCCGGCACCCTACGGACCACGGCCACCGCAGGGAAACCCGTTCTGGCGGGCCGACCACTTGCCGAATCCTCGTCTGAACGGATCAGCGCCGGATCGCCCGCACCGCCTTCAACAGCGCGTCCGCCTCGGCGTCCGAGCCCACGGTCACGCGGATGAACGCGTTCACTTCCGGTGCGCTGAACCAGCGGACAATGATCTTCCGGGCGCGGAGTTCCTCGAGCCACTGCTTGGCGGGCAAGCCCGGCGGACGGCACAGCAGAAAGTTGGTCGCTGTCGGCAGGACTTCGAAGCCGAGCCCAGTCAGTTCGCGCCGCAGGCGTTCGCGGGTGGCGATGATGCGCTTGAAGTTCCGGCGGTAATAGCCGAGGTCGCCAAGCGTCGCGAGCGCCGCCACCTGGCCGAGGCCGTTGACGTTGTAGCTGTCGCGCACCTTGTCGAGGGCTGCGATGAGCTCGGGATGTCCGACGAAGTAACCCACGCGCTGGAAGCACAGCGAGTAGGCCTTGGAAAAGGTCCGCGAGATCAGGACGTGCGGATGCTTGAGGGCGAGCGCGAGGGCGTTCTCCGGCGCAAAGTCCACGTAGGCTTCATCCAGAACAGTCACGCCCTTCATCGCGGCGCAGAGCGCGTCGAGTTCGGCTGTGCTGAAGCCGCGGCCGCTGGGGGCGTTGGGTGTGGTGACGAACGTCAGCGCAGCGCGGAAATCCCATTGCTTGCCCCGCTTCAATTCCGCAACCGACGGCAGGCCAAAGTCGGCCTTCAGCGGCAGGGCGTTGGTCTCGGCGCCGTGCGTTTCGGCGAGCACGGGATAGAGCGAATAGCTGGGCCAGAAGTATTGGACGCGGGTGCGGGATTCATCGACCAGCACGTATTCGTTCTCGTGCAGGTCCGCCGCCCGATAGGAATCCTTGGGCTCCACAAACGCCCGCACCGCCAGCGCCAGCAGTTCGTCGGAGCCGTTGCCCACGATGATGTTTTCCGGGCCGCAGCCGTGCAGCGTCGCCAGCTTCTCGCGCAGCGTCTGAGCCGTCGGATTCGGATACAGGCGCAACCGGCCATCCACGGCGGCGCGGGTCGCGGCGAGCACCTTGGGCGACGGCGGGTAGGGGCTCTCGTTGGTGTTGAGCTTGATGAGGCCCTTTACCTTGGGCTGTTCGCCCGGCACATAGGCATGCAGCGCGTGAACCAGCGGGCGGATCAGTTTCTTCGGACTGGAGGACCGGGAGGTGCGAGTGGCCATGATCGTGACGGCGGAATCGTAGGGCAGAACTTCGGCGGGGCGAAGTCCGACGTTGGAGCGCAGGGCCGGAGCCCTCCGCTCCGCATTACCTCAGCCCCTTCGCCGCAATGTCGCGTCGATACTGGATGCCCTCGAAGCAGATCACATTGGCGGCGGCGTAGGCCTGGTCACGGGCAGCGCGCAACGTCGGCGCCCACGCGGTCACGCCGAGCACGCGGCCGCCGCTGGTGACGGTCTGGCCGTCTTTAGTCGCCGTGCCGGCATGGAACACCTTTACGCCCGGCAACGCGTTGGCCTGGTCGAGGCCGTGGATGACCTTGCCCTTAGGATAGCTGCCCGGGTAACCGCCGCTGGCGAGCACCACACACACACAGGCTTTGGGCGACCACTTCAACTCCAGGTCGGCGAGCCGGCCCTCGGCGCTGGCGAGCAGCAGTTCGACGAGGTCGTTTTCCAACCGCGGCAGATAGACCTGCGTCTCGGGATCGCCAAAGCGCGCGTTGAACTCGATCACCTTCGGACCGGACTTCGTGAGCATCACGCCCGGATACAGCAGGCCTCGGAAATCAATGCCGTCGGCCGCACAGCCGGCCAGCCACGGATTCAGGATTTGCCGGCCCACGTCGGCGAGTTCGGCGTCGGTGAGGAACGGCGCGGGCGAATAGGTGCCCATGCCGCCGGTGTTCAGGCCCTGGTCGCCGTCGAGTGCGCGTTTGTGGTCCTGCGCCGTGGGAAACAATTTCGCAGTCCGCCCGTCGCAGAGCGCGTGCAGGGAAATCTCCATGCCTTCGAGGAATTCCTGCACGACCACGCGCGCGCCGGCGCTGCCGAAGGCCTTGTCCACCATGATCTCGTCCACGGCGCGTTCGGCTTCGGCCACGTTGCCGGCGAGCAGAACACCTTTGCCGAGCGCGAGTCCATCGGCCTTCACCGCGCAGCGGCCGCCGAGCGTCGCGCAGAAGCGCCTCGCCTCCGCCGGATCGGCGAAGGTGCCCGACTTCGCAGTGGGGATGCCGTGGCGCTCCATGAAGTCCTGTGAAAAGACCTTCGAGGCTTCGAACTGCGCGGCGCGCCGGTTCGGTCCCCAGATCTTGAAGCCGGCGGCCTGGAATGCGTCCACCACGCCAGCGCCAAGTGCGCCGTCGGGTCCGACCACGGTGAAGTCCGGCCGATTTGCCTGCGCCCACGCAACGAGCGCGGGAATGTCCTCGGCACCGATGGGGACATTTTGGACGGGTGCGCCGCTGGCAGCGAGCCGTTCGGTGGCAGTGCCGGCATTGCCGGGCGCGACGAACATCTGCGTGACATGGCGCGACTGCGCGAGTTTCCAGACCAGGGCGTGTTCACGGCCGCCCGAACCGAGGACCAGCAGCTTCATTGAAGGCCGTAAGGGAACGGGCCGGCACGCCAAGTGCAAAGCCGAAACCTCAGAGCCTGTGTGAAAACTCCAAGAGATGCGGCGGCGAGGGAGGACTCGGGTTCGGAGAAAAGCCTCCGTCCCCAGTCTGCGGTTCCGGGCAGCGATCTCCCCAGAGGATTATCCGCCCAGATTCAGGCGCTGGCCCGCAGGGCGCTGATACGCCCGCCGTGTGCTTCCCGCAACGTGGTGATGGCGCGGGCCACGAGCACGGCGTCCATTTCGTGCACTTCCACGCCTTCGCCGATTTCGCGAAGCAGCGTGATGGTCAGTTCGCCACCAAGATGCTCCCGGAATTCCTCCAGGCCGGCGGCGACGAGCAACTGGCCCTGATCGTCCGTGTGCAGCAGTTCGCTGGCGAACAGCTCGAACCCGAGCCGTTCCAGCAGGTTCAGCACCCGTTCGGCCGAGGCTGCGGAAAGCAGGCCCCGGAGGCGCGCATAGGTGACATCCAGCGCGATGCCAATGGCCACCGCCTCGCCGTGCCGGAGCCGGTATTCGGAGAGCTGTTCGAGCTTGTGGGCTGCCCAATGACCGAAATCGAGCGGGCGCGCGCTGCCCATCTCGAACGGATCGCCCCCGGCGGCGATGTGGTTCAGATGCAGCTCCGCGCTCCGATAGATCAGCCGCTGGGTTGGTTCCGGCGCAAACGCCGCCAACTCGGCCGCGTGCCGCTCGATCCACTCGAAGAACGCCGCATCGCGGATGCAGGCGACCTTCACCGCCTCCACAAAGCCCGCGCGCTGGTCCCGCGGGCTGAGCGTCGCCAGCAGGCCGAAGTCGTTGATGACCGCAAAGGGCGGGGCAAACGTGCCGATGAAGTTCTTCTTCCCGAAGGCGTTGATGCCGTTCTTCACGCCCACGCCGGAATCGTCCTGCGCGAGCGTGGTCGTGGGGATGCGGATGAGCCGCACCCCGCGATGGGCGGTCGCGGCCGCCAGCCCCACCATGTCCAGCAGGGCGCCGCCACCGACCACCACGACATAGTTGTGGCGGTCGACATGGTAGCGGTCGATAAGTGCATGGATTTCGGAGACCCGGAAGTAAGCGTTCTTGACGGCCTCGCCGCCGACCATCGTGAACGGTGGGCAGACCAGTTCCACCCGGTCGGCGTGGGTCGAGAAATACGCGCCAATGCGGCCCAGGAGCCCGGAATCGGCCTGCGCCAGCGCCTCATCCACCACCACCAGCACCTTGGCCCGACGCGCCAGCGGCCCGGCCTTGGCCGGACTCAGCACCGAGACCAGCACCGGGTTGTCCACCCCGAAGACGCCTTCGGTAAAATGGACTTGGTGCTGCCACTGCACAGTAATGGTGCGCTCTATAGTGGGCATGCGTATCAGTTCGACGGTGGCAGTCCGACGCAGGGCGGCGAGAATTATTTGAACGGAGCGGTCGGCAGGCGAAAGCGGGAAGACCTTCGTCAGCCAACCTGGATTCCCACAGTTCAGCGCATCGCGGAGAACTTGCGGATCACCGCCATCATCGCCTCGCCGTCCGGGGCGGTGTCGAGTTCCTTCAGGAATTCGTCCTTGCGAAGGACCTTGGCGATGCCGGCGAGGGTGTGCAGGTGTTTCTGGAACTGGCCCTGGGGAACGAGGAACAGCGTGACCAAATGGACCGGCTGGTTGTCCAGGGCGTCGAAATTCACCCCGGCGCGAGACCGGCCGAAGGCGGCGATGACCTCCGTGATGAGATCGGTGGAGGCATGGGGAATGCCGATGCCAAACCCGATGCCAGTGCTCATCGAGGTTTCGCGCTTCTTGACCACAGCGGTTACGGCCTCCCGGTGTTCGGGCGAAATCTTGCCGCTGGAGACCAGCACCCCGATGAGTTCATCAATGGCCTCCCACCGGTTGGTGGCCTTGAGTTCCGGGACGATCTGCGGTGTGGAGAGAATGTCGCCGAGATTCATGCAGCGCGAATGTGCTAACACTTCGCCGGAACGAACACGATGGTTCAAGCCGGGACTTTGATTTGTTCGCCCCGGATTTTGCTCCGGCGCAGCCTGAAGGGCATCCGCCAGCCGCGCGAAAACCGTCTCGCCCAAGCAAAACGCCCGGCCGAAGCCAGGCGTTTTCAGCGTGACGTGGGCTCAGCTCACTTCAGCGGCTTGAGGCGGATGTTGCGGAACCCGACGGCGCCGTGGTCGCCCTGGAGCAGGATCGGACCGGGTTGGTCAACGTTGTCGTCGAGATGGCTGCCAGTGCCGCGCGGGCATTCGACCTCGTCCTGAACCTTCACACCGTTGAGGATCACGGAGATCTTCTGTCCGACGATCTTCACCTCCGCCTGCTGCCACTGGCCGGGCTTGCGGGAAGCGTGGAAGGTAGCGGGCCGGACACTGTAGATCGCACCGTTGCCACCCATTTCCGGTTTGCCCGCCTTGAAGTCATCGAACACCTGGATCTCGTGGCGGCCGCGCAGGTAGAAGCCCGAATTGGAACCGGGCGGGACCTGAAATTCATAGCGCACGACGAAGTCCCGGAATTTCTCCTCGGTGAGGAGGTCCGTGCCGTGCTCATCCTTGCCGAGCGTGTTTACGAGCATGCCATTCTGGGCGCTCCACGTGCGCTTGCCGGAATCGTTGCGGTATTTCCAGCCGTTCAGGGTCTTGCCGTCGAAGAGCAGCTTGAAGCCGTCCTTCTTCTCCGCTTCGGAAAGCACGTTCGCCGTATCGAGAGGCTTGCCGCTGCCCTTTTCGAGACCGAGCGCCCACTGGATGCCGCCGAGGATGTGCTGCTGGTAGAGCGCGCTGGTCCAGACGTCTTCGCGGTGTCCGAGCGACGTGTAAAAGACCTTGCCCTTGCCGATGTCCTTCGACCACGCGACGGGGAAATCTCCGGGGGCGAGGTTGATCGGGTGCTTGTCGAGGGTCAGCAACCCGTGAACCTTGGACCGATCGAAGGACTTGAACTCATAGATCTCGTCAAAAATGGTGTAAATCGGTCCGAGGTGCTTTGTCGCCGGGTGGGTGGGGTCCTGATTGTAGGCGTCCACTTGGACCTGCGGACCATGGGTGAGGAATTCCCCGCCGAGCGTCTCGATGAAGGGCCGGTATCCGTGGAACGTGTCGGAGCAGGAGTGCATGCCGACGAGCGCATGGCCGTTCTCGACCCACTTCATGAATCCATCCTTGTCCGGGATGGCGAGATCTCCGGTGGTGTTGGCGAAGATGACCGCGTCCACCTGGTTCAGCTTCTCCAAGGTCATCTTGGCGGCGACCTCGGCGTTGTCCTTGCCGTCCTTTCCGCCGCGCACGAAGTCCACCACGGTGAAGGCACCGCTGGTCTCGCCGAGCGTGGCGAGGACGTTTTCCGCGATGGGAATCGAGCTGTGGCGGAAGCCCGTGGTGGCGGTGACGACCAGCACCTTCTTGGGAGCGGCCTCGGCGGTGACGACGCCCGCCGCGACAAGGGCGGCGGTCAGAAGACGGAGTTTCATGATGTTGCGCTAACTGCGTGAGTGAAACGGATGCGCCGACTGACGGGCCGGCGCGGGAACGCATTCATTGGGACGCTGGAAAGACCGTTCCGGCAAGCCGGGAATCCCGCTGGACTCCGCGATGGGCGCCTCTGAACAACTTCGCCGATCGGTGGGGCGAGACTCCGTCGAGCCCTGATCCGAGCGAAGCGAGGGGAACGGAGTGAGCGGGTGTGTTCGCCACCGGAGCGCCTCGCTGGTCTCGCCTCGGCTCCGCCGGCCGAGTGAGTCCGGCAGAGCCTCGCCCTGCCTGAACGCAGGTTTCCTTCGCCCCACTGCCCGCATGAACCACGACGAATGGTGGCGTCCACGGACGGGAAACCGCGGGCTACTTCTTGAACAGGCCGTCGAGCCCCTTGGTAGCGTCCTTGAGCGAGCCGGAAGCCTTGTTGAGCGCGCCCTTAGCGGCGTCAGTGGCGCCCTTGCCCAGATTGCCGACCTGTGCTGTCACGGCCGGAATCACGTTGTTCACCACCTCGGTGATGACCTGCTGCGAAAGTTCGCCGGGCGTGATGCCTTCGCTGCCGGAGCCCAGGTTGGTGAGCCGGATATCCGGCAGCGTGAGCGGGGGAATCGCCGAGCCCAAGCCGGGAATACTGAGCTTCACGTTGACCTTGGTGCCGCTGAGCACGAATTCGTCCACCTGCAGCTTCTTCTTCGCGCCCGTCTCCTCGGCAGGCTTGGATTTTTCGGCGGCGGTGAAGCTGTTGAGGTTCGCCAGCAGTTTCTTGAGATTGTTGTCCGTCAGCCCACCCTCGATGGTCACCTCCGGGTTCAGAACGCGGACCGACTTCACGACGATCTTGTCGGTCATGATCGAGGCGGGATCGACCGCCAGGCTGGCCTCGCCGAGGCGGATCGCGAAGGGTTCGGTGTAGGGCGTCGGATTGCCAATGACCAAGCCTTTCACCGAGCCGGAACCGGAACTCGGCGACAGGTCCACGGATTCCACCGTCACGGTGGTCTGGGTGAAGCGGGGTGCAAACGTCTCGACCCCGGCCTTCACGATCTTGCCGAGATTCGTGCCCAACAGCACGACCGCAGCGACGAGGGCGAGGACCACAACAACGGCACCGATCAGGATGGCCTTTTTCATGACTGCAATTGGACCGGCTCCCCGCGTTCCGCGCAAGGCTTGGACGCTGCGTGTGTGAAGCGAATTGAAGACTCGCCCCGGCCCTTCGTCCTTGGAAAACTGCCGTCATGAAGTCCCGGTTTCCGTTCAGTTCCCTCGCCGGCTGCCTGAGCCTGGCCACGCTCCCGCTGTGGCTGGAAGGCGCGGCTGTGGATTTCGCCAAGGACATCCAGCCGCTGCTGGCGGACCGCTGCTTCTCCTGCCACGGCGAAAAGAAGCAGGAATCCGGGCTCCGACTCGACCGCAAGGCCGACGCGCTCAAGGGCGGTGACCACGGGCCGGCAGTAGCGCCGGGCAAACCGGAGGAATCGGTCCTGCTCCAGGCCATCACCGGCACCCACGCCGAGGTGGCGAAAATGCCGAAAAAAGGCGAGGCGCTGACTGCGGATCAGATTGCCTCGCTTCGCAACTGGATCGAACAAGGCGCGGTTTGGCCCGAAACCCAAACTGCGAAGGCGGACACCAAAGATGCCGCGAAGCACTGGGCGTTCCAGCCTATCCGCCGCGCGGAGCCGCCGAAACTCGCCGGCAGGAACCGCAAGCTGGCCCGCAATCCGGTCGACCAGTTTGTGTTCCGGAAGCTGGAACAGGAAAAGCTAACGCCGTCGCCGGAAGCCGACCGGGTCACGCTGTTGCGCCGGCTCTCGCTGGATCTGACCGGTCTTCCGCCGACGCCGGAGGAGGCGGACGCCTTCGTCGCGGACAAGTCTCCCAACGCCTACGAAAAAGTGGTCGAGCGGCTGCTGGATTCGCCCCATTTCGGCGAAAAATGGGCGCGCCACTGGCTCGATGCGGCCCGTTATGCCGACTCCAACGGATTTGAAAAGGACCGCACCCGTTCAATCTGGCCGTGGCGCGACTGGGTGATCAAGGCCTTCAATGCGGACAAGCCTTTCGACCAATTCACCCTCGAGCAGCTCGCGGGCGACATCCTCGCCGGGATGCAGCCGGACGGCTCGGGCACGGAACTCCGCGTGGCCACCGGCTTCCTGCGCAACTCGATGGTCAACATGGAGGGCGGCATCGAGCCCGAGAAGTTCCGCGTGGAAACGATCATCGACCGCGTGGACGCCGTGGGCCGCACCTGGCTGGGGCTGACCGTCGCCTGCGCGCAGTGCCACAATCACAAATACGATCCGATCTCGCAGAAGGAGTATTTCCAGTTCTACGACTTCCTGAATCAGGATGTGGAGCCCCGGCTCGATGTCCCCGCCGAAGCGACCCAGGCCAGGCGCAACGCCATCGCCGCGGCGGCGAAGGCGATCGAGGACCGGCTGCTTGCCGATGCCGCCGTGAACACACAGTTCGATGCCTGGCTCAGGTCGGTGGCCGTAGCCCCGGTCGCGTGGCAGGCGATCGACGCCAAGGAATGGCATTCCACGCCGATGAAGTTCGAGAAGCAGGAAGACCTGTCCCTGCTGGGCGGCGGCGACGTTTACAACAGCTCCATCATCCGCGTGTGGGTGGACCTGCCGCACACGAACCTCACCGGCTTCCGGCTTGAGGCGCTCAACCACGGCAATTTGCCGAACAACGGTCCGGGCCTGGACGGCAACGGCGACTTCCTGGTCGCGGAATTCGGCGTGGAGCTCACCCCGCTGAAGGAACTCGCGGCCCCGAACGCAGGCGCCACCAACTTCACCGCCACCACCAACCGCGTGAAGTTCACCCGGGCCCTGGCCGATGCCGAGTCCCCCGGCCTGCCCGCGAGCATGATGATCGACGGCGTGGTGACCAATGGTGGCTGGGGGGCCGCCTTCACGAAAGGCCGGCGGAACCAGGAACGGCGCGCCGTCTTCCAGGCCGAACAGCCGGTTGGGTTCGAAGGCGGCTCGCGTCTGCTGATCACGGTGAATTCCAAGCCGGGCGGCGGCCTGAACAATTCCAGCGACAAGGTCTCCAGCTTCGTGTTGGGCCGGTTGCGACTGAGCTTCACGACCCATTCCGGAACTCTGGCGGTGGATCCGCTGAGCGAGAAACAGCGTGGCCTGCTGGCCAACGCGCAGGCCGGTGATGTCGCGGCCCGCCGGGAACTGTTCCGGGTGTTTCTGTTCCAGGAACCGACGCTGGCCGCGGCCGCCAAGGAATGGGATGACGCCTGGAAGGACTGGCCGGCCGCCGAGAACAGCACGCTGGCACTCCGGCTCCGCGAGCCGCGGCGCGACACGCGGATTTTCAAGCGCGGCGACTGGCAGAAGCCGACCGTCCCGGTCTCGGCCGAGGTTCCCGCCGCCTTCAATCCGTTGCCGAACGACGCACCGCGCAACCGCCTCGGCCTCGCGCAGTGGCTGGTCAGCCGGGACAATCCGCTTATGGCGCGGGTCATCGCGAACCGCGTCTGGATGCATTACTTCGGCACCGGCCTGGTGCTGACGCCGGAGGATTTCGGCGTGCGCAGCGATCCGCCGTCGCACCCGGAGCTGCTGGACTGGCTGGCGAGCGAGTTCGCGGAACCGCGGTCCAAGATTCCCGGTTCCCACGCCCAGCCGACGCCGTGGTCGCTGAAGCATCTTCACCGCCTGATCGTTAACTCGGCCACGTATCGCCAGTCCTCCCGCGTCACGCCGGAGCTGCTGGAGCGTGACCCCTACAACCGCCTGCTGGCGCGCGGCCCGCGCGTGCGCGTGGACGGCGAATCCGTGCAGGACATCGCCCTCAAGGCGGCCGGCCTGCTCTCGCCCAAGATCGGCGGCCCCAGCGTGTTCCCGCCGCTGCCTGACGGCGTGATGTCGCTCGCCTACGGACCGATTCCCTGGAACGTGAGCGAGGGCGACGACCGCTACCGCCGGGCGATGTATACCTTCTGGAAACGCAGCGTGCCGCATCCCTCGATGCTCACCTTCGACACCCCGGCGGCCGAACAGAGCTGCGTCCGCCGCGTGCGCTCGAACACGCCGTTGCAGGCGCTGGTGACGCTGAACGAACCGACCTTCAACCAGGCCGCCCGCTGGCTCGCGTGGCGCGCGCTCGGCGCCGCCGGCAGTGATGCCGAGCGTGCGACGTGGGCCTTCCGCCAATGCCTCAGCCGCAAGCCAAGCGCCCAAGAGACCTCCGTGCTGCTGAAGCTGCTCACGGATGCCCGTAAGGAGTTTGGCGAACGTCCCAAGGATGCCCCGCAGTTCGCCTTCGCCGACCCCAAGAATCCGCCGCCCCTGCCCGCCGGCGCCACGGCCACCGACGTGGCCGCGTGGAGCACCGTCACCCGCGCCATTCTGAACCTCGACGAGACCATCACGAAGGAATGAGCCAAGCTCGGCGTTGACCCGCCCGCGAACGCCGACATGATGTCCGACATGAAGACTTTCACCGTCCGTGAACTGGATCGCAGTCCCGCCACCGTGCTCGATGCCGCCGAGGCGGACGGCGCGGTGCTGGTGAAGCGCCGCGATGGGCGGACTTATCGGGTTGCTCCGGAACACACGCCAGAGGGGACCGGGGAGATGCCGGATTTTGACGCACGCCGCCGTCGGCTGGGCATTCCAAAGATTCCCGCGGCTGCATCGCGTCAGGTGGACCGCTGGCTGGCCGGAGAATGAAAGCCTACGCCGACAGCAACTTTCTTGTTCGCCTGCACCTGGCCACCAGCGGCTACGAGGAGGCCAAGGAACTGGTGCTTGGACTTGGTCGCCAAAGCCTGGCGCCGCTCCCGATTGGCTGGCTGCACCGGGCGGAAGTGGCGAACGCATTTCAGTATCATGTGTTCCTGTCCCGCCAAGGCATGGACGTCCGGGTGCCGCCCGAGGTGGCAGCGGCCGCCCTAGTGGCGTTTGAAGAAGACGTGGAAGCGAAGGCCTACTTGGCCGCCGTCGCCATCCCGCCACCGCAGTTGGCCCAGCAGGCGAAGGAGCTTTCCGCACGCCACACCGCGAAGCACGGCTTCCGCACCTACGACCTCCTGCACGTCGCCTCGGCACTGTTGCTGGGCTGCGACACGTTTTGGAGTTTTGACGAAAAGGCGAACCGGCTGGCTGCGTTGGAAGGGCTGGCGATTCGGACCGGAACGACGAGGCGAAAGCACTGATCTCGAAGCCATGGACCCAGACTTTGAACAGCAATGGAGGCTGGTGCGAGTGGTCAGGCTCGTGGTGTTTGTCTTGTTGCCTGTGGCGGCCGTGTTGATCCCGATGCGCGGACGGTTTGTCCGCAGTCCATTTCGCCGACTAGTAGTGGCGGGCGTGGTGTTTTGGCCATGTTTCGCCGTCTTTGAGTCCTGCTACAGCTGGCAGATCGCAATTGATTCTGCCTTGTCCAGAGGCAGGCCGACGCCAGACGGCCCCAATACCGTCGGCCTCATGATCATGTTTGGTTGGATTCAGCCATTCTGCGTCGGACTTTTGACCATACTCATCCGAGTCATCTCTCTCCGCTTCGTCGCACTGATAAAGCCTCTCCCCTCGCCATGAACCTCCCCCACGAACTCGATCTTGAACGGAAGCGTTTCCTTTCCCGCCGCTGGTTCTTCCGTGAGTGCGGTGTGGGCTTGGGTTCCATTGCTTTGGCGTCGTTGCTGGGCGACCGCGCCGCGGCCGCTCAGTCGGAAATCGGAAATCCAAAATCGAAAATCCTGAGCCCGCTGGCACCGAAGAAGGGTCACTTTGCCGGCAAGGCCAAGTCGGTGATCTACCTGTTCATGGCGGGCGCGCCGAGCCAGCTCGAACTGTTCGACTACAAGCCCACGCTCGCAAAATACAACGGCCAGCCCGTGCCCAAGGACGTGCTCGGTGGTCAGACCTACGCCTTCATCAAGCCCGACTCGGCGATCTACGCGCCGGAGTTCAAGTTCGCGCAGCACGGCCAGTCGGGCGCGTGGATCAGTGAGGCGTTCCCCGAGCTGGCCAAGGTCGCGGACGAACTCACGATCATCCGCTCCATGAACACCGACGCGTTCAACCACGCGCCGGGGCAGATCTTCATGAACACCGGCTCGCAGCAGTTCGGCCGGCCGAGCATGGGCGCGTGGGTGACCTACGGGCTGGGCAGCGAGTCGCAGGATTTGCCCGGGTTCGTGGTGATGAACTCCGCCGGCGGCCTCAGCGGCGGCGCCGGCAACTACGGCTGCGGCTTCCTGCCCACGTCGTATCAGGGCGTGCTGTTCCGCAAGGGTGCCGACCCGGTTCTGTATCTTTCCAATCCTGCGGGCATGAGCTCGTCGCTCCAGCGCAAGACACTCGACGCGGTGAAAGAGCTGAACGAGCAGCGGCTCGGCGTGGTGGGCGACCCGGAGATCGCCACGCGCATCAACTCCTTCGAGATGGCCTACCGGATGCAGTCCAGCGCGCCCGAACTAATGGACATCTCCAAGGAGTCCAAGGAGACGCTGGAGCTGTATGGCGCGGAACCCGGCAAGGCGTCCTTCGCGAACAACTGCCTGCTCGCGCGCCGGCTCGTCGAACGCGGTGTGCGGTTCGTGCAACTTTTCCACGAGGCGTGGGATCATCACAGCGACGTGAAGGGCGGCGTGAAGGCGCAGGCGGGCAACACCGACAAGGCCTGCGCGGCGCTCATCAGGGATCTCAAGACACGTGGACTGCTCGACGACACGCTGGTGGTCTGGGGCGGTGAGTTCGGGCGCACGCCGCAGGTCGAGGCCAGTGCGGAACTGGGCCGCTCCCTCGGGCGCGACCATCATCCGCAGGCGTTCACGATGTGGCTGGCCGGCGGCGGCACGAAGCCGGGCCTCACGATCGGCGAGACGGACGACTTCGGTTTCAACATCGTGAAGGACAAGGTCCACGTCCACGACCTGCACGCCACGATCATGCACCTGCTTGGCTTCGATCACGAGAAGCTCACGTTCCGCTTCCAGGGCCGCGACTACCGGCTCACGGACGTGCATGGGGAAGTCGTGCAGAAGCTGTTGGCCTGAAGTGCCAGATCCCTCCACCGCATGGCGGACATCCAACTTTTCGCTCCGGCTTTCAGCTTTGTTTTGAGCGCCGCAACGCTCGCGTTCACCAGTTGGATTGAGTTCCGGTCAGCCCGCTGTGACGCAAGTGTCCATTGGACCGAAAAAGCCCGACTGAGATTTCCCGTGCTCCAGTCCGCATCCATCAACCTGTGGGTCGTTCCAACCACCGCGGCGCTAGGGATGGCATTGCTCTGGGAAATGCCCCAGTGGCTTGACGTATTGGTCTGGCTGGCCGGCTTCGTCGGAGCGTTGCTCGGGTTGCGTCCGTTGGACCGGATGCTTGGGCATGCGACCGATTGGAATACATGGGCTCGGCGATTTGGCGTCACCCTCGTCGCCGTATTTTCCGCATGGCTTGTCTTCATCGTTGGCGCGGTCTACATGCCCGAGGACTTCGGATCGATTACTTGGCTGACCTTTGGTGCGGCGTGTGGCGTTCACGTGGCCTGTGCCTTTGGCGGCGGCATTTGGCTGGGCCGCAGACTTGGACTGATTCAGCTGGCGCCGCCAGAAATGCGGTCCAAGGTAATTGAGCTGGCGAACCGACTGGGGCAGCCGGTTCCGCAGGTCTTCGCGGTGGAGAGTGTGATGGCCAACGCGTTCGCCGTAGCGGGCGGTAAATTTCTTCTGACGACCCGGCCGCTGCTGGACGTGATGTCGGGACCGGAACTGGAGTCCATCCTCCTGCATGAGCTGTCCCACCTGCGCGAGGGCAGGCTGGTCGTCTTCAGCCGTTTGGTGGGTTCGCTCTGGCTCCTGCCATGGATGCTGGTGCGCCCATTGGCTGAAGTCTTCGGCCCGTTGGCGGTCTTGCTCCTGGCAGGTTGGACTCTGGGAATACTCCGGTTCAACCGCTGGTTGAATCTTCGCTTCGAACGGCAGGCGGACAGGGCGGCCGTCGAGTCACAGGCGGAATCCGGAGTCTATGCACAGGCTTTATTGAAGCTTCATGAGTTCAACCTGCTGCCCGCGACGTTTGAGCGTAACAGCCAAACCCATCCGGATCTTTACGACCGGCTGATCGCCGCCGGCGTGCAGCCAGAGTTTTCGCGGCCCGCTCCTGCCAAGCGGCTCGGCTGGAGTGGCCATCTCTTTGCAGGTGCAGTCGGCATCCTGGTTGCCCTGACATTCTTGTCAGGAATTCACTGAAGCCAGGAACCGTTCCCCGGAAACAGCTTGGTCGGGGCGGGAGTTTGCCTACCGTGGCCCCATGATGTTTTCACGAATTCTCCCGCGGCGGTGGGCCTTGGCCGGACTTTGCCTGCTGCGCGTTGGGGCGCAGACCAACGCGCCGGCCGCGCCCGACGACCAACTGCCCGCGGCCCTTGCTCCCGGGCATTCGGTGCACGGTCAGGCCTTCAACGAAGGGCCGCGCCAGCCCGCCTACCTGATTGCCGGGATGCCGCGGATCGAGTTTCCGGTCACGACGACCAACGAGCTGGCGCAGAAGTTCTTCACCCAGGGCGTGGGCCAGTGGCACGGCTTCTGGTTCTTCGAGGCAGAGCGCTCGTTCCGCCAGGCCGCCGTGCATGACCCCAACTGCGCGATGGCGTATTGGGGCATGGCGATGGCGAACTTTCCCCGCACCAACCGCGCCCCGGGTTTCATCGCCGAAGCGGTCAAGCTCAAGGACCGGGCCAGTCACCGGGAAAAGCTCTGGATTGAGGCACTGGCCGAATTCTTCAAGGACCCCAAGCGCGACGAGAAGGACCGCCGCCGGGACCACGTGCGGGCGCTGGAGAACCTCGTCTTCGAATTCCCCGACGACATGGAGGCCAAGGCCTTCCTCGCCTTCCACATCTGGGACAACGCCCACAAGGGCCATCCCATCTCCAGCGCGCAGGCGGTGGAGTCGCTGCTGAAGGAGATCTTTGCCGCCCAGCCCATGCATCCGGCGCATCACTACCGCGTGCACCTCTGGGACGGTGAAAAGGATCCCGTGGCCGTCCGTGCCCTGCCCTCGGCGGCGCTGTGCGGCCAGAGCGGCCCGGGCATCGCGCACCTGTGGCACATGCCCGGGCACACGTTCAACAAGCTGAAGCGCTACGAGGACATGGCCTGGCAGCAGGAGGCCAGCGTGCGGGTGGACAACGCCCAACTGATGCGTGACCGGGTGATGCCCGACCAGATCCACAACTACGCGCACAACAGCGAATGGCTGGTGCAGACGCTGAACTACGTCGGCCGGGTCAAGGACGCCCTCGCCCTCGCCCGGAACATGATCGAGATGCCGCGCCATCCGAAGTTCAATACGCTCGATCTCCAGACCAACGGCGTCCCCTACGAACACTCGGGAGGCACCGCGGCCGACGGCCGGCAGCGCCTCGTGGAAACGCTGCTGCGTTACGAACTATGGGATGAAGCCCTCAAGCTGGCCGACACTCCCTATCTGCCTCCCACCGAACTCGGTGACCAACAGGCCCGCCGTGCCCGGCTGCTCGCGGTGGCCAATTTCTCCCTCGGCAAGATCAGCGAGGGTCGCGCCCAAATCGCCATCCTGGAGCAGGCTGCGAAGCAGTTGCGGATCGAACGCGCCGCCAAGGTCGATTTCGCCGAAGCCAAGGCCCGCGAGGAAAAGAAGAGTGCGGACGAAGTCGGCAAGGAGATGGAACAGGCGCTGCGGTCCTTCAAGGACCCGCTGCAGCGACTGGACGACTTTCTGGGCGAGCTCAAGGTGCTCGACGAGGTGGCGGGCGGGGCCACGACCGAACTGACCAACCGGCTGGAGTCACTCAAGACTGTGTCCAAGGAACGGCTCTCCCTGCTTTGGCTGCAGGCGGGTGACACCAACCGGGCCGAGAAGCTCGCCCAGGAAGCCGTCGAAGGCGGCACCAACCAGGTCCAACTGCTGGCCAATCAGACCGACATCCTGTGGCGCGTGGGGAAGACCAATGAAGCGAGGGCCGCCTTCGCGAAGCTGCGGGAGCGTTCCGCGTTCATTGACCCCGACTTGCCGGTGATGAAGCGGCTCGATCCGGTCGTGGCGGCTCTGGGCCTGTCCGCCGACTGGCGGGTGAAGCCCGAGGTGAGGCCCGATGCGGGCACCCGGCCCGAACTGGCCTCGTTGGGACCCTTCCTCTGGCAGCCTACGCCTGCGCCGGACTTCGCGCTGCCCACGGCGGACGGAAAGTCGGTCTCCCTGCGCGACTACCGCGGCAAACCGGTGATCGTGGTTTTCTATCTTGGCCATGGCTGCATCCACTGCCTCGAACAACTCGCCGTCTTTGCCCCGGCGGCGAAGGACTTCCAATCGGCCGGCATCAGCCTCCTGGCAGTGAGTGCCGATTCCCAGGCGGCCCTCGGCAAGACCGTGGAGAAGTCGAAAGTGAGCGGAGGTTTTCCTTTCCCGTTGGTGGCCGACGGCACCCGTGAAACCTTCCGGGCTTATCGCGCCTATGACGGCTTCGAAGGAGTGCCGCTGCACGGGGTGTTCCTGGTGGATGGGGCCGGACTGATCCGTTGGCAGGACATCAGCCATGAGCCGTTCACCGACGTGAAGTTCCTTCTGTCAGAGGCCAAGCGGCAGCTGCAATGGCAGGGTCAAACGGTCGCCGGAACATCAGCGCCGGGCGCCAACACGTCGGGCGGTCAGCCCTGAGCCAACGATGCGGTGGGAAGGGGCGCGGACGGCCACGTCCGCGGCCTGAAGGCCGTAGTTCTTGAGGGCGCTCGCGCGGAACAACACCGTCCGTGCCCCGGTAGCCTCGTTCTGGCTAAAGCCCGATCTGCGGTCTTCCGATACGCCAGTGGCGGACGCTATTCCGGCGTCTCACGACGGTTCATGATTTTCACGGCTGCTTCCCTTCCGGCAGCGACCCAAACCGCCTGGTCCCAGGCCATTTTGGGCGCGTTTCCTCTCCTGCCCGTTCTCGGCGAACTGAGCGGGTCCACCATGGTCATCGCCGCCGCTGTGCCGACCCTCCTGCTCGGTGCCGGCTTCGGCTGGAACCTCCGCGGCGGCAAGGCCAAGGAGAAGGAGATCCGCCTGCGCCAGGATTTTCAGGCCGAACGCGAACGTATCCGCGCAGAAATCGGCGGCGAAGTGAAGCGCGCCCAGGAATCGGTCGCCGCCTCCCGCGAGGAACTCGTCGGCGTGGTGAACCAGGAAATACGAACCCCGCTCCACAGCCTCATGGGTTACCTCGACCTCCTGCTGGAAACGCCGCTCGCGTTCGACCAACGGGAACTGACCCTCGCCGGCGCACGGTCGGCGGAAGTGCTGTTGCTGAGCCTCAACGATCTTTTCGACTACACTCGCCTCGAAGCCGGCCAGCTCCGGCTTTCGAGCGCCGTCTTTGACCTGCACGAGCAGGTGGTGGATGTCCTGGAGCTGCTCTCCGGCCAGGCATCGGAAAAGGGCATCGAGCTCGGTTTCGACGCGGCGCAGTCCCGCACCGCAATGGTCGAGGCCGATCCGGTGCGCACGCGCCAGGTGCTGGTGGGCCTGCTGGCCGCCTTGATCAAGCTGAGTCCCGACGGACACGTCGCCGTCCGACTTGATCCGGCCATGGAGGGCGGCCGTTCCAAGGTGCGCTGCCACTTCAACCTAAACGGTGGCGATGCCGCCCGCTCCGTGTTGTCCCGTTCCCTCGGTCTCGACGGTTCCAATCCCATCGCCACCCGATCGGAAAATGAGCCGGTGCTGAATCTCGTCATCACCCGGAAGATCATCGAACGGATGGGCGGTGAAATCGGCTTCACCGGCACCGAGGAAGAGTCCTGCGCGGTCTGGTTCACCCTGCCTCTGGCCGAAGAGGGCACCCAGCGGATGACGGCCAAACTGCCCTCGGTAGGCAGCGGTTACCGTGTGCTGGTGGTCGAGCCCTCCAATGTGAGCCGTCAACTCGTCGAAGGGCATCTCGAAGGCGGCGGCTTCGCGGTCGAAACCGCGAGTTCGGTGATCGCGGTGATGGACCGCCTGCGGGCGGTTGCCGGCGGTCGGCCACCGATCAATGCCATCGTGTTTTCCGAAGCGCTCTCCGATGCCAGCGGGCGGACCTTTTCGCAGACGATCCGATCGGATGCCGCGCTCGGCCGCATCGCGCTGATCTGTCTGCGGCGACAGGGCGTGAATCCCAACGCCCAGGCCCTGGCTTCCCTTGGCGTCACCGAGGTCACCAAGCCCGTGCTTCGCGGCGGGCCGTTCCTCAACACGGTGATCGAGTCCATCCACAGTCAGGAGGCCACGTTCGCTGCCGGCAAGGTTCCGACCACGATCACGGAGCCGCCGAAGGGTGGCATCTGGGTCCCGAAGGGGTTCGTGCTCCTCGCGGAGGACAACGAAGTCAACCGGCGCGTGATGGTCGAACTGCTCCGCCGCCTCGGCTGGGCCTGCGACGTGGTGAATGACGGCGCGGGCGCCGTGACCGCCGCGACCACGAAGAATTACTCGCTCATCCTGATGGACTGCCACATGCCCAACGTCAGCGGCTTCGAGGCCGCCCGGCAGATCCGGGTGGACGAGAAGAACACCCGCCGCAAGCGCATCCCGATCCTGGGCGTCACGGCCGACACCCTGCCGACCATCCGGGAACGTTGCCGCCAGTCCGGCATGGACGACTGCTTCTTCAAACCGGTGCGCCGCTCCGAACTGGAGGAATGCCTGATCCGTTGGGCGCGTCCGGTGAGCTGAGCCGGCATCCCGCCGGCCGGACTATTCCAGCGCCTCGACCCGGATCATCACGGGCTCCCCCTTGACCGCCGGCAGCCGGGCGATCTGGCGCAGCGCGCGTTCCATCGCCGCGAACGGCGCATCATGGATCATCAGGATGACCGGCACGGATTCCCCTGCGTGGCCTTCCGGCTGGATGATGGACGAGATGCCGATGCCGGCCTTGGGCAGCACCGCCGCGATGCGCGCGAACACACCCGGTCGGTCCAGCACCGTCAGCCGCACGTAATACTTCGACACCATTTTAGCGACCGGGCGCACCCGGCTTTCGCCCGCGTGGGCGACGAAGCATGGAACCCTCCGGTGCGAACCGTGCTTCAGGTCGAGGGCGGCATCCGCGAGGTCGCTCAGCACAGAACTGGCGGTGGCATCGGCCCCTGCCCCGCGCCCGTAGAAGAGCGTGTCCCCGACCACGTCGCCACGCGCGGAGATGGCGTTGAAGGCATAGTTCACGGACGCCAGCACATGCGTGTTCGGCACCAGCGCGGGATAGACCGCCACTTCGATCTCAAAGTCCCGGGCCTTTCGGTCAGCCTTCTTGGTTGTCTTGCCCTTGGTGGGGCCATCTTCGACAGATTTGACCAGGCCCAGCAGCTTGATGGTGTAACCAAGCTGGGCGGCAAACTGGATGTCCAGCTTCCCGATCCGGCGGATACCCTCGACGTGGACCTGCTCGGGCTTCACCCAGAACCCGTGCGCCAGCGAGGCCAGGATGCCGGTCTTGTGGGCGGCGTCGTGGCCGTCCACGTCCAGTGACGGCTCCGCCTCCGCGTAGCCCAGCCGCTGGGCGTCGGCCAGCACGTCGCCGAACTCCGCGCCCTCCAGCTTCATGCGGGTGAGGATGTAATTGCAGGTGCCGTTCACGATGCCGGCGAGCCGGGTCACACGGTTTCCAACCAGCGATTCCCGCAGGACCTTGATGATCGGGATGCCGCCGGCGACCGAGGCCTCGTAGTAGAGGTTCGCCCCGCGTCGGGCAGCCTCGGCGAACAGTTCCTCACCATGGGCGGATAGCAGGGCCTTGTTGGCGGTCACCACGGGCTTGCCCAATCGGAGTGCGGCCAGCACGACCTCGCGGGCGGTGGTGATGCCGCCCATCAGCTCCACGACCACCTGGACCGCGGAATCCTGGACCACCTCGCGCCAGTCGCCGGTCAGCACGGCCGCGGGAATGTCGGCGTTGCGAGCGCGTTTCGGGTCACGGACGGCGACCCGGACGACGCTCAGTTCCACGCCCAGGCGCGACGCCATGAGCGCGCCGTTGCGCCGAAGGGCGTTCCAGACGCCCCCACCCACCGTGCCGCCGCCCACGAGTCCAAGTTTGACCTGCTGCATAACGAGCCGCGGACACTGCCGGGCGAAGCGGGACCGAACAATTGGAAACTCGGCCGGCGCGGGCACCGGGACTCTCTCCGCGTCCACGTTCGACAATCGCAGTCCGGGCCCCGTAGTCTGCCGGGCCGTGACGCTCAAACTGACGAGTGCGTTCGGGATCATCGTCCTGATCGCGGTAGCATGGGTGCTCTCGGAAAACCGCCGGCGTTTTCCGCGACGGCAGGTGCTGTGGGGTGTCGCCCTGCAGTTCCTCTTCGGCGCCCTCATCCTCAAAACGCGCGGCGGCGAGCAGATATTCCAGTGGGCGCAGGACCTTGTGGTGAAATTCATCGCGTTCGCCGACGAGGGCACCGGGCTGGTGTTCGGTCCGCTCGCCAAGCAGCCGCTGATGGGCCAGTCGTTCGGTCCCGGCAACGCTGTGGTGCTGGCCATCGTCGTCAGCGGCACGATCATCCTGGTGAGCACGCTGTCCGCGCTGCTCTATCACTGGGGAGTCCTGCAGCTCGTGGTCCGCGGCATGGCCTGGGTCATGCGCCGGGTGATGGGCACGAGCGGCAGCGAGACTCTCGCTTCGGCCGCCAACATCTTCATGGGGCAGACCGAAGCCCCGTTGGTCATCAAGCCTTACCTGCCGGGCATGACCCGTTCGGAACTCAACTGCATGATGGTCGGCGGCTTTGCGACCATCGCCGGCGGGGTGGCCGCGGTCTATTCGGGCGTGCTCAAGGTGCCCGCCGGACACCTGCTCACCGCCTCCGTGATGAGCGCACCGGCCGCCCTGCTGATCGCCAAGGTGCTCGTCCCGGAAACGGAGCCGAGCGAGACGGCTGCCGGCACCAATGCCCGCACGGAGGGCGACCATCTCAACGCGATCGACGCCCTGTGCGCCGGGGCGGCGGACGGCATGAAACTCTCCCTCAACGTCATCGCGATGCTCATCGCGTTCACCGCCGTGGTCGCGGCCGCCAACTGGCTGCTCGGATCGCTGCTGGGCCTCGCGGGACTCACCGTGGCCCAGCCGCTCCAGACCGGCCTCGGTTATCTGAACGCCCCGTTCGCCTGGCTCATGGGCGTGCCCGGCAAGGACTGCGTCGCCATCGGCCAGGTGCTGGGCGAACGCATCGTGCTCAACGAATTTGTCGGTTACCTGAGCCTGACCGGCATGAAGGACCAACTCGACGACCGCAGCTTCACGCTCGCGACCTACGCGCTCTGCGGCTTCGCGAACCTCGCCTCGGTGGGTATCCAGATCGGCGGCATCAGCGGCCTCGTCCCCACGCGCCGCGCCGACCTCGCCCGCCTCGGCTTCAAGGCCATGCTGGGCGGCCTGGCCGCGTGCTACCTGACCGCGTGCGTGTGCGGCGTGCTCCTTTGAGTCGGCTCACTTCGGCCCGCCCAGGTGGCGACGGAAGAACTCCACCGTTCGCACCCAGCGCTGCTCGGCCATCGCCGGTTCGGGCACCATGTGGGTGAACCCGCCGAGCGGCACGAATTCGAACGGCTTGCCCGCCCGCGTCAGCGCGTCGGCGAGCTTCAGGCTGTGGCGGAAAAACACGTTGTCGTCGGCCGTGCCGTGGATCAACAGCAGCGGACGCGATAGCCCGGCGGCGTCCTTGAGCAGCGAGTTGGCCGCATACACCGAATCACCTTCGCCGGGCACGCCGAGGTAACGCTCGGTGTAATGCGTGTCGTAATCAAACCAGTCCGTGACTGGCGCACCGGCGACGCCAGCCTTGAAGACATCCGGTCGGCGCAGCACGCCCAGTGCGCCCATGTAGCCGCCGAAGGACCACCCGGTGATGCCCACGCGGTCGAGGTCGAGCTCGGCATACTTCGCCCCCAACGCCCGCAGCGCGGCCACCTGATCCTCGACCGGCACGGAGCCGAACTTCCCGAAGATCTCCCGCTCCCACTCACGGCCCCGGCCGGGCGTGCCGCGGTTGTCCGCCGCGACGACGAAGAAGCCCTGGTCGGCCAGCCACTGCGGCAGCAGCCAGCCGCGTTGCGCCGCTTGCACGACTTGCGAATGCGGTCCGCCATACACGTCCACGAGCACCGGATACTTTTTCACCGGATCAAAGTCGCGCGGCCGGGTGACCCGCACATGGAAACCCGCGCCGACGGCGACTCTCACGAGCTCCGTCTTCGGCGTCAGCGAAGCCACTTCGGCGACGGACGGCAGTTCACCGAGCTGCGTCCCGTCGGGCCGGTGAATGGTCGTGCGAGCCAGCGCGGAAGGCGTCTCCTGGGTTAAAGCGTAAACCGCCGGTTCGCCGCCGAACGTGGCGCTCACGACGCCGAGTTCTTGCGTCAGCCGGGTGAGCGAACCGTCCGCATTTCGCCGGCAGAGTTGGCGTTCGACCGGTGTAGGTTGGGCGAGGAAATGGATCGTCTTCGCGTCGTCGCTGGCGTGGACCAGGCTGTGCCACTGCGCGTCCTTTGCCACGAGCGTTTCGCGGAACACCCCGTCGGCACCGCGCAGTTCCAGCTCCCAGCCACCGTTGCGCTCCGTTGTCCAAAGGAAGCCGGAACCGTCCTTGAGCCACTGCGGGAACTTTTGGTCGAGGTTTACCCAGACCAGGTCGCGTTCCGTCAGCAACGGCGTCGTGGCGCCGGTCTTGGGGTTCACGCGCAACAGGACGACTTTGCGTTGGCCACGAGTCTGCACCGTGATCGTCAGGCCGCCGGCCGCGTGCCAGTCCGCGTGGGTGAAGTAAGGATACTTGGCTGCATCCCAATCAAGCCAGCGGGTGCGGCCACCCTTCGCGGAGATGACGCCGAGGCGGACCTTCACGTTGGCCTTGCCGGGCCGCGGATAGAACTGCGGCGTCGGTCCGCGGTCGGGCTTGAACGGATCGGCCAGATGCCACACCTCGACCTCGCGGGCGTCGCTCTCCTGGTAGAGCAGCGACTTGGAATCCGGCGACCACCAGTAGCCGGCGAAACGGTTCATCTCCTCCTGCGCCACAAACTCCGCCAACCCGTGCGACACCGCCTCGCTGCCGCCCTGGGTGAGCCGGCGTTCGCGGTTGGACGCGAGGTCGAAGGTCCAGAGGTCGAAGTCGCGCACGAAGGCAATCTGGCGGCCGTCGGGCGAGAACCGCGGGTCGAGCACGCTGCCGGCGATCGGCAGTTCGCGGGCCTTCGCCGCGGCGCGTTCGATCAGGAACAGGCGCCCGGCCAGGGGCGCGAGGATCTGCGAGCCATCCTTGGACAGTTGCAGCGAGGTGAAGCCGCCCACGCTGATGCGGGCGCGTTCGCGGCGGGCTTTCTCCTCGGGCGAAAGGGTTTCGTCACCCGCGCCCAGGACCTGTTCCGCGGTCAGCAGTTCGCGCGTCTGCCCGGTGGCGACGTCGAACTCAAAAGCACTCTGCTTGGCCGTGCGCGGTCCGCCGGCGCGAAGGAACAGCACGCGCTGGCCGTCCGGCGTGATCTGCGGCGCGACGGGCCGGCCCAGTTGGAATCCCCGCGTCTCGGCGTAGTCGCGGATGAACGAGGTGTCGGCGGCAAAGGCGGCAGGCTGAGGCGGCAACGTGATCATCAGGACAGCGGTCAGCCAGCCGCCCGCCCGCTGTCCCCAGCCCGACCGGTAGACCGTTCGACCCGTCAGCGCAACCTCACTGGCATTCATGGACGGGGACTGTGCCGGCATGGCCCCGGACTGCAACTCCACAGCCCAGCGGGACGACACCCGTCGGAAAACTTCTCGGCAGGTTCGGCCTTCCGGGCTTTGCTTTCCTCCAAGTTTTCCTGCCCGCTACCGCGGCGTTTGCCCCAATGAAGTATACCTACGAAGAACTCGCCAAGATGATCGACCACTCGCTGCTGCATCCGACGATGACGGATCAGGAGCTGGAGGATGGCTGCCGGCTGGCCGCGAAATACGGCGTCGCCTCGGTCTGCATCAAACCCTACGTGGTGAAGCGCGCCGCGGAACTCCTTCGCGGCACCGGCGTGTTTGTCGGCGCCGTGATCGGCTTTCCCCACGGCAATTCCGCCACGGAATCCAAGCGCTATGAAACCGAACTGGCCTGCCGTGACGGCGCTGTCGAGATCGACATGGTCATCAACGTCGGCAAGGCGCTCGGCGGCGACTGGGACTACGTTGAACGCGACGTGAAGGCCGTGTGCGACGAGGCTGCGAAGCATGGCGCGAAGGTGAAGGTGATTTTCGAGAACGACTACCTCACCAAGGGCGGGGCAGGCCTCGGCAGCGATGAGTTCAAGGTCCGGCTCTGCCAGCTCTGCGAACGTGCCGGCGCGGCTTGGGTGAAAACCAGCAGCGGATACGGCTTTGTGAAGCAGCCCGACGGCAGCTACAACTACAAGGGCGCGACCGAGCACGACCTGGCCCTGATGCGCGCGAGCGTGTCCGCCCACGTGCAGGTCAAGGCGGCGGGCGGCGTGCGCGATCTCGACGGGCTGATCCGCGTGCGCGACCTCGGTGGCTCTCGCTGCGGCGCGACCGCCACCGCCGCGATGCTCGACGAATACCGCCGGCGCGAGGCCGCGGAAAAGGCCGGCCAAGCCGTCGAGGGTAGGACCGCGACCATTGGCGCGGGCGGTTACTGAGTCCGGCGATGCGGCAGGCAGCCTACGGAAAACGGAGCGCGGCCGGTCACGTCCGCGAATATCCCTGCGCACCGTTGACCGCCACTCTGAAGCCTCCCCGCGGACGCGGACGGCCGCGCTCCGCGGCCTTCACGCTGATTGAGCTGCTCGTCGTCATTGCGATCATCGCCATTCTTGCCGCGCTGCTGCTACCGGCGCTGGCGCGTGCGAAACAGAAGGCGACCCAGTCCGCCTGCCTTTCGAACCTGCGTCAGGTTGGACTGGGCTTCGCCCTTTACCGCGACGATCACGCGGACCGGTTTCCCGATCGTCGCGAGCTCAAGGCCGCGCTGGGTTACCGGCCCTGGAGCGAATGGCCGCCTTCCGATCCGCGGGCGGGCTGGGCGCTCATCACCCTGAGTAACCTGTGCGGCGACCGGGTGTGGCTGTGTCCGGGTTTGGCCGGCTCCCCGCTGCGCCAGGCGGCGGCCGCGGTCCAAACGGTCGTGACCAACGAACCCCGACGGCTGGCCGCCTACTGGCTGTGGCGATTCGACCGCACCAACGAACCCGTGCCGCCCGACAATTTCTGGAACAAGACCGTCGAACAGTCCGTGGCGGACCTGCGGGTGGCGAACAACCCGACCGTCGCCCAGCCGAACGGCCCTTCCGAAGTTGAACTGGCCGTAGACGTGTATTTCCCGGCGACCATTCCCAGCGTCGCCCCGGCGCTGGCCGGCCGGGCGGCTCACCCGCGCGGCCGCAACCGCCTGATGCTCGACCAGAGCGCCGCCTGGTTCCGCGACGCGCGGCTGACCTCCGGGCGGTGAAACCGACGGCAAGCGCGGGCGGCTCACGATTCGTTTTACTCCGGTGGGGCGAGACTCTGTCGAGCCCACTTGCGAGCGCAGCGAGGCGAACGGAGTGAGCGTCGCCCCCGAAGACTGAATGCTCGCGAAGCTCGCGCCGACTACGCCGGCAAACTGTGCTTGCCAGAGTCTTGCCCCACCATGACTCCATTGTGTCCTAAACCGGTTGGCACTGACGGTTCCAATTCTGTGTCTCCAGCGGCGCGCCTGTGGTTCCCTACCCACACTTCATGAAACGGTTTCTCCTCCTGCCCTTGCTGGCGTTGGGCGCGCGAGGCGCGGACGTCAACTGGCCCACCTACCTTGGTGACAAGGCCAGCAGCCATTACTCCGGCCTGAAACAGCTCACTCCGCGCAACGTCTCCAAACTGGAGGTTGCCTGGACCTATCACGCCGGCGGGGCCGACATGAACAACCGTTCCCAGATCCAGTGCAATCCGCTGATCGTGGACGGCGTGCTCTACGGCACCACGCCGGACCTCCAGGCCTTCGCGGTGGACGCCGCCACGGGCCGCGAACGGTGGCGCTTCGATCCGGCCTCGGTGAAGGGCGTCACCAAGGCGGGCGTGAACCGCGGGCTGGTCTTCTGGCACGAGGGTTCCGACCGCCGCGTGCTCTACGCCAACGACCATTTCCTGCACGCGCTCGACGCGACCACCGGGCAGCGGATCGCGGCGTTCGGCGACGGCGGGTCCATTGACCTCAAGCGCGACCTCGGCCGCGACGTGAGCGGGCTCGCCCTGCAAAGCACCACGCCGGGCGTCGTCTTCGGCGACCTGCTCATCATGGGCATGCGGCTGGGCGAAGGCCCGGCCCCGGCCGCACCCGGGCACATCCGCGCCTACAGCATCCGCACCGGCAAGCTGGCTTGGCGCTTCAATTCGATTCCCCAGCCCGGCGAACCCGGCCACGAAACCTGGCCACCCAACGCCTACCAATACGCCGGCGGCGTCAACGTGTGGACCGGCTTCGCCCTGGACGAGCAGCGCGGCCTCGTCTTCTGCCCGACTGGCTCGGCCGCGTTCGATTTCTGGGGCGGCAACCGCATCGGCCAGAACCTCTACGCCAACTGCCTCCTCGCGCTCGACGCCCGCACCGGCAAGCGCGTGTGGCATTTCCAATTCGTCCACCACGACCTCTGGGATCGCGACCTGCCCGCGCCGCCGAACCTGCTCACCGTGACCCACGGCGGGAAGAAGGTGGACGCCGTCGCGCAGGTCACGAAGTCGGGCCACGTCTTCGTCTTCAACCGCGAGACCGGCGAACCGCTCTTCCCGGTCCGCGAAGAGCCGGTGCCCGCCTCCGATCTTTCCGGCGAATCCGCCTGGCCCACCCAGCCGGTGCCGCTGAAGCCCGCACCGTTCGCCCGGCAACTGTTCTCTTACGACGAGATCACGGACATCTCGCCCGAGTCGCACCGGCAGGTGTTGGAACGCTTCGCCCGGATTCGCCCGCACACGCCGTTCCTGCCGCCGAGCAAGGAAGGCACGATCATCTTCCCCGGCTTCGACGGCGGCGCGGAATGGGGCGGCGCCGCGGCCGATCCCGATGGCGTGCTCTACGTGAACGCCAACGAGATGCCGTGGGTGCTCAACATGGTTGAGGCGAAGCGCGCCGGCGGCGAACCGCTGGCCACGGGCGAAGCCATCTTCGGCCAGATTTGCGCCGTTTGCCACGGCCTCGACCGGCAGGGGAACAAGGCGCAGAACGTCCCGTCGCTCGTCGGCGTCGAACAGCGGCTCAAGTCCACCGACGTCCTCGCGCTGCTCAAGACCGGCAAGGGCGTGATGCCCTCGTTCGATTTCCTCACGGAGAACCAGCGCCAGGCGGTCGTCGGCCACCTGCTCGGCGCGCCGGCATCGGCCGCGGCGGTCCGCGATCCGAACAGCAAGCAGGAGCTTGGCGGTGTGGATGCGCTCGGCACGATTCCCTATTCGATGACCGGCTATCACCGCTGGCTCGACACGAACGGCTACCCCGCCGTGAAGCCGCCCTGGGGCACGCTCAACGCCATTGACCTCAATACCGGCGAATACCGCTGGCGCGTCCCGCTCGGCGAGTATCCTGAACTCACCGCCCGCGGTCTGCCCAAGACCGGCACCGAGAACTACGGCGGCCCGGTCGTAACCGCCGGCGGACTCGTCTTCATCGCCGCCAGTCGCGACGAACATCTGCGCGCGTTCGACCGCAAGACCGGCCGGGAACTGTGGCAGGCCAAACTGCCCGCGGCCGGCTACGCCACGCCCGCCACCTATTCGGTGAATGGTCGCCAATACGTCGTCATCGCCTGCGGCGGCGGGAAGATCGGCACGAAGAGCGGCGACGCCTACGTGGCATTCGCGCTGCCGAAGTAGGCGCCAAGAACTGCGGCCCCCGGCTCACGGTTCCGGTGCGGAGAAGGGCTGTTTCCGCAGCTCGGGCAGACGGGGCACGGGCTCATCCAGCAAATCCAGGATTCGGCGCAAGTCACCGGTCAGGACGTGGTCGGCGGCTTCGCGCACCGGCTCGGCCTTGGGATTGAAGGCCACGGAGCGGCCCGCCGCGCGGAGCATGCAGACATCGTTGATGCCGTCGCCCACCGCCAGCACCTGGCGGCGGTCGAGGCCCACTTCGCTGAGCAGATAATCGAGCGCCCGCGCCTTGCAGTGGGAATGTTCGCGGCAGCCGGTGCCATGCGCGAACGCCGGGGCGGGCACTATCCGGCCGGCGGCCTTGTCCCCGCGGAATTGCATGACGTTGGCGACGGCAAAGTCGGCGAACACCCGGCGCCGCACGGTTTCCGCGGCGATCCGGTAGCTGTCGGTCACCACGCCCACCAGATAGCCGGCGCGGCGCAAGCCCACCACGGTCTCCGCAGCGCCGGCCATCAGCGGGATTTCGCGGGCCACGCGCTCGAAGGTTGCCTTCGGGACTCCGGCAAACAGCTTGGCGATGCCGCGGGCGCGCCGCACTTCACCGAGGGCCTGATTGTCGAGGAACTCTCCGAGTCGTTCGGTGCGGCCGGTTTCCCGGGCCAGTTCCACCACGAACCGGCCGTCGAGCAGCGTGCCGTCCATGTCGAACAGCGCGAGTCGGGTCGCTCCCCGCAGCAGGTTGAGGGCGTGCTTCGGATCGGTCCGGCGGAGGCGGTCCCGCTCCTTGGCATCCCGCAGCGTGCGGATGCGCAGGCGGCCCCATTCGGCGGCCCGTTCGAGAATGGTCCGGGCCACCTGGGTCGCCATTTCACCAAGGGCGTTCAGGCTCTGGCTGTCGTGCTTCAGCGGCCCGATGTCCACCTCGGCCAGACGCGCCCGTTGCCCGAGCGCATCGATGAGCAGGCCGATGTCCACGCCGTAGTCATTTTCGAAGCGGAGCCGCTGGAGCGTGGCCCGCCGCGCCGCAATGATGCCACCGAGGGGCTGCGCCAGATCGGCCAGTTCCGGGAAATAGGTCCGCAGCAACGGGCGGGCCGTCAGCACCGTGACCCGGCCCGCCTGGCGCTCGAACTTGGCCTTCACGAAGTCCGCCGTGTCGGCCTGAAGGGGCGCGATCAGCCGCTGGATCAGGTCGCGGCACAGGCCGCGCAGGTCGCCGTCCATATACACCAGCAGTTCGTGCCGGGCCGCCTGGAGGCCGTCTTCCATCGAGGCGCCCTTGCCCAGCAGCGTGCTCGTGATCACCCGCGCACCGGCCGCGGTCGCCAGTTCCGGAGTGTTGTCCACCGAACCGTCATCCACGACCAGGACCTCGCCCACCAGCGGGTCCCGCCGCAGCCAGCGGACCAGCCGGGCAATGGTGCGGGACTCGTTCAGCACGGGAATCACCACCGTGACGATGCCTTCGGATTTGCGATCGGCCCGGCGGCTCCGGGTCTTTTTGGGCGGCACTGCTGGCATAGAACCGCAGCTTCCCATGCTTCGTCCCGCTGCGGCAACGATTTCCAGCCCGCCCACCGAAATTTTTCCGGGCGGTTGCCCTGGTGGCTGCGCCGGGCTTCAGCGCTTCGCCCGGGCGTCCAGTTCCGCGAGCGTGAAGCGCCGGCAGATCACGTAGGGCGGCTGGCCTTCGTCCCAATGGCCGTAGGTGGTCGTCACCACGGTGCCGTCGGGCTGCACTTCGACCCCGGGATAGGCACAGTCCCACGCGTGCCGGTTGTCGCCGAGCCGGACACGGTATTCGCCCTCGCGTCCGGCGAGGATGTCCTCGAAGCGCCCGACCCAGCCGACCCAGTCGCCGGCCGTCGGGGAATCCTTGGCGGTGTCGCGAAACGACACAAACAGCCGGCCTTCGGGCACATACTTCGCGACGTGGCGGTCGCCGGTCAGCGTGCGGGGAAGTTCCTTCGGCGGGGTCCAGGTCGCGCCCTCGTCGTCCGAGGCGATGAAGTGCGAGTTCCTGCGCCGGCTGTTTTCCCGGAGCAACAGCACCAGCTTCCGCCCATCGGGACTGCGAACCGAGCCGGGCTCGCACAGATGCACCTCCGCGGAGGCGAACAGCTCGCGGGGCTGACTCCAGGTGAGCCCGCCGTCGCCGGACGCCACCTGGAACAGCCGGAACACCGCGGGCTTCTCCGGCTTCGAATCCCGGCGCAGGAACCGGCCGTCATCGTGAAACCAAGCGAGGTAATGCCCCGGCCGACCACGCACGGCTTCGAGGCTCGACATCACCACGATGCCGCCCCAGTCGCCGGCGGGCCGAAGCGGCGACCAGGTCCCGCCGTCGTCCTCGGAGACCGCGAGGCGGGCGGGGAAAAGGCCGGACCAGACGATCAGGCGCCGCTTGCCCGTCGCGTCCACGACCCGGTGGATCGTGGGCGTTTCCAGCGAGGTGGACCAGTTGTCCGGCACGGGCAGCCGGGCGCTCCAGGTGCGACCACCATCGGCACTGCGCTTGAGCTGGATGGGGCCTTTGCCATGGCCCTGCGGATAAACGCAGAGAACCGTCCGGCCATCCTCGAGCAGGAAGGTGGTGGGATGTCCGAGATATTGTCCGGGCTCCTTGTCCACGACCACCCGGCCGGCGGAGTCCCGGGCAAGATCCACGAGCGGAATTTCCGCCCGCGCCACGGCCGCCAGCAGGCAAGAGACGGCGACAGCCCGGCGAAACGCGGATGAAAACGCGAATGGAGGAAAGCTCACGGGCGAAATGGAACCGCAACCGGCCGCCAAAGGGAACCGCGCGCTGCGCTGCGTTGGCAACGGACCGGCGTTTGGTCCAAGGTTGCGCGTGCCCGCTACCGTCCAGTTTATCGGCTTGGACCATGCCGTGACCGCCGACCGCCGTCGGTTCATCCGCGTGGCCCACCGGCTTTATCGCGGCGACCGGCTGTGGGTGGCACCCCTCGATGACGAAATGCACCGGGTTCTGGGTCCGGCCAATCCGTTCTTCGAGCACGCCCGCATGCAGCTCTGGGTGGCGCGGCGCGACGGTCAGGACATCGGCCGCATCGCCGCGCTGGTGGACGAAACCCACAACCGGGTCCACGGGGAACGCACCGCCCATTTTGGCTTCCTCGAATGCGTGGACGACCCGGCGGTAGTATCGGCGCTGCTGGATTTGGCGGCCGGCTGGGCCAAGGGGGCCGGGCAGACCAAACTCGTCGGACCGATGAACCCCTCCATCAACGACGAATGCGGCCTGCTGGTGGAGGGTTTCGACACGCCGCCGGCCCTGATGATGTCCTACAATCCGCCGCACCTGCCCCGGGCGGTGGCGGCGGCTGGATTCCGCAAGGCCAAGGATCTCATCGCGTTCCACATCGATCTCGCCACCGCGCCACAGGAACGGCTCGACCGGCTCGCGGCCGGATTCCGCCGGCGAAATCCCGCGCTGACGGTGCGGACCATCACGAAGAAGTCGCTGCCGGCGGACGTGCCGAAGATCAAGCGCATCTACAACGAGGCATGGGAACGGAACTGGGGCGCGGTGCCGTTGAGCGACGGGGAGATCAACCTGCTGGCGGAGCGACTTGCGCCGATGCTGGTGGACGGACTCGTGTGGATGGCGGAAGAAGGCGACGAGGTCGCCGGATTCCTTCTCGCCCTGCCGGACGCCAACGAAATCCTGCAGCCGCTGCGGGGCCGCTTCGTTTCGCCTGGCCTGTTCCGTGCCCTGCCTTACCTGCTCGGCTGGCGGCAGCCGAAGCTGTTCCGGTTGGTCGCGCTAGGCACCGGGACCGGTTCCGCAACCGCGGCCTCGAGGCGATGATGTTTGCCGAGACGCTCCGCCGGGCGCGCCAGGCGGGCTTCATCGGCTGCGAAGCCTCCTGGATCCTCGAGGACAACCAACCGGTGATGCGCTTGCTGGAGGCGTTCTCGGCCCGGCCCTACAAGACCTACCGCCTTTTTGAACGGCAAGTGCAGTGACCCGGGAGCACAGTCGCCTTCCCGGCTGGGCTCTGTTACGTTGGCGCCATCGCATGAATCCATACACGACGCTGGTGTCCGAATACGCCCGGCTTTTCCGCGAGGGCAAAGGCTACCCCATGGGCGGTTACCCGCCGGCGGTCAATCCGCCCGTCCCCGCGAACGCCCCGAAGGCCCTGATCTTTTCGCCGCATCCGGACGACGAATGCATCATCGGTGCCCTGCCACTGCGGCTGCGGCGCGAAGCGGCGTGGAACGTCCTGAACGTCGCCGTGACCCAGGGCAGCGCCAAGGCACGGCAGGCTGAACGACTGGCCGAACTCCGGGAAGCGTGCCGTTACATCGGATTCGGGCTCATCCAGACCGCGCCAAACGGCCTGGAGAAAGTCACCCCGAAATGCCGGGCCGAGGATCCCGCGCACTGGGCTGGGATGGTGAAGGTCATCGCCGATATCCTCGCCGCCGAGCGGCCGCAGGCCATTTTCATCCCCCACGAGCACGACTGGAACGGCACCCACATCGGCGTGCATTTCCTGGTGATGGACGCCCTCGCGCAACTCGGTGACACCTGCTCCACGTTCCTCGTTGAGACCGAGTTTTGGGGTCAGATGCCCCGACCGAACCTCATGGTTGAAGTCAGCGAGCAAGGCCTCGTGGACCAGGTCACCGGCACGTCCTTTCACGTCGGCGAAGTGCGGCGAAATCCGTTCCACCTCCTGCTGCCGGCATGGATGCAGGACAACGTCCGCCGCGGCAGCGAACTGGTGGGCGGCCAGGGTGGCTCGGCACCGGCCTACGGCTTTGCGACGCTCTACCGGTTGCGCGCGTGGCGCGACGGCAAGGTCGTGGAGATCCAGACCGGCGGACGAAACCTCGGCCTCGCCGAAAACGCCGCGAGCCTGTTCGCCTGAGCAGGGTTTCAGGGTGCCTGATCACGGCGGGCCTTGGACTGATTCTCAGAGCCAACCTTGGGCGAACCACAGCCGGCGGCTGGCAATCGTCAAAAGCCCTTCGTGTCGCAGGACCGGAAACTCGGCACAGATCACGCCGGCCCAAACCGCCCGCGCCGGAAAGGCAGGCCGCAATCTCCGGGTGCCTTGGCTCGCGACTTTCTTCCCCCTGACAAGGAAGCTTGGACAAGTCCGTGGCGGGAACGTCACGCCGCCTGCAAACAAAACCCTCAGACCGTTTTTCGGCAGAACTCCACCCTTGTTTGCCGGTCTGACTCGGCGAACCTCCGCGCACCAAAACTGTTCCCACCGTGAGCGCCCTGTTGACGCCAGAACTCCTCCGCCGCCTTGAGCAGGTCCAGATGCTCGCGGCGCGGCGTGCCAAGAGTTCGCTCAAGGGCGAGCGCCGCAGCAAGGCCCGCGGCCTGAGCGTGGAGTTCGCCGACCACCGGAATTATGTCCTCGGCGACGACCTGCGTTACCTCGACTGGAACCTCTTTGGCCGCCTCGACCGGCTGTTCCTCAAGCTCTACGAGGAGGAACGCGAGCTGCCGGTCCGCATCTTCCTGGACGCCAGCGAGAGCATGAACTTTGGCGAACTCTCGAAGTTCGACTTCGCCCGCCAGGTGGCCGCGGCGGTCGGTTACGTGGCCCTATGCGGCTTTGACCGCGTGACCGTGGACGTGTTTCCCCGCGCCGATTCGCGGCCGGCCTTGGCCACGGACAATTCCGCAATCCGCCTTCCGCAATCCGTATTTGAGGGAGCCCTTCGCTCCGTCCGCGGCAAGAAGTCCGCGATGCAGTTCTTCCAGAACCTCACCGGTCTCACCGCGGGCGGCACAGCCGACTTCAATGGCGCGCTCAAACGCGGCGCGATGGAGGCCCGTCAGGCCGGCGTCGCGGTGGTGCTCAGCGATTTCCTCGATCCCGCCGGTTACGAGGCCGGCCTGACCGCACTGGTCGGACGCGGGTTCCAGATCAACTGCGTGCAGATCCTCGCGCCGGAGGAACTCGACCCGACGACCTTTGGCGACCTGCGGCTGGTGGATGCCGAGAGCGGCGCTGAGACTGAGGTTACCTTCGGCAAATACCGGCTCAAGGCCTACCAGCAGACCGTGGCCAACTACGTCCAGCGCCTCCGCGAATACTGTGCCGGCCGCGGCATCCGCTTCTTCAGCGTCAGTAGCGCCACCGACTTGGGTGACCTGCTGCTGAAACAGCTCCGGGCGTCGGAGGTGTGGGCGTGAGGCGGGAACGAACAGCGAAGACGAGAGGACACGAAAGCCGCGGAGCGGCGGCAGAAAGTAGCCCACGGCGCCAGCCGTGGGTCGGGCGGCATAGCCGAATGAGCCCCGGCAGGGGCGACAGAAGCGTAGCCTGCATGTCACCGAGATTTTCTGCCACCCCGTCCGGGGCTGACTTGAAAACTGAATCGCTCCCACGGCTGACGCCGTGGGCTACTCTCTGGCGCGCCTCCGGCGCTACCGATCCGCAGCTGTGATCATGCTAACTTGCCATTCCAACTCCATTCGATGGTAACGCCTGACTTTCCCACTCTCTCCCGCCGCGGCTTCCTCCGTGCCGGATCGCTCTTAGCCGCCTCGCTGTCAGCCTTCCGCCTGCCGGGCGCCGACTCCATCACCCTCCCCTTCGCCAATGGCGAGCGGCCGCTGGTGAAGTATCCGCAAAAGCGTCCGCTCATCCGGCACACCACGCGGCCACCGCAGTTGGAGACGCCGTTCAGCGTCTTCAACGAAAGCCTGCTCACGCCCAACGACGCCTTCTTCGTCCGCTATCACCTCACCAATTCTCCGCCGAAGCCCGAGGCGCTCCAGCCGGACCAGTTCCGCCTGACGGTGAAAGGCAAGGTCGCAACGCCGCTCACCCTGTCGGTTGAGGAACTGAAGACGCGCTTCGAAATCGCCGAGGTCGTCGCGGTGAACCAGTGCTCCGGCAACAGCCGCGGTTTCTTCCAGCCCCGCGTGCAGGGCGGCCAGCTCGGCCATGGCGCGATGGGCTGTGCCCGTTGGCGCGGCGTGCGGCTTGCGGACGTGCTCAAGGCCGCGGGCCTCGACGCCACGGCGAAGCAGGTTGTCTTCAACGGCCTCGACACGCCCTTCCTCCCGGCGACGCCGGACTTCCTCAAGGCCATTGATGCCGACCAGGCGCTGGACCCGGAGATCCTGCTGGCTTTCGAGCAGAACGGTGAGCCGCTGCCCTGGCTCAACGGCTTCCCGCTCCGCCTTGTCGTGCCCGGCCACTACGGCACCTACTGGATCAAGCACCTGCACGAGATCACGGCCACCGACGCCGAGTTCAAGGGCTTCTTCATGAACCCCGGCTACCGCATCCCCGATGATCCATGCGCCGCCATCGAACCGGGCACCACGCCCAAGCGCACCGTGCCGATCTCGCGCTTTAACGTGCGGTCGTTCATCACCAGCGTGGAGGCCGGCGCGACGCTCAAGGCCGGCGTCCAAACGCTGCTGCGCGGCATCGCCTTCGACGACGGCCACGGCATCCGCGAAGTCGTCTTCTCGGCGGACGGCGGACGTTCCTGGCGCGCGGCGGAACTCGGCAAGCCGGTGGACAAATACGCCTTCCGCGAGTGGACCGTCGCCTTCACGCCGGAACGGGCCGGTCCGCTCACCCTGATGGCCAAGGCCACCAACCGCCTCGGCCAATCACAGCCGCTGGAACCGCTCTGGAATCCGTCCGGCTACATGCGCAACTGCGTCGAACCCATTTCCGTCCATGTCGCCTAAGCTCCGACTCAAGCTCACCCGCTTCGCCGTGCGCCGCCTCGTCGCGGCCTTCTGCGTGCTCACCGCGCCGCTCGCCGAGATCCCGGTCGAGCCCGCGAAGAATTCCTTCGCCAGCGACGCCTGGAAGCTGCCCGAGGGCCAGCCTGCGCTCCGCGCCGGCCCCGGCGCCGACCTCGTGACGAACAACTGCCTGCTCTGTCATTCTGCGGACTACGTGGCGACCCAGCCGCCGCTGACCCGCGCCCAATGGCAGGCCGGCGTGGAGAAGATGCGCGGCAAGTTCGGCGCCCCCATAAAGACCAACGACGTGACCGCCCTCGTGGACTACCTGACGAACAACTACGGCAAGTGACGAATGCGGAGTTTGGAATGCGGAATTGATGAATCAACGCCATGAAAGACTCCTCTGACCTGAGGAAGCGGACGAAGGCATTCGCAGTGGCGGCCGTGAAGTTTGCCAAGGCGCTGCCTCGCGACTGGGTTTCGACAATCTTGGGCAAGCAACTCTTGCGTTCAGGCACCTCAGTTGGCGCCAACTATCGCGCAGCGTGTCGGGCTCGCTCGGCTTCAGAATTCACCGCCAAGCTAGGTATCGTCGAAGAGGAAGCCGACGAAACGATGTTCTGGCTCGAAGTGCTCGTGGAGGCAGAAGTCGCTAATCCCGAAACCGCCCGCCCGCTCTGGCAGGAAGCCAACGAGCTTCTGGCGATCACGATCGCCTCCATCAAAACCACGCGAACCAATTCGCTTTCGAAACCTACACCCGCACGCCGTCGGAAATAATTCCGCATTCGAATGAGCTTTCTCACCCCCCTCGCCTTTCTGTTCGCGCTGTCGCTCCCGGCGGTGGTGGTGTTTTACCTGCTCAAACGGAAGCGCGTGGTGAAGCTCGTGCCCTCGACGCTGCTGTGGCAGAAGTTCCTCGCCGAGACCCAGGCTAGCGCGCCGTTCCAAAAGCTCCGCCACAACTGGCTGCTTCTCCTCCAACTCTTACTCCTTCTCCTACTCGTAATCGCAATCAGCCGTCCCTACTTCGCGGGTAAGGCCGGCGAAGGCGCGCTCCAGGTCGTCATCCTTGACGCCAGCGCCTCGATGCAGGCCACCGACGAAACGCCCAGCCGTTTTGAGAAGGCCCGCGCCGACGCCCTGAAGCTCGTGGATGGCCTGAAAACCGGCTTCGGCAACGAAAGCCAGCAGATGCTGGTGATGATCGCCGGCGCCAACGCCGAGGTGAAACAGTCCGCCACTTCCGAGAAGGCCGCCCTGCGCCGGGCGTTCGAATCGGCCAAGGTCACCGATTCGCCCACCCGGCTCGCCGAAGCGCTGCGGGTCGCCGAAACGCTGACCCGTGACCGGGCCGGCGCAGAGATTCACCTCTTCAGCGACGGCGCGGGTGTGGACCTGAGCGAGTTCGAGAGCAAGGACCTGAAGCTGTCGTTCCACCGGGTCGGTTCGCGTGGCAACAACGCCGCCGTCACCACGCTCGACGTGAAGCCAAATCCCGAGGATCCGTCCCGCCGGGCCATCTTCACCAGCGTCGCCAACTACGGCCTCACGCCCGTGGATGCCACCTTGGAGCTCCGCTTCGACGACCAACTCGTCGAGACCAAGGCCATCACCGTCGGCCCGACCAACACCACGCCCGTCGTCTTCGTCGCGGGCCAGCCGCAGGACGGCATCTTCACGATGAAGCTGAACCACGCCGACGACCTGGCCGCGGACAACGAGGCCCGCGTCGTCAGCCGCCTGCCGCTGCCGGTGAAAGTGCTGCTGGTGACCAAGGGCAATCGCTTCCTCGAAAAGGCGCTCGCCGCCGCCGGTCCGAACGTCGAGCTGGCGACCGCCACCGATTTCACGGATGCCGACGCCAAGTTCGACCTCGTCGCGCTCGACGACATCACACCGACCGTCTGGCCCGGCGGCAACGTGCTCGCCATCCACGTCGCCAGCACCAACTGGTTCCAGGGTGGCATCGCCGCGCTGGAAGCCCCGCCCATCGTGGACTGGCGCAACACGCATCCGCTGCTGCGCTTCGTCAGCTTCGACAACGTGCAGATCGCCCAGAGCCTCGCCGTGAAGACGCCGACCTGGGCCGTCGCGCTGGTGGATTCGCCGCAGTCGCCGCTCGTGCTCGCCGGCGAACTCGGCCGGCAGCGCATCGTGTGGATCGGCTTCGACACGCTCCAGAGCACCTGGCCGCTGCGCATCAGCTACCCGATCTTTCTCGCCAACGTGGTGGACTGGCTCAATCCCGCCAGCGCCGCCGCCGCGCAGTTCTCCATCCGCGCCGGCGACGCCTTCCGGATGCCGCTCGGCGACTATCTCGCGCCCGGTGCCGGCGCGTTCACCGCCAGGATCACGCCGCCCGGCGGACCCGAGCGCACCATCCCGCTCGACGCCACCGCGCGAGAACTCGTCTTCGGCGACACCGGCAAACAGGGCGTCTATCGCGTCACGCTCGGCACGAACCAGCTCGCCTTTGCCGCCAACCTGCTCGACTCGGTGGAAAGCAACCTGAAGCCGCGCGACGAACTCAGCCTCGGCCGCCGCGGTGAAGTCACCGCCACGACGCTCAAGCGGGCCAACCTGGAATACTGGCGCTGGTTCGCCCTCGCCGGCCTAGGCGTGATGATGGTCGAATGGTGGTGGTTCCACCGGAGGACGGCGTGAAGGAATCCAGCACCAACCTTGATCGCCAACTGCGAAATCAGAGGCCAAGCCAAAGTCGCAACTGCTGGTCGAGGGCACTCCGATCACTGGCGGACACTTGCCCGACTACCTTCCTAACTAGGCTGTCATGCACCGTTGCCAGTTGGGCTTTCACTCCGCTGGGCACATTGAGTCCGGCTACCTGCCAATCCTTCAGCGGGACATCCCAGTTGGTCGCCTGGGACGTGATGGGAACCACAAAGAGATCTCCGGGAAACGAACCCGAACCGACCACGATGGCTGGACGAACCTTGCTGCTGTTCAGATCCGTGAAAGGAATCGGCAGCAGGACAATGTCATTTCTGAAGCAGCTCATTGAAGACGTCGTCGGCCGGGTTATCCCACACCTTCATAAGCGCGCGCTCCGACTGGGCGAGCCACTCGTTGCGTTCGATGTCGGCGGCTGTCTCTGCGGTGAGCGTCAACCGCACGCGGGCGTGCTCCGGCAGCAGCAGCGGCTTCAAAGGCTTCAGCCAACCCTGCTCGTAAACGGCATCCACAACGGTTGTCATGCCGCCACGCTACCGAATTGCGCGTCACGGACAAGCCGGAGCTTTGCCACCGCGCCCGGTGTGATGATGGTCGAGTGGTGGTGGTTCCACCGGAGGACGGCGTGATGCTGGCACTCGGGTTTTCCGGGTCCACATGGGACCTCATTCTCGCATTTCTCCAAGCCGCCATTTGGCTAGGTGCAGGCGCTGCGATTTTCGCTTTCACAATTGCCGCGATCTTTTTCCACCTCAACGGAGACGCTACGATGAAGCGCTACTGTGGGATCGGCTGGCTGGTTGCGGTGGCGGTCTTCCTCATTCCGATAGCGTTCAGCGGATGCCACTGAACTGATCCATGGCGCAGAACTCCAAATCGGATCGCTGGTGGCGAGACTTCACCCTATACGGAGCCGCCACTCACGTCGCTGGGTTTCCGTTTCTGATTATCTTCGTCGTTTGCTGTGTATGGTCGTTACAGGCATTTCGAGCTGCGGAACGAAAAGCCTCTAGACGCACCGTCACCCTCTACTGCGCCCAGGACCAAGTCTTCGCCGAACCCATCCTCGCCAAGTTCACGAAGCACACCGGTATCGCGGTGAAGCCCGTCTTCGACAGCGAGGCGGTCAAGACCGTCGGCATTGCCAACCGCCTGCTCGCCGAACGCGACCACACCGTCTGCGACGTCTTCTGGGGCAACGAGGAATTCCGCACCCGCCAACTCGCCGCCGCCGGCGTCTTCCGCGCCACGAACGGATGGACCGCCTTCGGCCAGCGCAGCCGCCGGCTCGTCGTGCGCAACGACTCCCTCCGTAGCAGCCGACGTGAGGAGGCTCCATCTTCCAATTCGGAATTCGGAATTCGGAATTCGGAATTCGTTCAGGGCCTCCTGACGTCGGCTGCTACGAATCTGACGGTGCTCACGAACGCCGTCTTCCGCGGCCGCGTCTCGCTCGCCTTCCCGCTGTTCGGCACCACGGCCACACACTTTTTCGTGCTACGGCAGCACTGGGGCGAATCCAACTGGCTGGTCTGGTGCCGCGCGCTCGCCGCCAACCGGCCGTTACTCGAAGAGGGCAATTCACACGTCGTGAAGCGTGTCACCCGCGGCGAAGCACTGATCGGCCTGACCGACTCCGACGACATCACCGCCGCCCAACGCGAGGGCCTGCCAGTCATTGCCCTGCCCATCTTCCCCGAGTCGCTGCTGATCCCGAACACGCTCGGCCTCGTCGCCAAACCGAAGCCGAATCCCGCCGCCGAGAAGCTCTACGCCTTCCTGCAAAGCCCGGCCGTCCGCGAGCAACTCATCGCCGCCGCCGCGCTGGAACCGGAAACACCTAGCACCAACTCGTTGCGGCCCGATTGGCCCGCGCTGCTCCGCGACCTCGACCGCGCCACCGACCAGCTCAAGGAGGTCTTCCGGCGATGAGCCGAAGCGCGAAGAAAGTGCTGCCGGCGTCCCGCCGGCAGAGACCCCGAGGTGGCCGGTCAGCCAACGAGTGGACTTTCCCGCGCGTTGGGAATTCCACCACTGCCGGCGAGACGCCGGCAGCACTTTGCGCCGCGTGACGCCATGAGTCTCACGCTCCTACTCAACTCACTGGCAGTCGGCCTCGGCACGACGCTGCTAGCCATGGGCGCAGGCTTGCTCGTGGCGCTCGCCGTCGCGGGAGCCTTGAAGGGCCGCGGAGTTCTGCTCGCCGGTTCCGCTTCCTGTCTCGCCCTGCCGCCATTCCTCGCCACCAATGCGTGGCTGGACGTCACCGCTGACTGGCGCGGCCTCATGTCGCCCGAGGTGGTCGAGCGGGGCTCGCTCTCCCTGACCGCGCTCACGCTGGCTTCGCTCCTCTGGCCGCTGACCACGTTTCTCGTCCTCGGCGCTTGGGCCAAACTGCAGCCAGAACTGCTCGAAGCGGACCCGTTGTTACGCGGCACCCGCCTGCTGCGCGGCCTGCTGCTGCCTGCCGCCCGCGCGGAACTTACCGTTGCCGCGGCGATCACCCTGACGCTGGCGCTCGCCAACTTCACCGTGCCCGTCCTGTTCCAGGTGCGCGTGTTCACGGAAGAATTCTGGATCCGCTTCAATACCCAGTTCGATCTCGCCGGCGCCCTTCGGGCCACTTGGCCGCTCCTGTTGCTGCCCCCGGGACTTTTCTGGCTGCTGCGTCGGCATGATTTCGCCTGGCCGCGACTGCACCGAGCCGGCCTTCCGTCGATGCTCGCTCAGCAACTGGGTGATTGGCGCCAGGGCAGCCTCGCCTTCGCAGCCGGATGGTTGCTGCTCGCCATCGTGTTTCCGCTGGGCCGGCTCGCCGTTTCCAGCCGCACATGGACCGAACTTCCCGGTGCCGTGGCGGCAGGACAGATGGCATTGGGGAACACTCTGCTGACCGCCGCAGGCACTGCGACCGCGACGACGTTGCTCGCCCTGCTTTGGACCATAGGGCATGACCGGTCCTCTTCAGCAGGAACACGTTCAGATTCGTCATGGCTTGGCCGGCTGGCTTGGGTGCCCTTCCTGCTGCCGGGCGTGTTCCTCGGGGTGGTGTTGATCTGGGTGTTCAATCGGCCGGCCCTTTCCGCCATCTACCAGAGCCTCGCCATCGTGGGACTCGCGCTCCTGATCCGATACGTGGCGCCCGGAATCACAGTGATCGCAGCGGGAGTCCGGGCGACCGATCCGCAGCTGGCTGAAGCCGCGAGTTCGCTCGGCGCTTCCCGCTGGCGGGTGTTCCGCGACACAGTCTGGCCGCAGCTTGGTCCAACCTTGCTGACAGCGTGGTATGCGGTCTATCTGCTGTGCCTCTGGGATGTGGAATCGGTCGTGTTGATCCAGCCGCCCGGGGGCGAAACGCTCGCCCTGCGCATCTTCAACCTGCTCCACTACGGCCACGGGGCACAGGTGAACGCCCTGTGCGTAGTAATGGTCGGATTGGCCGTGGCGCCGCTGGCGGCCTATGCAGGGTGGCGAAGGGTGACCGGTCGCTGGTGACAGATGAATGGGCAGCACAACAACGCCGAGGACAACGGGGCGGGGACGGCCGCATCCGCGTGTGGCGTTCCAGCGGACGTGGCCGTCTGCGCTCCGATGAGATCGGCCAAGCTGGCAGGCTGTCCCAGAGGCACCGCGCCCGTAGGAGACGAGGTGACGAGTCTCACTTCTCCTTTCCTGGTCAGAGCCTCCTCACGTCGGCTCCTACCCAGTCTGGTGTGGCCCGGGGTGGGCCGTTGGCGAGCGTTTACGATGGCTTCGCTCGTGTTCGTTTTGCTCGGCTGCCGACCCGCCACGAAGTCTCTCTCCACGCCGCTTGATTCGAAGCTGTTCTCCGCGGTGCAGGTCATCGGTTCGCGTGGTGTCGCCCCGGGGCAGTTCAACAAGCCGCGTTCGCTCACCTGCGACCGCGACGACAACCTCTACGTCGCCGACATCACCGGCCGCATCCAGAAATTCAGCCCCGACGGCCGCTTCCTGCTCCAGTGGCAGATGCCGCAGACCGATCTAGGCAAACCCAAGGGCATGGGGCTCGACCACGAGGGCCATGTGCTCGTCATCGAACCGCACCACATGCGGGTGAACCACTTCACGACCAACGGCGAACTGGTGCGGCAATGGGGTGTGAAGGGGACCAATGCCGGCGAATTCATCCTGCCGCGCGGCGTCGCGCAGAACGCGCACGGGGAGTTCTACCTGAGCGAATACACGCTCGTGGACCGCGTGCAGCGGTTCACCTTTCTTCCGGTAGCAGCCGACGTGAGGAGGCTCCATTCCCTCTCCTCCCAGCCGGTCCCCAGCAGGCAATTCAAAGCCGTCGGCCGGCCAGAGCCTCCTGACGTCGGCTGCTACGTGACGGGAATGTGGGGCACCCCCGGCGACGGCCCCGGGCAGTTCAGCCGCGCGGAAGGGCTCTGCATCGGCCAGCACGACGAGGTGCTCGTGGCCGACTCCTGCAATCACCGCGTGCAGGTGTTCGACCGCGAGGGCAAGTTCTTGCGCGCCTTCGGCCGGGCGGGCTCCAATCCGGGCGAATTCAGCTACCCCTACGACGTGCGCGTGGACCCCGCCGGCAACCAGTTCATCTGCGAATTCGGCAACAGCCGAATCGCCGTGCTCGACGCGCAGGACCAGGTGGTCGAGATCATCGGCAGCGCCGGCGCGGCGCCGGGCAAGTTCGCGAACCCGTGGGCGATCTGCTTGGACTCCAAAGGCAACCTCTATGTTGCCGACTCGCAGAATCACCGGGTGCAGAAGTTGGGCAGGAGAAGGCCAAGGTAATGACATCAATACGACAGTCCGTAGCGCAGATTTGCCACTGCGTTGCTTGGGTGATGGTCATCGCGGGCGGAATGGTCTTATGCACCTGTCCCTTGATTCCCGCCATCGGCTTGGCCCTTGCACTGATTTCCGCCTTGCTGAGCCGCGGTCGCGGCCGGTTGGCCCCAATGCTCGCGATTCTGGTTTGCGGTTATCTGACCGTTTCCGAGACGCGCCGACTGATACGGCAGAAAGAGGCTAAAGCCGAAGCCATCCAAAGACGGTCCGCGACGAATTCCGCAACGGTCGGTCCAACCACGGTGACCAACCGCAGCCGGTGATACGACCATGCGCCCCCTTCGCCAACTGGTAGCAGCCGACGTGAGGAGGCTCCATCTTCCTGCAATTCACCAAGGGTTGAAGGTTGTTCAGAGTCTCCTCACGTCGGCTGCTACGGCGCAGGGAGGCCGCGCTTGAAGCTTCCGCGCGATCAACGGCTAGAACCGGCGGAAGAGAATCTCAACCGGACCTATTTCCTGCCCCGGCTGCAGCGGGAAAAGTATCAGGGATTTGCCGCGGTTCACTGGACTATGCCGATTGCCCAACGTTCCACCGGTTGGCTGTCGGAAGCGTTTCACCAACAGTTCCGAGAACTGCTTCTCCACACGGCAGCCCGTGAGGGGCTGACTTGCCCCACCTACTGCTTGCTGCCCGACCACATTCACCTCGTTTGGATGGGGACCCGGGAAGAATCCGACCAGCGAAACGGCATGGCTTTTCTCCGCACCCATCTGGAGCCAAGGCTTGGCGGACTAAAGTTTCAGCATCAGGCCCATGATCACGTCCTACGAGAAGGCGAACGCACCCAGCGGCAGTTTGCCAACGCCTGTGGTTATGTCCTGCTGAACCCGGTCAAGGATGGTCTGGCAAAGTCTCCCGACCAATGGCCGTGGTGCGGATGCGTGGTTCCCGGCTATCCGAAACTGCATCCGTTGGAGGAAGACTACTGGTCCAAGTTCTGGCGGCTCTACTGGCAGTCGCGTAACGGGAGTCAGAGCCTCCTCACGTCGGCTGCTACGACGGGAGACGCCTCGTCGTGAACACTTGCCCACGTAGCAGCCGACGTCAGGAAGCTCCATGTTTTCCTGCAAACTACCGCTGGCTTCCGGGCCACCAGAATTGTGAGCCTCCTCACGTCGGCTGCTACGAAGCGCCATGAACTTCCAGTTCACCCATCCGCTCTGGCTCCTGCTGCTGCTGCCCGCGGCGGCGTGGACCGGCTGGCTGGCCTGGAAGTCCGACGCCTCGCTCACGGCATGGAGGCGTTGGGCTTCATCACTCCTCCGCTTCTTCGTCTTACTCCTGCTCATACTCGCCATCGCCGGCATCCAATGGAAACGGCCGCAGGAGGGCATGAACGTCTTCTTCGTGCTCGACCGGTCCGATTCCATCCCGTCGGCCCAGCAGGAGCAGTCGCGCGAAATGGCGAACGCTTGGGCGAAGAAAAAGAAGGAGGCCGACAAGGCGGGTTTCCTGATCTTCGGCACCGACGCGGCGCTGGAAACTACCGCAACTTCCATCGCCGAGGCCGAGAAGATCCAGGCCGTCGTCGAAAGCCAGCGCACCGACATCGCGGGTGCCGTCCGGCTCGGCACGGCGGCGTTTCCCGAAACGGGCCAGAAGAAGCTCGTCCTGTTCTCCGACGGGAACGAAAACATCGGCGACGCCCTGTCGGCCTTGGTGGCGGCCAAACCACTCGGCGTGACGCTTGACGTGGTGCCGCTCGGCACGACCCGCAGCGGAGATGTGTCCGTGCAGAAGCTGGGCTTGCCCGCGAACATCAAGAAGGGCCAGACGTTCGAGGCGAAGATCTTCGCGAATTCCGACAAGGCCCAGCCCGCCACGGTGCGGCTGTTCCGCAACGACCAGCTTCTCGGTGAGCAGAAGGTCCAGCTCGATGCCGGCAAGAACCTGTTCAGCTTCCCGCAGACGCTCGAGGATCCGGGCTTCTACGGCTACAACGTCCAGGTCGAGGTCGCCGGCGACACCGTTGCGCAGAACAACAAGGCGAGCAGCTTTGTGAATGTCCGCGGCGATCCCCGTGTGCTCATCGTCAGCAGCGATCCCGAGGCCGACCGCACGCTCGCCACGGCGCTCCGAACGGCCAAGCTCGACGTGAAGGTCGTGGACGAACGCAGCGCGCCGGGTTCGCTCGGGGAACTCCAGAGCTACGACGAGGTCATCCTGTGCAACGTGGCCGCCGGCGACCTGGGGCAGGACCGGATGCGCCTGCTCGAAAGCGCCGTGCGCGACTTCGGCATCGGGCTGGTGGTGGTGGGCGGCGACAATGCCTTTGCCGCCGGCGGTTACCGCAACACCCCGCTCGAAGCCGCCCTGCCGCTCGACATGGAGCTGAGTTCCAAGAAGGTCCTGCCCAAGGGCGCGCTCGGCCTCGTGATGCACGGCATGGAGTTCGCCAACGGCAACCAGGTCGCCCGCGACATCGCCATCGCCTCGCTCGACGCGCTCGGACCGCAGGACGAGATGGGCTGCTGGCTCTGGGACGGGACCACCCGCGCCCTGTTCGACCTCCAGCCCGTCGGCGACAAGAAGAAGCTCGCCTCCGCCCTCGCCGGCATGAACCAGGGCGACATGCCCGACTTCCAGGGGCCGATGCAGTCGGCCTACAATGATCTCCGGAAGTCCGGCGCCAACCTGAAGCACATGATCGTCTTCAGCGACGGCGATCCGGGCGCGCCCACCGACGCGCTGATGAAGGACATCGTCGGCGCCAAGATCACCGTCACCACCGTGATGATCGGTGGGCACGTCGCGCCGGCCACGATGGAACGGATGGCCGCGCAGGGAAACGGACGCTTCTACGACGTGAAGTCCGCGGCCCAACTGCCGCAGATCTTCATCAAGGAAGCCGCGGTCATCCTCAAGTCGGCGATCTTCGAGGAACCCTTCAAGCCGCAGCTCGCCGTCAGCACGGAACTCGTCCGCGGCATCGGCGGCGCGGAACTGCCCCGGTTGCGCGGCTACGTCGCCACCTCGCCCAAGACCCGCGCGGAAATCCCGCTGCTCAGCGAAAAGGGCGACCCGCTGCTGGCGCACTGGCAGTTCGGCCTTGGACGTTCCGTCGCCTTCACGAGCGACGCCCGGCCCAAGTGGGCGCAGGACTGGCTCGGGTGGAGCAAGTATCAGCAGTTCTGGTCGCAGGTCGCCAACTGGGCGCTCCGCCGCGTGGACACCGCCGACTTCAACACCGAGGTCAGCGTCGAGAACGGCCAGGGCGTCATCTCCGTCGAGGCGCTGGATGCCGAGGGCAACTTCCGCAACTTCCTCACGCTCCAGACCGCCGTGGTCAGCCCCAAGGGCGAACGTGTGCTGGTGAATCTCGAACAGGCCGGCCCCGGCCGTTACGAGGCGAAGTTCCCAACCAAGGAGGTCGGTGCCTACCTGCTCAACCTCATGGAGGTGAAGGACGGCCAGCTCGTCGGCGCGCAAGTGCTCGGCGCCAGCGTGAACTACTCGCCCGAGTTCAACGCCACCGAGCCCAACCTGAACTTGCTCCAGCGCCTCGCCGAAGCGGGCGGCGGCAAGCTGCTCAATCCCGACGTCGACAACCCGTTCCTGCTCGGTCGCAAGAAAACCTTCCAGCCGCGCGACCTCTGGGAAGCGCTGCTCAAGTGGTTCATCGTGCTGTTCGTGCTCGATGTCGCGGTGCGCCGGGTGGACATCGACCGCGAGGAGTGGGGCAAGTGGCTGGCGAAGCTGAAACGCCGGCTCGGCTTCGGTGACGCCGCACGCGCGACCGCGGCGCAGGAATCCCTCGGCTCGCTGCTCGCCACCAAGGAACGCGTCCGCGGCCAGAAAACCGCCGCCGGCAGTGGCGCGCCGGTCACCGCCCAGCCCAGCGCCGACCTCTTCAAGCCGAAGCAGGCGCTCGCCACGACGACGGCGGGCGGTGAAGCCGGAGCGGGCGAAGTGGGCGGCTCAACCACGGCTGCCGAAACGCCCGCCGAACCCGCGAAGCAGACGAGTGCGACGAGCCGGCTTCTGGAGGCGAAGCGCCGGGCGCAGAGGAAGAAGTGATTTATCTTCGGGCGTATGGTGAGCACTGACATCAGCCAGCCAATTTGGCGATACATGCGGCTGGAAACACTTCTGCGCCTACTCCGAGAAGGCAGGATATTCCTCCCAACCCTTGCGACGCTAAAACAGGGTGACCCGGGCGAAGGGGAGATTGTCCGTCGAGCGAATTTGCAACGCTCAGACATCAATCAGCTTGAACAGAACTCCGAGTGGCTAGTTCTCCAAGCGACGACGCTGGAAAAGAAACAGCTCGAAGGTGAACTCCGAGGTTCTGCCCTCAGGGAAATATGGCTTCGCGAGCTTGCGAAGCGGCGGCTGGTATGGTGCTGGCATGCTGCAAAAGCAGAATCAATGGCTCAGTGGCAAATCTACGCCCACAAAGGCGTTGCAATCCGATCAACCCCTGCGGCGGTCTTAGAAACACTCCAGGCGGCAAACGCCTTTCCAAAACCCTTCGGTGTTCGCTACCTCGCAGACGGTAAGCAACAGAGTCTTAGGCAGGGCTTGAACAGGCCTTTTCTCTTCAAACGCTTCAGCTTTCGTTTTGAGCGGGAAGTCCGATTCGTCATGTCGTGTCGGTCCCTCGAACAACACAAAGGTGTCTGCTTGCCTGGTGTCTCAACGAATTTTATCCACGAAATTGTCGTATCGCCCTTTTGCCTAGCTGACGAAGCCGACGCAGTTGTTGAGACCCTGAGGGTATTCTTTCAAAAGAGTGCGCCGCTTCCACCGATACGCCACTCCGAGCAACGGACAGCGCCTACCAAATCCACATTTTTGGATGAACTCCTGGACAGTCCAGACGAGTCGGTGATCGATGCGGGAGAAGCGGACATCCCGTCCCTGTTTCACCAACTCTAAACCGAGTGCCACCCGTGACGTGGCCGGCACGACCTCACTGAGCCCGTTCCAAGTCTTCCAAAGTGTAGGTTAGGTAGGACGGCTTGATTTCGGTGAACGTGATCTTGATCCCCGAAACCACCATTTCTCGACCTTTGCGCGTGTCCATTGTGGCCTTCACTCCCAGCTCACCGCTGCTCCCGATATTGACGGTCTGGGACATATTGAAATTGAAGCCTTGCCCAAACCCATAACGACTCATGGTCGTTTCCGTGGAATCCTTGGACACATCAAACACCAGCAATTCCAAGACTCCCTCCTCGCTGATCGAGAGCAACTTCACCTCGGCAAAGCCCTTGTCCACCTTGCCACCGTAAATGTCCCTAGCGCCATACGCGTTCGGAAGATCCCCCTTCTTGGTCAATCTGAACAGAGTCGCTCCAGGTGACGCAGAAATCTGCTTGTTTTGCGGCTGAGATAGGTAGCGGAGGTCGCGGACGGATGCACACCCAGCGAGGACGATCACGGAGGCGAAAGCCAGTATCGGACGTAGCTTCATGTGTTCTTTCTGCTTTGGTTCAACCTCCGAATCAAGCACCACAATTTGGGCCAAAGCAGCGTCCTACCGCCGCACTTCAAAGCCGCAGAGCGGCGGCAGAACGTAGCCCACAGCGTGACCTGTGGTTTCCCCGCACCCCAACCAACAAGCCCCGGCAGGGGCGACAGACTCCACCGACTTCTGCCGCCCCATCCGGGGCTCGTTCATTCCTCATACACGGCCCCACGGCTCACGCCGTGGGCTACTTTCTGCCGCGCCTCCGGCGCTGAACACCGATCCTGGGTTGTCAGGCCGGCATTCCGGCCACCCAGCCCCGGCAACTGGAAAGTCGCAGCTGCGGGGATTCCCTCCTGCGTTGCGACCGCGAAGCGTCTTGGAGTGCGCGCGGCTTGCTGCCGCTTTTTCGCAACCCCGCGCTGGTTCAAACCAAAACGACAACTCACACCCCGCGCCCGGCCAAAGCGGCAGCTTCGCTCCGCTCCGCCGCCGCACTCCAAGACGCTCCCGCGCGTTGCGAAACCTCCCGTCAGGCCAGGATCGCCTTCACCGGATGGGAGGGTTCGACCCCGGTGAGCCGCTGGTCGAGTCCCTGGAACTTGAACGTGAAGCGTTCGTGGTCGATGCCGAGGCAATGGAGGATGGTCGCATTCAGGTCGTTCAGGTGGACCGGGTTTTCGACCGGGCTGTAACTGAAGTCGTCGGTCTCGCCGTAACTGATGCCGCCCTTGATGCCACCGCCGGCCATCCACATGCAGAAGTTGCGCGGATGATGGTCGCGTCCGTAGTCATCCCGCTTGAGCGTGCCTTGCGAATAGACCGTGCGGCCGAATTCGCCACCCCAGACGATCAGCGTTTCGTCGAACAGCCCGCGCTGCTTGAGGTCCTTCACCAGTCCGGCAGTGGCCTGGTCGATGTCCTTGCATTGGGCGCGGATGTCGGTGGGCAGACTGCCATGCTGATCCCAGCCGCGGTGCAGCAGTTGCACGCAGCGGACGCCGCGTTCCACAAGCCGGCGGGCGAGCAGCGCGCTGGCGGCATAAGTGCCGGGCTTCTTCACGTCGTCGCCGTAGAGGTCGAGCGTGGACTTGGATTCGCCCTGGAAATCGACGAGCTCGGGCACGCTGCTCTGCATGCGGAACGCCATCTCGTATTGGGCGATGCGGGTGAGCGTTTCGGGATCGCCGAAGCGATCGTGGCCGCGCTGGTTCAGGGCGTTCAGCGCGTCGAGCATGGTCCGCCGGTCAGAGCCGCTGACCCCGGGCGGATTCTGGATGTAGAGCACCGGATCGCCGACGGCCCGGAGCGCGACGCCGTTGTAGCGCCCGGGAAGGAAGCCGCTGCTCCACATGCGCGTGAACAGGGCCTGCGCGGCCGACTTCGACGACCACGTCGGCGTGAGCACCACGAATGCGGGCAGGTCGTTGTTCTCGCTGCCGAGGCCGTAGGCGAGCCAGGAACCGAGGCTGGCCTTGCCGGACACCTCGCTGCCGGTCATCACGAACGTGCAGGCCGGGTCATGATTGATGGCGTTGGTGTGGACAGTCTTGAGCAGCGCGAGATCGTCCACGATGCCGGCGGTGTGGGGCAGCAGTTCGCTGATCCAACGTCCGCACTGGCCCGCCTGGTTGAACTTGAACATCGAGGGCGCGACCGGGAACCGGGCCTGCCCCGAGGTCATGGTGGTGATGCGCTGGCCCTGCCGCACGGAATCGGGCAGATCCTTGTCGAAGTATTCACCGAGCCCCGGCTTGTAATCCCACATGTCGAGCTGGGACGGCGCGCCGTTCATGTGCAGGTAGATCAGGTTCTTTGCCTTGGGCGCGAAGTGCGGAAACCCGGGCAACGGCGGATGGACCCGTTCCGGCGACGCCGCGCCAAGCAGGCGGCCGCCGGCGGTTTTGGCACCCATCATGGCCAAGGCGAGACCGCCGAGGCGAAGGCCGGTATGGCCGAAGAACTGGCGGCGGGTTTGCTGGGCGTGGAATTCGATCAATGGGTTCATGGTCAGTTCCGGGTCACGGTTTCATCCAGATTGAGCAGCAGGTTGGCGGCAAGCGTGTAGGCGGCCAGTTCCGGAGCCTTCAGCAGCTGGTCCGGCCTGGATTCACCAAAGGCAATCACCTGTCTGGCCGCCTCGGCATCGGCCTCGTAGCGGGCGAGGTGCTGCTTCAGCGCATTGGTCACGACGTTCAGTTCGCTGCCCGAGGGCTTGCGGCCCAGCACCGTGCGATAGCCGAACGCGAGCCGGTCGGCTGCGGATTTTCCGCCTTCCTTCAGCATCCGCTGGGCAAGATTGCGGGCAGCTTCGAAGTGCTGCACGTCGTTCATGAGCTGGAGCGCCTGGAGCGGCGTGTTGCTGCGCTCGCGCCGGGTGCACATCAGCTCGCGGTTCGGCGCGTCGAAGTTGCCCATGAAGGGATGCGGCGCCGTGCGTTTGAAGAAGGCATACAGGCTCCGGCGGTAGAGGGCATTGCCCGTGTCCTGCTTGTAGTCCTTGGTGTTCGAGCCGGAGTAGGCGACCGGCTCCCAGATGTTGGGCGGCTGATACGTCTTCACGCCCTTGCCACCAAAGGTGAGGTCCATGAGTCCGGAGACGAACAGCGCGTTGTCGCGGAGCTGTTCGGCATCGAGCCGGAAACGGGGGCCGCGCGCCAGCAGCCGGTTGGCGGGATCCCGCTGCAGCAGTTCGGACGACACCCGCGAATCCTGCCGATAGGTCGCCGAGGTCACGAGGAGACGGACGAACCCTTTCACGTCCCAGCCGGAATCACGGAAATGCGAGGCCAGCCAGTCGAGCAGTTCCGGGTGGGTGGGTGGCTCGCCCTGGGAACCGAAATCATCGGCGGTCTTCACCAGACCGGTGCCGAAGAACTGCTGCCAGAAACGGTTCACCGTCACGCGGGCGGTCAGCGGGTTTTCGTCGTTCACCAGCCATTCGGCGAGCGTGAGGCGGTTGAGGTTGTTGGTCTGGCGGAGCGGCGGCAACGCGGCGGGCACGTTGCGGAAAACCCGTTCACCCGGCTTGTCGTAGGCGCCGCGCAGCATCACGAAACTTTCCCGCGGCTTTTCGAGGTCGCGGAAGATGAACGACTGCACGATGCCTTCGTTGAATTCATTGTGCCGCTTCTGTGCGGCGGAGACGGCTTCGGTGAGCGGCGCAAAGGTCGGCTTCGTGGTTGCGCAGGCGCGGGACAGGAAATACTCGCGCAATTTGGTCACCTGCTCCGGCGTGCGGTTGGTCGGAGCGACGTCCTTGAAGATCTTGCGCAGGTTGTCGGGCAAGCCGTTGGCATCCTTGCCGTCGAACTGGCGGGTCCACGCGGCGAACGACTGCGTGGGATCGTTCGCCGGATCGATGCGCCCGACCACGCCGGCCTTGTCCCAAAGCACGGTGCCCTCGAACTGGGTGTAAGCGAGCCCGCGGAGCGGGTCGCCGGCGTTGAGTCCCACCTCAGCCGCGTCCACTTCCAGCCGCACCCATTCGCCAAGCTTGGGAAGCGCGCCCAGGTGCCGGCGGCTGGCCTTGCCCTTCTCGCCCCACTTGATCGCCTCGATGTCGCCCCACACGGCGCGATGCTCCCAATCGCCGGTGTTGAACTGCAGCATGACCTGCTTCGGCGGATCTTTCGGATCGAGGTAAACGTGGGCGAACAGGCGGGCGTTTTGCGGCACAGTCAGCGCCGGCGTGCTGCTCTCGAACACTTCCTGAACCCCCTCGCTCGCCTTGCGACGCAGCGCCTTTCGGCCGGAAAACACGGGATGTCCCTCACCCACGAAATTTGGCGAGCCCTGCGCCTTGTAGCCCGCGGGCACCTCATCCTCCATCCAGACAATTTCCGCGTCGCGGGGCGCCGGCAGCGGGGTGCGCGACGCGGGATCGGTGTAACTCACGGTCTTGAGCGCCTCGCTCAGCTTCGCCTCGGCCTGCCGGATTTCGGCCTTCATCTCGGCGAGGCGACGTTCGTCTTCGTCACCTTTGAGCTGCACGGTCGGCGCGGTGCGCAGCACGTTGCCATCCATGGCCGGATCGGCGGCGCTGTGGAAGAAAGCGTAGAGGGAATAGAACTCCTTTTGCGACAGCGGATCGAACTTGTGGTCGTGGCACACCGCACAACCCGCGGTCAGGCCCAGCCACGTCTGCGCCGTGGTGGAGGTGCGGTCCACCGCATAGCGAAAGATCCATTCGGCATCGATCGAACCGCCTTCGCCGGTGGTGACGTTGCAGCGGTTGAAACCGGTGGCGACCAACTGTTCGGTGGTGGGCTCGGGCAACAGGTCGCCAGCAAGCTGCTCGACGGTGAAACGGTCGAAGGGCAGGTTGCGATTGAAGGCCTTCACCACCCAATCGCGGTAGGCCCACATCTGCCGCTCGTTGTCCAGGTGCATGCCGTGGGTGTCGGCATAGCGGGCAACATCCAGCCAGTGTTTCGCCATGTGCTCGCCGTAGTGCGGGGAATCCAAAAGCCGGTCCACCAGCCGCTCGTAGGCATCGGGCCGGCGGTCGGCGAGGAATTGGTCCACTTCCGCCGGTGTGGGCGGCAGGCCCCGGAGGTCAAAGCTCAGCCGGCGAATCGCCGTGACCCGGTCGGACTCCGGAGCCAGCTTGAGTTTCTCCTCGGCGAGGCGGGCTTGGATGAAGCGGTCCACGGGATTGGAGACGGATTTCAACTCCGGCACTAAAGGGTGTGAGACCGGCTCAAAGGCCCAATGCTTCTGATAGGTCGCCCCCTCCTCGATCCACCGTTTCACCAGCGCCTTTTGCTCGGCGGTGAGCTGCTTGTGGGTCTCCGGCGGGGGCATCACGTCGTCCGCGTCGGACGTGTTCAGGCGCGCCCACAGGTCGCTGGCGGCCGGATCACCGGGTTTGATCGCCACTTTGCCTTCCTTGTTGACGGCAAAGGCACCCTCCTGCGTGTCGAGCCGGAGTCCCGCCTTGCGTTTTTTGGCATCGAAGCCGTGGCACGCAAAGCAGTTGTCGGAGAGGATCGGCCGGATGTCGCGGTTGAAGGCCACGGGCGCCCCCCAGGCCGCCGAGACGGCGGCGCCGATGCCCAGAGCCAGCAGGGCGCCGAACGGACGCGCGGACAAACGGATTTTCATGTGGCGTAGAGTGGCGCGGAAAGGCGGCGATTTCAACGGCCCGTCTCCGGGGAATGTCCGGAACGGTCTGAAATCGGACGGAGAGGCAGGACGGGCCTTCGGGAATTGTGAGTTCTAGTCCCGGCCTGCCCGGCCGAAGAGGATGGTTGGAGTCCCGGGTGCGAATTCCCGGATGACCTGCTCCGGGTTTTCGGCGTAACTCCCCGGTGTCTCAACCATGCCCGAACTCCTGTTAACGCCCCTCGCCGTCAGCCATCTGGGCGTGATGCTACCGTTGGCGTTTTCCGTGGTAATCCTTCACTGGTCCGGACGGAGGGATGGCTGCACCCCGGCTGCCCGGTTCCTGAAGTGGGGCCTCGCGTTCATGTTCGGCTTCTCGACGTGCGGCTTCTTCGTCAATTCCCTGCCCACTTCGGAGGCCCTGATACCGCTGATCCTGAGCACCTGGTTCCTCGGATGCGCCCTTTGGTTCATGGTGGGCTTCGTCTATCGCTTTCCGGAATTGCCGGAAAGCCAGCACACCGAAGCGCGCTGGGCCCAGATCATCGCTCTCGCCCTGCCCGGGATTGAGACGGTGATCATGCTGGACCGCCTGATGGCGCTGATCGGCCACGACCGGGTTCGTTGGCGCACGGGTTGGGCGCACGTGCCGTTGGCGGTCTGTTTCGTCTGGCTGAGCCTTGTCCTGTGGCGCCGGGTGGCCCTCAGACCCTGGAAACGCGATGGTAAACCCCAGCCCAACGGCCAGGCCCAACGGGCCCAGCTCACGCTCGCGCTGCTATGTGTTCTGCTCGTCGGTGTGGTGGCCCTTGAGGCCTTCAAGCCGGCATTCCTGACGGACCTGTCCCGGGATACGGTGACCGCATTGGGGGTGACGGTGGCAACCTACATCCTGATCACCCTGGGGTTCTCCCACTTCTGCACCACCGCAAGCCTCCAACTGCGCTTAGGGGCATTGTCCATGATGTCGGCGCTGGCGCTGCTCAACGCTGCCAATTGGTTCATCACCCGGCTTTATCTCGAGGCCCTTTCGGCATCGAAGGGCGATGCCGGCGGGATGCGGAGCGATTACGTCGCCTCGCGTCAGACTTTCACGTGCACCCCGACCGCAGAGGGCGGTTATGAACTGGTGAAATCCACCGCGCAATTCCTGGAACCGTCCGGGCGGCAGGTCGTGACCCGCACCCAGGAGCAGCACGAACTCCGGCTCCCCTTCGCGTTCCGTTACTTTCAGGAAGAGGTGGACCGGGTGGTCGTGGATAAGAACGGCTGGATTGGTTTCGGTCCCCGGAGACCGAATTGGGCTGACTTTCGCTGGCAGCGCGGCAGTGCCGCCCTCCTCGTGCCGGCGCTTATCGACCTTGAGATCGGCCCCGGCCCGACGGACGGCGTGATCCTCGATGAAACCCCCGACCTCGTCCGCCTGACTTGGCAGGGCAACTCCATTCGGGATTGGCCCAAACCGAAAACCGTGCGTTTTCAGGTCGAACTGCATCGAAACGGCGTCATCCGACTCAATTACGCTTCGGTCGCGCCGGACCTGAACGTCTCGTTGACCCGCACGTTGCCCATCCATTTCGTGGGCCTGCTCCCGGGCCTTCCGAACCGGCCTCCGGCACAGAAAGCCTTCGCCAACGGCCGGCTCGACCAGCCGCTTGCCGTCGGACCAAACGGGGTCGTCCACGACGCCCAGCTCCAGTTACGCCGGCAATTGCATCCCATTTCGTTGCGCATCACCTGGCTGACCATGGCCGGTGTCGTCGCTTTCGGGATCGTGTTTCCCCTGACCGTCCGCCGGCTCGTGCTGGGACCGCTCAACCGCCTGCGGCACGCGATTCGGGCGGTGGAGGCGGGCGAATCCGCCACCGAGATTCCCGTGCGCCGCCATGACGAGATCGGCGACCTGACGGCGGCCTTCAACCGGATGTCCGCGGCGGTGAGGAGCGCGACGGGAGCGCTGCGCCGTCACCGCGATGACCTGGAACACCAGGTGGCCCTCCGAACCGCGGACTTGCAGAATGAAGTCGAGGAGCGTCGCCGTGTAGCCGAACAGCTGGCCCTCGCCAAAGTCGCGGCGGAGGCCGCCAGCCAGGCCAAAAGCGAGTTCTTGGCCAGCATGAGCCACGAGATCCGCACCCCGATGAACGGCATCATCGGCACGGCCAACCTCCTGCTCGAGACCTCGCTCACCCGCGAGCAGCGCGAACTGGTCGAAATCGGCCGCAGCAGCAGCGAAAGCCTCCTTACCATCGTGAACGAAATCCTCGATTTTTCGAAGATCGAGGCGGGCCAACTGGCGCTGGAGCGGATCTCGGTGGACCTGCGCAGCCTGCTCGACGGCGTGCTCGACACCTTTGGCCCGGTCACCGGCAGCCGGCTGCTCGGCCTGCTGTGGTGGGCGGAACCCGAGGTGCCGCGTTATCTGGTCGGCGATCCCGTGCGGTTGCGGCAGGTGCTCATCAACCTGGTCAGCAACGGCGTGAAGTTCACCCGCGAGGGCGGCGTAGACCTCCTCCTGCGGCTCCAGCCAGGAGCCGACGGTGCCCGTCGCCTGAAGATTCTGGTGCGTGACACCGGCATTGGCATGAGCCCGGAGACGCAACTGCGCCTCTTCCAACCCTTCTCACAGGCCGACACCTCGACGACGCGCAAGTTCGGCGGCACCGGCCTCGGACTGGTCATCTGCCGGCAACTTGTCGAGCTGATGCATGGCGAAATCCGCATAGAGAGCGCCGTCGGTGGGGGCACTACCTTTGAGGTGAACCTGCCGCTCACGCCCGTCCTACACGCTGCCGGCGAACCGCTGCTGCCGCCGCTGCCGACACCAGCTCCGGCCGTCCACCTGCACAGCGAGAACCCGTGGCTGTTTTCCCGTCTGCGGCCGCTGCTGGAACCCGGGGGCAAGCCCACCGCCGAAGCGGATTGCGAGGTCGTGCTCTGGGATGCCGCCCTGCCGTGGGCCCGCCGAGAGCCGAACGGGCCGCGCCGCCTGCTGCTGTCGCCGATGGCGCATCGGCCCACGCCGGACGCCCTGCGCGCCGGCGGCATCTCCGATGTCGTCACCTTGCCGCTCAAGCCGGTCGCATTGCTTCGGGCGCTCAATCTGGCCGCCGCTGAAGTGACCGCCGATTCCACCCCGGCCGCGGCCGCTTCCCCCGCCCCGGCACCGCCCTCGTCCGGCGATTTGCCCGTGCGGCTGCTCGTGGTCGAAGACAATCCGGTGAACGAAAAACTCGTCCGAGCCATGCTGCGCCGGTTGGGCGTGCCCCATGATTTCGCCTGCAACGCCGCCGATGCGCTCCTCCTCGCCGCGCATCGCACTTACGACACGCTCCTGTTGGACTGCCAATTGCCCGACCAGCCGGGCTGGGAAGTCTGCCGCCAGCTCCGCGCCGGCACCGGCGCCTCAAGATCCGCCCGCATCATCGCCTTCTCCTCTGGCCTGACTCCGGACGAAAAAGAACTCTGCCAACAGTCGGGAGTGGACGACTTCTTGGCTAAGCCGCTCCAACTCTCCGACCTCCGCGACAAGCTCGGTGCCGTCACTGGGCGTTGAGCACGGCGCCGTCAGTCCGAAACCGCTCCGGCGCGAACAGACCCAGATCGTGCCGCGTGCGGCCGCTGATCGCCAGGTCGGCCAGCAGTTCGCCCACGACGCTGCAGAACTTGAAACCATGCCCGCTGAATCCGGCCGCAATCTGCACCTGGGGATGGGCTGGATGCGTGCCGATGACGAAGTTCAGGTCCGGCGTGAGCGTGTAAAGGCAGGTCGCCGCCTTGAGCAACGGCCCGTCGAGCAGCGGCAGCAGTCCGCGCATCGCCGTCCGCATGGACGCCACATCGTCCTCCCGGATGCGTCGGTCCACGGTCTCAGGGGTGCAGGGTTCGGGGATGGTCTTGCGGTAGCAGGCAATTTTCACACCGCCCGCATCGCCATCCACAGCCGGAAAACCATAGGGCGTCGCGCCGGACGGGTGCTCCCAGATGTAGACGGGAAACCGTTCCGGCAGAAAGGGAGCCACGCCACCGGGAGGATGGAACCAAAACAGCACCTGCCGCTCCACGACCAGCGGCACCCCGAGATCGGCCAACAGTTCCGGGGCCCATGGGCCGGGCGTGATGATCAGCTGCGCGGCCGCGTAGGAACCCTTCGTCGTGGTCACCGTAACTCCGCCTCCCGGGGTGGCCCGCCAGGCGAGCACCGGTTCCTCAAACCGCAGCTCCGCCCCCGCACGGGCCGCCCACTCGAGGTGCGCACCGACCGCCCGTTCGCAGAAGACCAACCCGGCCGCGCGTTCGAACAGGGCGACGGTGTCGTCCGCGACCTGGAACTGCGGAAACCGCCGGCGGATTTCGCGGGCGTCGAGTTCGTCGTGAGGCAGCCCATATTGCCGTGCGCTGCGAAGGCTGCCCGCGACCACCCCGGAGCCCGGAGCTCCCATCATCAGTCCGCCCGGCAACAGCAGGAGCTGCCGGCCGGTGACCTGTTCCAACTCGCGCCAGAGTTCGTAGGCCCGGAGCAGCAGCGGCACGTAGGCCGGGTGTTCGAAGTAGGCCTGGCGGATCACGCGGGTGTGCCCGTGGCTCGAACCGCGGTCGTGGGGCGCGGTGAACTGTTCCAAGCCCAGCACCCTATTGCCGCGCGCCGCGAGATGAGCGGCCGCCGCACTGCCCATTCCGCCCAGGCCAAGCACGATCACATCGTAGGAAGTCACGGCCGGCACCTTCGTGGGTCGGGCGCGTTTTGAACACCTCCGGAATCTGCCTAATCAGCCGGCAGCGTCTGGGCCCGGGCGGCCCCTTCTTCACCGCGCCGCTGAGCGGAGCAGTTTCTGGAGCGCGGCGGCCGGGTTGTCCACCAACTCGGCTGTGACCGCGAACCCCTTCACCCGGCTGGACGGCAGCCGGAACTTGAGGTCGCGGAACACCCGTTCGCAGACCGTCATGAGGCCGCGGGCCCCGGTGTGTTCACCGGCCGCGCGCTCCGCCAGGCGGCGGAGGCCGTCATCCCGGAACTCACAGGCAATGCCATAGGCGGCGAAGGCGCGTTCGTATTGGTGGATCAGACTGCTCTCGCTCTTCCGCAGCACGTTGAACAGGTCGTCGGTGTTGAGTCCGTGGCAGGCCACGCGGACCGGCAGACGGCCGATGAACTCGGGTTCGAGGCCGTATTGGATGAGGTCCGCGGTGCTCACCTGCCGGAAGAGTTCGTCGTCGGAATTCTTCTCCGGCTTCGGGTTCTTGGGGTCCAGCGGCGCCGCGACCAGGCGCCGGCGAATGAGTTCGGCCAGCCCGGAGAAGGCGCCGCTCACGATGAAGAGAATGTGACGCGTGTTGAGTGTTTCCGGCTGCGATCCGCCGCCGCCCCGCATGGCCGCCATGGCCGCCTGAAGCTGACCGGTCATGTCGTTGGGCGAGGTCAGCGGCACGTCGCCGTCCTCCATGAGCTTGAGCAGGTTGGTCTGCACGCCGCGGCCGGAGACATCCCGGCCGGCGCCCTGGTCACGGGTAGCCAGCTTGTCCACCTCGTCGAGGTAGATGATCCCGTGCTCGGCCTTCTTGGCGTCATTGCCGGCCCGGCGGTAGAGGTCGCGCACCAGATCGTCCACGTCGCCGCCCACGTAGCCGGTCTCGCTGAACTTCGTCGCGTCGGCCTTCACGAAAGGCACGCCGATGAGTTCGGCGGCGGAGCGGATCAGGTGCGTCTTGCCCACGCCGGTCGGTCCGAGCAGCAGGACGTTCTGCTTCTGGTAAAACGGTGCTGCCTGCCCCTCTAGAGACATCCGCACATGCTGGAAATGATCGCATAGAGCGACGCTCAGGACCTTTTTGGCTTCGGCCTGCCCGATCACGAACCGGTCGAGATGACGGGCGATCTCGCGGGGCTTCAGACGGAAGCTGAATTCGGGCTTCGGCGGGGCGGCGACGGCGGCGACCCCGGGCTTGGACAGGGCCGTGAACTTCGACGGCCGGATTTTGTTTGGCACGCCCGCCGTAACAGGGCCGAGCGCAGCCGGGTGGCCGCTGGTGGGATTAGGCATCGCGCCCGCAAGGTGTCTGAGGACGGGCCGCATGCCAAATCCCGTGCGGCGAATCTGTCCGGCCCGGCGGATTCTCCCGCACTCCCGGTGCGGATTCAGAGTTTCAGTTCCGCCAGCTTACGCTGCATCTCATCGGCCATGAGCGGCTCGAGGAGCGGATCCAACTCGCCGTCGATCACCGCGCTCAGGTTGTAGAGCGTGACGTCCACGCGGTGGTCGGTGACCCGGTTCTGCGGGAAATTGTAGGTCCGGCTCTTCTCGCTGCGCTCGCCGGTGCCGACCTGGTCCTTGCGTTCTTTGGCCAGCTTCTCGGCCTCCTCGGCCAGTTTGCGCTCCAGCAGCCGCGAACGGAGCACTGTCATGGCCTTCGCCTTGTTCTTGATCTGCGAGCGCTCGTCCTGACAGCGCACCTCGGTGCCCGTCGGCTTGTGGAGGATTCGCACCGCCGAGTCGGTCGTGTTGACCCCCTGCCCGCCATGGCCGCCAGCCCGGCAAACGTTGATTTCCAAGTCCTCAGGCTTGATGACGATGTCCACCTCCTGCGCCTCCGGCATCACTGCGACCGTGACCGTGCTGGTGTGGATACGCCCCTGCGCCTCAGTGGCGGGCACACGCTGAACCCGATGGACACCGGACTCGAATTTGAGCCGCTTGAAGATATCGGGACCGTTGACGCCGACGATGACCTCCTTGTAGCCGCCGAGGTCGGACGGGCTGGCATCCATCACCTCGAACTTCCATCCCTTGCCCTCGGCGTAACGCTGATACATCCGCAACAGATCTGCGGCGAACAGGGCGCTTTCCGCACCGCCGGCCGCCGCGCGGATCTCGAGGATGGAATTGCGCGAGTCCGTCGGGCTCGGCGGCACGATGCCTTCCTTGAGCTTCTGGGCGAGACGGGCCATCGAAGCCTCCAACCGCTGAATCTCCTCGGTCGCCATCACCGACATCTCCGATCCGGGCGGTTCCGCAGCCAGCATGGCCCGGTTGTCCGCCAGTTCGGCTTCGACCTTCAGGAAAGCATCCGCGGTCTCGACCAGCTCCCGCAAGCGGGCGTGTTCGCGGGTGAGTTCCTGCCCCTTCTGCGGATTGGCGAAGGCGTCCGGAGCGCTCAGGCGCGCCTCCACCTCGGCGAAACGCTGGCGGAAGTGGGCGATGAACGGGTGGAGATCCATGGGTGGCGAGGACTGGGTCCGGGCAAAACAAAACCGCCCGGCGGCGGAAGGATCCGACGACGGGCGGTTGTGCGGAAGCCGGCTAGGCCTTCTTCTTCTTGGAACCGGCAGCGGCCTTCGCAGCCTGCATTTCCGCGGTCTTGGCCGCACGCTGGGCGAACTTGTCCACCCGGCCGGCCGTATCAACGAACTTCTGCTGGCCGGTGTAGAACGGATGGCTGAACGAGGAAATGCCCATCAGATAGAGCGGATACTCCTGCCCATCCTCCCACTTGCCGGTGAGGTTCGTGTTGGCGCACGAGCGGGTGAGGAACTGCTGACCGTTCGAAGAATCCCGGAAAATCATCAGCCGGTAGCTCTTCGGATGAATATCTGACTTCATAAAATGGAGCGCGGACGCTAGCAGCGGCGTCCGGGGTGACAAGGGTCATTTTTGCCCGATTTGCGGTCGTTCACCGACCCGTGATGCGGCTGAATCCCCCGCAAATCCGCCCGGACACAGTCCCGGGTTGCCGGACTGAATCCTGAAGGCACGCTGGGCGTCAGCGATGGGCCGGATGTTCAGACGATTCTCAGTATGGTGGTTGGTCGGCAGCGTCGGGCTTGCCCAACCGGCGGACGACGTCTTCGTGCGGGACGTGCAGCCACTGCTCAAAAAGCACTGTCTTGAATGTCACCGGGGAGCGAAGGCGAAGGGCGGGATCAACCTCGCCGCCTTCACCAACACCGCTTCGCTCTACCGCGATCCCAAGCTCTGGGAAACCTCGGTTCGGCAAATCGAGGACCGGCAGATGCCGCCGAAGGACGAGGAGCAGCCCGCGGAGGCCGACCGCATCCGGCTGACGGAGGTCCTGACCCACCTGCTCGACAATCCCGCGCCGGAGTTCGTCGTGCGCGATCCGGGCGCCAAGATCATCCACCGCCTCAACCGCACCGAATACAATCACACCCTCCGCGACCTGCTCGGCGTGGATACCCGGCCCGCCGACCGGTTTCCGGCCGATGGCGGCGGCGGCGGCGGCTTCGACAACAACGCCGACACGCTGTTCGTGCCGCCAATCCTGATGGAGAAGTATCTCGCCGCGGCCGACGAGGTGCTGGCGGCGGCCCGGCCGGAGCGGCTGTTCGTGAGCCGGCCGGTTTGGTTTCGCCGGGACTGGTCGGTGGCCGCGGACAATCTGGGACGTTTCGCCCGGCGCGCCTTCCGTCGCCCGGTGGCGGAGGCGGAGATCGCGCGGCTGATGCGGCTCTACGACCAGGCCCGGCAACGCGGCAAGTCCTTCGAAGTGGCGGTAAAGTCGGCTTACAAGGCCGTGCTGGTGTCACCCAGCTTTCTGTTCCGAGCCGAGACGGAACAGTCAGGGGACAAACCGTGGCGGATCGATCCCCACGAACTCGCCACCCGGATCAGCTACTTCCTCTGGTCCTCGATGCCGGACGACGAATTGTTCCGCGCGGCCGATTCCGGCAAGCTCGCCGAACCGGCCGAAATCGAACGCCAGGTGCGGCGCATGCTCCGTGACCCCAAAGCCCGGGCGCTGGCGGAGAACTTCACCGGCCAATGGCTCGGCACCAAACGCCTCCACACCACGGTCAGTCCCGACCGCGGCCGGTTCCCGCAATACACCGACTCCCTGCGCGACGCCATGGCGGCCGAGCCCATCGAGTTCTTCGCGTCGCTGCTGGCGGACGATGCCAGCCTGCTGCGGCTGCTGGATGCCGATTACACTTTTGCCAACGCCGAGTTGGGCAAGCTCTACGGGCTGACCAATCTGGTCTCGACCAACCACGTGCGTGTGTCCCTCACGGACCGCAACCGGGGCGGTGTCGTGGGCATGGCAGCGGTGCTGACCCAGACCAGTTATCCGCTGCGGACGAGTCCGGTGCTGCGCGGCCGCTGGATCCTCGAGGAGGTTCTGGGCACCCCGCCGCCACCACCGCCGCCGCTCGTCGCCACCTTGCCGGCCGACGACAAGGTCAAGGAAGGGCTCACCTTCCGGCAACGGCTGGAGAAGCACCGCGAAAACAAGAACTGCGCCGCCTGCCATGACCGGCTCGACCCGATGGGGTTTGCCTTGGAGAACTTCGACGCCATCGGCCGATGGCGGGCGCAGGTCGATGGTCAACCCGTGGACGCGCGGGGCGTGTTGACCAACGGCGAGCAGGTCAACGGGCCGGTGGAACTCAAGGCCGCGCTCCTGAAACGCAAGCAACTCTTCCTGCGCCACCTCACCGAAAAGATGCTGGCCTACGCGCTGGGCCGCGGCCTTGAGCACTACGACGTGCCGGCGGTAAAGGAGATCGCCGAACGGGTGGCCAAGAGCGACCACCGGGCGACGGCACTCGTGATCGAAGTGGCCAAAAGCTACCCGTTCCAATGGCGCCGCGGCGAAAAGGCGGTGGGGATCGCCGCGACGGTCAGTGGTGCCGTCAACGAGTGACGCTCCTCCGGCTTACTTGAGGATCACCGCGGAACGGGCCGGCAGCTTGACCGCAATCTTTCCGCCGGTGACCCGGGCACCGGAACCATTCAGCACGTCGGTTAGCGACGTTCCTTCCGACAACGCGAGCGATTCCACGGGCACCTCGGTGCCCTGTTCCTGGGTCGAGTTGTTAAGGAGCACCACCACCCTGTCTTTCGCCGTGACCCGCGCGTAAGCGTAGGTTTGATCGCTCACCGCCAAGTGCAGCAGTCGGCCGCGGCGAAGCGGTTCAAGATCGCGGCGAATCCGCGCCAGCAGGGCGATGTGATTCCACACGTCGTTTTCCGGGGCCAACCGTCCGGAGGCTGCAAACGCATTGCGCGAATCCTCGGCCCAGCCGCCCGGGAAATCGCGCCGGTTGTCGGGATCGCCGCCGCCGGGCAGGGCCAGTTCATCGCCATAATAAAGCAATGGGATGCCGCGGGTGGTCAGCAGGAAGGTGAAGGCCAGCTTGAGGCCGTCCGTAGTCGCTCCGCGGACATTCATGAAGCGGTCCACATCGTGCAGTCCGGCGAACGTGACCAACCTGTCCGGGTTCACATAGAGATGGTCGCGGGCCAGCGTTTCCGCGAGCGGCTTGAGCGACTTGCCTTCGCCGAACGCGCTGCGGATTGGGTAGAACAGCGGAAAGTCGAACAGCGTATCCATCCCGGAATCGACGCCATCGAAACGTGCCCGCCCGCCTTGGAAAAAACTCACCTTGGCCGCGTCACCGTCGAACATCTCACCCAGGAGATTCAGCCGGGGATGCTCCCGCTTCAGCGCCACCGACCAATCCCGCCAGAACGTGCGCGGCACGTAGGGCAGCGTGTCCTGCCGAACGCCGTCGAGTCCGGTCTGTCCGACCCACCAGAGCGCGTTCTGGATGAGATACCGCCGGCCCTCGGGATCGTTTTGGTTGAGGTCGGGCAACAGGTCGATGAACCAGCCCTCCAGGGTCTGCCGTTGGTGCGCCGGAGGCGAGTGCGGGTCGGGCAGGGTCCACGTTTGCCAGGTGTTCGCGAAGTGCCGGGTCGCGGTGCCGTTGAACCATGTCGGCGTGGGCGAATCCTCCAACCACGGGTGGTAGGGGCCGGTATGGTTGGCCACCTGGTCCTGGATCACCTTGAGCCCGAGTGCGTGGGCCCGGCTGACCAGTTCGCGGAGGGTCGTGAGGTCGCCGAGGTGTTCATCCACACCATAGAAGTCGGTCGCCCCGTAGCCATGGTAGTCGGTGATGGGCTCGCCATTGTCACGGTCGAGCCGGTTGTCGGCCGTGTATTTCTCCCGCTCGTTGAGCCGGTCGTTGTTGTCATACCACGGCGTGAGCCAGAGCGCCGTTACGCCCAACTCCTGAAGATACGGCAACCGTTGGATCACTCCGCGCAGGTCACCGCCATGGTAGTGCCGGGACTTCCTGCGGTCATGCAGGCCGGGCGATTTCGGCGGATCGTCATTGGCCGCATCCCCGTTGGCGAACCGGTCCGGCATGAGGAAGTAGATGAAATCATCAGGGCCAAAACCGGAGAACCCAGCTTCAGACTGCAACCGGGGCAACACCTCGAAGGGAACAGCGGCGTTCCCTTCGCGAGTCGTAAGCCTCAGCGAGCGCAGTCCCGGTTTCGCCCGGGCCGAAAGCCGCACATCGGCAAAGGCGTAGGTGCCGGCGGCGTTGACCGTGACGTTGGCCACGCGGACTCCGGGAGCGCCTTCCAACGCCGCGCCCTGAAGGTTTTCCCCGCGGATCAGCAGACGGACCGGATTCAGCGAATGACCGACCCACCAATTGGGCGGCTCGACTTTGACAACCTGCGGCGGAGCCGACCACACGACGGAGGCGCAGGCAGCGAGCCCGAGAAGCAACGCGGGGAGATTCACGCGGGAAGAGAAGCACGGGACCGGTGAACTGGCGAGCGTGCCAGTGGTTAGAAGTGTGAGCTCACCGAACCACTTTAGGCCGGCACTTAACCGGAAACTGACCGGCGGCAATCCTTTCACTCAGCGCTTGCGCAGCTTCAGCGCCGGAACCACCAGGTCCAGGCCGCGACGTGCAGGCCGACGATCAACCAGAAGACGATTTGGAAGGAAACCTTGCGGCTCTTGTGCCGGACGAACCGCTGGGCCAACAGCGCGCCGGGCCAGCCGAAGGCCAGCGCAAGGAGGTGCAGCGTCCGCTCGGAAATTCGTCGGCCGCCGGCCTGCGCCAGCCTTTTGTCCAGCCAGTAAGCCAGCCCGGTGACGAGGCTCATCACCGCATAGATGCCGGCCAGCCAGTTCATGGGCACAAGTCAGGACGCCGGACGCGTAAGACTCAATCGCACCGTCACGGAGCGCAGACCCGGAAGAGCGTTTCGGCGACGGCGAGTTCGTCTTCGAGGGAGGCACGGAGCGGACGTTCCCCGCGCACGGCGGCGGCGAGCTCCGCGAAGTCATCTTCGTAACGCCGGTAGGCGCGCAGGGGAACCTTGTTCACGCCCTTTGCGTAGGGACCGGCGGCCCGAGCCAGATCGAAGTTCAACTCGCCGGGTTCCAATGGCGCCAGTGTGGCCGTGCCCCGTGTGCCCAGCACCTCGAAGCTGCGCGGCGGCGTGCTGCCGGCTTGAAGGGCGGTGTTCATCAGCACCGCCGTGGCCCGGCGGTATTCCAGCACCGCCACGTTGGTATCCCTGAGTTCGTCCTCAACCGTGCCGAGGGTCCGGAGGAACGGCGTCACCCGTTCGGGCCGGCCGAGCAGACGCACAGTGGCGTCCACCAGATGGGAACCGAGCTCGAACATCGAGCCGCCGGGGAACGCAGCCCACTCGCGCCGGCGTTCCGGCGTGAGGAAATTGCTCACGTGCCCGCGCACCAGAAACACGTCGCCCAACCAGCCCTGGCGCACCGCCTCCTGGATCGCCTCAAAGCCCGGATGATAGCGCCACATGAAGCCGGTTTGGAGCAACCGCGCCTGGCGACGGGCCAGCGCCACCAGCGATTCCACTTCGGCGAAACGCAGTGCCGGCGGCTTCTCCAGATGCACATGGCAGCCAGCTTCCAGGGCCAGACGTGCGTGCGCGGCGTGATCGGGAATGTCGGATTCCACCGCCACGACCTGCACGCGGCGGAGCAGTTCGTCGGACGACATCATGGGCACACCCAGTTCCACACAGGTCCGCCGGCCTGCGTCAGAAGTGTCTGCGGCCCCGACCAGCTCCCAGTCGGCCGAGGTCTTTGCGAGCTTCAGTTTCGCCGGTCCGTGCGAATAGGTCGTGCCAAGAAATCCGATTCGGATTCGGTCCGGCGGAGAGTTCGTCGGCCGGGCCAATCCGGGACTGGCGAGAGCCAGAGCGGCGGCCGAAGAAACGAAATGCCGGCGGCTGAGATGCATGGCGGATCGTCCCACAGATAGAGGCGCGAGGCGAGGACCCGCTGCCCGTGCGAGGGCACCGAAACCACGTGAGCAGACGGGGGCTTTCGCCGGCCCGGGGCGGCGGGGCGCTTGCGTCCCGGCGTTTCTTCCCCGAATGCTCCGTCCCTACATGATGTTCCGGTTGTCACCCTGGTGGCGAACTCCGCTTCGCCCGCTGTTGGCCGCGGCCGCGCTGGCCACCGCGACCGCGGCGGAGTGGACCCCGTTTGACCAGGTCTCGCCCACGGTGCGGGAGCCGGGCGAACGCCACGAGGCACTCGGACCGCTGCTCTCCGGCGAAGTTCACGGCAGCCAGCGCTGGTGGGCGCTCTCGCCGCTGCTCGTGGACCTGGAGGATCCGGAGATCGGTCGCCGGCACTTCGACCTGCTCTATCCGCTGCTCACCTACGACCGCTTCGAGAGCGAATCCCGCTGGCAGCTGCTCCAACTGCTCAACTTCGCCACGAGCCAGCCGATCACGGACGGCACGAACAGCGATCCCAAGATCCGTCGCAATCTGTTCCCGTTCGTCTTCTCGCAGAAGACCCGTGCCGGCACGAACGACTACTTCGCGGTCGTCCCGTTCTACGGCCGGATGAACAACCACCTGTTCCGCGACGAGATCCGCTTCGTGGCTCTGCCGCTGTGGGTCGTCACGCAGAAGCGCGGAGTGGAGACCATCAACGCGCCGGCACCCTTCTTCCATCTGCGGCGCGGCGCAGGAGTGCAGGGCTGGCAGCTCTGGCCGGTGTTCGGGCACGAGACGAAGGAGATCACCTGGAAGACCAATCTGCTCGACGAGCCGGTCCTGATTCCCGGCCACGAAAAGTGGTTTGCAGCCTGGCCGTTTGCGTTCTCAAGCCGCTATGGGCTGGGCACGACCAATCCGGTGAACGAACGCATGGTGCTGCCGCTGTTCGCCCTCACGCGTTCCCCCGGGCGCGACACCACCACCGTGCTGTGGCCCTTTTTCACCCACACCGAAGACCGGCAGGGACGCCATACGGAATGGGGCGTTCCGTGGCCGTTCATCGGGTGGGCCGAGGGCGAGGGCAAGACCGCACGCCGGCTGTGGCCGCTGTTCGGCACCGAACGCACGCCGACGCGGGCCCGCGAGTTCTACGGCTGGCCATTCTACAAGCACCGGCGCATCACCAAGCCGGCGCTGGTCAGCGACCGCTGGCAGAGCCTGTTCTTCCTCTACGACCACTCCCGTGACGTCAGCGTGCCGACCGGTGCTCGTAGCGAACGCCGCGACCTGTGGCCGCTCTTCTGGTGGAAACGCGAATTCGACGGCCGCGAGCGGTTCCAGGCCCTGAGCTTTCTGGAAACGCTGCTCAAGAACAACGAGTCCATCGAACGCGCCTACAGCCCGCTGTGGACCGCATATCGCCGGGAGATTAATCCGGCGCGGGGACTGACCAGCCAGTCCCTGCTGTGGAATCTCTGGCGCCGCGATACCGACACCAACACGGTCACCACCTCCGCCATGTTCGGTGTCATCCGCACCCGCCACGCGGGCGACCACCGCGAGTGGCGCTTCCTCTGGCGGCCGTTCGGGCCGGACACAAATCCGACGGTAGCTTCAGCTGAACATTCCCTCAGCCCAACGCGGCAACGCGGCGATTTCCTGCGCCCTGCGGAGCGGCCTTCAGCGTTGCTCGCCGAATCCACCGCAAAGGACTGAGATCGACGGCTCCGACTGCCGTGCGGTGCTTCTGAACCTGCGGCTAGCGAAGGGCAGGTAGGCAGCCTTACGTCGGACCAGCTCGGTTGCTTCCGGGTAGTATCCTGATCTGGATTCCCGTTCGTTTCACCATTCCGGCCACTTGAATGGAAAGAGCAGGAGAACGAGCAAGATTACGAGGACGCACGCTTCTGAGGTGATTGGCCAAGGGGGCCTCGCCCGCTACGCTGCCGCATGGCTTGGATCTGCCTGTTGCTCGCCGGGTTGCTGGAAATCGGTTGGGCCGTCGGACTGAAACACACCCAGGGCTTCACGCGCCTGTGGCCCAGCGTGGGCACCGGCCTGTGCATGGCCGCCAGCTTCGCCCTGCTGTCGCTGTCCCTGAAGACGCTGCCCATGGGCACTGCCTACGCGGTGTGGACCGGCATTGGCGCGGCCGGCACCGCCCTGTTCGGCCTGCTGTTCCTCGGCGAACCGCGAGACTTTGGACGCCTTGCGTGCCTGTTCCCCATCGTGGCCGGCGTGGTCGGCCTCAAACTGTTCACCCGCACGCCCGCGGCCGGCTGACATTTCCCGACCCGCATGGCGGACATTTTCTCCCAGGCGAAGCGCAGCGAGGTCATGTCGCGCATCCGCTCACGGGGCAACGCCCGCACCGAAGGCGCTTTGGTCCGGAAGTTCCGCGACCTCGGCATCACGGGCTGGCGCCGGCAGGTGAAGCTCACGCTGGACGCGGCCGTGCGAGCGGGTTCCGCCGCCCGGAACACGGAGGCCACACGGTCTGGCGCGGTCCGACCCGACTTCGTGTTTCCGCGGCCCAAGCTGGCGGTGTTCGTGGATGGCTGCTTCTGGCACGCGTGTCCGCGGCACGCCATCCGCCCGCGGCAGCATGCGGCCTTCTGGCGGAAGAAACTGGCCGCGAACCGCGACCGCGACCGACAGGTGACGCGCGCCCTGCGCCGGTCCGGTTGGCGGGTGCTTCGGATTTGGGAACACGCGCTCGCCCGGAAACAGTCCGCCCGGCTCACCGCCCGCCTGCGCCGGGTGTTCGCGTCGGCCGGGATAGTCGTCAGTGAAACTCCACCGTCACCTCGCCGTAGCCCGCGGCGGCGGCCAACGCGATGAGCTGAAGCCGGGTGCGTTCCTCGGCGTCCTTGAGGATGCCGGACGCACGGGCGGCGAGACGGATCTGATCCACGGCCTGGCGACGGGCATCCTGTTCCATCTGCTGGTCGAACTCGCGGAGGATGCCCGTAGACCGCTCCACCACCTCGGTGCGTTTCTCATCGAGATAGACGTCGAGCAACTGCGGCTTGGGCAACGCCAGCGTCAGTTTGCCGTCGCGCACCTTCACGTCGCTGGCCGTCACCTTCTGCAGGTCCACGCCCGCCTTGGCGACCCCATGGGCAACCATGAGCAGACGGTTCTGCCCATACCACTTCACGTCATCGAGCTGGATCACTTTCTCGAACACATACTTCACGGTGACCAACTGCGAGAGCGCCTGAATCTGGGTGACGATGGCCGGCGTGTCCGCGATGCGTGGCCGCGACTGCGGCAACACACGCCCGAGAAATATGCCCCCGGCGAAACCGAAGCCCAGGATCGCCAAGCTAAGGACCACGATGGCAACGAGGAGGAGCTTTTGCTTCATGGCGCAGCCTAGCGCCGGGAACGCCGCGACCAAAATCCCGCCGCAACCGCGACGGCGGCAAAGACGACCGCGGTCGCCGCCGGTTCAGGAACCGGGGTGAGCGCGGTGAACTCGAGGCTCCACTCATTGAGTTGGTAAAGCCCTCCGTTGGAAACGTCGGCGACGAACAGGGTCCAGAGGCCGCCCGGCGCGGTCCCGTTGAAGAGGCTCAGATCGGGATTCCGGGCACTGGCATTCACGACGCTGAGCGGACTGACGGTCCGACCGTCGGGTTGCCATACCCCGGTAAGCGGACTGTTCAACGGCACGGCCGGGCTGCCGTTGAGCACCTCCCGATACCGATGAATGTCGTCCGCCGCGGCCAGGGAAAAGGTCACATTCAGGTCCACTCCGTCCCCGTAACCGGACCGGCGGTCCGTGTTACGCCCCGGACGGTTCAGCAGCACAATGGACTCTCCGCCGTGGCTCAGAGTGGCGTAGAGATCGCCCGCAAATCCGCCACCCGGACCGGGCGAAAGTGAGAGGCTGACCGCCAGGTCGGTGAGGGCGGTGGCAGCGGAACTGACCAAGACCGAACTGGCGAGGCCGCTCAGACTCCCATCCGGAACGCCCCGATTCACGGTGGTGGTCAGAGTAACCACTTGGCCCAGGACCGGCGAAAGGGTGCTCAGCCCCAGCGCGACGGCGCAAAGAATGGTTGGGCAATGTTTCATTGGCTGATGGCGCGGTAAAAGCGGGTTTGACCGGAACTGTCGAGCGCCTCGAACAGCCCGTTGGCCGCTGCTGCGGTCGTGCTCAGTTCAGTCCATTCCGGATCGTCAAGGTCTGCCTTCCACTGGATGACGTAGGATATGCCGGACACGCCGACAAACCGGACGAGCAGATCGCCTCCCTGCGGCACCAGGGCGACCGTGTTCAGCGTCGGCTCCGAACCGGCGGGCACCACCGGCGAAGTGACAGTTCCCACTGCGGTTTCGCCGTCGGCATTCCGGACCACATACGTGAAGGTGTCGGTGCCGTCGTAGCCGTCCGGCGGCTCATAGAGCACCCAAGGATCCTCGAAGAACACCCCGGCTCCGCTGACACTCAGGCTGTCGAGGGACTCGATGGTCAGGATGCCGCCGTCGGGGTCGGTGTCATTGGCGAGCAGCGACGACAGCTTGACCTTGGCCGAAAGGCCACGGCCGCGGCTGAGCGTGTCCGCCCCGGGCACGGGGGCGTTGGGCAACTGGGCGGCGAAACCGGCGACCACCCGATACGGCAGAGCTTCGGCTGCGCCAATCACCCCGGCTGCGCCCCCGTCATTCGCGTAGTCGGTGCTGATCGCCCGGCCGCCCGCCGGCTCCAGTGATTCGGCGGTGACCGCGTAGTCGGCACTGGAGCGCGACGCGGCTGCCAGCGGCATCGTCGTCGCGAGGAGCAGGCCCAGTTGGAACGGAAAGCGGTTCATGGGGTTCCGGCAAAATTGCGGTCAGAGGGCCCGGGCGATCCAGGCGGTGGAGGAGAAGCCGATGACATCGAGGAACTGCCAGCGGACCGTGGTGCTGGTGGTCCCATTGACGGTGTCGCCGACATCTCCGGTGACCGTCACCGCGTTGGCGGAGGCATCGGTCTTATAGATGCGATAGACCCGCCCCACTGTGGTCGCCGAAGCAGGAGGCAACGTGATGGTCACCGCGCCGGCATTGGCATTGACGAAGACGACTTGGTTGTCGGTGTCCAATAGGGCGTAGGCGGCGCTCTTGGAAAGGGTCCCGAGGTCCAAGTTGCCGGTAATGTTTCCGGACAAATTTGCCGTGATCGTGCCGGCCGTGAAGTTGCCGCTCGCATCCCGTTTCACGAGGGTGCTGGCGGTGTTCGCACTGGTCGCGGCGTTGGCCAGGTTCGCTCCCGCCGCGACGTTGGCCGCGCTCACCCCGCCCACGTTCAGCGCGTTGGTCGCGGTCGTCGCCGTCGTGGCGTTGCCGCTCAGTGCCGCCGTGATCGTGCCCGCC